>Ga0308417_1000019_pt1 | contig 164628 bp, 125 predicted proteins | sample HotsprSampleOS65_FD_203528 | JGI IMG/M metagenome (GOLD analysis project Ga0308417, IMG submission 203528) | Hot spring phototrophic mat microbial communities from Octopus Spring, Yellowstone National Park, Wyoming, United States - 20090730_OS65 ... | reverse complement strand
TGCGATAGGCTGCATCGCGGGTGGCGTGTTCGGCTGCTTGCAGCGCAGATGCGGCTTCGGCCGTCAGTTGGAAGGTTCGGTGTGTCATACACACCATTGTACATCATCTACTTGATCTCTCTATTAGATAACCCGATTTGCCCGGTTGCTCAAACCAGGGAGCTTTTTCGCCTGCGGCAGCAGGGAAGCGGGGAAGTGCTGGAACGTTCCAACGCTGGAAGGTACCGCTCTGACGAACGAACAACGGGCGAACGAACTAAACCACCGCGTAACTCGTGTCCATAATACCAACATAATGAACGAAGAGCGTTACTGCGTTAAAAAATCACGCACCACCCGATTATACTCATCGGGGCACTCAATCATGGGGAGATGTCCGCATTTTTCAATCCAGATCAACCGGCAATCAGGTATCAGGCGCGCCACTATCGGGAGACCGGCAGCAGGCATGATTGCGTCATGACGGGCACCAATCAATAACGTTGGCACGGTCACCTGTTGTAAAAATGCGTTATAGTTCGGGCTACCCGCACTGGCAGCACTCTCCAGAGCAGTACGGCGATCCATCCGCAGAAAATCAGCAAAACTGTCCTGGATGATGGTATTATCGGTAGGCATACGATAAAAAAAGCGCCGCACCACGGTGCGGTAGATCAACGGCTTATGTTCCATCCATGGCTTGCGTAACTTGATCCATAATGCCAGCACACGGTGGAGTTGCTGTACCACTCGACGTTCGCGCTCGTTACGGTAGGTACTGGCACAGGTCAATATCAGCCGTCTGACCCGCTGCGGCCATCTGGCGGCCACATAGACCGCAATGCTGGCAGCAAACGAGTGACCATTCAGATCAAACTGCTCCAACCCTAACGCATCAGCAAATCCAATAATCAGGTCAGCGAATCGTTCAGCATTTACCGGCTCGTTGAGCGGTGGCGATGCACCATAGCCGGGCAAATCGAGCGCATATATACTATGCGTATGTGCCAATTGAGCGATGGTATACCGCCAATAGCGTGATGAACCGCCCCATCCGTGAAGCAACAACAATGGTGAACCTGTACCAGCGTGAAGATAGTGTACCGGGCCACTTGATAGGGTGACAGTATGCATAGTTTGCAAGGTCTAGTATTATGTCAGACGCCGTATTATTGTACCCCTTCCGGTGGGGTGGCTCTTCCATGATGATCATGCGCATCACGTGAAGGGCTGCCCCACTTCCAACCCATTACCTCCGCAACTCCTGCGGGTGAAAGTTCTCCTGAACGGGTATGTATTGCTGGCAGCTATTATAGCATAGCTGTTACTCATTGTATGCAATGAACGCGTTCAGAAAATCCGCGCGGTCGAGCTTGAGTCGCAAACCGGGCATCAGGTGACTCACGTACTCCGGGTATGTGTTCACCCCTGGGGAGATTTGTGATATATATTAAAGAACCTCATATTCCGTGCCTGCAGCCGCTTAGTACTTCAACGAGACTTCATCGTGGCAAGGGTGCGGAGGCTCACATCCATAGGGTTACTCCACGTGATTTTCCTGACGATACTGCTCACGTAGATCATCAATACTCACCAGTGTTCCATCTACGCTTTCATAGTACCAATACTCCCATCCGTTACATCTCGGTCGATTCTGAATCAGTGCCGCAATTTTGTGGATGGAACCGCTGTGCTGCTGCCAGGCAAGGGAGGAGTCTGCTTTGAGGGTTGCTACAAAATTCCGATCCTTTATAAAAGAGCTTCTGGCTTTTGAGTTGAATGGGCTTTCTTACCATGTACTTTAATACGTTCTGAACCTGTGCAGAGTGGGATATACCATACGTTTTGCATCTGTTTCCCATCATTAAAGTTCTTCATAGCCTGATAATTAAAGGTGTACTTCTTCTGGCTCGCTGATTTTTTGGCCCAGATGATCGTTTCTGTAGCATTCTGAAACCGGGTTCCTCGGAAATTAGGCATCGGATTCGTCTTATGCCATATAACATCATTCAGAATCCAATAGCCCAGAATTATCTTGCCAACACGAAAAATATTGTGGTAAGAACCAATCACCCAGATAGTCCCGTCATTTTTTAATACACGACGGCATTCTGATAACCACGTCTCTGTAAAATGATCATACTCTGCAAAGTCAGCAAATTGATCCCACTCGTCATCAACACCATTAACGACAGTCTGATCAGGCCGAAGCAATTCGTTTTGCAGTTGTAAGTTATAGGGGGGATCGGCAAAGATCAAGTCGACAAATTTTTCAGGCAAGGTCTTGAGAACATCAATACAGTTTCCTTGAATAATAATGTCATTCAAAGGGAGTTCCTCTGTGGTTTGTTCGTTGAGACATGTATGCTGCCGCATCTTCGACACTCCTGCTCCTTGCGCTTCTATACAGTTGATATACGCATGGAATCCAAGTATAGCATCTCTGTGTATGAATGACCAGAACTACCAGGCGACGTTCTCATGGCCCTTCGCCTGTTATACGAGGTCACTTGCATTCATGGCACGGCCTCTCTCATCTGACGCTCCATTCATATTATCGGTGCCAGGTGCCATGCCTGCTGTGGGATGGGCGCAACAAAGTCAGCCGTCATAGGGTCTGGAGTTGACGATTCTGCAATCCTGGATATGATCTGAGTTTGGGCAGCGAAATCAGCGTGTGGGCAAGAGTGCCGGGTTGCGCAGTACAATGTGACTGCGAAGCGTCGGTCATAACACTGCCTGGCTCAAGCCGAGACTCCGGTCGCTCGCGGAGATGGATGGTGTGTACCGTGCCTGCACTGAACAGGATGGAGGCCTGTTAGTTCAATGATTGCCTCGTTGCGTGGTATCTTACGCTTTATTAGCACCGACCATGGTATTATCGAAACCGGTGGCGTGGGCTTCCTGGTTCATGCACCACGCCCGGTACTGGAGCGCCTCGGCACTGTGGGCGACGAGGTGTTTCTGTACACGCTGCTGATTGTGCGCGAAGATGCGTTGACGCTGTATGGCTTTGCCACTGCCGAGCAGCGGGCACTGTTCGAGAAGCTCTTGAGTGTGGCCGGTGTCGGGCCACGGATGGCTCTCAACATGCTGTCGGCAGCAACACCGGATGAGTTGCGACTGGCGGTAGCGCACAAAGACACGGCCCGCCTGTCACGCATTCCAGGGATCGGCAAGAAGATGGCCGAACGGCTAGTGCTGGAACTACACGGCAAACTCGACCTGACCGGCCTGCCTACCGCTGCACCTGATGCGCCCCTTTCCGTGATAACGGTCAACAAGGATCTGGCAGATCTGCTGATCAGCCTGGGCTATAGCAGCGCTGAGGCGCAGGCGGCATTGGCGGCACTGCCCGCTGATGCACCGCCTGATATAGAGGAACGGCTGCGGCTGGCGCTGCGCTACTTTGGTAGTGCATAGAGCGTTGCGTCAAAAGAACGTGTTACGCGCCAATCCCTCGAAAATAGACCTCTTGCATATCCATGTCTATGAGCAAGTAATGTTGTCCTGCATGTGTCCACGTATTGGTAATAATATCCGTTGTCCAGTAACATTGCGGGTCTTTAATACTCTCAAATTGCCATGGTGGATGGAACCTGATCTCGGTATGCTTTAGTTCCAGATAAGGGAGAACTTGTGTGCATTCCACCGGTTCATACTCATGGGTAAGCAGTTGTTGGATGGTGTTTTCGCTCGTACGAAACCGCAGCCAGAGATTATACCCTTGCCAGGTATCACCGCCACCTTGCAGGTCTACAACATCGGTGGGAACAGGGCTGGCTAGCACATACTCAAACATTTCAACCGGGGTATTGCCTGATTGCACGTCAAATGATCGTAACCGTACAGCCAGTCCACCCATACACACGCACAGAAGCAGAGCGACTGCCATTGTGCCAGCAACATGTTTGACCCATTTCTTTTGCATTAGCGATCGGATTTTCACTTCATGCTATGCATCTCGTTCAGGACTTACGCAGTGGTCTGGTCAATTTGCCTTTGCGCCTTCGGCAGAGTGGTACTTTGTCTTCTTTTTCCTCCAAATTTTTGCCCACTGCGAAAACTTTGGAGGAAAAAAAGAGTCCCTTCCTCGTGGCGTTCAGGAATGATCGGGGTGCCGGTTTGAAATAGCATCGAGTAACCCCTTCATATACCGCGGTTCCTGTCCTTCAGCGGCGCAGCAAAGGCAATCATACGCGGGCTATCGCTGGTATATTCGTCCAGGTCATACGACCCATACACAGCGCGGAGCCTGAAGCCCGCCCGTGCCAGCACATGCTCCAGTTCGTAGCGATAGAGCCAGCGCATACGAAAGCGCATAACGCGGCGTGTCACCTGGCCAGCCGGATCAACCTCATCATAAAAATAGGTCACCTGGTTTGTCTGGGTCGCCAGATCACTCTCCTGGGCCACAAATTTATAGACGTGCCGCCCGTCCAGGTCAAACTCACGTACCAGCACCAGTCGATTGTCCTCCTGGTGTATCTGGAACGGATCGGGGTTAAAGAGGTCGAGGATCAACAAGCCATCGGGTTGTAAAGCATGTCGGATCGTTTTGAGCGCGGCCAGCTGATCGTTGATCGTCTCCAGATGCATAAACGAGTTGATCGCAACAAAGGCCAGCGCAAAATGACGGGCCGGCAGTTCGACCGTGCGAACATCAGCTTGCACGAGCGTGACCTGCTGCGCGATGCTGGCCGCCGCCAGGCGTTGCCGCGCAATGTTCAGCATAGCCGCCGAGACATCCACGCCGGTCAATGCATAGCCATCCTCAGCCAGTGGCACCAGTACCCGCCCCGTGCCACACATCAACTCCAGGATGGGTGCCCCGGTACGGCGTATCATCTCCCGATAGAGCGGAATATCCTCAACGTGATCGCCAAAATCCAGATCATAATACCGCGCAAAGGGATCATAGGTCTGCTCACTGTCCATACGGCTACCTAGATCACCAGCAAGACCAGCAACAACCCTAGTACAACACCAAACGCCAGCAATCCTATCAGGCCATATGCCAGCACCTTGCCGCTAATGATCGGCTCGAACTGCGGCGTTCGTGGTAATTCCTGCAGACTGAGGTCGCTGCTATGATCCTTCGTATCCCACGGTAGCCCTTGCGACAATGATCGCACTGAACGGTCAGCGGGTGGTACTGGTGGTCGGTACAGTATATCCGGTTGAGTTGGTGTAGATATCGGGCGTGATGTATCTCGATACGTACGTATAGGTGGAGACAGGGTGGTGGGTAAGCGCGTTTCGCTACGCTGGGAAATAGAACGAATTGTACGTCCAAGAGCCATCACGACCATTGCCACGATGAACGCCCCGATGATGAACGGCAAAGGGGTTATGCCCAGGGTCACTGTGCCACCCGTAATACTGGAAATAATTGATGATAGAATGCGCCCAATCTGTGGCCCCAGAAACAGCAGCAGAAAGAACAGAATGCCAATCCAGTTGGTGTTATTTCCCGATTTCGGGTTTCCTTCCGAAGGATGTTCCATATCATACCTCGTGCAGGTTGCTCTATACTTGAGGAGCATTGACGACCAGGCGTTGCTCGCCGCCGCTATATCAGCTTACATGCAACACCAGCGTCACTGCGCTCCATCCAGGCTCATCTTCCTCGCATCTCTATTGTAGCACGTAACGAGTTGCGGAACATAGACTGGCAACACGTTCAGGGTACTTGAAGATCTGATCGGTGAGAAATGTCAGCGACAATCGCTTTGGCACCCACCAGCTGTTGCTCGTAAGCCACATAACAATCGTTCAGTCGTCATATACCAATTAATACCATAGACCGAACGAAGTGCCTGCCGGTTTATCTGAAAAGCTCTCGCACGGCGATTGACCAACCCGGTACCACATCGGCACCATCAAGGGTATCCTCTTCGGTGAGGAGGGGTATCTCGCTTTGTGAGCGATACACTGTACCCGTGTGCTGGCGTGGATTGACTATCACCACCATCCGTGTTCCGGCAGTGAGCCAGTCCATGAAATTGTCATCGATTTCGGTGTATAAATCATGAGGTGAAACAACCTCAACCGCTACATCAGGCGCACCAGGCCAATACCCGGCTGTATCACCCACTAGGAGATAGGAAATAGGAGATAGGAAATAGGAGATAGAGGAAAGAGAAGTCCTCCCCAGTGGTTCCCTATTTCCTATTTCCTGACAGCTAATTTCTCCAACGCGAGGGGCTGTGGTTAACTGAACGCCTGTCTCTGCTGCATACACAGCACCAAGATTATGGGCACGCACGTATTGATCCAGCGGGGTAGTGATATTGATGGCCAACCGACCGTGATGATGACCAGCGGGTGTCATGAAGCGTATTGCTCCTTGAACCAGTTCATGGCGACCACCATCGTCGGGTAGATGGAGCAAGTCATGCGCCGTTATGATGTACAGCGTGACCGTCATAGCGAGCCTCGCATAGTCTATAGCATCCATTCCGCAGAAAAGCCGCTCAATGTGCAGCAAGATAACTATGAAGATTATAGCATAGGCTTATCCACCCTGCCCTGGTCGAACTCTCTCAGCTTTGAGCCATGTCTTGCTGGTACAGTTCTTGCTTTGGTGCAACATATCTATAAAAATGCAAATCAGGAGAACTCGATGGCAGTAAAGGCAATAACAACAACCACAGATACCGATGCATAATCTGATCCGCAGTTGCTCGGTGCAGAGCGATCGGGGCAAGTTTTCCTGATTAAACCGACGAAAGACGCGATTGCGCGCAAGATTTTTACTGGTGACTGGCTGACCAATCTTGTTCACTATGTCTTTTCTGGTGCGCCTAATCCCTATATCTGGAATGAAGATGCGTTGGTGTGTGCCTATTATCGCCGCAAAATTGTGGGTGTGCTGGTACGGATCTGGTTTGGCACACAACTAACGGTAGCCGATGCAACTGATATGGGTTGGCATGCCGAACTACGCGCCTATCAGTTGGACACAGAATTTATACCGGGTCGTCCAGTGGCCTTGCGCCATCCTTGACGCCGCGCTCAACAGAGTGAACTCGACCTTCTGGTCAACCAGATTATGCGCCCGCTGCAAGCACACCTGATCGCTGCGGGGGTTGATGGTTTGATGGTCTGGTATGGCAGGCCGGTAAAGGTAATCCTGTGGCGCTAAATAACTTCTTACTGATCGATAATGAGCGTGGTCGTGGTGACTATCGGTTTAGTTGGATTGATCTTGAATCGGGTGTATCGGCGCTGGTTCCCATTAATCCGCTTACGCTGTTTCGGTTTTATCTGCCGAAATCGGTGCGTCATCGGCGAGCGCTGTTTGACGATGTAGATATCAGTAAGCTCAAAGCCTATATTGCGCTGCATCAGGCCGACATACACTTGCATATTGGCAAGCCAAGCTATACGCAACTCTTACAGTGGCTCGAAAGTCTGGCATACCATCAACAGAGTTGGAAACGTATGCGTCGGGTGGAACGCAGTGTTACCTATCAACTTAAGAAGGGTAATATTCGTCCAGCCGAGGCAGAGTGGTTTATCCAGCATCCACTACGCTGGTACTGGCGTGAATTGATCAGAATTACCCCACGTGTTTTTTATACATTCGTTATTCAACTGCCCCGCAAGGTGCTGAACAAACTGCGCTCGATCGACTATATACAATTCGTTCGGCGGAGCTGGTTGTCGATTACCTCGCAGGCATATCGGTTACACCTGGCACAAGAGTATGTGTATGAACGCATCAGCCATTGGGAGCAACGCCAGCAGTTAACGTCGGAAGAGGCGGCATATCTCGCGGCCGAGTTAGACGATGACGAGGCTGGCGATTATTTGATGGATTTTGGGGTGCATCCTGGCAGTAAAGGCCTTGATTTCGATCTTTGAATACATCGTTCTGCCCATCCTATATCTGCTGGGCATTATCAACCCGATTACGCTTGGGCTTCTGCTGCTCAGTGACGGGCCACTTTTTCGTACGCCCTATACGCTGGTACGTATGATTCAGGCCGCTTTTCGGCGGCAGGAAATCCCCTGGATTGCCTTCCTGGTGAGCTTGATACCCTTGTTCGGCATGCTGGCCTACCCCTGCCAGATGATGTATTCGGCTACGGAGAAGCAAAGCAAAATTGCCCGACTGATCATCTATGATGCCTTTACACGTATCGGGGAGCATGTTCCGATCTGGGGCGGGAAGGACACCTATACGGAGCATTTTTTCAACCGTATTGCGGATCGGCTTGTGCGCTAACACCTGTAGCCTTTATGTAACAGGACGTATGTGATCACGCGAACACAACGGCTTTTTCGCCGACGTTTACCCTGAACGCAGTCGAATAGGGATACGTTGGGTAGTTCCAGGTACTGACGCAGCCAGGAGGCAAAACAAACTCTTGTCGCACGCTGATCTATGCTTGCCCGCTATGACCTCGTCAAATCAAATGCGATGATCCTGCTTGTGGCATGGTTCGTGGCAGCCTGATGATTAGCGTCATATGTTAAAAAGTGCTATACTTGCCGCCAATATAAGCCTGCCAGATTATTAGTAGTCGAACTTAATCCGCAGATTACGCAGATTACGCAGATTGATTCTAACAAATCCGTGTAATCTGCGGAATCTGCGTAATCTGCGGATGATATACTATGGACAATAAACGTGACGAACAAACCTTCGCGATCATCGGCGCGGCCATGGCAGTGCATCGAGAGCTTGGGCACGGGTTTCTGGAGACGGTATACCAGGAAGCACTGGAGTTGGAATTTATTCGCCAAGGCATTGCCCACGAGCGTGAAACAGCGATCCCCATCTACTACAAGGGTCAGATGCTCAACACACGCTACCGTGCCGACTTCGTTTGCTTCGATACTGTGATTGTCGAACTGAAGGCGCTTGAGCGACTCACAACCAGGGAAGAGGCCCAGTTGATTAACTATCTGAAGGCCAGCAGAAAGCACAAGGGTCTGCTCTTAAACTTTGGTGCCAAAAGTCTTGAATACAAGCGCATGGTTCTCAATCTGCGTGAATCTGCGTAATCTGCGTGAATCTGCGTAATCTGCGTAATCTGCGGATGAGGAAGCGCGTATGTATGTGGCCCTAAATCATGTTTTACCCATCTCATTGGCGAAAAGGATAACGTTTATACGAAGGGGTCATATGATTCCTTGCAGCAACATGATGGCTGACCGCGTACCGCCTGATGAAGGTTGAAAAAATCAATGTTCACGCACATACGTCCGCAGAACCGGCTCAAATCAGGCCTGCGGCCACTGGCGTATCCAGCTTGTTAACCGTTCATCAGGCGTTCCGACGCTCTCAGGGCAGCGGAGTCAGCTTGCGTACCCGTCCATTCGCCCGGTCTGCGATATAGAGTTCATTATTGGGCGTAATAAATAACCCTTCTGGTCGATTCAAGTGGGCACTGGTTGCCGCGTTGCCATCACCAGTATTACCCGCTACGCCAGTACCAGCAATGGTCTCGATAATGCCGCTTACGGGATGGACACGGCGGATACGGTGGCGCGCATCGTCAGCGATATAGATGCTGCCGTCAAGCCCGACTGCTAAACCATGGGCATGGCTAAAACCAAACGAAGCTGCGGTTGCCAGACCACCATCGCCGCAGGCGGCGGTGGCTGAACTACAGTTTTGCCCATTCCCGGCGACAACTTGCATGGTGGCTTCAGTGAGCGGCGTCGTGATGGTATCGCCGGGCGACCCTTTGTAGACGCGGAGCCGGGGGGCATCCATGCCCATCACATACACGCTGCCATCGGGGCCGACAGCGACCGCACTGAGGCGGGTGATCATATTATTGGCATACACGGAGCGCGTACCGGTATCCAGGTTGACCATCGTGACCTGCCGCCCGTTCATCTCCGAGATGTACAGGATATTGCGCGTACGGTCTACCGCTACGCGTGTAGGCAGATTGAGACTGGTGGTCTGGACAGTCACCGCCCCGGTTGCAAGATCGGCGCGGCGTACCTGGGCCACTGGACTATCCCACCATGCACCCAGATAGGCGTAGGTGCCACTGGCATCAACGTCGATGCCGGTCATATTAGCGACCGAGGGGCTGAGGGTGATGGTACTCACGACTCCTTCCGGTGTTATCCGCCGGAGTGTGCTACCGCCGACAAAGTACACCGTGCCGTCGGATGCCACGGTTACATCGGAGACCATACCGCTGGCAACGGTGCTGATGGTAAAGCTTGTGGGCGTCGTTGCCAGCGAGTCGCCCAGGTCGTGGGTGAGCGTATTGAGCGTGTAGGGCACGATGTCGGCAAAGGCATGTGAATAGACCCGATTCCAGCCCGTGCCGCTGTTGACAGTGTAGATGAGATCACCCTCGGTGATGGTGCCTGGTATGATCAGGTACAGCAGGTAGCTGGCCGTGCTGTCCAGGGTGATCGGGGGGCTGAAGCCATAGGTATAAAACCCATCACCAGTCAGGCCGGTGATCGCGCCAGCTATGACTGGCTGACCATCCTCGTCCCACACGGTGCCACTGATCTGCAGGATCGTCGGGGCAATCTCCAGCGTGTTGGCGATGTCCAGGCGATAGTTACGCACAAACGTACAACTGGTGGCGCTACAGCCGTCCGCTGCTCCGCCCGGAAGCAGAGTCGCGCTATCCAGGCCGGGCATTGTACCCGTCAGTCCGCTCGCCTGGCCCCACATACCACCTGTGGCATAGGTGATGCGATCAAGATCGATCGCATCCAGGGTGATGAGGCGGAGTGGATCGGAGGTACAGGTATAGGCCAGGCTCGTGCCAGGTAGACTCTGCGCACACACGATCTCGGCATCGGCGGTGATGGTCAGGGCACTGGTGGTACGCAGCCAGTCATCCGTCAGCGGGAGGTCAGGGACGGGCCAGAGCGGGGCCAGGTCGCCCGTAAAGCGCAGCACCAGGTCACGTTCTTCACCAAACGTGTAGGACAGTTCGTTCCGCGCCCCGACTGTCAGATTGTCAAAGGTCAGACCATTATAGGTGGCGTTAAAGCTGCCCTGGCTCAGAGCAATATTCACTGCACCCTGCGTTACGCCTGCATCCACCAGAGCGTACAGGTCAAAGGTGCCATCGGCGGCGGTGGTGGTCGTGCCATTGTCGTAGCGGGTCAGATTGGTGTCGCCATGGCCGGTCAGTGTAACCTGCATGCCAGATAGCGGATCACCCGCAATATCTCGCACGCTGCCGCGTACATGCAGCAGCGTCGGTGACACTGCCAGGTTTGCATCAAAGAAGCTGGTACCGCCAGCCACGTTGGGCGGCACCGTGTTGCTCAAGGTGGCACTGCCCCACGCGCCGCTCACGACATACTCCACCGCGACTGCGATTATCGGCAGCCGCACCGGATCGCACAGATAGGTGCTGCTGCTCGTGACCGTCACCTGGCACAACTCCGCACCATCTGCGCTGATGGTCACAGTGGTACCTGGACTGGACAGAGCGCGGCTGAGATGCGCGTTGTCTACCCGACCCCGGAAGCGCACATAGCGCTCGTTGATCAGCGTATCCAGCGTTATGGTGGTCAGATCAGCGGGATTGAGGGTGACAGCGGTACTCTGCTCATCGCTGATACCGTTGAGGGTTGCCATGACGGTGACATCGCCACTCAACGCATCTCCTGGCAGCAGCACAAAGCGATACGTGCCGAAGGTGCCGGTTTGCTGGGTGAGCATCGTATCGTTGAGCGTACTGGACAATGTTACGGATACCCCGGCCAGCGGGCTGGTACCATCGCTGACTGTACCCTCAACCAGCAGGGTGGTGGGACGGGCAGACAGGTTGGCCGTGATGCTTCCCGCCTGGCCCATCGGTGGCATGGTCACATCCAGCGTCGAGGTGTCACTACTCGTTCCCCAATCACCGGTAAGCGTGGCCTCGACGATCACCGTACCCACGGGCAGTGACGTCGGCGGACAGGTGTAGGTGCCGCCGGGGGTGGTCGTTGTGCTACAGAATACACCCAGGTCGGGCGTACTCAGTGCCACCGTCATGGTGCCCAATGCGAGGTTCAGCCCGTATGCATCGGTCACCTGCCCACTGATCGCAGTGACGGGGGTGTAGGGTATGGCGAGCGTGCGTGGATAGTCGGTGCTGCTGCCAATCGGCGGCAGGTAGCTGACAAACCCCTCGATTTCGGCGGTACCCCAGATACCACTCACCACATAGAAGATAGGGAACGGTGCTGATACCACCACCCGCGCACTACAGTTATACTGTCCGTTACTCTGGCTGGTAGCCGTACAGAGTATGCCAAGATTGGGCGCAACGACCTGTACCGTGGCATTGGGTACCGTAACGCCCGTATCGGCTGCTGTGACGACCTGGCCGTTAAAACGCAGTGTGCGCCCGGCGATTGCCAGTGGCTGGTCGATGATGTTGACCGCTCCGACAGTAAGGTTAACCGCACGGCTCAGATCAAACGTTTCGTTGCCATAGCTGGCACTATAGTTCAGCGTGCCCGCGCTCACGGTGTTATCCACAAATCGATAGAGATTATAGCGCCCGCTCGTGCTGGTGGTGGTGCTAGCGCTGGTCAACCCACCCACAGTAACGGTGGCATTAGCCAGCGGCACCTGGTTTACGTCGGATACCGTGCCAGAGAGATGCAGCAAAGTAGGCGTGACGCTAAAGTCGTGGGCCACGGTGGTGGTACCACCGGCTGCCGGCAGATCGGTCAGCACGGTGCTGTAGGTGGCGCTGCCGCGTTTGCTCACCTGAATATCTAGCGCGAGCGGCTCGTTGCTCGTCACCGTCAGGCGACAGGTATAGCTACCGTCCGTCCCGGTAGTGGTCGTACAGGGTGTTGCCAGCGCAGCGCTGCTGACCACCACCTGCGCGCCTGGCACAGCGAGCGGCTCACTCAACTGGTGGCTGCGCACCCGTCCGACCACAAACACCGTACGCGCTGGATCGCCTGGATGTCCCGGATCACCAGGGTCGTCCGGATCACCGGGATCGGGAGCACTCAGCGTAACATCCTGGGTAAGTGTGTTGAGTGTGGCAGGAACCAGCGTAACCGTCGCCACTGCTATCCCAGACTGGTTCTGGCTGGTTGCCAGGAAGGTTAGTTCGGTTGCACTGGCAAGCGGAGCGGTTTCGGGCAACACGGCATACAGGGTATACTGCCCGCTGCTGTTGGTGCTAGCGGGTGCTGCCGCCAACCCCACCACCCGGACACCTGCCCCGGCAGCCGGGGTGCTATCAGCGGTGGTGATTGTACCGGTGACACGGAGCGTGGTGGGACTGGCGGTTATGTCTTTGACGTAGAAGCGCTCCCCGCCGGCTGGCGGCAGCAGATGGTCGCCCTCGCCCAGCCGTAACAGATATGGTTGCCCATTGCTGTCGCGCTCGGTGCCCGCGACACGGTAGGCCACCGTGAAGGGGGTAGCATCATCAACAAACAACTGGCAACGGTACGTACCGGTTGCGTCGGTACTGGTGGTGCAGATCGGGCCGCGTTCGGGCGAGGTCAGCACCACGCTAATTCCCTGCCGCGCCTCGGCTGCCACGGCATTGGTGATCGTGCCATGCAACACCACGCTACGGGCAGTAAACGGCAGTCGAATGGTCAGCGGCGGCAGGGTGTGCAACGTTCCATCGGTCAGGCCACCAAACGCCTGGTTGCCCGTGCTGGCTATGTGGCGGTAGCTGGCGCGGTAGCCAATGCTCCCGCTGGTGACGCCAGGAGTGAGCGGGACATAGGCTTCATAGTCGCCCTGGGCATCGGTCGTGACGGTCAGGTTGAGCGGCTGGGTGACCCGGAAGGAGGCACCGCCGAGCGGTCGCCCACTCAGGTCGGTGATTTTGCCATGCACCAGCACGGTGGTGACACTAACTGTCAGGTTACGGTTGATCTCGTTCAGAAAGGCCGTACCAGGTATCAGGCTAAAGCTATAGGGCAGAGCAGCTATTTCGGTACCCTGATAGGACACCACAAAGCGCAGGGGCATGGTCGTCGGAGCCTGTTCTACCAGGCCGTTGCAGCTATAGCGCCCCTGGTTGTTGACCGTTGCGGCACAGATCAGCCCCACATCAGCATAGGCGTCGGCACCATACACCTCCACCCGTGCGCCTGGTAACCCGGCCCCACCAGCATTGCTGTTGCGCACCTGCCCGCTGATCTGCATCCGGGCCGTGGTACTCTGGTCGGCCCCGGCACGACCAAGATCAACTGTGATATCGCGTTCGATCAGCGTGCGGGCACCAGCCGCAACGGTGAAGCTACTGGTTTCGGTGTGGCTGGCGCTGCCGGTTAGCGAGCGGTAGGTGACGTTATAGAAAAGGCCATCAGTGGCGGTCGTGATGCCGTTGGGCAATACCAGATACAGGGTATAACGTCCATCGTCGTCGGTGGTCGTCGTGCGTCCATCGCCGCTCACCGCTGCGCCCACCGTGGCTCCTACGACAGGCGTGCCGTCGGTATTGCGCACGATCCCGGTGAGATGCAGGGTGGTGGGACTGGCATACAGCGTGTGGGCAAAGGGCAAACGCCCACCCACACTGGCCGCAGTCGGATCGAGGACAGCGGTGTCGGGCGCATTGCCGCGCCCGCCGACCTGGTAATCAACCTGGATCGGATCGTTGCCGGCAAGAAAGGCGTCACAGTTGTAGAAACCCTGTTTGTCGGCAGTCGTCTCACACAGCAGGCCCGCCTGTGGACTACTGATCGTCACCTGCGCCTCTGGCACCCAGAAGCCCTCCACCAGACTGTTGCGTACCCGGCCGGTAAAGGCAATCGTGCGCCCGGTAAAGCTGAGGCTGTGCGCAATCGTCGTCAGTTGGCCCACGAGCGGCGCACCACCAGTCAGATCGCCCAGTTCCAGCGTTTGAACCGCCAGGCTCTGGCCGGCAGGCGTGCTGTATTCCGCGCGATAGGTTATGCTGCCAGATATGCGGGTCGGGTCACCGAGCATCGTGGTGTCGGGCACCGCCAGGAACAGACGGTATTGCCCATTGCTGGCGGTCTTGCCGCTTACCTGGGTAAAGAAACCATCGCCGGTCTGCGGGCCACGAATCGTGATCGTCGCGTTGGCAATGGGTGTGTCGCCGGGGTCAGTGACCTGGCCCAACAACTCGAAGGTGGTGGGTGCAACCATCAGGTCGGTGGTTTTGACCAGCACGCTCCCCGGTGCCGGGATGTCGGCGGTGGTAATCGCCACCGTGGTACTCGCGCTGCCCACCGCTTCGACTCGCACCTGGGCACTAAACGGGTCGGTGCTGGTGACCAGCGTGTTGCAGGTATAGACGCCCGTGCTGCTGGTCGTGGTCGTGCAGGTGCCGCCTTCGATACCGTCGGCCTGAATAACAACCCGTGTACCCGCCACACCAGCGGGTGCAGTGGGGTCACGATCAACGATATGCTGGTTGCGCACCGTACCCGTAAATAGCAACCGCCGCGCCTGTTGTGGGTGGTCGTTGCCCGGTGGCCGGGTTGGATCGAGGTCGGACGGTGCCGGGCGAGGCGTGGTGGTGATGTTGTGGCGTAGCTCGTGGATGCCGTCGCTGAACAGGTCAAACGGTTTGACCAGGCGCACATAGGTTGTCAGGCGGGTATCGGCGGCTTCATAGATCAGTTCGCCAGACATGATGCCGTCGGGCAGGGGCATATAGAAGCTGTAGAAGCCATTCGCGTCGGCCTGCCCATCGACAAAGCCAGGGCCAGCTACGCGCACATAGCCATACGGCAACGGTTGGCCATCGGGGCTGAAGAGTTGCCCGGTCAGATGAAGCACGTTGCGCGGGCTTACGGTTATATCCTGGCGCGTTTCAAGCCAGCGCCCGGCGCGGGGGGCGGGACGTTCGACATCAAATGTTACCGGATCGCCACGACCAGTGACCCGATAGCGCAACGTCAGGCGCTCCAAGGCCAGGTAGTCATCGGGATAATCGGTTAACCCACAGGCATAGCTGCCATTGACGAGCGTGGTGGTATCACACAACACGCGGTTGCCCAGTTCCACCGCCCGCACCACCACCCGTGCGCCTGGAATTACAATCGTCGGATCGGCAGCCAGCGTAACCTGCCCCTCAAAGGCCAGACCGACCAGACTGTAGGCCGGTTCGCCTGCGCCCGCCACATGCTCGTCGAAACACAACCCGCTGGCAACCAGGTTCTGGGCACTCCGACCGGCGGCGATCTCGATCGCCAGCCCGTCGATAAACCGGGGCGAAATCGCATCAACGTTGGCTCGACAGGTTGTTTGCAGCAGGTTGCGGGCCTCGGCATAATAATCACGCCCGGCACCACCGGCCAGTTCCTCGCGTGAGGGGAAAGTCGCGTTTTGCACCAGGTTGTAGGTAGCCAGGCTTTCGCCCTCGGCATAGGTAAAGAGTGAATCCTGTGCATTCGTCACGCGCCAGGCCTCAACAAACGCGTTGAGGGTAGGCACGGTCTTGCCCTCACGGTCACGAATATCGTTGCCACGGATGCCATCGGCGGTGCCCAGCATCCCGCGATAGCGCCCGGTCGAGGGGGTGAACATAGACACATCGAGCGAGATAGCCCGTTCGGTGGAGCCAATCAGGGCCTCGGAGAGCAATCCAATCCGCACGCCCGTTAATCCGCCACCCACATACTGTTCGGGGTTGGTCAGGTCAGGATCGCGCACCCAGACCGTCACCGTACCGCTACGCTCGACCTGGAATAGCGCATCACCCAGCGTGTAGTAGCCCGGTGCCAGGTCAGCGGCGGCACGATTGATGAACATCTGCAGGCGGTTATCGGGGCTGCCTGCCGGTGGCAACCGCACCTCGATAGTATTGGTGCCAACCCGCACCGCTGCCGCCGTGTTAAACGATGCCCAGTCGGGGAAGCCCGCCAGTCGTGCCTGGCGCACCTGAAGTTCGAAACCGTTGAAGGGATCGCCATCGGTCGCATAGACAAACTCACCCAGATGTAAAGAGCTAAACGAGGAACCGTCAAAGGTCGTGACATGCGGATCGCCCCATGACTTGGCAATCGGCAACGACATAAGCATCTCAGTTTCACGCGGGGTGGGCGCACCACCGCCACCGCCACCAGAAAATCTCCGCTGCGGGCAATCGAGGCAGCGTGGTTGTGCATCATTGCTGCCGTAGCGCCTGGGTTCTGGACGGCGAGCAGGCCTGAAGTCCTGGGGTAGGCGTTTTACACACTGGTTGTCGGTATCCACCAGTTCTGGTTCGGGCGCGTGACAGGCACCTGAACCAACGGTAAAGGTGTCGCTGCGCATGGTTAGCTTGCCCTGATTGTCGCTCGATCCCAGGTGGAAGCGCAAATCAAGCAGTCGATTCAGTGATGGGTTGAACGCCCGCACATATGGCCGTAATGGCGGGCTTAACTCACTCATTGTGAGCGGCCAGGCCAGGCGCGGACGACTCAGCGTGGTCAGTCGATAACTGCCGTCGGGCACGCCATCCCAACGCCAGGCCCAGTAGTCACTGGCACGCCGCTCCATCGTCCCTACTGGCTGGAGCATTGGTGTACTGACACATGCACCGCCTTCACCAGTAGGGACGGTCTGCTCGATCAGATAGACATCGACGTCGTCAATGTATTGCAAGATCAGTGGGCGGAACCACTCCAGCACCCCCTCGTCAAACTCGGTGCTAAAAGTGATATGCCGCTCAACGTTATTGGTTTTGTACTCCGTGCGGCGGAAATAGTTTGTGATCTCGCCATCCTGGTTGACAGGACACTCCTCCTGCTCCTGATAACAGGTAATCCGCACATTCGCATCTTCATAAAACTGAGCCGCACCTCTGGCACACACATCCTGAGGCACAGTGGGCTGGTTGGTACCAGGACGGTTGCCTGCATCATCGGTGCCACGCCAGCCCTCTGGCGGCAGCGGGCTGCCACGGCCGGGTGGGTAGGGAATGATATACCTGAACTGAACCAGCGGCTCGGTCAGGAACGAAATATTAATCCCCGTCCAGCCCTTCAACCGTCGCGCCTTACGCGCAATACCCCCGCCAACTCCGATTGAACCCGCAACGCCTAGCCCGATCGAGCCATAGCCATAACGTGGATCGAGCAACCGTTCATCGCGGGCATAGCCAGCGGTGATCACAGGAACCGCCACCTTAAAGTCGATGGTTGGCTCAATGTCATTAACGGCATCTTTGATGTCCTTGAGCATTTTTTGCAGTTCATCACGAGTGAAACCCTCGATCAGTCCCAGCACCGCATCAATGCCCATCACTCCCATGATAACCGACAGTTTGGCTTCAATTAGCAACTCGGCCCGTATGCGCTCAATGCGTAGATCAACATTCACACCAGGGTCAATACCTTCCGTATTGGCACTGGCCAACGGCAGCGCGGAGGTGCTGATACTAAAGCGCCCACTCACAGCGACATCTTTGGATGCCGTAAGCTGAATCTGGCCCGTTATTTTTGCAATCGGAGTAAAGGCCAGTTTGCATTTCAGTCCCACCACAGGGAACGCTGGGAAGGGGAACTGACAGGCTTTTTCCAGTCCTTTGAGCGGTGCTGAGTTTTCGGCAATCTTGTCAAAGAAAATAGTAACCGCAGCATCCTTGCCTGGTTCTGCACCACCGACATCGAGCGTCAGTTGCGCCCCGGCACCTACGCCACCCTGGAAGGTAAATGAGGCATAGGGCAGGATATTCACTCCAGCCGAAGCAGTAATGCTGAACTCTAGATACTGGTAGGTATAGACCCGGCCACTCACATGCCCCTCAATACGACGTTTATCTTTCTCTTCGTGGAAGAACGGCACATTCGACACTTCAAATTCTTCTGTCACCTCAAAGCGATCGGCGAGACTGCCGCTAAAGGAGATATTGGCAGGCCTGGAGCCGGGTGCAGCGGGTAACAAGTCCATGGGTCGCGCCAGTCCCGGAATACGCCCGGCACTTGCCACGCCACTGGTAGATGCGGTGGCAATGGTCGCAAACTCGTCAAAGCGGATGTCATCCTGGGTGTAGGTAGCCTCAAATCCGGCCTCGGCAATCACGGTTTCCAGCGGCACCACTTCGTACACCAGCGCAATACCGCCTGGCGTGGTGGTAGCGCTCACCACCTGCCCGGCGACCGGGCTGTCGCCATCGGTGGTAAAGCGCGTACCAGGAGTCAGTGCAGCAGGAAGTTGGCTGGCATCAAGCATGGTCTGGAAGCGTGGTGGACTGCGATCCAGCCAGTCTTCAAACTCGGTGATACTGGTTACGTTCTCCAGACCCCGCCCGGACAGCGGAGCAGCGCGAATGGGCGCAATGATCGCCGTGTCAGGCACCAGTTGCACGCCGGAATGGAGCCGGGCTGCCACCATCACGCTCGACGCCGAGTCGATGCCGGCCCAGCGCACCCGCAGTTGCAGGTAGCCGGTGGGTGCAGCGGCCTGTACTGTGACACGGGTCGGGTTGGCCGGGTCTATGGCATAGGTCAGTCCGCCATCCTGATTCTCGGCGTTCCACTGAATATTCCGGTAAAGAACGGGGTCAATCGGCACCGGATTGCCACGGCTATCGTAGCCCACCAGCATGAGCGTTTTTGTTGCACCAGGTGCCGTGAGCAGTGCCGTGCGCGGTTCAATCGCCAGCCAGACCGGGCGGGTGGTGTTGATCTGCGAGCGACGCGGGAAGTCCACTGCCGGCTGCACCTGCACGGTTACGGTACCCACTGCCGACTGCCCGTTGCTATCTGTCGCCACAAAATCGACAAACTCATACCAGGGCGCACTCTCTACCGGCGCGGTGGGCGTGTAGGTCAATACCGTACCATCCAGACGCAGGTTGCCCGATAGCACCCCGGTGGTTGTCAGCGTCAGGGCTGGCGTCGTACCGTCGTGGTTACGGGCCAGCGGTGCCAGGTCAAGGCTCGCACCGGGACTGTCGGCATACATCTTCAGCGTGCTGAACTCGACAATGGGCCTGGCACCGCTGGCCTCTTCTGGTGTGAGAGCCACCATCTGGATCTGTCCATAGGCACTGCTTCCCTGCGGATCGGACACGGTGTAGACCACGACATCGCTGCCGTCAAAACGTTTGTCGGGGAAGTACTCCAGCATATTGGGCGTGAAGGCAAACTGTCCATATTGTGGCAAATCGGTCACAGTGTAGCTGATGTAGCCGGTGGTGGTAAAGATGTCGGTGGGAAGTTCGATCGTCGATTCCAGTGGCAAGTCGTTGGCAAAATCCGGTTCGTCCGTTTCGGGTGGGGTGGCCCGCGAGACGATCGTGACATCGTAGGTGAGGGGATCGTTCTCGAAGTCGTAGCCCAGCGGCGAAATATTCAAGCCCGCCGTTGCTGCCGGGTCAAAGGTTAGCGTGCGATCATTGGCGAGCGGGGGCCGGTTGGGCGGGCGCACCACCACCGAGACCGTGCCGCTGGCCGACTGTCCAGTGCTATCGGTGGCGTTGAAGGTTAACTGGTCAGTACCTACATAGTCCAGGGCGGGGGTGTAGGTCAGCGTGGTGGTGACAACTGTCGCGGTGCCATGTTGAGGTAGCATTGCCAGCGCAAAGATCAGGGGATCACCAGTCGGCGCAATCGCCCCCAGGTCGGCTAGATCAACGGTGACGGTCTGGTTGCGGTCAAGCGCAAGGTCTATGTCGAATGGCACCGGGGGCGGGTTCTCAACCGACAGCACGGTGATGGTGGCATACACGGTGGGCAAGGCCTGATTGATGGCATACCACACTCCGGCCAGATTGAAGGCATACGAGCGCGTTGCACCAGGGGGAATAGATAATACCGTGCTAACCGGTGCATTCGTGCTGGTCGTCATCTGTGCATGAGCTACCTGGTTGCCCGCAATGGCGAGCATGTCAGGATCGTCCGCGTCAGGCGTCGTCGGCACAGCGTCCATATCTGCATCGGCACTGGCGGCAAAATCAGCAGGATCGGTCGTGGTCGCTGCCGACGTGTCAGTCACACCAGCACCACTCCGCCGAATGATCGGCAAGAACACGACATGCCGGCTGGCAGGGTCGGGTTGCACAATAGACGTGGGCGTGGGCGTGGAATCGGTCGCTCTGCTGGGCGTGGTGGGGGTAAGGGTGGCTCCGCCTGCCGTCGCTGTCTGTTCTGGCCCACTCAGTCCGGGCACGGTGGGCGTCAGCGTGGCCCGGCCAACCGTTGCTGTCGGTGTGGCAAGATCGGGGTTAACCGGGTCGGTCGGGTTAACCGGGTCGCCCGGGTTAACCGGGTCGGTCGGGTTAACCGGGTCGGTCGGGTTAACCGGGTCGCCCGGGTCAACCGGGTCGGTCGGGTTAACCGGGTCGCCCGGGTCAACCGGGTCGGTCGGGTTAACCGGGTCGGTCGGGTTAACCGGGTCGGTCGGGTTAACCGGGTCGCCCGGGTCAACCGGGTCGGTCGGGTTAACCGGGTCGGTCGGGTTAACCGGATCGCCCGGGTCAACCGGATCGCCCGGGTCAACCGGATCGCCCGGGTCAACCGGATCGCCCGGGTCAACCGGATCGCCCGGGTCAGAAGGAAGCTGATTGGTAATGAGTACATCGAGAGTTATAGTGCTATCATTACGGAATACCACCGTGGTACCAGCTGAAATCCACAACTGGTCTGGTGCGACGCTGGCAGCCGTAAAGACAACCAGTGGAGCAGCCTGGGTCGCAGTATCAGGGTTGGCGGGCAGTGCCTGAAGCGGGGGATTACCGGTAGCTGCCTCGTCAACGACGAGAGGGCGATATGGCATCGCCGCCGCAGGCATCAACAGGGTATTAAACAGGATAAAAACCGTCAGCAGAACATACAGTGGGCGCATCCAACGAGGCTGCGGGCGACCCATAGAACGTCTCTCCTTACTCACTCGCATTCGTGAGGCAATAAATTCCTGATTTATAAGTAAGATAGTACGGTTATGATTATACGTCGTTCTCGCTCATCTTGTGTTAAGCTATTGTTAAAAACAGGTTAGGGAATAAGCGCATGCCCGGCCCGCTTTTGCAGAAACAGGCTTTGCATTACAATAAGGAACGAATGCGGCAGCGGAGAAGCTTTGGGAGGTTGGAACGCTGGAACATTTCAACACGAGAAACAAGGATTGCTACATGCAATGGCTTTTCAAAAAGGGAAGGGGCAACCTCATGTTCAGTACAATGACAAAGGAGGGCAACCATGGATACTAACCGCCGCGTGGTAGTTACCGGTATGGGCGCGGTGACGCCGTTGGGCCATAATGTTGCGACCTTCTGGGCCAACCTCTGCCACGGCCACAGCGCAGTGCGACGCATTACCCTCTTCGATCCCACGGCCTTCCGCACCCGAATTGCGGCTGAAGTGACCGAACTGAGCGTGCCAGCGGTGATTGGCCCCAAACAGGCCCGGCGTATGGATCGTTTCGCGCTGTTTGGCCTGACCGCCGCGCTGGAGGCGTGGCAAGATGCTGGTCTTGCGTCGCACAACCACGATCCGTATGCCATCGGTGTGCTGATCGGGTCGAGTCATGGCGGTGAGCAGACGCTGCTGGCCGAGGTAGACAACGCTCGCCAGGTACCACGCAAGGTCAGTCCCCGGCTTATTCCACGCATGTTGAGCAACATGGCGGCAGTGCAAGTCGCACGGCACCTGGAACTGCGCGGCCCCAGTTTTACGATTGGCTCGGCCTGTGCCACCAGTGCCCATGCAATTGGCGAGGCAGCAGAGATCATTCGGCGCAGTGATGCGACAATTATGGTAGCGGGTGGTGCCGAGGCGTGTATCACGCCGCTGACGCTGGCTGGCGATCAGGCGCTGGGGGCGCTCTCGGCACGTAATGACGCACCAGAGCAGGCCAGTCGGCCTTTTGATTGCGACCGCGATGGGTTTGTGCTGGGCGAGGGTGCCGGCGTGCTGGTGCTGGAAGAACGCGATCACGCGCTGCAACGCGGGGCGCAGATCTATGCCGAACTGGTCAGCTATGCCACCACCACCGATGCACTGCACGAAACGCATCCCGAAGCCACCGGTATCCACGCTGCCCGCGCCATCACGCGTGCCCTGGCGAAGGCCGGCCTGACTGCGACGGAAATCGATGCCATCTTTGCCCACGCCACATCTACGATCATCGGCGATCGCGCCGAAGCGCAGGCACTGAGGCTGGCGCTCGGTACGGAAACGACTCGTATCCCTGTGACTGCCATCAAATCGATGCTTGGGCATTTGCTTGGCGGTGCCGGAGCAACACAGGCAATCGCCGCCATCAAAGCGCTCGAATGCCAGGCACTACCGCCCATTCGCAACCTGGAACAACCCGACCCGGACTGTGCGCTCCAGTTTGTGACCAGCAGGGTTATGCCTGCATCACTGACCCACATTCTCTCCAACTCGTTCGGCTTTGGCGGTCACAATGTTGCGCTCCTATTCGGTCGTCACCGGGACTGAGCCGGAGACGCCCAGATAATCGTGGGCAGCCCACGCCAGCAGATCACGCACCTCGGCGTCGCTGGTCTGGGAAAAATCACGATACCAGTAGCCTACGGCATGGAATGGCCGGGGGGTCATCAAGCACACCACTTCATCAGCTTCCCCCTGGAGCAGCGCCACCGTGTCGGGGGGAGCAACCGGAATCGCAACCACCAGGCGGGCCGGTTGCTGCGCGCGCAAGGCGGCAATGGCGGCGCGCATGGTCGAACCGGTGGCAATCCCATCATCAACCAGAATAATCACCCGTCCTTGCACTTCAGGCGGCGGGCGATCGCCACGATACAACACCGCCCGGCGGAGCAACTCCTGCCGCTCGCGCCGTGCCACCCGTTCGATGACATACGTTGGTATCTCCAGCGCCTCTACCACATCGTCGTTGAGTACCTGTATGTCACCGTTGGCAATGGCTCCCATTGCCAACTCTTCGTGGCCGGGCAACCCCAGCTTGCGCACCAGAAAAACGTCAAGCGGGGCATGGAGCGCAGTGGCAAGTTCAAAGCCAACCGGTACACCGCCGCGTGGTAGCGCGAGAATCAGCACATCGCTGCGATCGGCATAGGCCTGCAAGCGTGTTGCCAGCAACTGCCCGGCTTCAGCACGATGATGAAATTGGACAGTCATTGTCTTTTCCTCCCTTCGTCAATCCTGAAGCAATTTTGCCTTGGCCGCCTTGAACTCTTCCTCGTTCAGCACACCCTGATCGCCCAACTGGCCGAGGCGCTTCAATTGGGCCAGTACCCTATCTCCCGTGTGCTGGATGGACAGTGGTGGCTCAAGCGCTGGTGACGGCGTACTCAGCTTTTCTGCACCGCATTACCAGGCATCCCCGGCCCATCCTGGTACCAGGCATTCCACTCACCAGCACATCCACAAAGGTACCAACGAAGGGCACTAAAGACTGTCCCGATGCAAGCTCCCGTAACTGGTACCAGCGCTCATACCAGCCATTGCGCCGGTTTCATCAGGCTGTTTTTGTGGCTCATCGGCCATACCAGACCTCCTTTAACCGGAATCATAAACCGGTACTGTGTTCATTATAGCACGCCTTTCCTGTAATTCCAACATTATGTCAATACAAGCGAAGGCGTATTGCGGCCAATGATTATTGTCACGCCGGCTGGCATTATGGCGTTTAGGGACACCTCTGGTGGATGCCCACATCGCCCTAACACTCGACCATGGCATCCTGACCGGGCTTACTATGACCAGGGATGAGCACGGAGGCGCAGGGCCTGCAAGTAGACGCCAGTAGAGGCAAAATGCTGCTCTGCCCACCATGCTTTGCGGTGCGGGTTGTGGTAGGATGTCAAGGACACAAGATGTATACCAGGATCGAATGTTATTCAACATGCCATACCCGCAAGAACAGAAAACTCATAAGTACACTGTAATCTCTGTACGATGGCTGGCAACTGGCCTTACAGTAATCCTCCTGTTGCTACTGGTGGTTGTACTGCCGATCAAACCCTTCATGCTGTCGGCCCAACAACCGGTGCCCTGGCCAGATATAACCCTGACGACGCTGGCTGAAAGCTTTGAGCGTCCAGTGCATATAACGCACGCGGGTGATGGGAGCGAACGGTTGTTTGTGGTTGAGCAAGGCGGACGGATTCTGCTGCTTGCAGATGGTAACCTCCTGCCTGAGCCATTTCTGGATATTCGCTCGCGTGTCAACTGCTGCGGCGAGCGCGGGCTACTCAGTGTTGCCTTTCCGCCCGATTTTGCACAACAGGGCCTTTTTTATGTCAACTATACCCGTGCGCCGGATAATGCGACCCGGGTAGCGCGGTTTGCCTTAACAGCCGATCCCAACCGCGCTGATCCTGACAGTGAACAGGTGCTGTTGACCATCGAGCAGCCATTTACCAATCATAATGGTGGGCAACTGGCGTTTGGGCCAGACGGTTATCTTTATATCGGTATGGGCGATGGCGGTTCCGGGGGCGATCCCGACAATCGCGCCCAGAATCCCCAGGATCTGCTTGGCAAACTGCTGCGCATTGATGTTAACCATACAGGCGACGCACCATATGCTATTCCAGAGGACAATCCGTTCTATACCAATCCAGACTATCGGGACGAGATCTGGGCGTTGGGTTTACGCAATCCCTGGCGCTTCTCGTTTGACCGCGCTACCGGCGATCTCTACATCGCCGATGTCGGGCAAAATGCCTATGAGGAGATTGACTGGCAACCGGCCAGCAGCCCCGGCGGCGAAAATTATGGCTGGAACATTATGGAAGCCAGCCATTGCTATCCGCCCGGCACCATCTGCGATCCGAATGGGTTGACCTTGCCAGTGTTTGAGTATAATCATACCGACGGCGATCGCTCGATTACTGGCGGCTTTGTCTATCGTGGGCAGCGGTATCCCGCGCTACAAGGCATCTATTTTTATGCCGACTATGTGAGCGGGCGCATCTGGGGTTTGCGTCGTATTGATGATGGGTGGCACAACCAGCTCTTATATGATGCATCCTTTCAAATCTCAACGTTTGGCGAAGACGAGAATGCCGAGTTATATCTGGCCGATTATTCCAACGGGCGCATCTATCAGCTACGCGATGCAGAGCCAGATCCTGACCCTGATCCGCAGCCGGACTATCGCTTCTACCTACCGTTGATTGTACACCAGGGCATAGTTTCCAATAGCGACTGAACGATGCTGAGGAAATAGACATATGAAACGACGATTCTTCGCGTTCCCTTCGTTGCCGTTTCTCTTCCTGCTGTTACTGCTGATGCTGATCTCGCCCCGTCCGCTAGGCATGGTGCGCGACGAACACAGCAATGCCGATGATAACATCGCCACTCTGTCACTGGAGGATACTCCTACCCTGCCGCTGGAGCGTAGTGCAAGCCTCCTGCCGGTCGCGTCAACGACCGCCACCGCGACACCCATCGCTGCCAGTCCCATCCCGACGCCTATCGCAGCCAGGCCCACTGCGACGCCCATTGCCGCCAGTCCCAGCCCCCCCGTTCTCGATGAGCGAGGTCGCCCAGACACCTCATCAGCAGAGCCAGGCCTACCCGCACTGCCGGTAGTGCCCGAATCTCTGGCGATGGGTACCGAGGACAATACAGTTACCGGAACAGTGGACTGGAGTCCTGCCCACCCGCCGGTGGAACCAGACCCGAATACGCCACCTGCGGCCGAACCACCGCCCGACCTGACTAAGCCGACCGAGCCACTGGCCATGCAGAGCGTGCAAGAGGCGCATCTGGAGCGCGGCGGCTTTATCGAGGTTTCCGGCTCGCAGCTCACGCGCCTGGGTCAACCGGTGCAAATCAAAGGCGTCAACTACTACCCGCAGGGCCGGCCCTGGGCCGAAATGTGGGAAGCCTGGGATGCACCGCAGATCGAGCGCGAGCTGCGCCTAGCCCGCGATCAGCTTGGGATCAATGCGGTGCGCGTCCTGCTGCCTTACCGGCAATCGTATGATCGATCCAGCGAGAAACGGGTTGAGCGACGTATGCTCGAACGCCTGCGCGAGATGTCCCAAATTGTGGGCAGCCTGGATATGCGTATGATCGTGGCTCTGTTTGACTTCTACAATGATTTCCCGCTTCCGGGTACCCGCGAGGAAGAGGAAAATCTGATCTACCTGCGTACCCTGCTGGGCAACTTCACCGGCGACGACCGTATTTTCGCCTGGGATCTGCATAACGAACCCGATCACTACCCGATGTGGGAACAGGGCAACGCCCAGCAGGTACTGGGCTGGTTGGGCCGCATGGCCGACGAGGTGCATCGTATTGCGCCGCACCAGCTCGTCACAGTGGGCATGGGCCAGCACTATAATTTCTGGCAGCCTGGCCCGGATGGACGCCGGGTGATTGACTACAGCGATGTCATTAGCGTTCATATTTATAATGCTTCCGATGCTGAACGGCAGCTCTATGAGTTGCGCACCTATACCGACAAGCCGATCCTGTTGCAAGAATTTGGTTGGCCCAGCGGCCCGCCCTGTGCTATCCACAACTATACCGAGGATCATCAGGCTGAGATGTATCGCACCATGCTGACTGCGGTTGAAGGGCGCGTGGTGGGTGTATTTGCCTGGACGCTGCGCGACTATGACGCTGGCCCTACACGCCGCTGGGATACCCGCGAGGAGCATTATGGCCTCTATCGTCCCGACGATAGCCTGAAACCAGCCGCGCTGATTTTTCGCGATTATCCGGCCCCTCCCCTGCCCAGTCATACGATTACCAATGTGCCGCTGACATCGACCAATCCGCGCCCACCATCGGGTGCAGAAGCACCACTCTTGATAGCCGAAAGCGGGCATTATGTCAAAGGTGCCTTTCGTCGCGCATGGGAAACCCTGGGCGGGCAGAGCAGTTTTGGCTTGCCCTTGAGTAATGCCTTTGTACAGGGCCAGGATGAGCGCGGCAACGACATTGTTGTCCAATATTTTGAGGTGACAACGCTGCAACTGCGGCGCGGGGTACGCCGCGATGCCGAGTTTGACCAGCTGTCTCCAGCCGAGCAGGCGATGCGCCTGGTGCAACCGATTGCTATCGGACGTGCCTATGCTGGTGAGCGTTCATTCGCGCAACGCGGCCAGACACCGGCCGGTGCGCAACGCTTTGAAAGCGGCTACACGGTTGGTGGAGAGTTTCTGGCTTTCTACCAGGATGCGTTCAATCGCTGGCGCCTGGGCCTGCCGATCTCAGAGGAACTGTCGGAAGAAGTGAATGGTACGCCGACGTGGGTGCAGTATTTTGAGAACGGGCGCCTGGAATGGAACGCCGCTGCGCATGTGGTGGAGATCAGTCGCCTGGGGAACTGGGCCTGGGATAGGCAGTGTCAGTTTATACCGTAGAGAGGCAAGTGAACGATGCAAGCAACCGTGCCACGCTTACGTCCGCTGGGTATTGGTGATCTTTTTGATACGATCTTTCGTCTCTATCGTAACAATTTTCTGGTCTTCATAGGGATCGCGGCCCTGATCCAGATTCCGATGATTTTGATCCAGATGGCATTAGAGGTTGCCCTGGGGCGACAGTCCACCGCAGATCTTATGCAGATCATCAACGAACTACCCTTTTTTAACCCACAAACTGACTCGGTGACCGTTCTGCCGATTGCTAATCCATTGCTCTATTACGGCCTGAGCTTTGTGCTGGCATTGCTGCAGATTATCGTGGTACAGCAACTGCTGAATGGGGCGATGGCAAACGCCATTGCGCGGCGCTATCTGGGGCAGCCGGTTTCGGTGCTGGAGGCCTACAACTTTGGGGCACGCCGCCTGTCTGCGCTGTTGATCGTGGGCGTACTGGTGGCGATACTGACGATTGTGGTGGCGGTGGTGCTGGGCGGTATCTACGTCGGGGGGCTGTTTCTGATGGTGAGTGTCGCCGCTACTCAGAGCGGTGCCATGGCCGCGGTGGCAGCTATTCTGGCATTGTTGCTCATGCTGTTGTTGCTGATCGTGGCGGTGATCGTCTTTGCCATGATTGCGCTCCGCTTTCTGTTTGTTACCCAGGCCGTGGTACTGGAGGATCATGGCCCTCTGGGGGCACTGCGACGTAGTTGGCAACTGATTCGCGGCTCCTTCTGGCGCGTGCTGGGCATTGTGGTGTTACTGATGATTCTGGTGCAGATCGTTGTGTGGATACCCATGATGATCATGACCATGGTGCTATCCTTCACGTTCGGAAATGCAGCCGATCCACTGCAAAATTATCTGCTGCGCCAGTCGATTACGGTACTGACCAGCTATGCGGCCCAGATTCTGGTGTTGCCGGTCTACTTGAGTGCCTACACCCTGTTGTATTATGATCTGCGCGTGCGCAGAGAGGGCTATGATTTGCAACTGCGGGCGGCACATGTTGCCAATCTAAACACAGGTGAGCAGGCTCTCACCGGAATGGGAGAATAGGCGCTGATGCAACACAGGTTCCATTTCTACGGCATATGGCTCGGATTAGCCATCTATGTAACCGTCATGTCTCTCATGATTCCCGCCGTGCGTGCACAGGCGACGATCCCTGATCTACTGACCTATGAAGGCTGGCTCCGCGAGGCACGGATCGCTGCCAGCCGTGGCGATCGGCTGGGATTGGAGCAGGTTGCTGCCAATCTGACCCAAACCACACAGGTGCGGGTCGCAGATGACATTGTCGTGCCGGTCAATAATGACTGGCTGGCCGCAGCGTTGGACAAGCCCGACCCCGATCTGCCATTCATTGATGCCCGCCTGGGGGCACTGCTCGATGCGCTGATACAACCTGATCCGGTGGTACCTCCTGATGCGCGGCAGCGCCTCGATACTATTCTTAACCACCCGCCTTTTGCCGAGGTCGAACAACCACGCCTGACGCTGGTCGGGCGCTTGCTCGATTGGGTGCTACGCATGCTGGCGCGGCTGTTTCAGCGAGCTAAGGTTGATCCGGTGACGGGTCAGGCAATGACCTTGATGATCGCAGGCATCGGCATGCTGCTCTTGCTGGGCATGCTGATCTATCTGTTGCGTGGTCTGCGCGGCTCGTGGGTACGTGAGTCTCAGATGAACGATACTGACGATCCCGAAGCATACCTGACGGCGAATACGGCCTTGCAGCAGGCAACCATGCTGGCGCGTGGTGGCGATTATCGCACAGCGGTGCGCTATCTCTATCTCTCATCGTTGTTGTGGCTGGACGAGCGCGGCATGTTGCGCTATGATCGGGCACTCACCAACCGCGAGTATCTGGAGCGTCTGAGCGACAATGCCGAGCTGCGGCTGCGGCTGGTGCCGATTGTCGATACGTTTGATCGCGTCTGGTATGGACACATGGCGCTCGATGCCGAAAGTTTTGCCGCCTACCAGCAACAGGTTGATGGCTTGCGCAAGCTGCGGCTGTGAGGCCAGGCGTGTCAACGTGTCAACGTTCCAACGTTCCAACGTGTCAACGTGTCAACGTTCCAACGTTCCAACGTGTCAATGTGTCAACAGTCCAACGTTCCAACGTTCCAACGCGACGAACATAGAGATTTGTATGATGGTAACCGATCTGCAACACGATAGCCATGACGCGCTGTGGGCGGCGGCGCTGATGCTGCCCGGTCAGCCGGATCTGGCGACCAGTCTGGTGGCAGAACTGGCGGACTACCTGGATCAGCCGGTGAACGAGGTGGCCGATCGCTGCCGCAACGCTGCGGCTGAGTTAGCCCGGAACTGGCAGGCCGCTGCTCCGTCTGATACAGCCGCTATTACTACCTTCTATCGTCAGACAGATACCTATCTGTATGACCTGACATGGTGGCACGCGCTGCAAGCCGATAGCAGCGCCTTGATCCAGGTGCAGGCGCTGGAGACGGCGCTGGCACACCACGCGCACACCGCGCTCGACTTTGGCAGCGGCATCGGCTCGTTGGGCTTGCTCCTGGCGCAGCACGGCCTGGTGGTGACGCTGGCCGATGTGCAACCCGACTTGAACGCCTATGCCCGCTGGCGCTTTGACCGCCGCGAGCTGCCAGTGCAGGTACTCGATTTACCCGCGACCACTGCGTCCGCTGCTGATCCCGCATCTCCATCACCGACGTTGCTTCCCACCGCAGCCTTCGATTTTATCAGCGCGGTTGATGTATTTGAACACCTGCCTAACCCGCTGCACACACTGGCGCAACTGGCGGCGGCCTTGCGGCCAGGTGGCACGCTGTTTATCCACCTGCCACCCGCCGCAGATGCGCTGCACCCCATGCATCTCTGGCACGACCCGCACCTGTTACTCCGCGAGGCGGCCCAATGCGGCCTGTGGCTGGAGCAGGCCGCCGGGTCAACGTTGATCATGCGTCGGGGTACCGGCCCGCGCTACCAACTCGATGCTGGACTGGAGCTACGCCGCGATACGCAGGGGGCCATCCTGCTCTCGACCCAGCCACTGGTTGCAATGCGCCTCAATGCCCAGGCAGCGAAGATGATCGCCAGCCTGACGGATAATGCTGGCAGAGACAGCGGTCACACAGCAGCCGAACTGACGGCGGGCCACCCGGAGCTAGCGCTGGTTGATGTCACCACGTTCCTGGAGACCCTGCTGCAACGGCGGCTACTGGTCAGGCACCCACCCGCACTGACGCACTGGCCGATGGTCTCGATCATTATTCCGGCCTATGGCCGAGCGGAGGCAACACGCGCTTGTATTGCCTCACTGCTGGCGCTGGAGTATCCACGCGAGCAACTGGAGATCATCGTGGTTGACGATGCCTCGCAGCCACCGCTGGCCGGCGCACTGGCCGACCTGCCCATCCGCCTGCTGCGCCAGGAGCACAACGCCGGTCAGTCGGTGGCGCGCAATCGAGCGGCACAGACGGCACGCGGGGCGCTGCTGGCCTTTATTGACAATGATTGCCGGGCGGATCAGCACTGGTTGCAGCGACTGGTCGCTGTGCTGGATGACCCGACGGTGGGGATTGCGGGCGGACGGGTGATCGCGCCGCCGGTGAACGGGCCGGTCGCCGCCTTTGAAGCCGTGCGCTCACCGCTGGATATGGGTGCTGCCGCCAGTGTGGTGAGGCCAGGGTCGGTTATCAGCTATATGCCGACATGCAACCTGGTGGTGCGCCGCGATCTGCTGTTGCGCGTGCAGGGCTTTGACCCGACCATGACGCTGGGCGAGGATGTGGATTTTATCTGGCGGGCGCTGCGCACCGGCGTGGGTGCTCACTATGTGCCCACAGCACAGGTGATCCACTATCATCGCGTGCAACTGGTAGCGCTGCTGCGGCGGCGGGCGGATTACGGCTCGTCCGAGGCCGATTTGCAGCGGCGGCATCCGGAAGGGCGGCGGGTGATGGCGCTGCCGCTGGTGAGCCTGATGGTGTTGCTGGCACTGACTGGCCTGGGCATCGCGTGGGGCGTCAGCGCGGTGCTGCTGCTGGTGGCTGCGGTGGCGGTGGTGCTGGAAACTGCACAGAAGACACGCCAGCTCAGGCGCGCCGGTGTCGATCTACCCGCTCGCCAGGTGCGCCGGGCGATTCTGCTCGAACACGGCGCGTCGCTGTATCACCTGGGCGCGAATGTGGCACGCTACTACAGCGTGCCGCTGCTGCTGGTCGGGTTGCTCTGGCCGCCCCTGCTGCTGCCCCTGCTGCTGCTGCTCCTCGTGCCGCCGATCACCGACTATCGACGACTGCGCCCACAACTGGCGCTGCCGCTGTTCATCGCGCTCTACTGGCTGGAGTTAGCAGCGTACCAGGTCGGAGTCTGGCGCGGATGCTGGCAACAGCGTACCCTGCGCCCGCTGCTGCCGCTGGTGCGCTGGCAACGATAGGAAAACTTGACAAGAACATATGTTCTATATTATAATGCAACCATTCGTGATACCCGGTTGTCTGAACGCAAGAAAGGCCTTGATTATGGCGGTCACCAGTAGAGAAATACGTGCGCTACAGCCGTACCAGAGCGCCGCACCCTGGGTACAGCGGAGTTTTTCTGTTGTACACCTGGCAACGCTGCTGGTGGGAATGCTCGCCATCTATGTGCTGGTCGGCTGGGTAGTCGCCTGGGGCCAGGTGCGCCTGCATGATCTGCGCTATGGTCGCCCACGCACCATGCACCTGTCGGGCTTTGTCGGGCGGGCTGAGGAAGCACATGGGCAACCCACACACTTTATTGCCATGAACCTGAATCGGCAGGTGATCGTGCTGGAGTTACCCGGCAGCGATCCAACCCGGGTACGCAGCTGGCCTGGCCCGTATCTCTTCGGCGCGCACGAACACCTCACGCCGGTGATCATCAGCCTGGCGGACGTGGATGGGGATGGCTTGCCGGATGTACTGCTGAATGTACGCAACGAGCAGGTGGTGTATCTCAATCGGGACGGTGGACTGCGCCTGCCAACACCAGAAGAGCGGGCGCTCCTGCGAGCGCCTTAGATTATCGCCATTGCAGGTCTATAGCAAGTCTCGCGCAGTTGTACACGGGAGTTCAGGCTTTAGTCAACAGGTTGGACAAGGGCTATAAGCCAGAACTCTCGTCCTGCCCAGCGCAAGCTGCAATGCCCGTTCTTCACAGTATCATATCATGCAGGCTACCATGTCAGCCTGTAGGCCATACTTCTGCCAGCAACCAGGATTCTGTCAGGTAAACATAACCCCGGTCATTCAAAATTCGCGCCAGCTTCGCGGTTAAAGACAGGTGTGGGTCTATGTACATTATATCAAGCCCGCCCGACAAGTGAAGTCACGGTTCAGGGCGACCAGGCCTACCTGCGCGGGCGTGCACGGCCACAACGGTAGCCTTTGTACACCGGAGCCGAGGCGTTGACACCCACGGTACGGCCGATCAACGGGACGTTGACCTAGCCCTGAAGTTGTGATAATCATGTTGCAGAATAGTGCAGATTGCGCTATACTTCCCAGGTTAAAGTCTGATGGACGTTGTTTGAGAAAGTAGCAGGTCATGTCGGACGAGCCAAAACTACGACCCAGGGGCATTGCCAGACAATCTTCCTCATCCGGTACGCTCTCGACCATAACAGGACAGAACCCATCAGCGTTATCGCCCACTACAACCTATCGCACAACGAGTACGGCAACGCCAGCAAGAACAGACAGACCTGCGGCCCGATCAACTTCGGCCCTGGCATCTTTGTCAGCCGAGCATCTGCGTGCCAGACCCTACCATCCATATCATGAGCGCCACCCGCGCCGGCGCAGATCAGGTGTGGCACAACCGCTGCCTTTTGTGCATACCCTCCCACACCCGCTAGCGACGTGGCTCACTTCACTGCTGGCGCTATTGTATGCGCTGGGAGCGATGGTGCAGTCGTTGTCTGGCATGACTCTCTCCTCACAGCGCCAGCGTATCTACCCGCAACGGTCAGCCGAATGGCAACCTCGCCCAACCCTCACGATCATCGTGGCCATTGTAAGCATCTGCATTCTGGCCCTGAATGGTATCGCCGAGACGACGATCTGGCGTACGCCTCCAGCCTATCACTTGCCGCAGGTGCGCAACGAACGCACCTGGCCACAGACAGCAAACTCAACCGGGATATTGGGTGCGCTGCAGCAGATCATTGGTGTTGGAAGCGCCGTGTTCAGTAACTGGCCAGGCCGCACACTGTTACCAACGGCGGCGCAGCCGAGATACCTGCCACGTTCGGCGGGTGACCACGACCTGCGCGGTGCGCCCAGCCTGACTGCGGCGCAGATTGATCGCATTCTGGCATCATATGGCTCGCCAGCTACCGGCACGGGCGAGGTATGGCTGCGGCTGGGTCAGAAATATGAGATTGACCCTGCCTATGCGGTCGCGTTCTTTATCCACGAGAGCAGTGCTGGCACCAATCCGCGCTGGGCCGGGATCAAACCGGGTGGTGCAACCACCCACAATGTGGGCAATATTATTTGCGCCGGGTATCCGCGCTGCTATGGCCGCTTCCGTGATTATAATTCCTGGGAAGAGGGTATTGAGGATTGGTATCGTCTGATTGCCGTCGAGTATATCCAGGGGCGCGGCACGGTGACAGTGGCACAGATTATTCCGATCTATGCGCCCGCTTTTGAAAATGATGTCCAGGGCTATATCAATGCAGTTGAGCGTCTGGTCGATTCCTGGCGCTCCAATGGGGTGCCACGCTGATGTTTGATGATGACTGGCCGTATCTGACCCGCGGACGCGCGATTGTGCTGATCCTGGCGCTGGTGGGCATGGGCTGGTTGATCTTCCAGACTATGCACGCAACTCCAATCGAGTTGAGTGCGTGGCGGGGGCCAATGGCGGGGGCCGCGGCGCAGCAATCCAGCAGCCTCAGCAGTGTGTTTCAGCCAGCCGGCCAGGGCTTGAGCGCTGGTATGCTCCGGCCGCAGGGCAATCCGCTGGGGGGCGCGAATACGGTGATGACCCAGGGCTATGGCGTTGGCACGCATGCACCTGCCCACATCTGGGGCGCGGTCGATCTAGCGATTGACGGCACTGGCAATGGACAGGCTGACCCCGATGCGACCTGGGGGCATCCGATCTATGCTACCCATGCAGGAACGGCCAAAGTTTCCCGTGACACCTGGCCGGCGGGCAACCATGTCTGGATCACCAATGAGCAGTATCGTACCGGGTATGCACATCTGCAAGATTTTGCGGTTCAGAGTGGTCAGGTGGTTGAGCGTGGACAGAAGATCGGAACGGTTGGCTCTACGGGACAATCCTCTGGCCCACACTTGGACTACCAGGTATGGCAAATGCAAAACGGGCAGTGGGTCAACCTGAACCCGCTCGACTTCGGTGTGCTTGATGGGGTGCGGTAGGGTGCGCGAGACACCGGAAGGATGCGCGAGGCACGGATGCGCGGATGCGCGATCCAGTGCAAGCGCAAAGAGGCCAGGGCACAGCACCGCTTTACTGCCCTGACGACTAAAGTCGTTACTACACGCCTCGTCGCCTCGCGCCTCGCGCCTCGCCTCACGCTTCGCATCCTCGCATCCTCGCCTCACGCCCTACCACTCCCGCGACAAACTGGTTTCGCCGCGCAGATACTCGGCAACGCGGCCACGCGTGCCTGGATCGGTGCCGTCCAGCAAGGCATGCAACGGCACAAAGCGTGCATCAGCGATCTCCAGGTCGCCCACGGGTGGCTGTGGCGCTGCCAGGGGTGCGGCAATAAACACCGCCGTGTAGTTGCTAAAACGAGTACCAAAGGTATAGAAAATGCCATGCAAGCGCTCAATACGCACTGTGCAGCCGGCCTCTTCCCATACTTCGCGGCAAGCGGCCGCCTCGAGTGTTTCCTGCGCCTTGACACCGCCACCGGGCAGGCTCCAGGGCAGTTTGCCTCGGCGATGCCGCACGAGCAGCACCTCGTCACCATCAACCACCAGTACCCGCACGCCTATCTCGATCGGACAGGTGATAAAGCGTAGAATGGAACGTACCCATAGTGCTGCTCCATAGGTGATATCCAGGGCACTGTCACGAGCGCGGGTTATGCGTTTACTACTCTGTGTCTGTGTTTGCATTCCATGATCTCCAGGTGTCTGTATATGATCACGCCCAACCCGGCAAGGATCGGGCCTGTCGGTCAACCGGCCACAATATGGTTGATGTCTGAAGGCAGTATGTCTACCACGCTGACGCAGGTGCAAAAGGTATGGGCCTCAAGCGAGCGCGTACATTCCTGGTATGTATCATACCAGACACGCACCGGGATGCAGGTGTCAATTTTGCCATATCCCAGAGAGATGATCCAGTCTAATTCAGGGTGCATGCCAGGGTTCAGGATACCTTGTTGGACATCACCGATGAACATGTATGGTTGAATCTGCCTTTGTTCTCGATTATAATGATTACCATACAGGGGGAAAAGAAGCATTTGTCATGTTGAAAGCCGAGAAATGATCGATCCCGCGCCAATGATTGCCTCATCTCAGCCGGCTGAGCGCAGCTTATTTCCGATACTCACTGCCAAAATCCGTGTTCCACAGGCACGCGCCACGCTTATTTCCCGTCCACGCCTGTTAACACGCCTCGACGCTGGTCTGCGGGGTACGCTTACCATGCTCTCGGCACCGGCCGGGTACGGTAAGACTACGCTGCTGGTCGACTGGTTGCGCTATACGGCACATCCGGTAGCATGGCTAACACTGGATGCCAACGATAACGATCCGTATAGCTGGCTGCGCTACCTCATTGCAGCCTTGCAGTCGATGATACCGGGCGTGGGAGATACAGTGTTGACACTATTGCACCTGCCTCAACCACCATCCTATGAAACGCTGATGGCAACGCTCCTGAATGACCTGGCAGTGTTAGAGACGGAGAGTCTTCTGGTGCTGGATGATTACCACCTGATACAATCGCCAGTGGTACACCAGGCCGTTGCGTTCATACTCAAGCACCTGCCCGCACCGTTGCACCTGGTCATCGCCACCCGTGAAGATCCGCCGTTACCACTGGCCCAGATGCGGGCACAGGGTACATTGTGTGAACTGCGGGCTGCTGATCTCCGCTTTACCCCGGAGGAGTCCGCACTCTTCCTGCGTGATGTGATGGGCGTAACGCTCGATCCCCAGGATGTGGCCCAGTTGGAGGCACGAACGGAGGGCTGGATCGCTGGCTTGCAACTGGCGGCGCTATCACTTCAGGGACAACCCGACGTTGCTGAGCGGTTACTGGCGCTCACAGGAACCCAGCGTTCTATTGCCGACTATCTGGTACAGGAAGTACTCCAGCAGCAAAGCACGGCTATTCAACAGTTTCTGTTACATACGGCTATTCTGGATCGTATGTGTGGATCATTGTGCGCAGCAGTACTTGACCAGGAACCCGGCGTTAGTCAACAGATGCTGGAAGAGCTAGAGCGGACGAACCTGTTTGTGATTGCCCTTGATGACCAGCGTCAATGGTATCGCTACCACCATCTGTTTCTGGATGTATTGCATCGTCTCCTGCAACAGACATCTGCTGAAGACCTGCCCAGACTGCATCGTCGTGCAGCCGTGTGGTATCACCAGCACAATCTGATGATTGAGGCGGTCAACCATGCACTGGCGGCCAGTGATTTTACGTTCGCTGCCGGTCTGATCGAGGCCAGCGCAGAGACGCTGTTGATGCACAGCGAAATAGTGACACTGCTGATCTGGCTAACTGCTCTGCCCCCCGACATGGTGCAGGCGCATCCACGCTTGAGTCTCTTACTGGCCTGCGCATTCCTCCTCACCGGGCGGATCGAGGCCGTTGAACCATTTCTGAACCACGTAGAACAGACACTACACCATCACCCACGCACCATGGATGCCACACAACAAAACCAGCTTCAGGGCGAAGTAGCCGCGCTTCGGGCGTTTATGATGCTGCTGCAATTCGATGCAACGCAGGCTATCAAACTGGCACGGCAAGCGATCCCCAACCTGTCCCCCGGTAGCTTCTTGCATGGGATTACAATCTGGACACTCGGCGCAGCCTATATGTCTGAGGGCGATCTGCGGGCCGCCGGTCAAACCTTTGCGCAGGTCGTCGCCAGCAGTCAGGCCAGTCACAATTCGATGATGACCCTGATCGCCTTGAGCCATCTGGCTGAAGTACGTATCTGGCAAGGCCAGCTACGTCAGGCCGAGATGTTATACCGCCAGGCATTGCAGATTGCCGGTAACCACAGTGCCGTACCGTTGCCAGCATCGAGCATGGCCTATGTCGGCTTGAGTGTCATTCTCCGTGAATGGAATGATTTGCCAGGAGCGCTGGAGATGCTGCAAAAAGGTCTGGCACTCTGCCGTCAGTGGGGTGAACTGGGGCTGTTCGACGCATATGCGTCGCTGGCGCGGGTGCAGCAAGCCCGGCACGACTGGGATGCAGCGCTCGATGCCTTGCAGCACATGAAGGAACTGGTCTATCGACTCACATTGCCCGTGCAAAGCCTGGCGCTGATAAACGCCTATGAAATACGCTTCTGGCTGGCACAGGGGGAACTCTCTGCCGCGCGCCGGGTAGCGGAGGAGATGATCAACGAGGATGAAATTGGCATCAAACACCTGCGCGAGATTGTGCAACTGGCCCGCATCCGCCTGCGACTGGCGCTGATGCAAAACGAGCTGCCGGGTGCCACGATCGACTCTATCCTGGCCGAACTGCATGCCCTACGTGACGCGGCCAGCACCGCCGAGCGAATCGGCAGCGTGATCGAGTGTTATATACTGGAGGCACTGGCGTTCTCCTGTCTACAGAACCGCGACTCAGCACTGGCAGCATTGGAGCAGGCGTTGACACTGGCTCAACCGGAAGGATACATCCGCCTGTTCGTTGATGAAGACGTACCGATGGCACACCTGCTAGCCGAGTATCACCCTACTGAAGATAAACTGGTGGAATACAGAAACACCCTCCTGGCCGCCTTTTCCGCCTCTCATCTGCTGCCAGCCATGTCCTCATCAGGAGACACACCACCTGTTGATCCCGAGTCACCTGATACAGACACGCTCATTGAGGCATTGAGCCAGCGTGAGTTTGAGGTCTTACGTCTCGTTGCCGATGGCCTGTCCAACCGCGAGATTGCCGAGCGCCTGGTGGTGTCGATGGGCACGATCAAAACCCACGTGCGCAATATCTATGGCAAGCTGGGCGTGAATAGTCGCACCCGTGCCGTGGCACGTGCCCGCACATTGGGCTTGCTGTAACCCCTGCTGCCGCACCTGCCGCACCAATACGCCAATCATCCTGCCCGGATGGTTCTCGTGGCTGCTGGGCACGCTGCTCTCGTTCCCGATCAGTCAGTTTATGAGCGAGCGCATCGGGTTCAGCCTGTTGAATATGCCGCTGGTCTACACCTACGAGTGGAGTGCGGCGTGGATCTGGCTGGTGCTGGTGCTGGTACTCTCACTCCTGGCAAGCTACGTCCCTGCCCGCAACGCCGCCCGGCTCACCGTGCGCGAAGTGCTGGCGTATGAGGGGTAATCAAGCACCATAACTGGGCGCAGCCGTGGGCACACACGGCACGGCCGCAGGTATCCACCTGCCACGGCTGTGCCCCTACAGGGTCTGACACGCACCACGTGCCTCTGCGCCTCCCGCATCCCGCCTCCGCGCCTGTACCCTTTCATCCTCTGCGCCTTTGCCCCTTTGCGCCTTTGGGTTAAAAAAGCGGGCGCAGCCGTGGGTAAACACAGACTGTGCCCCTACGACGTGCCGGCGTCTCTGCGCCTCCCGCCTGATAGGGAACAGAGTACAGGTGACAGGGGTCAGGGGTCAGAGCCAATCAGACGGATCACCTGTCACCTGTCACCTGTGACCTGTCACCTAAAGCCGCCTCACGCCTCACCCCACCGGCCGTACTTCCGCCAGCAGCGCGTCGTAGCGCGGGGCCAACCGCGACCAGTCGTAGGGCGCGGCGATGGCGCGCCAGTCTTGACGGCGGAGGTGGCTGTGCTGCAAAGCGGCCTGCAGCCGTTCCACCAGCGCTTGCGGCGAGTCGTACAGGCAGTCGGCGTGATAGGCCGGGGGCAGCAGGTCAGGATAGGTTAGACGGTGCGGCAGGATGGGCATGCAGCCGCAGTAGAGCGCCTCGATCACGCCGATACCGAAGAACTCCTGGATGGCTGTGCTGACCACGATGTCGGCCTGGTGGAGCAGGCGACTGTAGTGCGCCGGGTCAGCGGCGTAGCCCCAGTGAACAATACGCGCCGCCCAGTGCTGGCGGGCCGCCACAAACTCCGGCGCGTTGGGGTCAACGTGTTCGCCAGCGACAATCAACCGGAATTCCAGGCCGCATGCCGCCAGTTCCTCCAGCGCCGCGAAGAAGGCCTGCGGCTGCTTATCGTAGTCCCAACGGCTGTTCCACAGGATGATCGGCGGGCCAGTACCGATCGGCGGCGGGGCCACCTGGTCGTGATGCTGGAGGTCTATCCCTGGTGCCAGCACCTGCGATTTTGTAGCGATAGCATCGATCGTCTCCAGTCCGTGGTAGTCGTGATAGCGCCGCAACAGTGTGGGCAGCGCCGCCAGAAACTCGCGGCGATGAAACTCCGAATTAAAGTAGATCGCGTCGGCGGCCAGCGCACTGGTATAGTTGATCCAGGCATAGCTCAGGTCGCGGGCGCGGCCCGGCGGCAGCGGGTAGGTCATCTGATTCTCGTGAAAATAGACGACGACTGGAATATGCGACGGATAGGAATTGCGGGTAAGAGCGCGAAAGGTTGCCAGATCAAGCATCGACGTGGTCAGGATCAGATCGGGAAGCGTGGCTTGCGCCCGCGCCAGCCGCGCCAGCGCCACTGCGCCACCGCGCATACGCCAGCGCCAGCCGCCAGCGGTGGGCAGCGTCAGCAGCGTGACCCGATGCTGGCTATGGGCAGCATAGCCCTCGGCCACCGCCGCATGCGAGCCGCCATGGTAGGGATTGAGGAAGAGGATGTTCACCGCTTTGCCATCTCGTCGGCCAGCACCGCCAGGATGTAGCGGCTAAAGTCGGCATCCTCGCCTTCGATCAGCATCGGCAGCGCCTCGCGGAAATCCTGGCGGCGGCACCAGTAACGCATATAATCGTCCCACGTGCGCCACAGACGCTGCGTGTGCGCCGACATATGCTCCTCGTAGACCAGAATATAAGCGCGTTCAAAGAGCGCAATCAGCATCTCAAAAATAATCAGGCGGCGCTCCTGCTGCTCCTCGGTCAACTCCTGCGGTGTCCCACCTTTGCTTAACAGCTGCAGATCGGCATTTTCCAGCACCAGCGCCAGGAAGCTGGCATAGCTGTCGGACAGATTCTGGTAGAGGGCTTCTTCTTCATTTTCGCGCTCCTTCTGTTGTTCACGCACGAAGACGATGATAGCGAAGGGCAGGCCTATCACCGTCACGATATAACTCAGCACCTCAGTCCAGGTTATCCAATCCATAGCCCCACTCATCGGCGGTAGCTTATAGCGGGCGTGCCAGCTTCTGCAAATACACCAGCGTCAAGAGGGGATGCACATACGCGGAACGAACGACGCGATAGCCCAGCTTGTGATACAGCGCCAGACTATGCTCGCTCTGGTTGCCAGTGAATAGCTCAAAGCGCGTTGCTTGGGGGAGCGCCCGTTCAATGGCCTCCATCAGGCACGTGCCAACCCCCTGTCGTTGCTGCGCTGGCTCGACGATCAAGCGGCCAATGTAGCCGGTATCCCCGGCCAGATATGCCCGCACAGAGCCAGCCAGCCGGCCGGCCCGTGTGGCTTTCAGACAGATTTGTTGCTCAATGTCGGCCAGCAGTTGCGCATAGGTCTGGGTCAAAGGCGGCAATTGCCAATCGTGATAACGCTCGGCCTCGCTTTGATAGGCACGATATTGCAGATCCAGAATAGCGGCAGCATCAGCCGGTGTAGCATGTTCGATGCAGATCATGGATTTTCCAGGAACTGTTTCCATAGAAACTATCGGATGCGCAGCGCATCTTACGCCACGCCATCCACGCAACGGCGTATGAACATGGGGATTGTACGAGATTCCCGCAATTTCCGCAACGCAGTGCCAGGAGCGCAGCGTGTGGCACCGGGTTGTAACATCAGAGCACAAAGGGGCGAAGGGGAAGCGATTCTCCTGACAGAACTTCATGGTGTCTCACTGCCCGGCATACCACAGCAGAAATGGCCAGGGTTTCCAGGAACGGCCACACTATATCAAACATAAAACACCCGTACACACCCTGCCGTGCCGGGCGCCGGGCCGCCGCTTTCCCACGGCCACCCGGCGGCGCGCATCAGACGACTGAGCCAGTCCTCGCCAGTCTTCTTTGCTGCTGGCCCACTGAGAAGCAGGTAGTCACGGGCACGGGTCAGGGCCACATAAAGCAGGCGCTCGCGTTCGGCCTGCTCCATCTGACGCTCCTCGGCCAGCGCCAGTTGATAGGCCACGGTCGGCTCCTGTTCGCCGGTGGCACCGCGCAGCCGCAGCGCCAGGCCATACGGTCGCCGCGCCAACCAGGATGCCTTCTGCGGCAGTGGCTTGCGTCCCAGGTCGGGCAGCACCACAATTGGGAATTCCAGGCCTTTGCTGCGGTGAACCGTCATCAACTGCACGCTGCCGGTCGCCTCCAGCGGTGCCTCGGCCTCGTGTGAATCGGTTTGTAGCAGGGTATCCAGGTACACCCGCAAGGCACCCAGGCCACCGCTGCCTGCACGCCGCGCCACCTCTAGCAGTTTCTCCACATTGACCCGCCGCCGCTCGCCATCTGGCAACCCACTGATCGTCGCCAGGTAGCCCGTCTGCGCCAGCGCCGCACGGAGCAACTCAACCACCGTGACCCGCCCACGCAAGTCGTGCAGGTCACGCAAGGTCGCACGCGCAAAATCCAGTGGCATAGACGCCGCATCAGGCGTCTCAACAGTGCGCTCCATCAATGCCGTCCACATACTGTGTGGATGCGCAAAGCGCAGGCGCAGGATGGTGCCGTCATCCAGCGCAAACAGCGGCGACCGTAACACACCCACGAGCGCCAGTTCATCGTCTGGATCGTCCAGCACGCGCAGCAAATGTATTAGATCCAGCACCTCTTTGCGACCATAATAGCCGCGCCCGGCCGTGGTCAGAAAAGGAATACCCTCCGCTCGGAGGGCCTGCTCGTAATAGTCAAAAGCGGTGGAAGCCTGAAACAGCAGTGCAAAGTCGCCATACTCCGGCGCACGCCAGCCCTGCGGCCCGGCCACCAGCGGCCCCTCTGCGCCGGTCACCAGCGCCTGGATACGCTCGACCAGCACCCTGGCCTCGACCTCCCGCGATTCCTCGGCATTCGCGGTGTCGGTGACAAGATGCACTTCCACGCAACAGGGGTGCGTCGGTGCAGGACGGTGGGCATGCAAGGCCTCGAAGGGAATCTCATAGGCTTGCAGTGGCCGCGAGCGAGCAAAGATCGATGCGGCCACCTGATTGATCCAGGTCAGTAGCATCGCATGGCTGCGAAAAGAAGTATCCAGTGTAACTGCTCGCCCACCGCGGGCTACAATGTCGGACGCAACGCGGCGGAAAACACGCACATCTGCGCCGCGAAAGCGATAGATCGACTGCTTCCCATCACCAACCACAAACAACGCTGGTGGCGTACATGCTGCACCGGGCGGGGTACCGGCGGCTGGTGACGAGTTGTGCATACCCGTCAGCGCATAGATGATCGCCCGTTGCTCATCGTTCGTATCCTGAAACTCGTCCACCAGCACCGCCCGTAACTCGGCCTGCCAGCGGGCGCACACCTGGGGATGCTGCTCCAGCAAGGCGCGGGCGCGTTGCTCCAGATCATCATAGTCCAGTGCGTCGATCTGCTCTTTGCGTTGCGTATAACAGGCCACCACCTGCATATAAAGCGCGCGCAAAGCCAGTATGACCTGCGCTGCTCGTTGTTCCAGTTCAGCATCAAACGTCAGTTCGAGCAGATCTTTGTCCTGATACTCTTGATACGCTGTGCGCAACACGTTCAAGGCATCTTTTGCCGCCTCAAGATCAGTCGTTGTGGGCCAGTTTTTCTTGCTGCCACCAGTGAGTCTGATGGTCTGGATCGGTGTAAAATCAGGCAAGGATATGTGTGTCGCAGGCTCAAGCCCACCAGCGGTCACATCTATGCGCGGTAGTTGGCCCAGCCAGTCATGCACTGCTCGCACCTGCTTGCCGATCAAATCCTGATCACTGGCAACCGCGGCCAGACGATCCAGTTCAACACTGGCCGCGCATGAGCGGAGGTGCCTGATCAGGGCTGCCAGTACATTGGCGCGCGTGGTGGTCAGCCAGGTCTGCCACCATACCTGGAGTTCATCTGCTGTCATGGGCATATGCGCCAGCGCGGCCCGCACCTCGGCACCGCCGCGCACCATACCGGTCAGAATGGTACGTAGCTCCTCGCGCCCGGTCTCGGCCAGCAGGAGCGTCAGATCGGCTGTCTGCCGGGCCACGTCGGGGTCATTGCGGTACGCAGACTGGACAGCCGCCGCCATGGCAGTATCAATGCTCTCTGTCAGCAGCAACAGTGCCTCGACTTCATCGAGGACACGAAAGCCTGGATCAAGGCCCGTCTCTGCGGGATGGCTGCGCAATAGTGTGGCACAGAAGCTGTGAATGGTGCCGATCCGCGCCGCCTCAATTGCGCTACGCCGGGCTTCCCAGGTCAGGCGCTCGGCACGAGACGACTCCCGTGCCCGTTTCTCAATCGCCTGCTGCACGCGCTCACGCATCTCACGGGCCGCTTTGTCGGTAAAGGTAATCGCCAGGATGGACGCCACCGCTGCAAAAGCCGTCTCATCGTCCTGTAGCGCCTCCATGCTCAGCAAGCGCAGATAGCGCTCGACCAGCACCCGGGTCTTACCGCTACCTGCGCCAGCAGTGACAATCAGGTTATCGTCCAGATGAATAGCCTGATGTTGAGCCGGAGTAAAGTCCACGGCTATTCGGCCTTTCGAATATAAGCGATAACACCCGGAATACCTATTTGCCGCTCCAGTTCCAGCACATAGCGTAAGGCAGGCAAATATGGATGCGAACCGCTCAACATACGCTGTGCTGCCTTCATACAGCCGAGCCAGAGCAAATGGTGGTAGGCAACCCACTCGGCAAAGCCCTCGCGCAAGCGATCATCGCTCAATAGCGGGCACTGTTCACCCTGCCAGGCATGGGCATACTCGTGTGCCACCGTCGCCCGAAACAGCAGCCGGGGCAGGCCATAGAGCATAAAGATCACCCGCAGGTGCCCCTGACGCTGATACAGGCCCAGGATGCGCTCATAGCCTGCCAGCGTGTGCCGCATATCCTGGCTACGCACAGACTGAAGAGCGGGTGCATCGACCAGCCGAAACACAACCCCGACATTTAGCGTCAAACTGAGCTGCCTCACCACCCCGGCCACCGTCTCGTCAAATAGCCTCTTCGCCAGCTCCGGGTCATAGACCGCCGTATGGTGGCACCGCGGACACTGGAATCGCCCATCGTGGAGTTGCCAGTAGTGCGGGCCAAGTGGTGCACCACAGCTATCGCATCGCGGGCGGGTGTTAATACACTGCGGACAATAACGCTCATCGCTGTCAAGCAGTGTGTAGTAGGTACCCGTCAGCCGACAGCCGCATGCTGCGCAGTGGTCGAGCGCGGCGGGTATGGGTGATTGACTGGATGGTGTGGTCATCGCTGCCTCAGGCGAAAAAGACGTGGTGTTCACGCGACCGCGTAAATCCTGTTATAACTCATTGAGGATTGCTATTATACCATACCAGATTCGTATCAACCCGCCGGGCATGCTATACTCCCTCGTAATCAAAACCTGAAACCAGTGCGGCACGTTCACCCGTTGTGCATGCCGCACCATCATCTGGCATAAGGAGGCAGCATGCTCGCTAAAGTTTATAGCTGTGCGGTGATTGGCCTGGAGGGGATGCTGGTGGAGGTTGAGGTCGATATTGCGCAGGGCCTGCCTGCCTTTACCGTGGTTGGTCTGGGCGACACGGCTGTTCAGGAGAGTCGGGAGCGGGTACGCGCCGCTATTCGTAACAGCGGGCAGACATTCCCCTTGAAGCGCATCACCGTCAACCTGGCACCGGGCGATCTGCGTAAGGCTGGCCCGGCCTATGATTTGCCAATTGCGATCGGCCTGTTACTGGCATCGGAGCAGATCTATGGTGATGTAGCAAAGGCAGTTTTTATTGGCGAGCTGAGTCTCGATGGCACGTTGCGCCACACCGATGGTGTGTTGCCCATGGTAGCAGTGGCACGAGCGCAGGGTATCGAGACGGTGTATGTACCCTATGAAGATGCGCCCGAAGCGGCGCTGGTCGAGGGATTGACGATTGTGCCAGTACGCACGCTCTCTGACCTGGCGGCGCATATCTGTACTGAACGCCCGCTGGCACCCTATCTGTCCACATTGCGCTTTGATGAGATCGAGGTGCACTATCCGGTTGACTTCAAAGATGTGCGTGGGCAGGAGCATGTCAAGCGGGCGCTGGAGGTGGCGGCAGCCGGTGGGCATAATGTGTTGATGTCGGGCAGCCCTGGCGCAGGCAAAACCCTGATGGCACGTGCGCTGATCTCCATCCTACCGCCGATGAGCCTGGATGAGGCGATTGAGGTCACCAAAATCTACAGCGTGAGTGGGCAATTGCCCAGAGACACGCCCTTGATCCGCCAGCGCCCGTTCTGCGCACCGCACCACACGACGTCGCTGGCCGGACTGGTGGGCGGTGGCGGCGGGCGCATCAGACCAGGGATGATCTCGCTGGCGCATCGGGGTGTCCTCTTCCTGGACGAGTTGCCCGAATTTGGCCCCAGGCTGGAAGTACTGCGCCAGCCTCTAGAGGATCGCGTCGTCACGCTGAGTCGCGCATCGGGCAGTGTCACCTTCCCCGCATCGTTTATGCTGGTCGCTGCACAGAACCCCTGTCCGTGTGGCTGGTACGGGGATCCGGAACGCGCCTGCACATGCAGCCCTGCGTTGATCACCCGCTATCAGCGCCGCATCTCTGGCCCCCTGCTTGACCGGATCGACATTCATGTTGATGTACCACGGGTAAACTATGACAAACTGAGCAGCGAGCAGCAGGGTGAACCCTCCGCTGCCATCCGTCAGCGCATCTGCGCCGCCCGCGAACGACAACAGGCACGCTTTCAGGGCACACGCCTGCTCTCTAATAGCGATATGGGCGCAGCCGAGATCCACGATTACTGTCCACTGGACAGTACTGGGCAGAGCCTGATGAAGGCCGCCGTGCGTCAACTCAACCTGTCAGCACGCGGCTACCACCGCGTCCTCAAGCTGGCACGCACTATTGCCGACCTGGCCGGCAGCGAGCAGATCGCCCCTGCACATCTGGCCGAGGCCATTCAGTACCGCCCGCGGCGGGTGGAGTAGGCGGTTCTGGGTTGGTGCGGGCCAACGTGCCAACGCTGAAGCCGTTGCCCTTCTGCGTTCAAAAGCGACCGTCCGGGGCCTGTGTCCCTCCGGTTTACCAGATTGCTCGTGAGACTCGGCGCGTGTGTCAATGTATCTATGTGCTATACTCTACAACAACACAAACGACCCGGAGTGCCTGATACCGTGTTTCCGTCGCTCTGCACTGCCGAAAAGTGTCGCCGGGTTGGTACAACATGCAACGAGCGGTTGAATCACTATCTTAGACAAGGTTTCAGATGTCAGGTTTTGACCTGCCAGGGTTGCAATTGTCCCCCACCGACGTTCACGTCTGGTGTATCGCCCTTGACCAGCCGTTCACTACACTGTCAAGGTTAGCCGGTCTGCTCTCAGCTGATGAGCAGGCGCGGGCTGCCCGGTTTTACTTCGAGCGTGATCGGCGTGCCTTTATTGTCTGTCACGGATGGCTCCGCGTGATACTGGGGCGTTATCTGGCGGTTGATCCGCAGTACCTGGAGTTTGAACATACGTTGCACGGTAAGCCAACCCTGGTGGTACAGTCTGGTTCCACCTGCCTGCAATTCAATCTATCACACTCGCACCAGATTGTACTCTATGCCATTACCCGTCAACGCGAAATCGGGATTGACCTTGAATATATCCGCCCGATGCCTGATATGGAACAAATCGTGGCTCGCTTTTTTACCCCGTCCGAGCAGGCGATGGTTCAGACCCTCCCCACTGATCAGCGTCTTACCGCCTTTTTTCGCGCCTGGACGTGCAAAGAGGCCTATCTCAAAGCCATTGGTTCCGGGTTGACGCGCCCCCTGGCTGATTTTGCGGTTGCGCTGGTACCTGGTGAACCGCCCCGCCTCCTGCACGATGTGCATGATCCGCATGCTGTTGAACGCTGGTCGTTCCATACATGGACGCCGGCTGCGGGATATGTGGCTGCCCTCTGTGTTGACGGCCACGATTGGCACCTGGTGTGCTATGCCGACGGTGGTACGGGCGGTGGTTTGGCCACCTGTCCCGCATCAACCATGCCCGGCGTATGAGCTGTGCTGGGTTCACCACCTTCCGTTGACAATGTTTGCCCCTGACGCTGCGGCAACGTCAACGCCAGAAGTGCCGCCACCAGGCCCATCCAGGTAACGGCCTGCATCACGACAGGCAGATCATACACGTCGGCCAGCAGACCAGCACACCAGGCACCGATTGCACCCGATGCAAAGGTAAAGCCCAGGATCAACCCTGCTGCAAAGCGCCGCCCGGTTGGAAGCAGGTTTTGCGCATGAACGACCAGGATGCTGTGCTGACCGCCCACCAGCACGCCCGCCAGTCCTGCGGCCACAAAGGTAATTGCGACCGAGGGTGCGGCCAGGCAGACCAGTCCGGCAGGCACGCTCAGTAGCAGTGGTACGACCGTAGCAACCCGCATCCCAAACCGATCCGCCAGGTTGCCCATAAAGACATTCCCGGTAGCGGCAGTGCCCATAAATGTGCCAGCCAGCAACCCATACAACTGCGGCGTCCAGGCCCGGTCAGCAAACAGTTTGGGCAGGAAAGACTGGTAGACGACCTGAATAGAAGAGCGCACGGCTACCAGCAGTACAAATGCCAGCACCGCCAGGCTCAACCATTGCTTAACCTGTACCATCTGCCGCCAATGATGTGTCCAGGTGGTACCCCGATCAGTACAGTGAGAGAACGACTGGTCGAGGCGGGACTGATCGGGGTCGGGTTTGCGGTCATCTGGAGATACTTGACTGACAGGGCGTACACTTATTAGCAAACCTGCTGGCAATAGCGCCAGCAGCGCCAGTGGTAGCACGCCCAGGTTGCCTGCACTGGCAAACAACAAGCCACCCAGGATCGGGCCGAGTGCCAGCCCCATCTGCCCACAGAAAAAGAAGACCGCAGTTGCGCTGTTGGCCCGATCCGGGTATGCAGTCGCAGCGCTGGCTGTGCCAATTGGATGGAACAGACCACTGCCCAGTGGGGCGAGGGCAAAACAAACCAGCAGCAATGTCCAGTTGGCGAACAGTGCTATGGCACAAAAGAACAACGCCAACCAGACTACACCCAGGCCCGCCAGCAACACGGCCCGATTGGGCATGCGATCCGCCAGCCAGCCAAAGAGCGGCTGCGAGAGCGAGTTCGCCAACAGATACAGGGTCAGCGCGAAGCCGATCTGGGCGTTGCTCAGACTGAGCGGTATGGCCAGCACTGCCAGCAATACTGGCCCCAGGCTATTCAGGGTATCTACAGCAAAGTGGCTGCTGACCACGGCAAGATAGAGTCGATTGCGAAACATAGCTACTCCTTCAATAATTGCTACAAATGGCGTTCAAATTGTACCTGCCCATCCACAAAGGTTATGTCAACCTGAATGGTATGAAGCGCTGCTGGTGCGATCTGGAAAGGATCAACTGCAAGAACAACGAGATCTGCCAGCATGCCGGGTGCCAGCATGCCTTTGATATGCGCCTCGGCGCTTGCCACCGCCGGGCCACGACAATACCCATGCAGCGCCTCAGTCAGGCTCAGGCGTTGCTCAGGATACCAGCCAGCCGCAGGCGTGCCATCTATGCGCTGGCGCATGACCGCAGCGTGGATACCGTGCCAGGGGTTGAAAGACTCGACCGGCGCATCAGAGCCAAAAGCCAGCATCGCTCCGGCAGACAGAAGCGAGCGCCAGGCGTAGGCCGTTGCACAACGGGTGCCCCACAGACGATCCGCCACCAGCATATCGGCAGTGGCATGCACCGGTTGCATTGATGCCACCACGCCCAGCGCCGCAAAGCGGGCAATATCACTGGGATGCACCAGTTGCGCATGCTCGATCCGGTCGGGCAATGCTGGTGCATTCCATCCATTGCCCGCAGGATCGTTATGGATCAGCGCTGCCGTGGCTGCGTGGGCAGCCTGGATTGCATCAAGTGCTTTGCGGTTGGCCGCATCACCAACGGCATGGATGACCAGGCTGATACCAGCATAGCGGGCAGTGTAGACAAGCTGGTATAGTTCCGCCAGCGACAGCATCGGTAGGCCTGTGCCAGGTTGCCCCTCATACGGTTCCAGCATATCTGCTGTCTGCGAGCCGAGTGAACCATCGGCAAACACCTTGAGGCCACCGGTACGTAACCAGTGATCGCCCAATCCACTCCGCAGCCCCAATGATCGGGCCGCCTCGAAATCGGGCGCAGCCAGATGTGCCAGACAGCGCAGCCGTAGCTCGCCTCGCGCACGCAAAATCTGCAAGTCGTGCAACGTTTCACGCCCATCGTCCGGGTTGGGGCTGGGCGGGATATGCACGCTGGTCAGTCCATAGCGCAATCCCTCGGACTGGGCACGCTTCAGCGCCGCGAGTCGTTCGGCGGGCGTGATGCCACCAATGATCGAGCGTACCAGTTCCTGCGCTGCTTCGAGCAGAATGCCCGTCGCCTGTCCACGCTCATCGCGCTGAATTTGACCACCGGGCGGATCAGGTGTTTGATCGTCTATCCCGGCCAACTCCAGGGCGCGGCTGTTGACCCACGCCGAGTGCCCATCTTTGCGCACCAGAAACGCCGGATGTTCAGGACACACCCGATCCAGATCGGTGCGCTGCGGCCACTGCCCGTCCCAGTTGGTATGATCCCAGCCTCCTCCCAGCAACCAGGCACCTGATGTGAGGGTAGCAGTATGGGCCGCAATTTGTGTGCAAGCCAGCTCCAGGCTGCTGGTTTGCTCCAGACGCACGCGCTGACTGACCAGACCGTGCCATGTTAAATGCACATGTGCATCGGTCAGCCCCGGAATAACGGCCCGCCCGTTCAGGTTGATGCCTGGTGCGTACCGACCAGCGGCAGCGACAACGGCTTGCTCATCCCCAATAGCCAGAATGCGTCCATCCTTGATTGCCAGCGCTGAGGCTTGCGGTTGACGTGGGTTCAAAGTATAAATTGCACCATTATAGAGAACCAGAGTTGACATTTACACGCTTAGGATTATATGACAGAGCGCATGCGATCGGCATTTGTGTCAGGTATAGCGGTGAAGCCGGCAGGTTGGTTTTCTCTTCCTCACCCTGCCGGTGTTGCTCTCTATCCACACGAGCAATGCTCCGTATCGCATCTGTCCGGCTATGATCCTTGTACAGAGAGCTTTGATTCGTTCGTTTCGTGCGCATAGGCTCTGGAGGCATCTGGGAGTGTGGGCCTATGGCCTGCATGCGGGCGGGCCGCCCGCGTACCCAGGGATGCCCGCGTACCCAGACCGTAGCTGAAACCAGGACATATGTGCGTTCACAAGCTTTTTAGACTGGTTCATAGAATAAGCAATCCTACGTCGTGAACAGCTATTTGTCAACATAGCGTAGGAGGTGGTATGATGAGCCAGAAGGCCGAATCTCAACGGGTACATATGGAATGATTTCATGACAACAACAACTCTCTATCTCATTCGCCATGGCGAGACCGACTGGAATGTGAACGGTCGTTGGCAGGGGCATATCGACGTACCGTTGAATGCGATTGGAAAGGAGCAAGCCCGGCTCCTGGCGCAGCGTCTGAAGACAGAGCGTGTGCGTTTTGATGTCCTCTATAGCAGCGATCTGGCACGTGCTTATCAGACTGCCTGGGCGATTAGCCAGGTGATCGGGTTACCTGTGGAGCTATTGCCGTCGTTACGGGAGATCGATCTGGGCACATGGGGTGGTCTGACCCTTGCGCAAATCAAGGAGCGCTTTGCCGTCGAGTATGCCTTGCTTGAACAGGGTCACGATGTGCCGCGCGGCGGGGCAGAGACGCTGAGCGCCCTCCGGCGACGGGTGGTTGAGGTGGTTGAGGCGATTATGGCACAGCATCTCGGTGAGACCCTGGTATTTGTTACCCATGGTGGCCCGGTGCGTATGCTCCTCGCTCATGCGTTAGGTGCGCCCGATGTCAACAAGATACCGTTTCATCATATCGGCAATACATCGGTCAGTATCATTGAGCATAGTTCTTCTGCCTGGAATGTGCGTCTCGTCAATGATATGAGTCACCTGGTGGGGCAATCGCAGGCACCTGACTTGATGTCGATGCCCCCAGACGATGCGGAATTGCCACGCGAATGGAATTCGTGAATCGGCTATGCAAGAACCCGACCTGCTAGACGTCCGTTATACTGTCGATACACCCGAAAATGTAACCTTTGCCTACGATGTCGCCGGGATTGGTTCCCGATTTCTGGCGGCTATTGTCGATACATTGCTCTTAATGTTAGTTCTGCTCACGCTGGTGGGCATTGTGATCTGGCAGAGCCAGTTCATCGATCCGGTGATCGGGGTGGCGATTGTGGTTGGAAGCTGGGTGTTACTCCTGCTTGCCTATTATATTCTGTTTGAGGTTTTCTGGCAAGGCCAGTCTCCGGGCAAGCGCATAGTTGGCTTGCGTGTCGTCCGTGACGGTGGACGCCCGGTAACGTTTTTTGCTTCCAGCGTGCGCAATGTGATACGCCTGGCAGACTTTCTGCCAGGTTTTTATGGCCTGGGAGTGATTGTCATGTTTGTTGATCGGCGGGCACGGCGGCTAGGTGATCTGGCGGCCGGCACGCTGGTGGTCAAGGAACGGAGCGCAGTGACGCTTGAGAGCTTGACGCAACGTGCGGATCCACTCCCGTCACCAGTGAAGACCGGTGCCGCTTCGGACACGCTACAACTGCCCAACTTGCATTTGATTAGCGAAACCGACTATGACCTGGTGCAGGAATTTCTACGCCGCCGCCGCGAACTAGGTTATACCAGTCGCCACGAGTTGGGAACGCAACTTGCGACGACCCTCCGCACGCGCCTGGGCATGCCCCCCGATCAATATCACGAGGCCTTTCTCGAATATCTGGTCTACGAGTATCGCCTCAGCCGCCAGCAGGCATCGGCAACGGAATAGCGAGTGCTGCCCCGTACCGCCTGTACCTACAACAGACGATCTGCACAGCCACATCGTATTAAATTTTGTTCAAAATGGTTATTGCCGACAAGAGAAACAGGCTGTTACACTGCGCTTACCATATCATCCCGGATCGAAGCAGAAGGAGTAACCGATGTCCCGGATTGGTCTGTTCTATGGCAGCAAGCGCGGTGATACCGCCGATGCCGCCGAAAAGATCAAAGAGGCGTTCGACAAGGTTGAAAAAGACCTGGTGGATGTGTACAACGTGAAGAAGGTCGATTTGAGCCGGATGGAGGAATACGACAAGCTGATTCTCGGCTCTTCCACCTGGGAAGAAGGCTCGTTGCAGATGCACTGGATGCGGGCTATTCCCCAGATGGATGCACTGGATCTGAGTGGCAAGCAGGTAGCGATCTTTGGCCTGGGCAACCAGTCCGAATTTCCCACCACTTTCCAGACTGCGATGGCCACACTGGCAACCAGAGCGCGTGAACGGGGCGCGGAACTGGTGGGCCTGTGGCCGGTTGATGGCTATGAGTTTGACGAGAGCCCTGCCGTCGAAGATGGCAGGTTTGTCGGTCTGGCGCTCGACAACGCCAACCAGTACGAACTAACCGAAGATCGGATCAAGACCTGGGTCAGGCAACTCACCCGCGAGTTTGGCCTGAAGGGGTGAGACGACGAGCCACTGAGGAAGCAGGCGGCAGATCCTACTACGGATACGAGAGGCGACACAGCGACGTGACAAAGAAGCGCGGATGCGAAGCAAGGCAGGCATTGCCCGACCCAGATCGTGGTCGCCATCATTGGCATCCATTGCCCGGCAACGATAGCAACGATTACCATCGCATGGTCGTTGTGGGGCAATGGATGCCAATCCAAAGCAATGCGGGACAATGCCCCGCATTGCCCCCGCTGAGAAGCATTCACACACTGGCGCACGCCACCAAACGAACGCCCTCACTGCCGGGCATGCCATCCAGCTCCAGCCGTAGGTGTGGCTCGGTGCCAAGCCGCGTGCGCAGCGTATCCAGCAACTCCGCCCGGCCCACCGCGGGCGCGTCCGGCGGCGGGAAGTTGGTGGATAGGGCGAAGGGGGTTCAGGCGGGGGTGAGGACGCCACTTCCTTCAGGTGCCGCTTGATCGCGTCTGTATCCTCGAGAATCTTCGCCGTATCCCGGCGCAGCAACTGGAAGTGTCGTTCAAACAGCGTGGTCAGGTCATCCAGCCGTCGGTCGAGGTGCGTACTGAAATCACGCCCCAGGGCTTGCAGGCCGGCCGCCAGCATCGCGCTCACCTGTCCCAGGGCGGCCGGATCGTCGCTCAACTGCTGCAACTCGCGCTGGAGCGAGGGCAGGTATTGCGCCAGATGCTGCTGGTGCTGCGCCAGTTCGTTCAGGCTGGCGCGGGTGCCTTCGAGCAGCAGCAGCGTAAAGGCGCGCCAGGTAGCGGTATCGTGCTTCAGGTAGTCGTTGAAATGCACCAGCACCTGCCCGAACAGGTGCCGCCGCACATGCCGTTCAAACTCCGGCCATACGCAGCGCAGATCCGCCCAATCGGGCTGATCGAAGATTGGCGGCAGGCTGTGGTCAAAGAACAGTTGCGCCAGTTCATCGAGCGTCTGCGCCTGGCGATAGGCAGTCTCCACCGCCGGCGGCAGGTCGGGCAGCAACAGTTGTGGCACCTGTTTGACCAGTGTATGCAACAGGTCACACGCCTGGTCACCCAGGGCATCGTTCTGCCGCCTGACGTGCATGTCATGAAACTGCGCAATTGCGGCGGGCACCGGGCGTGGGTTGCGCCAGGCAGCGGGAAAACAGCGTTTGCCGCCAATGTCATGCAGCGCCGCGATCGTCGCAGCGTGGAAAGCACGCTGCAAGTCGGCGTTAATCGTGGTGGGCAGACCTGGTTGCAGGCGCTGGCCCAGATCGCGCACACATTCCACCGAGAAATCACCGGTTATCTGTTGCAGCATACCACCGGATGGAAAATGGTTTCGAGACCGGCTGCGACCAGACCACCCAGCAGCGCCCCGAACGGCCCGGCGGTCACGCCACCATCGTGGCAATCTGGCGGGTCAACTTTTGCATGGTACTGCGCTCCCAGATTATTACGTCGATCGTGATCGTCACGCGCCCGACCATGCCGTGCGGCCGGGCAGAGGTATTGTAGCAGAAATGGCGGGCAGGCGCGGCTTGCAGCGGCTAGACGATTTTTAGGCCGGGGCTGTATGCAAAGCACACAATCTGTGATAGAATAAAGAACATCTGTTCATCCTGGCGAAAGAAATACATCGTTTTGTTGGAATAGAGCAGTGCAACTACACCCATAGGCGGTGCAAAATGAGTACAGTGAAACCTCAGCGCGATATGACAGAAGCAGAATATCTTGCATACGAACGAGCAAGTTCCACAAAACATGAATATTACAAGGGGCGCATTTATGCTATGACCGGCGCGAAAGAGGCGCATAATCTTATTGCTGGCAACATTATTGCCGCATTGCACCCGCAACTCCGTCGCAAAGGATGTCGCATTTACCCCAGTGATATGCGTGTCAAAATCATGCAAACAGGTTTGAATACCTATCCTGACATTGCGGTTGTTTGTGGCCCACCTCAATTTACGGACAATGTGCGAGACACGATCATCAACCCGATTGTTATTATCGAAGTACTGTCGGTATCAACAGAGCGCTACGATCGCGGCATGAAATTCCAACATTACCGCACCATCGAAACCCTGGATGATTATATGCTTGTTGCCCAGGATCACCCTCACATTGAACATTTTTCGCGTCAAGAAAATGGACTGTGGATATTCCAGGAAGCCACGAATGTTGCATTACGTATCAACATTCCGTCAATTGGATGCGTTCTACACCTACAGGATGTATATGCGCAAGTTGAATTTGAACAAGAAAACACGGCTATCACCCGAGAAATACCACCAGAGGAGTGACCGCATACGTCTACCAACACGTTGTTCTGGCAGCGCACGTTCATCTGGCGTATCCTGATGCTGTCGCAGAACGCTCAAGCAGTTTGTGCCATGCCCAGAATGCTTTGGTAGACCACATACGTCCTGTCATTCCAGGTTGCTATCCATTATGGTTGTCATATCACAACCTACGGTTGACAACCTGTCATTATGTTCAAACCCTCGGATCTGTCAATGTATGACCGATAACCTTCTGACAAATGCTACGACATTTGCGAAAAAGTGAGAATGAACATAGGAGATACATTGATCCCATAAGCACAACGTTTGTTTTAGCGCTAGATTTGCCGCAGGATGGGTGGTAACTGGGGAGATTCCCCCCATTTCTTAGGCATACAGCATACCTAACCTGGATCCGCTGTGCGTCAATTGAATAAGGTTTGCACTCTCTTTGCACCAGAAACGATGGCAACAGTGGTTACGTGTTGGTTATTCTGTCCAAGTTCGCCCACCAGGAATTTGACGATCTCAACTGTAGACACGAACCCCGGCTTTTGTTATTGTTACTATAGTCCTGAGAAACACATCAAGCACTACAACGCACCGTACATTTCTCAAGGCGAAGCGAAAGCAAACCAGCCAGTGTTGCCCCATTCTCCTGCACTGATGCAGTCGAGTATCTCAAGATACGACGCACTGAGACTTTGCCAGACGGCAAAGATCTTTTCCTGATACATATCGTTGCTTGTTCGATCCTGGTCTGTTTAGACCAGCGAGTGGTAGTAGAAGCTCGGTGGTGGTGTCTCTCTCATTATCGTACGTTGGCAGATCGTCAAGTTGCGAGTGGCACGAGTAATCTCCACCCAACGATATTCAGGATGGTTTCTGACCGTTCCCAACCTGCTGGCATCAGGCGGAACCGGTTTGTAGCTGACAAGACAACTTGAAGGTACCTGTACCCACTGGCACTGGGCAGGCACCAACGACACGGCGGCGTGAGCACCGATGTTGCGATAGGGTTTTCCCCTGCCGGCATCCCCCCGCTCTGTACGCCCTGAAAATGTTTTTCGCGTTATCGGCCCGAACTGGTGGCTCTGGTTGCGGGTCGATCTGAAGTCGATTGTATATGCGAGGAAGTGGCCCCCGTACCACTGGCACTGGACGGGGACCATCGACACCGGCGGCGTGAGCGCCGATGCCTGAGCATGGTACCACATGCGGGCATCCTCGTCACCCTCCCCGGTTTTTGGCAAAAGCCTGATGAACGTTGCGCCAATGACCTCCACCGTTCCTCGACGATCCGTGCAGGCGCGGGTCTGTCTCAGCCGAGTGAATGGCTCCGTTGTGGGCGTACGGCACAGCTTTCACCAGGATCTATTTGGTTGCACAGTACGGCCATCCGTTGTTTCGTCCATCGTGTTGATTCAGGATCAGGTGTGATCATACGAGCGTATGCTCCCGGTTGGTTAGCACCCGTACATCCGCAAACCCGCAGAGCGATCATTGATCCTGGTTGATCAAGATCGGATCAAGGCACTCATTTTGAACAAACCAGCATGATACGGACATTGAACGGAAACTTTTCTTATCTCTATTCGCAAGGAGGTATCGAGACATGAGGCAGATTGCATTTTATGGCAAGGGCGGGATTGGCAAGTCCACCACACAGCAAAACACAGCAGCTGCACTGGCAAGCCAGGGTAATCAGATTATGGTTGTCGGGTGTGACCCGAAAGCTGACTGTACGCGCTTGCTGCTCCGTGGTCATCGCCAGATGTCCGTATTGGACACCATCCGTGAGCTGGGCGATGCCGAACATGTAACACTGGATCGCGTCGTGGCGAAAGGCTATGGTGATGTCAGGTGTGTCGAGTCGGGGGGCCCGGAGCCAGGCGTTGGCTGTGGTGGGCGCGGCGTGATTACCGCCATTCAAACCCTGGAGCGCCTGGGTGCCTACGAGGAAGATCTCGATTTTGTCTTCTATGATGTGTTAGGTGATGTGGTGTGTGGCGGTTTTGCCATGCCCATCCGCGAAGGCTATGCCGAGGAGATCTATATCGTTTGCTCCGGCGAGTATATGGCGCTCTTCGCTGCCAATAACATATCGAAAGGTGTCCAGAAGTTTGCCCAACGTGGCTACGTCCGTCTGGGTGGTCTGATCTGTAATTCACGGATGGTTGAGAACGAGTACGAACTGGTGGAAGAGTTTGCACGGCGATTGAATACGCAGATGATTCACTTCGTTCCACGGAGCAAAGATGTCCAGCGTGCCGAAATTAACAAGAAGACGGTGCTGGACTATGACGAGAACCTGCCCCAGGCAGGTGAATATCTGGCAATGGCGAAGAAGATTAGCGAAAACGAGCGTTTCGACATTCCAACCCCGATTACCCAGGATGAACTCGAAGATCTGATGCGTTCGTATGGCATTGTGGACTAAATCATAGTAATCCAAAAATATAGTTGTAGCACAGGAGTCCGGGCTTCAGCCTGGACAGAGCACTCCAGGCTGAAGCCTGGATTCCCAATAGCACTATTGTTATTCAGGCGCTGCGGAGGCAATGTTGTCCCAGGCAATGTCCCTTTCAATCGTAAGCGGAGAAGCGAGCAGGTTGAGGAGGAAAAGCGTGCCAGTGAGATTGTAGATCTGCGAGAAATGTGCGTCAGTGAAGGGCCATCCTTGATCATGATCATGGGTGATTGGCAACTGGGGGCACGCAAACATGACGATAACTAGCCGGCGCATCGTTGAGATCAGGTTCGTATTCCACAGCCTTCTCCCAGCTATCTGCCGAGTAAGGAAATAGGATAATGAATGTTCCTCAAGCAATTGAATGTAAAGGTAGCTGCATTCCCCAGATCCAGGATCTGGCCGGGAAAGTGGCGGAGCATCCATGCTACAGCAAAGATGCCCACTTCAAATTTGGCCGTATCCACGTCCCGGTGGCACCACGCTGCAACATTCAATGCAACTACTGTACACGCAAGTTCGCCTGTCCCAATGAAAACCGTCCCGGTGTCACCACAAAGGTGATTTCGCCTGATGAAGCGGTGGTAACGATCCGCCAGGCAATTGAGAAGGAGCCGCGCCTCAAGATCCTGGGTGTGGCCGGGCCAGGCGATGCGCTGGAAAATCCAGCCACCCTGGAGACGTTCGAGAAGGCGGGCAAGGCCTTCCCCTTCCTGACACGCTGTCTCTCCACGAACGGCTTGCTGTTACCGGATATGATCGACGATATTGATCGCGTGGGGATCACCACCCTGACGATTACGATCAATGCTGTTGATCCCGATGTCGGTGCGCAAATCTATTCCCATGTGCGCTACAAGGGAAAGACCTATCGTGGGCGGGAAGCGTTTCAGGTTTTGAATCGCAATCAACTCGAAGGACTGCGCCAGGCGGCCATGCGCGGCATGGTGATCAAGGTTAACTCGGTGTTGATCCCAGGTGTCAATGACAGACACCTGGTTGAGGTGGCTCGTGTAGTCAAGGGATTGGGTGCTTTCATCTTGAACGTCATCCCAATGATCCCACTGGCGAAGTTTGCGCATATTATTCCACCGTCCGATGAGGAAGTGAACCGCGTGCGTGACGAGTGTGCCGCCGTGATCCAGCAATTCCGCCACTGCATGCGCTGTCGGGCTGATGCCATCGGCGTCCCTGGCGAAGAAGGTTGTGGTACGCCCGATGAGCGTACGACGGTCGATGCCGAGAAGGTGTGTTCACCGAAGTTTCTGCAAGAGAAGCCCATCCTTCGGGTCGAATCCCCGATGGAAACGGCATAAAACGCGCTACGCCATCAGTGAGGTGATGGCGTAGCGCGAGGAGGTTACAGGATGAGTACCGAAACGTTTTTCAAATGTGATGAGACGATCCCCGAACGTGCGATCCATATTGCAGTCAAAGGGCCTGGCGGATGCCAGCGTAGCGACGGTGCTGATTGTTTTATCGCCAGTAATATTGCCACTACGCCCGGTGATATGACTGAACGTGGATGTACCTATGCCGGATGTCGCGGTGTGGTCGGTGGCCCGGTCAAAGATGTTATTCAGCTCACGCACGGCCCGATCGGGTGCGCCTTTTTCTCCTGGGGCTATCGCCCGCACCTGGCTGACAGCGATTTCCATATGAAGTACACGTTCGTCACTGATATGGACGAGACCAATATTGTCTTTGGTGGTGAGAAACGTCTGTTGCAGTGTATTATCGAGGCAAACCAGGAGTTCCCCGATGCCAAAGGGGTGTTTATCTACAACACCTGCTCCACTGCCTTGATCGGCGATGATGGCAAGGATGTCGCTAAAGAAGCGTCGAAGATTATCGGCAAGCCGGTGGTCTTCTTTGACTGCGAGGGCTTCCGGGGTGTGAGCCAGTCAGCAGGCCACCACGTGGGCAACGAGACGATCTTTAAGGAACTGGTCGGATCGGTGGAGCCGGAGGGTAATTTCTCACGTTCGATCAATATTGTGGGTGACTATAACATCAAGAACGACATGCGCACCTTTGAACCGCTGTTTGAGGCGCTTGGCTTGAGGATTTTGACCCGCTTCACCGGGAATGTATCGGTGGACGAAATCAAGATCATGCATAAGGCAAAACTCAACGTTGTTCACTGTGCCCGCTCAGCTACCTACATCGCCGACATGATGAAATCAAAGTATGGCACGCCCTCTATCGACGTCACGTTGTTTGGGATCAAGGCTATGTGCAAGGCGCTGCGTGATACGGCCGCATTCTTTGGCCTGGAGCAGCGGGCGGAGGAGATCATCGAGCAGGAACTGGCGAAGATTATGCCGAAGGTTGAATACTATCGCCAGCGGCTGCAGGGTAAAAAGATCTTCATCTACCAGGGTGCGCCGCGCGCCTGGCACTGGATCGAGCTGCTGCGCGAGCTGGGCATGGAGACCATCGCCGCCGCTACAACGTTTGGACACAAGGACGACTATGAGAAGATCTTCGCCCGGATACAGGAAGGGGCGGTGATTGTTGATAACCCGAACGTCCCTGAACTAGAAGAGATCTTGAAGGTACGACGACCAGATCTGTTTATTTCCGGTAATAAGGAGAAATACGTCGCCTACAAGCTCGGCGTCCCGTTTGTCAATGGTCACACCTACGATACCGGCCCCTATGCTGGCTTTTCTGGCATGGTCAACTTCGCCCGTGATATTGACAAGGCGCTGCACTCCCCGGTGTGGGATCTGTTGAAGGTGCAGGGCCGCCCGGTACCAGGCGTGAGTGTTACTCACTAAACCGACTCTCGTTTAGATGTGATTTTTAACGGTGGTCGTGGACAAGGCGCGGAGACGAAAAGGTGTAGCAGCACAGATGCCAACGACGGGTGCGTGTACGTCGCCGCTACGCTGCTTTACTCCTCTGCTACCATCCTGATCCGCAATACACCACCGTTTACTATCAGGAGACTGGCCCAATGAGTACAGTGATGAAGCAGGATCGGTTGGTGGCGATTAATCCCACCCGTTCGTGCGCCCCCATCGGGGCAATGTTAAGCGCTTTTGGCGTTCATGGCTCAATTACGATTAACCACGGTTCGCAGGGATGTGCCACCTACCCACGCCATCAGATGGCCCGTCACTTCCGCGAACCAATCGAAGTAGCGACCACGTCATTGACCGAGAGGACGACTGTGTATGGCGGCAAGGAAAACCTCCTTGCCGCGCTGGAGAACATCTGGAACCGCTTTCATCCCACGATGATTACCGTCTGTTCGACGTGTCTTTCAGAGACCATCGGTGATGATATTCCCGGTATTATTGAGGAGTTTCAGACGAGCCATCCCGATATCGAGATACCCATTATTTCGGTGAAAACACCATCCTATATTGGAACGCACATCACCGGGTTTGACCTGTTCCTCAAAGAAGTTGCTATGTCTATCCCGCTCAAGAGTCGCAAAGGCGACTCGAATGGCAAAATCAACATTATTCCCGGCTGGGTCAACCCGGGGGACATCCGTGAACTGAAGTGGCTGCTGCGCGAGATGGACGTGCCCGCACTGTGGCTGACGGATTATGCCGATACGCTGGACGGTGGCTACTACAATCCGCGCCCGCATTTCCCGCCTGGCGGAACAACCGTGGCCGAACTACAAGACTCTTCCCGTTCACTGGCAACGATCGCGCTTCAGAAGTATGTCGGAGGTGAAGCCGCAAAAGTCTACAAGAGGCGGCACAACCTTCCGGCCTATATTCTACCAATGCCGATTGGTCTGGCAAATACCGACACGTTTCTGGAGACGTTGACCGAGATTACCGGCAAGCCCGTCTCACCCGAACTGCAACGCGAACGCGCCCGTCTGTTAGACGCAATTGTCGATACCCACATGTTCAACACTGGCCTCAAGGTGGCGATCTATGGTGATCCGGATCTGGTACATGGATTGGTCCGGTTGACCACCGAGATGGGCATGATCCCGCGCTTTGTGCTGACAGCCACTGAGGCGAAGTCCTGGGGCGATGACATGTTGGCACTGGCAGACGAGTTGGGCATCGATCTGGAGATTATGATGCGCACCGACCTGCACGAACTACACAAGCGGATAAAGGCCGAGCCTGTTGATCTGATTATGGGCCACTCCAAGGGCAAGTTCCTGGCTGATGCCGAGAACATCCCGCTCATCCGCGTTGGTTTTCCGGTGGAAGATCGCTTTGGCTATCACCGCCGGGCAATCGTGGGTTACAAGGGGGCGATCTACCTGGTCGATGAGATCACCAATGCTGTGCTTGAGCGCCGTGGTGTCGTGGTGAGCAACACGCTTATGGCCGAAATGGAAGAAGATACTCCCATGAACGGTGGCGGCTGTGGCAGTGGTGGATGCGGCGGCTAACCAGTTTCGCTGACAGCCACTGAAGGCTGACGGCTGAACAGGCCTTCGTGTCGATGAGGTCACGTGGACGTTCAGCCGTCAGCCATCGGTGGTTGCTTGATTCAGGAACAGGGCGTACGCGTTCGTATGGTTCGCTCGCCTTCTGGCCTTCGGCAGAGCGGTTCTTCAAAGGGGAGCGGTCTGAGCGTCCAGGCAGGGTGAGTTCAAGCGCTTGAGCGCTGCAACGCTTCAACCTACCACACAGCCGCAGGCGAAAAAGATGTCTGGTTCAAGCGACCGCGTACCTCCTGTCAGTAAGGATACCTGACTATGACTGCAACTGCGTTGATGCCTATCGCGGATATACTTGCCCTACGCTGTGAGTTTCCGATTTTGCAGCAGGAGATCAATGGCCGCCCACTGGCGTTTCTGGACAGCGCGGCGTCATCGCAGAAGCCCCGCCGGGTATTGGAGTGCCTGGATGACTATTATCGGCGCTATAACGCCAATGTGCATCGGGGCATTTACAAACTGAGTGAGGAGGCGACGTTCGCCTATGAACGTGCCCGGGGCAAGGTGGCGCGGCTAATCGGGGCCACCAGCACCCGCGAAGTGGTCTTTACGCGCAACACAACCGAGGCGGTTAACCTGGTGGCTATCGCCTGGGGGAGTGCCAATTTGCGTCCTGGTGATCGCATTCTGCTAACGATGATGGAGCATCACTCCAATATTGTCCCCTGGCAAATGCTGGCCCGGCGTACCGGGGCGACACTGGATTATCTATCGTTGGATGGGCAGGGGCGGCTCGTGCTGGACAATCTCGACCAGCTATTGACCGAGCGTACGCGGATGGTGGCGCTGACGCACCAGTCAAATGTGCTGGGTACGCTGAACCCGGTGCGCTTGATTGCTGACCGCGCCCATGCAGTGGGGGCGCTGGTACTGGTTGATGGTGCCCAGAGTGTGCCGCATATGCCAGTCAATGTATCTGACCTGGGTGCCGATTTTCTGGTCTTCAGCGGGCATAAGATGTGCGGGCCAACCGGCATTGGCGTGTTGTGGGGCCGCTATGCGCTGCTCGATGCTATGCCGCCCTTCCTCGGTGGCGGCTCGATGATCACGGTGGTGGAGCTACAGCAGAGTAGTTATGCTGATGTGCCGGCGCGCTTTGAGGCCGGGACACCTGCGATTGGGGAAGCGATTGCCCTCGGCGCGGCAATCGACTTTCTCACCAGTATTGGGCTGGAGACGATTGAACGCCACGAACGTGAACTCGTGAACTATGCCCTGGAGCGGCTGTCCCTGGTGGATGGACTCACGATTTACGGCCCACCCGCTGAGCGGGGTGCGGTCGTGGCCTTTACGGTGCGTGGTATCCATCCCCACGATCTGGCAGCATTCCTTGATAACGAAGGTGTGGCGGTACGTTCCGGTCATCACTGCACCCAACCGTTACACCGCTGGCTGGACGTGTCGGCTACGACGCGTGCCAGTTTTTATCTCTACAATATCCCCGAAGAGATCGACCGACTGGTTGTCGGTATTGAACGCGCTCGCAGGTTATTCAACTAAGCAATAAGGAGGAGTACCATGGGCTTTGATGAATATACCGATCCCCATGAGGGATTCAAGGTGGTAGAGAACGGTGATTACCTCTGCGTCCAGTGTTGGGAACATCCGGTGCATGTCTACAAACTGGTTCCGCCGGGTAAAGAGTTACATCGCTCCACTGCCCGTACTGAGCATAATGGTCGTGTGTATGGTTTAGCCTGGATTGAAGATGAAAAGGAGTGAATACGAATGGCTCACGATCATACCCCGGGGACATGTGCATGTAATCACCCGATTGCCACAGCACGCGCTTCTGTAAAAACAGGAGAAGACCCCGCATTTTGTGCTTGCAGTTCAACTCCGGGTGCCGATGTCTTGCCGGAACCGGGGCAACATCTGCGGATAACGCTGCTGAAGGATGTTGATAGCTGGGAAGGGCAGGCCCGTACGAGCATTCCTGCCGGTACCACCTATGAAGGTGTGGTGACACAGATCGATCTGGAAGGGTTTTTTGATATGATACTCGATGATGGTCAAATCAAAGGTTTCTATGCTCACGATAAGACTATTCAGGTCGATGTATTTTTCACTGAGAGTGTAGCGACTTGATTGTGTTTACATAACAGGATGTACGCAGTCGCTCATTGAGGCATCTTGTTCACCTTCAGCCTATAGGAGCGAGGAAAGAAGAAGGAGGGCAGTAGGGGCACGTTGCACCATGCCCCTACAACAGCCGCCTATTCTCTCTTTCCCTTTCCTATTTCCTCTCATACAACGGCTTGCGACTTCAGGTGCCGGGCGGGCCTTGACAAGCCCTCACCCGTATGTCACACTTCTTATTAGTTACGCTGTAAGTAATCTGATTATAATATTATGACGAGACTGCACCACAGCCGGGGCGCGGGGGCTGTAGATTCCCGCGCATGGTTTCACGGTGGTTTCGGCTGGTTGGAGCTGCACCACGCCTTCCTACCCAGGCGATGTCTCGTTGTAGTAATAACCTGTATGCGCAGTTGCACCAGGGAAACGAGCCGTTCTATGAGTCCCAAAACGAGTCAGCCGTTCACGCTTACGCTGTCCCTGCTGGGTTTTGTGCATCAGCATCCGCTGCATGGCTATGAAATTTATCAACAACTCAAGAACCACGCCCTGCTCAATATGATCTGGAAGCCCAAACAGGCCCAGGTCTATGCCCTGCTACGCAAGCTCGAACAGGCCGGGCTTCTGGCGGCAACAATCGAGACTCAGGAGGCTTACCCACCCCGGCGGGTGCTGCATCTGACTGAGGATGGGTTGGCCGCATTTCGCACCTGGATCAGTAATCCGGTCACCGAATGGGAGGATGTGCAGCAGGAGTTTCTGCTCAAACTATTCTTTGCGCAGCAAACAGGTGATGATACGGCACTGCGCCTGGTTGAACGCCAGCGCCACCAGAGTCACCAGTGGCTCACCGATCTGCACCGCCGGTTGCAAACGTTAACTGCCTGCCAATCGTCAGCCTGGCTGCTGATCGAACTGCGCCAGCGCCAGGTGGAGGGTTTTCTGGAATGGCTTGATCGCTGCGCGATACATTTTGCTGATCCGATTTTTGTAGCCCACACGATTGCGTCGCTGACCGATAGCCCCTACCAGGCGCTGGCACAACGCTTTGTGGAGTATGTATGTTCCGCCGAGGGGCAGGCGATCCTGGCTCGGCATGGCTTTTTGCCGATCAACGAGACGCTCGCCCCGGTACCATTGCCAGCTACGCCGCCACCGGTTGCGGTACCAGCCGAGGCAACGTTGAGCGTTTTTGCGGCCATCACGCTGATGGAGGCTTTTCAAGCGATCGCCTATGCCTTTAGCACGGCGCATAACGGGATCACGGTCAATCTGACCTTTGCCGGGTCGGGGCATCTGGCTGATGAGATTGCGCACGGTGCGGCGGCTGATGTGTTTGCTACTGCCAATCGTATGCTGATGCAGCCACTCATTGAGGCCGGGCGTATTGCGCCCGGTAGTGAGCGCGTCTTTGCTCGCAATCGGCTGGTGGTGGTGACACGTAAGCACAATCCAGCGCATATCACGACCTTCCGTGACCTGGCACAACCAGGGTTGAAGATTGCACTCGGCTCAAGCGCGGCGGCTATCGGGTATTATGCACGGGACATGCTGTTGCGAGCCGAGCAAGTCGGCAGCCTGGATAGCGCTGAGCGTGAGGCCGTGTTGCAAAATGTGGCCTTCTATGAACAGGATGTGCGGGCCGTGCTGGGCAAGGTAGTTGGCGGCGAGGCTGACGTGGGCATTGTGTTTAGCACCGACTACTGCGATGCGTCGGGTGTGGCCGCCACTGGCCTGGTGTATCCGCTGGCAGAGGGTGTCCTACCATGCGGGTAGTCTGGGGCGGCGTGCGGCGGACGCTCTTTCCTTTAATACGAAGACGCACAGGCAGCAGCGTTGAAACGTTCTAACGTTCTAACGCAAAGACGCCTGTATTTCCAGGTACGCATGGCAAGCTCCGATGCCCTATGGAGTGCAGCAACATGGCTGTTGCCGTCCTTCGGGATCAATACATTGACAGACATATGGCGTTATGCTATAATACAACTACTCAAATAATAACTAGTTCAAAAATGCCAATATAATGGTTGGTAAAACCTGTGTTATTGCTATCAGTGGCCAATGACAGGCTTTCACAGAGTTGAACTGTGAAGTTGCTGTCATTTTTTTTTATACCAGGACGTACGTGGTGGGTCATCCGGCGATTGTTTTCGCCTGCGGCAGCGGCGCAAGAGCAAAAAATTTTCGCTCTGACGCTTTCAAAAGAGACAACGCACCGTTCTGCCGCAGGCGAAAAAGACGTTTTGTTCAAGCGACCGCGTAAGTCCCATATACCTTGAAAGGAATCGATTATGCGCCCCGCATCCATCGCCACCCTGTTGCTCTTCCTGGTCGCTGGAGTAATGAGCGCCTGTGGACAACAACCGGCCACCGCACCAACGCCTCTGGACGTGATCGCCGAAGATGCGACTCTGAGTGGCGAATTAGTGGTATTCGCCGCCGCCTCGCTTACCAATGCATTCACTGACCTCGGTGATGCATTTGTCCTGGCTCATCCGGGCATAAACGTTATTTTTAACTTCAGCAACGGGCAACAACTGGTGCAGCAGATTGATCAGGGTGCGCCATGCGACATCTTTGCCGCCGCCAGTGTCAAGCATATGCAGGATGCAGTCTTGACCGGGCGGGTGATCGATGGCATGGAACGTATCTTTGCCCGCAACCGGTTGGTGATTATTATGCCGTCCGATAATCCAGCGCAGATCACGACCTTGCAGGATCTGGCGCGCCCCGGTCTTAAGATCACTTTTGGCGATAAGGCTACGTCCGTCGGTCAGCTCTCGCTGACCTTTCTTGATAAGGCAGAACAGGATGCCAGCCTGGGAACGGCCTACAAAGAAGCCGTGCTGTCGAATATTGTTTCCTATGAGGAAACGGTGCGGGCAGTGCTAACCAGGGTGGCGCTGGACGAAGTCGATGCAGGGATTGTGTTCGTCTCGGATATTTCGCAAGACGATGCGAACCGGGTGCAGAGCATTGATATTCCCGATGAACTCAATACGGTGGTCGATTACCCGATTGCTATGATCAACGATTCCGACAATGCAGAACTGGCTCAGGCATTCGTGGACTACCTACTGTCGTTCGATGGGCAGGCTATTCTGGCAACCTATGGATTCATTCCGGTTCAGCCTTGAAACGACTTGTGGGACAGAGGCGATGCGAGGATGCGAGGATGCGAGGATGCGAGGATGCGAGGATGCGAGGATGCGAAGATGCGAAGATGCGAGGATGTAAGGTGGTAGCGACCCTTTGAGCGTGCAGGAGCCATGTGCCTGGCGATACAGCAACCAGTTGCGAGTGGGGGAGCTGTACCCTCGCCTATAGAGTAGCAACGAGAAGGAGAAATATATGGCTGCAACACCAATGCAACGCATCCATCCACGCATTACCCTCCAGCGCCGACACTGGCATATGCTGAGGCTGATAAGCCTGGCACTCCCGCTCTTGCTGTTTATGGGGTTGCCGCTGGTGGCGTTGCTGGTGCGTACGGGATGGCAGGCTCTGGCAGCGACTATGTTCAGCACACTGGTTATGCAGACAATCGGCCTGACGATGACCACGACGCTGCTGGCAACACTGCTGACAGTAGTGCTGGGCACACCGCTGGCCTATCTGCTGGCGCGCTATAACTTTCGCGGGCGTATCGTGCTGGAGACGCTGGTCGAGTTGCCGATGGTGCTGCCCCCCGCCGTCGCCGGGGTCGCACTTTTGATGGCGTTTGGGCGGCGGGGCGTGTTTGGAGCGCATCTGAGTACACTCGGACTCGAACTGGCCTTCACCCAGGCGGCGGTGGTGCTGGCGCAACTGTTTGTCGCTGGCCCATTTTATATCAAGTCGGCTCTGGCTGGCTTCGCTCGCATCGAACACGATGTAGAGGAGGCGGCCGCCATTGATGGGGCCGATCCCTGGATGGTTTTTCGCCGTATGACGGTGCCTCTGGCGTGGCCAGCTTTGCTGGGTGGGATGGTCATGACCTGGGCACGGGCGCTAGGCGAGTTTGGTGCCACCATTATCTTTGCCGGTAACTTCCCCGGCCGTACGCAGACTATGCCGCTGGCAATTTATATCGGGTTTGAGTTGGATCTGCAGGTGGCTTTGACATTGTCGATTGTGTTACTCGTGATTTCTTTCGCGGTGCTGGCACTGGTCAAAGGCTTGCTGCGCCAGCGGTTGGTACCGTAGTTTATAGTCGATCGGTCAGAAATCCTGACCGATCAGGTACGTGTTGATGGTTGAAAGGGGTTTATCGAATGGACGTAAGCGCACGCAATCAGATCAAGGGGACGATTAAGAGCGTGAAAAAAGGGTCGGTGATGGCCGAAATTGAAGTAATATTGCCGGGTGGAGCGGAACTGGTGTCGGTTATTACAATTGCATCTGCCGAGCGGATGCAACTGGCGGTTGGCAAAGAGGTCATAGTGGTAATCAAGTCCACCGACGTAATGCTGGCAACCGATTAGCACGGCAACCAGGCTGCTGCTGCCAAGTTGCATTCTGGCGTACAATAGGGGTTGCCCACCGCAACCGCTGACGCATCCGGACGCTACCGGGCTGGCACGGTAGTCGGTTCTACCGTAAAAACCCGACCTGTGAAAGATACCGCTGGGTAATTCAGGTTTGGGGGCACCACGACGGACACGAAGCACACACCGAGGGCCAGGGTCGGAGCATACCACCACCCCTGCGTGTCCTGCGTGTGCTTCGTGGTTTTCTATCAGGTTATAAAAGTCCAGGAACCTCCTTGCTGCAAATGTGAAACCAGATCGGTATCAGAGGAAAGCCGAGGGCGCGACGTTCTCGCTCCCAGATACTATGCCATGGTTCCAGATGCCACATTTTGACGTGACACATGGAGTAACGACTTTAGTCGTTCGACAGCGTTACAAACGACGAACGTCGTGACGACGTGCTACCCAACGGTAAAGTATCGCTGAACCTTATCTAAGGGAAAAACATGAACCGGCCACGCCCGTTGTGTGTGTTTGATAGCGAACTGGATCATTTCATCCGCGAAGATGTGCCCTATTTTGACTTGACAACGCTGGCACTGGGTATTGGTGATGCATCGGGGATGATCAGCTTTACCACCCGCCATCCGACAGTCATCTGTGGCACGGAGGAGGCTGCACGTATCCTGGAACGCTGTGGCGCAACCGTTACGCTGTGTATGGCGAGTGGTACGCTTCTGGCAACGGGAACGCTGTTTCTCAGCGCTACGGGAACCGCGCGGGCACTCCATCAGGGATGGCGCGTTGCGCTGAGTCTGCTGGAGTATGTTTCCGGTATTGCCACCCGCACCCGCGAACTGGTGACCGCCGCACAGCAGATCAACCCGCAGGTGGTGGTGGTAACTACGCGCAAGGTCTTCCCAGGCACAAAGGCGCTGGCGGTCAAGGCTATTCTGGCTGGCGGGGCTATGCCGCACCGTCTGGGGCTATCCGAGTCCGTCCTGATCTTTGCACAGCACCTGGCGTTTCTGGATGGCTGGGCAGGCTTGATCGAGCGCCTGCCAGCCTTGCGACAACAGTGTCAGGAAAAAAAGATTGGGGTTGAGGTCGAGCGCCTGGAAGATGCGCTGATGCTGGCCGAAGCTGGAGTGGATGTTGTTCAGTTTGATAAACTTCCACCCTCCGCGCTCCAGGAAGCAGTCGTCGTGCTGAAACGTGACTATCCGCAGTTACTGGTTGTGGCTGCGGGCGGAATAACTCAGGCGAATGTGCAGAGGTATGCTGCTACAGGTGTGGATGTGCTGGCGACAACGGCAGTGTATAGTGGTAAGCCAGTTGATATTCAGGTAAATATTTGTCATAATTCGACTGGTAGTTCATAAGATTAGTACGGATGTGGCCGGCATGATTCCAGGCCATACCTCGGTCAATAAGCCGAAAGATCTGCGGCGGGCCAGCACCATAGCCACGCCAGGGTTTCTCGGCAAAATGTCGCGCCTACACCGTGACCATATCCGCGCCATCAAAGCCACCTTTCGCAACCAGCGACTCGGCCATCCCGATAGTCATATGCGTATCATCGGTATACTGCCTCGGTACAAGCTCCTGCTGGCGCTGGAGCAGCGAGAGCCAGTCATTGGGCAACTGGCCCTCAAAAGGCGCACCCAGTGCATCACCAATGGCAACGCCCAGCAGCGTGCCACGGAAGGTAGCGTGCAAATCAAGCATGATATTCTCTTTCTTACAATTGCAATAGGCTTGCTATCATTACGCCCGCATTGATCCGCACGTCATTTCTATTATAAGGTTATTTCGATTTATCAGCGGTATCTGTTCTGAGGAACGGTCGCCTGCAGGGGTTGCGGGGCCAGAATTTGCCCACTCCCCCATCGGAACGAGGACAAACGTCACAGCAGTATAGAGTGAGTCTCCGATTGCGTTCATCGCGTCCGAAAGCGATAAAGCGTAACACGATTAAACGAATCGGAATAACCTTTATTGTATGCTATAGCCATTCGCGTGCAAAGTATCACCAGACACACCTGTAAATCACCCTGATGGTAAAAAGAAGACGAAAAATTTGAAGAATAAATACTATCATGACCAATCTCACATCAACAAACCATACCACACTCAGCTAGGCTGAAGTAGATCTACGGGCACGATGGCAACATATCGTATTAGGCCTGCCTATTTTGTAAAACCAATGTTGACTAAGGGTGGTACGACCTGCTATGCTAGACCCATCAAACAAAAGCACGTTACTCTCAAGTAACATATAGTTAGTCAAAAGGAGTAAATACGATGACTCAGCAAGCCACCCACTGGATCGATCCAGCCAAATGCGTTGTCTGTGATGCCTGTCGCCCGGTGTGCCCGCGCAATGCCATTAGTGCCCACGCTACCGATGCCACGTATGTTATTGATCCCGCGCTGTGCAACAATTGCCAGAACATCTCGGCGGTACGCTGTGTTCCCCAGTGCCCCACCAACGCGATTTTCCCACCCCAGACAGCGTAAACTTGATTTCATGCCCGTGCTGGCGCTTCCTGTCGGCACGGGCACATAAAGGTACCCACCACAAACCACCGCATGGACTCCGCGACAGAGCAACGCGAGGCGAGAAAGAAGCGTCGCCGGCGTGTTTCAGGCGAGAGGCACCAGAACAGATCAACCAGCCGGCTGGCATCATCGGGTCGAACATACCGTATCATAACAGTACGTCCATCACGTATCTTCAAGATACGTGACAGACCGGGTTGTGGATTCAGCGTGTCAGGTTGATTCATCTTGACACCACCTGACAAAGAGCGAATAATAGGCCTGGTACGAGTATACTATCGAAAGTTACAAATGTAAGACGCAGTGCGTCATGAAAAACGCGAGAGTAATCCCCCATCACAGGGTACACGCGGTCGTTCATAACCAATGGCTTTCGCCTTTGGCAGACCAACGCTGAACGTGTCCCCGCTGCGTGCAGGCGAAGATGTTTTTTCAAGCGACCGCGCATGTCCTGCAAATCGATGATGAAAAACTGATGGCGTGTACAAGGGAACGCTCTGTCCAGGCTGCACCCGGGACTCCCGGGTAACCATGACCATCAGGGTTGCTATAGGCGCGAATACGTTGTATGAAACATGTACCGCCACTCATCGCCATTGTTGGCCCCACCGCTGTGGGCAAGACAGCGTTGAGTCTGGAACTGGCCCAACGCTTGAATGCCGAGATCGTCTCAGCCGACTCGCGGCAGGTCTATCGGCGAATGGATATTGGTACTGCCAAACCAACGCGAGCCGAACGAGCTACCGTCATGCATCACCTGATTGACATTGTGGATCCCGATGATGAATTCTCACTGGCGATCTATGTAGATCGGGCGCGGACAGCGCTGGAGGACATTACTGCCCGTGGCAAGGTGCCCCTCCTGGTTGGTGGCACCGGGCAATATCTGGCAGCGGTGCTAGAGGGTTGGCAAATTCCCCGCGTGCCGCCCCAGCCGGAACTACGCGCTGCGCTGGAACAAGAAGTACACGCCTATGGCGCGATGGCCTTGCATGCGCGACTGGCACAGGTCGATCCGCTCGCCGCTGCGGCGATTATGCCCGAAAATGTGCGCCGTGTCATTCGTGCCCTGGAAGTGTATCTTACTACGGGGAAGCCGATTTCTGTTCAACAGACGCGCCAGCCACCACCATACCGTATTCAGACGCTCTGGCTACAGGTGCCGCGGGCCGAACTTTACGGCCGCATTGATGCCCGCGTGGATGCAATGATGGCATCGGGGTTGCTCGCTGAGGTGCAGGCATTGCTTGAAGCGGGTTATGACTGGACGTTGCCAGCCATGTCAGGCCTGGGCTACATTCAATTTCGGCCGTATTTTGCGGGTAGTACCGATGTAGCCTCATGCGTTCAACAACTGAAGTACGATACTCATGCCTTTGCCCGTCGGCAGGCCAGCTGGTTCAAACGCCTACCGAATATTGTTACGAACGAACGTGACTTGATGGTGTGAGGCGCGCGTATTGGAAGACGCCTTACAGCAAGCCTGAAAGAGTTGTAAAGCACCGGATTCAAGGCTGAAATACCGGGTCTCGTTTTGTCAAGGCTTCGTGCGCCTCGTTAGAAAGGAGGAGATAAAAGTCCTCGCCAATGGCTCCCTCTTTCCTGACGGCTATTTCCTATCCTCCATTTTCTATTTTTTACTTTCTACAACTTGCCTCTTGCCTCATTTTTCATCACCTGACATTGTAGCCAGCGTCTGGAACATATGACAGTTAAAATGGACGGCACGTTCTAGATCAGAAAGACGGATATGCTCGTCTGGCGCATGCATCCCGCTGGCCCAGTAGATCGGGTTACCAGGTGCGGCCAATCCTGGGACACCGACATAGCGTTGCAAAGCACCGAGTAGCGGCAGCGTTCCGCCCAGCAATGGTGTCACTGAGGGACGCTGATTATGAAAGGAAGTAGCAACAGCAGCGATACGCTGCACAAAGGGATGGTCAAGTGGTGTGGCGACTGGTGGGGCTGCCCCCAGACAGGTGAGCTTAATATCGGTGTATCCTGCATCAACCAGATGCGCAGACAGCTTCGCCAGAATGTCGTGCGGATCCTGGTCTGGTACGAGGCGAAAGTCAATTTTGCACATTGCCTTTGCAGGCAGCACCGTCTTGACACCAGAGCCAGTATAGCCACTTAATAAACCAGCAATATTGCAGGTCGGACTGAAGGCCTGTCGTTCACGCAGAGCAACACCACGTAGTCCATCAACGAACTGCTCAACCTGATACGCCTGGCGTTGATAATCGTCAAGATCGGGTTGGTCAAGCAGGGCAGCGAGTTGGGCTGGCGTTGGCGGGCGGACAGCATCGTAGAAGCCGGGAATACGTACATAGCCCTCAGGGGTACGCAAGGTAGCCAGCGCCTGGATCAGGTTCCAGGCTGCACTGGGAACGATCGGGGCAACCATTGAGTGCGCATCGACCCCGGCACATTGTAATTCCAACTGCACATAGAGCAGCCCTTTCGTCCCCAGGATCAACTGGGGCCGATCCGCCACATCAAAGCCTTGCCCCTCCCATAAGCACCCATCAGCTTGCAACAGATCGGCATAGCGCTCGGCCACCGTCGCAAAATGGGGGCTACCGATTTCTTCTTCGCCCTCAATGATCCAGCGAATTGTCAACGGTAGCTCTCCATTCACTGCGCGTAGGGTGTGTATTGCCGCCAGGCGGGCGGCAATCTCACCCTTGTTATCAGCTGCCCCGCGTGCATAGAACTTACCATCGCGTACCGTGGGGACAAAAGGTGGTGTATGCCAGAGTTCGAGTGGATCAGCAGGCTGGACATCGTAGTGGTTGTAGAGCAAGAGCGTGTAGGGACTACGCCCACGCTGCTCGCCATAGACAACAGGTGGTGCGCCATCAACCAGCAGTTGCCGGGTGTTGAAGCCTGCGGCTTGCAGTAACTCTTCTGTCAGATCGGCCATTTCAGCCATACCCTGCCCGAGCGCCGCAATGGCAGGCTGGCGACATAACTGTTCGAGCAAAGCTATTGCATGAGCTGGAATGGAAGATAGATCCTTATGAGTAGTATCAGTCATTGCAATCCTCCGTGGTGCCTGGAATGAATATGACGAGTTGCTGAACCATGTGTCCAGCCTGGATGAGAGCATGGTACCATTATCTGCTGGAGAATGCACACCCTCATCTGTCCTTCGACCGTATACCTTCCTTTTAGGAAATAGGAGATATAGGAAATAGAAAGAGGAGATAGAACAGGGGAAAGAGAAGTCCGCTTCAATGCCCTCCTCTTTCCTGACTGCTATTTCCTCTTTTCTGACTGCTATTTTCTATAAGCAGCAAGAGTCCAGGGATCAGGCGTATACTCAGAAGCACTCCATAGTGGCGAGGGAGGAACCCTGTTACAACTCAACAAAATAGGATCGACATGCCGCTTCCAGGAGTTGCGGTGACATAGTAGGCTTAATATTCAAGAAGTGCGCCATATCTATCACCTGATCAATCAAGTCACGCGGATGGACAGAACGCAGTTCAAGATTACGTCTGGCATACTGCTCTGTCAGCAAATAGCGCAAGCCCTCATCACTATAAGGCACATCCTTTGCGGTGCAGACACGGCGCATAATCTCACGATATTGAGTCGGGGTGGGATTGCCGACCTCGATTTTGTAGCGGATACGGCGCAGGAACGCCTCGTCAACCAGTTCCTTCGGGTCAAGATTGGTGGAGAAAATAATCAACTGATCGAATGGAACCTCTATTTTCTTTCCCGTATGTAGTGTCAAAAAGTCGACTCGCTTCTCGAGCGGCACAATCCAACGGTTGAGCAGATCACGGGGTCTCATCTGCTGCCGCCCAAAGTCGTCGATCAAAAACAGGCCCGCATTGGCTTTCATCTGTAGCGGCGCTTCATAGTACTTGCTGATTGGATTATAGATCAGATCGAGCGAGTCCATATTTAACTCGCCACCCGTTATCACAATCGGTCGTTTAGAATACACCCAGCGCCGATCAAAGAGAGTGCCCTCAGGCATGGGGAGTGGAACCGCGGTATGGTGAATCGCATCAAAGACCTTGATCACCTGTCCATCAACAATGACCGCATGCGGAATACAGATAGCATCAGAAAACAGCCGTGTAATTGCTTCGGCAATCGACGTTTTCCCGTTCCCAGCGTGACCATAGAGAAAGATCGAACGTCCCGAATTAATCGCCGGGCCAAGCTCCTGGATCAGCGCGGTACTAACCACCAGATGCGCAAAAGCCTCACGTAATCGTTGTTCATCGACAATCGTGCCATGAATTCCCTGTTTCTGCATAATGGCCGAATAGGCCGCCAGGGGCACCGGAGCCGGGCCAAGATACTGACTGCGCTCACCCAGTTCACGAGCCCGCTCAACGCCCTTCTGGGTCACTTGATAGCGATAGGCACGCTCACTCAACCCGCCCGCGCCTTTCACCTCAACCAGTTGCTCACGACGTAAATAACGAATCGCTTGATCGAGAACCCCTTCATACCACAACGCCAGGTGGTCACTCAACTCCTGTCCAGTCAACTCACCAATAACATAGAGCGAGCGCAACACCAGGTCGGAAATATACGAAAGGGAGAGGCCCGTCTCTTCGATTGTGGTCGGACGACGTGGCAAAAACAGGTCTCGTTGCTCTACTTCATCGCTCAGACTCACCGGGGTAAGCATGGCGGCCCTCCGCTCCTGTCACTATTTGTTGCTGAAGATATACGATCTCGTTAGAGTCGCCCAATTCGTGGTCAGGGGCGACATCCTGAAATCTGGGTACTTGCAGCCTATGGTTCATGGTTATGAGTATATCATACCACAGGCTTATACGACAACGATACATCCCCTGGTTAGGGAGGTGCGGCGCGGCTTTATTGCTCTAGTATCACCTCTCTGGTGCGGTGCGGGGGCCGCAGAACCGCGCACTCCTGCCCAGATCAAGTCCCGTTGTAGTACGTAGAAAACGGTCTAAAAAGGGACGCGTGATGGGCTTTGTCCCTCACGCTGCTTCCCTGCCCGTCGTTGTGCGCCGGGCAGAAACAGGATGGTTTTGGAGGGCTGGGCCTTCCAAAACGCCCCTTCTTAGACAGGCTCTTAGATAGCACACCACTCGTTATATCATCTCCTGATAATCGGCAGATAGACCTGCCAGTCATCATCAGTTACGCCGCCTTGCACTGTAATCGTATTAGTCACACTCGCTCCGCCGATGATTCGATCCTGATCGTCAGTCAGATAGATCGACACCTCATCGCGCTGTCCTGAACGTGCTCCTGGATTAACCGTGACATCGGCATAGAAGTGAAACTGGTTGCGAGGAACTTCAAACCCAATTTGAAACATATTCTCATTGGTGAGATCAACTCCAGGCGTATCCGAGCGGAATCGCACCGTGCTCCCCAGAGTAGACTGGGCCACAATCTTGAACGTTGCCGGGCCGTTGCTCTGATTAGTCACTGTATGTCGAAAAGCAATTGTCTGGCCCGCCAGCACCGTACCCTGGCGATCTGGCTCAAGCCTTGCCAGCGCCTGCAAAGTCACCGTGGTGGTGTTGATGATTTCCTTGTCCTCGTCAGGATCTTCCTCAACCTGTACGGTAATTCTGGCCTCAGAACTATCATTCGCCAGCGCTTGCCGCGGGGGTGTGACCCGTAATCGGATCTGTTCACTCTGGCCAGGTGCCAGAACCATGCTGGTCTTGTCTAAAGTCGTACTCCAGCGCTCCTGGGTGGCAGTAAAAGCAAGTGTGATCGTGGCCGTGGTGTTGCCATTGTTGCGGATAGTATGGATGTATTCTGCTGGCTGCCCAGGCAGGGTCAACCCGAATGAACCGGGTGGTTCAATCGCCAGTTTGATACTCTCGGTTACGCGGGTTGTATTACGCACCGCATCCGCAAGCCGATTATCAAGCGTGTTGGCGACCGTTACCGCCAGCGTGTGAGGCAGATTAAGCTGCACATTACTGGCCGGGCCAGCCGGTGCCTGCAACGTCACTGTCACCGGACGCGACGCCTGCGCCGGAACGATAAACGTGCCTGGCGGATCGAGCGTGGCCGTCCATCCCAGGCTCGACCAGTAATCAAGCTGGAACTCATCCTCAATCGTGCCCATATTGGTCACCGTGTGGCGATAGGCATACGATTCCGTCGGTGCGATCCACTCTGGCTCATCTGGTCGCGACGGTGTAATCTGCACAGCACGGATAACTCTGAAAATCCCATACTCTGAGGTGTTGCCTGCAAAATCGGTAGCGGTCAGCAAGATCTGTGCAGGGATTTCAGGCAGTTCCACACTGAAAAAGCCCGTCTCATCTACCATTGGATCATTTTCAACCAGCTTACGGAAGCCCTGCCCATCCGGAACGGGTAAGGCCGGATTGGGAGCAAAAATCTGGACGGTGCAGGTGATACAGGCGGCGGTGGTGAAGGGTGGCAACCCTCCCGTATCGGTAAGAACGTAGCCCGATAGCACACCCTCACGTGATAGACGCATTCCCAGATCGCGTGGCAGCCCCCATTCTGTCGCATCAACAAGTGGGGGAGCAATACCGTGATTCGGGTGATTCGGATTGGCATTTGTTCCCGGAGCCGTCATCGGTTCAAGGCGAATACCGCCACGCTCTGTGCCTGCTGTATTTCCAGAAATGCGGTTGTCAATCATGCGGATGCCCTGTGGCGAAAGCTCGTTACTCCCCTGTACCAGAATGCCAATCGTGTTGCTATAAACCGTGTTGCGGCTGATCAAGGCTGAACGTGTATTGCCATGAACATGGATACCATTACCGCCATTACGCACGATACTGGAGTTAGACTGAATGGTCGTATTCACACTGCCAGTCAGGTCAATCCCGTGCTGCGTATTCTGATTGACTTCATTCACACTCACTGTTGTATTCGCGCTATCGGTCACTGCAATCCCATGCCGGGTATTGTAATTGACCTGATTGAACTGGATCACGGTCTCTAGAGCCTGGTTCAGGACAACTCCCCCACGATTGAAGGCGATCAGGTTGGACTCGACCGTGCTGGTCACCGTATTGGACAGATTCAGGCCATCCAGAGCATTACCGCGTGGTAGCAAGCGCACACCCTGCGCGTCACCTGGATCAGGGATGCCGCCAATGCGATTCGATTGCACCGTGCTGGCGGTAGTGCCCACCAGGCTGATCCCATGCCCTTGATTTTGTGCAATCCAGTTGCCTTCGGGAAGCATTGGCCCACCAATTGTGAGCGTTGTCGTCTTGTCTGCCCGCAAACCGTCACCGGTATTGGGTGCGGCGACGATAAAAGGTTCATTCGCTCCCGCTTTGTTTTTGCGCAACCCGATAATATTGCCGGTAACGGTGACGACACGAGTACCCACAATATCAATGCCCGGCCCGGTATTGCCGCTGATCACATTGCGTCGCGCCGCATCGTTGAGATCGCCCCCGCCGATCAATGTACGCAATGACGTACCCTCTACGCGCACACCGCCGGTACCATTCGGTACACTGGCGGCCCCCACCACATCCAGGCCAATGATGCTGCCCATGATGGTGGTTGAAACAGCATTCGTCACCCGAATACCATATGCAGTGTTGCCCGCGATCAGGTTTCCGGCCTCGATGCGTGTCTCCGGTGCACGCGAAATACGAATACCATCGCCCTGGTTGGGCAACATAACCGTGCCATTGGTGACCGAGGGATCGGGTACCACACCAATATGCACTCCGGCAATGGTATTGTTGCGGGTGTTCAGACCGTCAATGACGATCCCATGATCCTGATTACCCACTATCAGCGTTTGGGCAGTGGGGGAGCCAGTTATCCGATTGTCGGACGCGCCAACGTCAATGCGAATACCACTCCGTTGATTACCCAGATTGGCCTCAGTCCCACTCATACCGGTGCCGATAGAGACTCCCCGGATTTCATTGCCGGTCGTTCCCGCGCCCCGCAGAACGATTCCGTTCCCCACATTATTGCTAATCAGCATGGGGGCTGATGGTATACCTAACACACTGTTATTTTTCGCACCAGCCTCAATCAAGATACCATCGCCCAGATTGCGATAATCTGGTTGGGGTTCCGGGTCAGGGTCAGGATCAGGGTCAGGATCGGGGTCGGGCGGTGGTGGCGGCGCAGGTGGTCGGGGATTCCCAAAATTGTCGGTACCGATAAAGTTACCCTGGATGGTGTTGGTCATAGTGTTGGTACCGGCCAGGCGAATGCCAGCACGGCCATTGCCGGCGATAATATTGGCTGCGTTTGGATTGGTGCCACCAATAAGGTTCTGGGTACTGCTGCCATTACCGGTACTAAAAATCTGTACCCCAAATTGCCCATTACCCAGTACATCAACCGTCGTAAGACCTGTTCTCACAACACCGATAAAGTTGCCCTGTACAAAGTTTGCGTCAGCATTGTTTAAGAGAACCCCGTTCTGGGTATTACCACTAATGTAGTTAGCTGACCCGAAATTTGGTGTTACTCCTCCAATGAGGTTGCCCGTCCCACCGGCAATCCGTACGCCACTAAAGTTGCGTAAACTCGGGTCTGGTTGTGTACCTAGTGGAGTGATCCCGATGAAATTGCCAATAACTTTATTATTAGAACCGCTGATATAGATGCCCGAACCCAGGAACGGTTCAGTGCCTGTGTCACTAAAGCCATAGATGCTCAGGCCAGAAATCGTGTTATTATCAGAAGCAAGATGAAAGCCGACGGACTTACCTATGCCATTCACCGCTATCAGCGGCACACCAAAACTTGGGCCGCGAATCTCGGTATTACCAATCGTGATCGCCGGCAGCGGCCCGGTCGGGTTGTTAATATGTATCGTCTGATTATTCAGCGCATTGGCAAAGGTAATCAGAATGCGCGTACCAGGTTGCTGCTTATTGGCCGTTTCAATCGCCTGGCGTAGTGTACAATCATTCGCTGCCGTGGTACAGAAGGTTCCGCCTTCAGACGTATCCGCATCACCAGGATTGTCCACCACATATTGAATATCAAACTCTTGCGCCCGTATTGGCGCAGGCACGGTGGCGATCACCGTTAGCAGCGTCACCAGAATTACCGGCAGATGTAACCAGCGTCCAGGAGTAGACGACATAGTACACTCCTTGCGCCGCCTGAAAGCGGGCATATTCACAGGAGGACAGAAAAAGTGCATAACCAGCATCGGCGTGGCCTATATGCCACCTGTACTTTCATTGCCGCCTCATTGTAGCACGGAAAAGACGATTGTGAACTAGGAAAGTGGTACTAGAAACTGTACCATGGTTCATTTCAGTCGCCTGAGAGTCTAATACAAATCTAACGCGATTCTTGCGCAAGACTAGTGAAAAGCAGGTACACTGGTCTACAATAATACTAAGGATACCGTGTGTGCCTGTTGCTATAGCAAGCCAATACTATAAAACCAGGTGTCCAGGCTCTAGCCTGAGCCAGGTGGAAGCCTGGACTTCATTCCTGCACAACCGATTAAAGGTTGCTCTATAGCAATTCTGATATACATCACCTGGGATAGGATTGCTCCAGATTATTACGTGATATCTCTCAAGGTTAGGATTATTACATTACGAACAAGTTTGTGTTAATTTTTTTGAGGAGGCAGATACACTATGGCAAAAATAGTTGGAATTGACCTGGGAACCACGAACTCGGTGGTAGCGGTCATGGAAGGCGGTGACCCTGTGGTGATCCCCAATGCCGAAGGTAATCGCACCACGCCATCGATGGTGGCATTTGCCAAAAATGGTGAGCGGTTAGTTGGGCAGACGGCCAAGCGTCAGGCGACGATTAACCCCGAAAACACAATTTATTCGGTTAAGCGCTTCATCGGGCGCGACTACGCTGACACTGACGTTGAACGCGAGATGGTACCATTCCAGGTAACGAAAGGCCCACGTGGCGATGTACGCATTAACGTGCCACAGACGGGCAAAGATTATGCACCACAGGAAATCAGTGCGATGGTGTTGCAGAAGTTGAAGACCGACGCCGAGGCCTATCTGGGTGAACCGGTAACGAAGGCCGTCATTACCGTACCAGCCTACTTCAACGACAGCCAGCGCCAGGCCACGAAGGACGCAGGCAAGATTGCGGGCCTCGAAGTATTACGGATTATCAACGAGCCGACCGCAGCCGCACTGGCCTATGGCCTGGACAAGAAAAAGGACGAGACGATCCTGGTCTTCGACCTTGGTGGTGGAACCTTCGACGTGAGTATTCTCGAAGTCGGTGAAGGTGTGGTCGAAGTAAAGGCCACCAGTGGCGATACGCACCTGGGCGGCGATGACTACGATGCCCGGATTGTCGATTGGATCGTTGAAGAGTTCCGCAAGGATCAGGGCATTGATCTCAGCAAGGATCGGCAGGCGTTGCAACGGCTCAAGGAAGCGGCAGAAAAGGCCAAGATGGAACTCTCCAGCGTGATGGAGACCGAGATTAACCTGCCGTTCATTACCGCTGACGCCAGCGGCCCGAAGCACCTGGCCATGCGCCTGAGCCGGGCGAAGTTTGAGCAGTTAACCAGCATGCTCACCGAGCGCCTGCGCGGGCCAGTCAATCAGGCCTTGAAAGACTCGGGCTTGAAGGCAAGCGATATTGATGAGGTGGTACTGGTCGGTGGTAGTACACGTATGCCTGTGGTACAGGAACTGGTACGCAAAATGATCGGCAAAGAGCCGAACAAGAGTGTGAACCCGGATGAAGTGGTGGCGATTGGAGCAGCGATCCAGGCTGGCGTACTCGGCGGCGATGTCAAGGGCGTAGTGTTGCTCGATGTGACGCCTCTGTCGCTAGGTGTTGAAACGCTTGGTGGCATTATGACTAGACTGATCGATCGCAATACGACCATTCCGACACAAAAGAGCGAGATCTTCTCTACCGCTGCCGATGGTCAAACCGCAGTCGACATTCACGTCTTGCAGGGCGAGCGTGAGATGGCAAGTGACAACATGACGTTGGGTCGCTTCCGGCTGGAAGGTATTCCACCGGCACCACGTGGTGTACCACAAATTGAAGTGACGTTTGACATTGATGCAAACGGTATTTTGAACGTTTCGGCTAAAGATAAGGCAACGGGTAAGGAGCAGCGCATTACCATTACTGCCAGTACCAACCTGAGCAAGAGCGAAGTTGAGCGTATGGTGAATGAAGCCAGGGCTCACGCCGAAGAGGACAAGCGTCGGCGGGCTGTCGTCGAACTAAAGAACCAGTCTGACAGTATGGCCTACCAGAGTGAGCGTACGCTCAATGATCTGGGAGACAAGGTGGATAGCATCGAGCGTCAGCGCATCGAGGGCTTGATCAAAGATCTGCGTGATGCAATTGCTCAGGAAGACGAAAACCGGATGCGGAGCCTTTCCAATGAGTTGCAGCAGGCGATGTATCGCATCTCGCAGGGTGCGTATGGCGATGGACAGGCGCAAGGACAACCGGGGCAACCGGGGCGCAAAGACGAGGGTGTCGTCGAAGGGGAGTATACCGTCGAGTAAAAACCCGCACGGTTTCAACGTTGGAACGCACTGGCGTTCCAACGTTGGAATACCTGGTGAAGATGCGAGCATGCGAAGATGCAGAGATACGGGGAAGCCGTGTCGTTTCATGCGCTGTCACTTCGTTGCCTTGTCTACCACTCATACACCATGAAAAGCCCGGCTTTCGCCTGGCTATTGCTCCGTCCAATCTTTCACCCGGACTCCCGGTTTTTGAATAGGATGGCGCTATCACGCCGACGCTGACACGCCGGGTGCATGTAAAAAAAATAACGCCTGCTGGCGAGCGGCTGCAAAAGCGCGACTCCGATCCAACGACGGGGCCGGATCACCATATACACGCCAGCCACAACAGCAGGTACACGGCAGCGGCAGAACCCCCATATACCCTAACACATCCTTAATTGGATAGCCCAGTGCCAACCCGATCTCGTGCGGAATGGTACCCGTCTCTTTCCAGCGGCGTGCCACTTCAGCCAGAAATGCAGCTGGATCAAGGCCGCACACATAGTTCAGGGTGCAGGAAAGAATGCATGGTGAAACCGCAGTCAGTACCTCCTGTACCAGCTCGGCCCGATAGATGATCACCTGCGTAGCAAACGCGGTCTGATAGAGAACATGGGAAGAGAGATCCCAGGACTCGGCCAGTTGCGCAACACACGCCAGCCGTTGTGCCAGCGGCAGATCAAACTGGTTTGACGTCAGTGACAGCAGTTCGCCCGCCTTGCGACCGAAAATCACGCTGGAGATACTCACAAATAGCCACTTCTCAAATTCGGCTTCTGTCGAAGAACTGTCCGTTACCCGCAGCTTCCAGTGTACGAACCGCTCTGATTCTATCCAGGGTATATCCACGCTAGACCTCCTTCATCACTTCCTCGACCTCAATCTCACAGGCGATGGCATAGGCAATAGCCACCGTCCGGTCATCAATTTTCAAGACCAGCGGCCCCTCAAAGGGCGCAACCTCCAGCACCTCCACCTGTGCATTCGGCACCAGTCCTAATTCAGATATATAGCGCAACCGCGCCTGATCCAGGTCATTAATACGCTGTACCACCACCGTCGCACCAGCAGATACACATGCCAGCGTGGGATAGTGCTCCATGGCGATCGTGCCATCCTTGCCAGGAATAGGATAGCCATAGGGATCGACACGAGGATATCCCAACAACTCCTCCAGGCGATCTGCCAGCCGATCCGACATCACATGCTCCAGGCGGCAGGCCTCCTCATACACCTCATCCAACAAATAACCCGCCATCTGCACCAGGAAAGTCGCTGCCAGACGATGTTTGCGCAGCACATTCAAGGCCACCTCGCGTCCTCGCGCTGTCAGCGAGACCCCCTGTCGCCATTCGTGATATACATAGCCCTGCTCTGCCAATCGTCGCACTTTCTCAGATACGCTGGGTAAACTGACATCAAGCGTGGCCGCAATGTCACTGGTCGAGGCATACATCGCTTTGAGGGTCAGTCGATAGATGGTAATCAAATACATCTCTGTCGACTCAGTAGCCATCACCTCAACTCCTTCGATGCGCCATCAGAGTGGCGCATGGATACATACAATAGACAAGGCAGGCCGATCAGCGTCGTTATCAGACCAGCCGGTAGCTCATTGACGAGAGCAATTGACAGCACCGCTTGTGAAACAAGCCGCGCCACAATATCGGCCAGCAGCAACATACTCATCCCAAAAATTGGGCTGAACAGCAGCACCGGGCGGATTTCAGCACCCACGACCCACCGTGCCAGCAGTGATCCCAGAAGGCCCAGATAGCCAATGGCCCCTACTACCCCGACCGCGCTGCCAGTAACAATTCCGGCGGCTCCCAGCCAGAGCATCCGTGAGCGAGGCTGTCCGCTACGGGTCAGTGTGGGCCTCCAGGCAATCAGGAGCGCAAGAAAGAGCGCCAGGAGCGCCCACGGCCAGAGCGACTGCCAGGCACCCCAACCCCGTCGGTCTAGTGACCCGATCGACCACCACAGGAAGGTATTCACTTGCACATCCGGGAACAACAGCAGCAGCGCTATGACCGGTGCGCCGACACTGATAACCAATCCGACCAGCGTGCTGCCTACGACAGACGGTGGAGTGGAACGAACCAGAACATACAGCGGCAAACTGGCAAGCAAACAACCAGCCAGACCGACCAGCGGTAACACACTGGCGCCTGGTAGTGCCCACGGATCAACATAGATCAGCCAGAGAACAATCAGCAATGCCCCACCAGACGCAATGCCCAGTGGCCCGGCATCGGCCAGACGATTCCGGGTGCCGATTTGCAATAGCACCCCCGCCAGACTAAACATGGCCCCGGTCACGCCAGCAACCAGCAGGCGGGGAACGCGCACACTCCAGATAATGCTCTGCTGAACGGGATCATCCACCTGGCCCAGCAATGCTGCAACAAGTTGATCCGGCCTGAGTAGCACGGTACCAATGCAGAGATGAGTCAAGGCCAGACCTGACACCAGGATCATGCTCACCACCAGCAGCAGTACCAGGTGTGACGGGGTTCCTGGTTGCAATCGCATCCTGGTGATGAACCGCGTCTGAGCATAATCCGCTACACTGGTCGGTGGAATGTCGGTAGGGACAGCATCACGCATGGCCGAGTCATTCTGAACGCATAAGCGTTGTTCCTCAGAGCGTTGCCACCAAATCTGCCACCATCCCCGATATGAGCGCTGCGTAACGTATAGGAGTCCTCCACAGAGCAACGCCAGCAGCAGCGCCAGGAGTATCTGCAGGAGCGTGACCAGATCAAACAGGTGCATCACCTATTCCCCTCAACGAATGTCAGATCTGTGCCAGTGGTTGCCAGCAGCGACTGACGAGCCATCTGTCTTCCTCGTTCGGTCAGCAGCAGCCCGCCAGCCTGGTTACGGATCAGGCCGCGTTGCTCGGCACGACGCCCAACACAAGTGGCAAAAACCGGTTGCCAGCGCATCTATAGAGATGCTCAAAGCGACTCTCGCTGATCGCATCAGGCTGGCCCTCATAATTGAACAGCAGCAGCGCCAGCATAGTCTGGGCAAACTCACGCCGTTGTCACAGACGCCGCAGCGTGACCGCGATCAGACCATGTTTCGCCTCCTGCCCTTGCACTCCACATTGCATTGTCTACTGCCGCTATGTAGTATAAACAGATAGTATTAGAACAACCTAATGTATGTTACGAGCATATACCACTTTGTCTTATTTGTCAATGTACACCATAACAATCATCGAGATTTCATCAGGATCACCTATGACAGGAGAAATCCAGCTTCTACAGGCCATCACCAGTAGCTCTCCCACATATCTGACCAGCTTACTCAAACACGCCGAAGTCGTGATGAGTCACTACTAAAGAAGAGATTAGCTAAACCTTTTAGGCATCAGGAAGGTGTAGATACAGCGATGATAGATTAGACACATGGTAGCAGGGGTTGGTGATCGAAGATTCAGGGATGCCTTAGTGGAAATTTCTTAACTATTGCCTACCGAGAGCGGTCAAACATGGCTTTCCGGGGGAATGCCACCAGTTATGGAAGGGTCGGCAGCCATGGTGCCCCCAGACTCAGGTCGAGTTGAACTGTGGCTAAGGTTCTGTGTCTACTGTCGCCGTCGGCGTCGCTGTCATTGTCGCCGTCAGGAGCACGGTCGGGGTAGACGTGGCCGTTATCGTCGCCGTCGGCGTGGCCGTCGGCGTGGCCGTCATCGTCGCCGTCAGGGGCATGGTCGGGGTGGACGTGGCTGTTGCGGTCGCGGTTGCAGTCGCCGTCGCCGTCATCGTGGGAATAGTGATCGCCGTCGCGGTAGGCATTGCCGTCGCAGTTGGGGTCGGTTCTATTGGCACAAACGAGTGCATAATGATCGGCAGATAGAGCCGGCTCACCGGCAGGCCCGCCAGTTCGCGGTATATCCAGAACGCAGGACGGCGGTAGAGCGGCTGACCCTGCGGCTCATAGCAGGCATCACCCGGACAGCGCGGATCCTGTTCGGTGAAAGGAATACGCACCACGCCCCATTTATTGGCAAACCGCCCGCTGGCTGGCGGGAAATCTTCATACTTGAACCAGAAAATCGTCGCCACATCGTCCCGTGCGCCCAACCTGGTAAAGGCCGCCTGTAAAAATGCTGCCTGCCCGGCCTCGGTCTGACGCATAAAGGCCACATTGTAGCCGATCTCGGTAATCCAGAAGCGTGGCTGCCGCTCGTCCAGACCATTCACCAGGCGGCGTACCGCATCCAGCCGGTTACCAATCAAATCCATGTCGCTCTGCAAACTCAGGCGAATTTCTTCGGGATAGGGATGATAGCCCAGACCATCGAGCGGGTAATGCCCATAGCTATGCCGGTAGCTCACAAACCCATCCGAGGCATACAATTGCTGCAAATAGACCTGATCGGAGATATAGCCTGGCTCGCCCGGCTCGCCGGTGCCCTTCGGGTGCAGCCCTCCCAGAATAATCTGCACAGCGTTACGCCAGGACTGGTCGCCGGTCTGCTGATAGCACTGCTCATGGCGAAAAATGCGATAGAACTTGGTATGCAGCCGGGCGGCAATCGTAGCCGGAATGCCGTTGGCATCGGGGGACAGGCGATTTTGCTCGTTGAGGATCTCATACGCCGCTACCCGACCCTGGTAACGATTAGTAATCATACACGCCCGGTCGAGCCAGGTTCGGATATAGTCGTTGGTACCACCGCCATAACGCGGATCAACATAGGTGCGCGGATAGACCAGTGAGCGCGGATCATCAGGCAGATAGGGTGGCCAGTCGCGGGCCACGCCAAAGCCAAGTAAGCCCAGCACCTTGAGGTTGTAACGCGGCGCAACTTCGTTGATGAAATAGTCATTGCGCGCAATTTGTGCCGCCACGTCATTATCCTGAATATGAAACTCAAGCCGCACCCAGCGCACACCCATCTGCGCCAGCATAGCTCCCATAGAATCCTGTGCCACTCGATTGGGCTGGTCGGGTTGACCAGGATAGGTACCAAAGTCGTACCACGGATCGCGGATGACCATACCGAACAGTTCCGTAGGCAGCCCGGTTTTCGCCGACGTCGATGACTCGTTGTTCGGCACGGCTTCGGCAAGGGATACGCCCAGCATCACCACGAGCAGCAACAGCGCATAGAACAATCTGGTTTTTCCGAATAAGCGTTTGTCTACCATGTCAATTCCTGGCTGATAGATTACTGATGAGATGCTTCAAAGCACAAAGCACAAAACGCAAAGCACAAAGCGCAACGTCCAGACGGTCTTGAGGGTTGGCCCGTATCGCTTTTTCTTCTCTCTGTGCTGATTGTCCGCACGTTTCACCGGGATTGGCTTGCGGTGAGCAAACGGACGCCTGTGGAAAGGATGGAAAGCCAGGCATCCTGGCAGTTATCAATGACGCAGACACCAGACACCTATCTCCGAGTGTGTCGATTTGAGCAGGTTCTTGAGAACGGCGTGGCAGCGCGATGAAGGCAGGTGAAGCAGCGATCAGCGATCGGTAGTCGGCGGTCGCTGATCACCGGTTGGTACCACTGACATATGTGGCGACCAGCTATCACGCAAGAGTGGCCAGGCTTTCCAGATGTAGTCTACAGCAGAGAAAATAGTCCAGATCACCGTCAGCGCCATCGCAATAGGCCACAGGCTCAGCAAAAAGCCCATGATGCCACTGGCCACTGCAGCAATGCCGCTTGCCATCGCGCTCGCATGCAGCAACCTCCAGACGAGGGCCACGACCGTAATCGCCAGTTTTTGCTTCCCCCACTTTCCGGCTGAGATTACCTCGCCCTCAGCCGCTGCGTAGGAGCGCAACCCCGAGATGATAAAATCACGGCCAATAATCAGCAAGGCAATCCAACTGGGCAACAGGTCACCTTCGATCATGGGCAACAGCGCACCCGCAACAAAGATCTTATCACTAATTGTGTCCAGAAAAATACCGAGCGGTGAAACCACCTGCAAGTGCCGCGCAATACGTCCATCAAGGACATCACTGACGGCCATAACAATCAGCAGGATCGCTGCCCACAGGTAGGTTACCGCCTGAGCGAACAGGATCAGCCAGACTAACAGTGGGGTCGCTACAATGCGAAAGAGGCCAAGCATATTCGGAATGCTACGCATGGGCACCACCGTCCAGGGAGGTCATTCCCACAAATAAGAACAATCACCTGTTCCTATAAGATAAACCATATGCCGAACATCGACCGCCGCTCATGACTTGTGCATCGTGGCGGTCGGTGTCCGTCGGTTTGTCTATCAAGGATTATAGCATGAAGTAGGGGTGTAGCAGCGGGGTGCCATAGTATGTCCACTGGTCTCCGTCTGCCGCTGCTGCGCCCCTACTGTGAGGGGCAATGGCCATCGCCATGGCCAGCCATGCAAGCCCGTTCAGGCGGGCTGCACAGCCCTCGTCCGTGATGTCAGCCATCGGGCGAGAGCCTATGTGCCAGGTAGATCGGCGAGATGGCTGTGGTATAATTGAGCGAATCGTTCAAGTACTCTCAAGTTACTGGTTACTGAAGATAGCAATTGTAACCTGTAACCTGTGTAACCTGACCTCTGTCGATTTCTGTACCCCATATGACCAGTATTATTCTGCAAATCAACGAACTATTAACGGCTGCCGTCTTAATTGTTACCTTTTCGCTTCTCGCCTATGTTGCGCTGCAAAACTGGCGCAACGCTACCGCACGAGCATTGTGTGTCCTGCTGACCAGTGTGGTGATTGTCGAAGGCGGCGACATTCTGCTGACACGTGCTACGCGTTCTGAAACCACGCTGTTTCTCTTGCGGGCACAATGGCTGGGTATTGCGCTGGTGCCAGGTGCCTATTTGCATCTCGCACAAGCGCTACTAACGGCCAGTCTGGGCAAAAAACGGAAATGGAGTGCACGCTGGCTGGTGGTTGCCAGTTATATTGGCAGCCTGCTCTTCTTTGTGCTGGCACTCCTGACAGACCTGATTGTGCGCGATGGTGTCACCAATGACATCCTGGTTCAGTTCAGCGCTGGACCGTTGTTCTGGTTGTATGTGTTGTTTCTCACGCTCAGTGGTCTCATCATGCTGCGTTCTGTTATCTATGCACGGCACAATGCACTCACACCAACCTTACGGCGACGGCTCACCTATCTGGGCGTGACGTTTACCGCACCGGGGTTGGCAGTTTTTCCCTACCTGGTCATTGCTGGATCGGCGGTACCGCTATCGCTCAATCTCATTCTGGTCTTTTCGGCCATTATCAATATCGGGGTTATGGTGATGATCACGATTATGGCCTATAGTATTGCGTTTCAAGGCATGCTTGTGCCCGACCGATTGATCAAGCAAGACTTTATCCGCTGGGGTTTGTATGGCCCCGTGGTGGGCGTAACGATTATTTTGTGCATCCAGGCCGTACCCTGGTTTGAACAGGTGCTGGGGTTGCCCAGAGATACCCTGATTATCTTCGCGGTTATGATTATGACGGTGCTGATGCCGATGCTCATCAGCCAGGTGCGACCTTACCTGTATGCGCTGATCTACATGCAGGATCATGAAGAGATCGACTATTTGCGACGTTTACCCCGTGATACTTTTACCCGTACTGACTTGCGGCAGCTTCTCGAAAATACACTGATTGCCGTCTGTGGTGCTTTGCGCGTCGAGACCGGTTTTGTGGTCGGAGCGAGTGAAGGTAGCTATACCGTCAAAGCGCTGTGTGGTTCACGCCGTGCTGTTAAGCATTTTGTGTCCGAGTATCCACTGGCCGAGTTGATGCCGCAGATGGAACAAATTGCCCCGCGTGATCTGCACATTTTGCCACCACCTGAAGCGTTTCTGTTGTGTAACGGCTTCTTGCTGTTGCCCCTGCACAGCCCCGATGGGCAATTTCTGGGTGCATTAGGCGTTGCGTATCCGCCACAGTCAATGCAGCACAATGGAGCCCTCACGGTCGAGTCACGGCGATTGATCGGTGTTCTGGCACACCAGATGGAACTGGCACTGACAACTGTGCAGATGCAACAGCGCATTTTTAAGACCCTGCGCGGCCTTGGCCCCGAAGTTGCGTCGCTGAAACAACTGACCACACACCTTGAACAGGCCACCCCGGCGTCATTGGCAGCGCTGGAGTCCGATGTAGCTTTGCAACCACAGTTTTCCCAGATGGTCAAAGACGCATTGACCCACTATTGGGGCGGGCCAAAACTATCCGACAGCCCGTTGCTGGGTATGCGTTCAGTACGACGGCTGTTGGAAGATCAGGGAGGCAGCCCGACACGGGCATTGCAGGCCGTGTTACGCCAGGCCATCGACAATCTGCGCCCCGACGAGCAACTTGATCCCTCGGCGCAAGAATGGCTGCTCTACAACATTCTGGAATTGCGCTTTTTGCAAGGCAAGCGCATCCGCGATGTTGCACACCGTCTGGCAATGAGCGAGTCGGATTTTTATCGCAAACAACGTATCGCCGTCGAGGAAGTGGCCCGCCAGCTGGTGATGATGGAAGATGGCGAGCAGCGGTGAATACAGCGATGAGGCAATAAGACACACACTGCCAAAGGCCAGGAAGACGTTGCCAATACCAGAGGAGATAGAACAGAGGGAATAAAAGTCCTCTTCAGGCGAGAAGAGAGAGAAGAGGAGCGAGAAAAGAAAGTAGGCGTTGAGCCATCAGGTGATGCTTTCAATGCGATCGTGCTCGACGAGTGATCCAACTGGCCCTACAACCCGATGGTCAATGCCGTAGCGATTGTCACCGCCGGCTTGATCAAGGGCGAGAACCCCACCGAGCGCATGAATCGCCTGCTCGAACTGTTCCGGCGCTACACCGGACGCGATATACGCCCTGCAGTCGCTGCGCCTTTGCCGCTTTGCGGCTTTGCGTTAACAAAGGGCGAGCGGGCGGGTGCGTTTCCCCAGCGGCAGGGCCAGTTGCAGCGTGTCCCTCCGGGGCGCGATGCGGCAGGGTGGTGAACCTGGGTGCGCGTCCCTCCGGGGCGCGGGATAGCGTGTCCCTCCGGGGCGCGGGGTAGCGTGTCCCTCCGGGGCGCGGGGTAGCGTGTCCCTCCGGGGCGCGGGGGTTGTAGCGTGTCCCTCCGGGGCGCGGGGTAGCGTGTCCCTCCGGGGCGCGGGGCGGGCGAGCCTGGGTGCGCGTCCCTCCGGGGCGCGGGGGTTGTAGCGCGTCCCTCCGGGGCGTGGGGTAGCGCGTCCCTCCGGGGCGCGGGGCGGGCGAGCCTGGGTGCGCGTCCCTCCGGGGCGCGGGGTAGCGCGTCCCTCCGGGGCGCGGGGGTTGTAGCGTGTCCCTCCGGGGCGCGGGGCGGGTGAGCCTGGGTGCACGTCCCTCCGGGGCGCGGGGGTTGTAGCGCGTCCCTCCGGGGCGCGGGGCGGGTGAGCCGGGGTGCACGTCCCTCCGGGGCGCGGGGGTTGTAGCGCGTCCCTCCGGGGCGTGGGGTAGCGCGTCCCTCCGGGGCGCGGGGCGGGTGAGCCTGGGTGCACGTCCCTCCGGGGCGCGGGGGTTGTAGCGCGTCCCTCCGGGGCGCGGGGCGGGTGAGCCTGGGTGCACGTCCCTCCGGGGCGCGGGGGTTGTAGCGCGTCCCTCCGGGGCGTGGGGTAGCGCGTCCCTCCGGGGCGCGGGGGTTGTAGCGCGTCCCTCCGGGGCGTGGGGTAGCGCGTCCCTCCGGGGCGCGATGCGGCACGGAGAGACCTCCTCTCTCGGTTACGGATTGAGCAAGCGCGAGGCTGTGTGGTACCTAATACGCTCGAACAACGGGCCTGGGTTGAGCAATTCGTGCGGAGGTATCAGGATCTCGACGAAGCATGGCGGGCGGGGTGGGATTCGAACCCACGAGAGCGGTGAAGCTCTACGGCATTTCCAGTGCCGCGCACTAGGCCAGGCTATGCGACCCGCCCCGATATCCTACGATTGTACCAGATGCATCCGGCTTCTGCAAGGAGGAGGCTCCGCGCCACATCCAGATAGGCGGCCTTCGGCATCATCCGTATAACCAGGATCAGCGCGGTGGTACGTTATGAAATTATGAAATTCGGCCAGGCCTGAAAGTACCCGCCTCAGGATTGGCGCAACCGCACAATATCGGCCCGCCAGGCCGCCACCAGCGAGTCAGTGTTGGGGTCTTTACCCTCACGGATCAGGTGCCACTTGCGAAACGCCAGTTCGGTCTGGGCATAGGCAATGTCGAGCGTGCGCCGCCCACCTTGACGCGCCGCCTCGTGCATGCCCAGGATCGGCATGCGACGCATGATCGACGCATATTCGGACGGCAGTACAATCAGATCATTGACTTCATCGGCCAGATATTTGCGGATAATGGCTCGTTCTTGTCGCGCACTCAAGACCAGCAATCCCAGGAAGACCAGGTAGGGAAAGCCCTGCACCAGCATATTCGTCAGTGCCGCCGCCAGCCAGAGCGCCGGTGCTGATACACTGACATCCTCAGCCAGGTCATAGCCCATCAGCACCAGAAACAGCGCCAGGGCAAAGATCCCCACCGAGTTATTCAGCGCGTGGGCAATGACGGCCAGCAGATAGGCGCCAATCGGGGCCACAAAGCGTAGCCAGGCCCGCGATGTCTGCCGCGCCAGCCCTACACCCGCCCCGCACAGCGCCGTCCACAGCATATGTCCGTTCAGCCCCAGAAAGACAAAGCGGGTGGCAAACTGCTGACTGATCGGGGCTTTGCCGGTTTCGAGGAAGCCATTCATCACATACAGCGCCGTCTCGGCAATATTAAAACCCAACCCGATCAGCGCACCATAAATCAGGCCGTCGCGCAGATTATCAAACTCGGCGCGTAGAAACCAGAATAACACCAGGATGCCCAACCCCTTGGCGGCCTCCTCAACTGGCGGGGCCACCAGCGCCGCGCCCAGCAGTTGCGTCACCACTGCCTCACTATCCAGACCGGCCGCCACCTCCAGGCCCAGCACGATAAAGCCAAAGCCGATGGCATTGAACAACGCCGACAGGCCAGTGCTGATCACCATACCCCACAGCAAGGCCCCGCCAAACAGCCAGATCGACTCGCGCTCGCGCCGATCCAGCAACCACAGGAAGAGCAGCGCCGGGATCGACACCACGCATGCTAGCAGCGCGGTAACAACAAACAGCGCACTGGCCTCAAGCGGCGCAATAATCCACAGCGTGAGATGACCCAGAAACACCAGCGCCAGCAAAACCAGCATCACGCCCAGGAAGGCACAGCCAATCAGCGGGCGCTTGAGCGGCGAACCAACCAGGGCACGTCCAACCGAATGAGCAGGTACTGTCATCGTCTCCCCCGAAATATTCATTGCCAATTGCTGCAGCTATTGTATCAGGTTTTTTTAGGCTGAAAATAGCCCCTATTTCTGCCTATCTCGCGCTCATCCACCTGCTTGAAGTACTGGTCGTGGCGGTCGTGGTCACAAACGTACTGGTACTGATGGTGTCTATCAATACCTTTTAGCAAAAGGCAAGAGCACATCACTGTCAGTACCGTCATGACCACGACCGTGATAGGCCAGGATTTCCTTGACATTGGCCATGCTCATGCTGATGCTACCACTGCACTACATTTCAAACAGGACATGGTTTCAGAGGCAATGAATGTTTCCAGATCTCTATTGAGAGCCACCACCCGCTCCTGATCAGTTGCTCGTCAAACTCCCGCCCGATCGGGCTTGATCGCCCGCACAAAGGTACTGGCAAAACGCCCCACAATATCCGCCACCAGTGCCGCGTCATACTGTTGTGTCCAGTACGCCTGCGCTGCACCCAGATCGGCCACGCTGTAGCGCCGGGTAATCTCCAGATCGATAGCCGCGAAGCCCGCCGCCGCCAGCCCGGCGCGATATTCCGTGTCAGTCAGCGCCCCGGCAATACACCCCGCCCACGCCGAGAGATCGCGCCGCAGTGCCAGGCCATCGCCGATGCTGGACGGCAGGCCATCGTGGATAACAATATCCGATACCGCAAAGCGACCGCCCGGCTTGAGTACCCGAAACGCTTCTTGAAAAACGGGTTGTTTATCCGGGGCCAGATTGATCACACAATTGGAAATAATCACATCGACACTGGCATCCGGTAGCGGTATGGCCCCGATATCGCCCTTCAGCCAGACCACGTTGGTTACACCGGCCTCTGCCGCGTTGCGCCGCGCCAGGTCAAGCATCTCATCGGTCATATCCAGGCCATAGGCCAGACCGGTTGGCCCCACCCGGCGCGCCGACAGCAGCACATCAATCCCTCCACCGCTCCCCAGATCGAGTACCACCTCACCGGGACGCAGTTCAGTCAAGGCGGTCGGATTGCCACAACCAAGCGAGGCCAGCGCTGCCTTGAGCGGTATGCCCTCCAGTTCATCTACTGCATATAAATTGGCCGAAATAGGATTATCCTGCGTATTGCCACAGTATGAAGAGGAAGCACAGCAACTTGTCGTTTGCTCGGTTGCAACCTGGACAGCAATCGCCCGATACCGCTCCCGCACCGCGTCCCTGATCACCTGCTGCTCGTTGGTCATGTCTCTCTCCTGTCAGTATATTGATGATTATCAATGTAAAACCCCAAAAAAAAGCTCCGCTACCGTCTTTTCCTTTGCCGGGACTTTGTGCGTCGATGTACTTTTGTGTTCTCAACGTGATAGCAGCACACATCAGGTGCACAACAAATCCAGCAATGCCTGCAACTCAGTCAATCGCTCACGACGCACGTGATAGTAGGCCCACAGACCACGCTTCTCATAGCCCACCAGTCCTGCCAGCCGCAACACCTTCAAATGATGTGAAATAGTCGATTGACGCGGACGCTGGCCAGTTTCCGCATCAGGTAAACCTACCAAACCTTCCAGATCACACACACACACCGTTCCATCGTGCTGACTCAACACATCCAGAATCTGGAGGCGTGCCGGATCAGCCAGTGCCTTGAGCAGACCAGCCAGGGCCGCAGCCTGATCATCGGTAAGCCGTGGCGCAAGACCAGGTTGGCAACACGCCCTGGCTGCTGCCAGTATGGCACCAATCGTTATTGGTTGCTGAGTATCCCGTGCGGCCATCCTGCTCCTCGCTGGTCGTCAAACATATCTGCCACGCTGCCACGCTACCGATCGGCTGCAAACCACACAGTGCATATGCAGAGTTAATACGTACCGGGCGTGTGCTGACAAGTATACACAATATATTGATGCTTGTCAATATAGTAACCAGAAGCTGTGTCATCTGTCACCTGAAGCGGTGGAATCTGAATTGGTATCGCAACCCTGATACCGTCGTTACCACGAATGAAGACGCGTTCTGTAGGAACTTTGAACCATAGCCATTGCTGCTGCAATCGGCGAAAGGCAGGCAGTATGCTAAGAACTACGTATCTTTACGGATTGTATGGGTCGTATTCTGGAGGTATGCTATAAGAAACGTCAATTTATGACGCAGTCTATGTATTCACTGATATCAACCGGCAACACCTATAAACACTGTATGACGAGAAGGCTGACAAGGTATGTGATCTCTTGTTATCTATCCTGGTAACATTGTAGCCATACAGAGCATCTGTCAGGGATCCAGGGATATGTGGTTTGCAGAAATATACTGGCTCCTTATGGCTCAGTACCTCGCCAGATTGCCCAGACTGAGATGACCGCGCTGTCTTGCTTGATTAAATAGCTTTCATACCATAGCAAGCCAGTATCAATTCACAACTGACTGAGTACTGCAAGCAGACATCCTCTGGATAGGAAGGCGTGGTTTTGCCGCGCCCCACCATAAAGGAAACATGCATCGGAGCCGTAGCCCCCCGCACCCCTGGCACCCCTGCCAGGATGAAGTCTCGTTGTAGTATCAGGATTGCTACATATGTCTTCTTTTCACAATCAAGACCCGTTGTATGTGGAACATACGTTGTATGTGGAACATACGCTGAGTGAATGCCACCCGGCTTTATCGTGTTGATTGTGTATCAAGAGATCGAGAATGGATATCCCACAGCGAGTTGTGCGTACCTGCTGTTACCGGCGATATACAGACGTATAGGGGGAGTAGCGAAGTGGGCGAGACGACTCTTACCGCACCTTAGGTATGGAGCAGCAGTATGAACGATCATATAAACAACTTGAAAGCGCTACTTTCCGGTAGAGATAGCTTGCAACCACCTATAGCACGCGCTGATCTCACCCCTGCTGCATCTCCAACAGCACTGCGGTTCGCACCGGCACATCCATCTCCTCTGGAAAGCGATGGTGTCGTTGGACGAACCTCGATTGAGCATGTGCTCAATGGAATACTCTTTGTTTTTGACCATGATCTGCGCTATCTGGCAGTCGGTGGTTATGCAACCGATTGTGAATGTCCTGATGCGCATTCGTTGATTGGGCAGGTGCTTGACAACGTCTCGCCACCTGAACTCTGCGCAACGCTCAAACCGATCTACCAGGCAGCAATCGCCGGTACCACCACGATTCGCCAGATTTCGTACCATCAGCATATATATCACATCCACGCATGTCCCCTCTATGACATCTCCGCCCAGATCATAGCGGGCTGCATTATCAGTTATGACATAACCCACCAGGTACATATCGAACACCCCCTGGACGAAAGTCAACCGTTCCTTTCCAGCGTACTGGAGTATTTCCCCCTTCCGATTGCGATCCGTGATCCTCAGGGGTGCTTCCTCCTCGTCAATCAGCGTTACTGCACAATGTTCTCGGTGAGTAAGGCAGACGTGATCGGACATACACCTGACGACGTTTTTCCGCCCGACATTGCGCGCTGCTATGGGTTGCACGACGAACACATCCTGACCACAGGCCAGCCGACCGAGTTTGAGGTGTCACTGCCGCTCAACGACCAGATGCATACCTTCTTAACCATTCAGTTTCCACTGATGAATGGGAACGGCATGCAGTATGCTCTGGTCGGAATGTTTATGGATATTACCGCGCACAAACAAACCGAGCAAGCCTTGCGCATGGCACATACCAGGCTCGAACAGCGTGTCCAGGAGCGCACCGCCGAGCTATGCGCCCGCGAACACTACTACCACGCTCTGGTACATAATTCAACCGATCTGGTCTCCGTTTGCGATGGAAACGGCATTGTGCGCTATATTAGCCCTTCTGTAACCCGTATGCTCGGCTATCATCCCGACGAACTGGTAGGGCAGAGCAGTTTTACCCTGTTACATCCCGAAGATTACCAGAAGATTAAGACCAGTTTTGCATGCAAAACCAGCCATAATCACCCGAATACCCCCGTCGAACTGCGCTATCGTCATAAAGATGGTACCTGGCGCTGGCTGGAGGCCGTAACGACGAATCTGCTCCACGACCCGGTGGTGCAGGGGATGGTCGTCAATGCCCGCGACATCACCGAACGCAAACGCTATGAAGCCCAGATTGAGCAACTGGCGTTCACAGACCGATTGACCGGCTTACCAAACCGCAATCGTCTCTATCAGGTGGGCCACGCTGCTATAACAACGGCGCATGCCCAGGACAAGATGATCGCACTGCTCTACCTGGATGTTGATCGCTTCAAGGCTATCAATGGTACCCTGGGACACGATGTAGGTGACGAGTTGCTCATTCAGGTGGCGCATCGCCTGCACTTGAGTATTGATCCCGAACATCTGCTGACCCGTATAGGAGGAGATGAATTTGCAGTACTGGTGCAGTGCGACAGCATCGTGGAACCACTCGCTATCGCCCGGACGATGCTGAACGAACTGTCTTTACCATTCACTCTACGCGGGCAAACCATTTATTTGCGCAGTAGTATCGGCATTGCCTTGAGTACCGACCCCACCACAGCTTTTAGCACACTCCTGACACAGGCTGATATTGCGATGTATCGTGCGAAAGCCCACGGTGGTGATGTCCAGGTGTATCATCCTATGTTACAGTTAATCAGCCACAATCAACTGCAGTTGGAGACTGATTTACGCTATGCCCTCAAAACCAACGGATTGTCGCTCTACTATCAGCCCATTCTGGATCTCCACAACGCCCAGATCGTGTGGGTCGAAGCTCTGGTACGCTGGCACCATCCCCAACGGGGTCTGTTGTTTCCCGATGCCTTTTTGCCGATTGCAGAGGAAGCTGGTCTCCTCGATACGCTCGACAACTGGGTATTACACACCGCTATCGCCCAGGCAGCCACCTGGAACAATGCGGGCTACCCTTTAACCATAACGATTAACCTGACAGCTCAATCGCTCGAAAGACCAGCCCTGGTGTGTGAAGTGGCTGATTTGTTAGCCACGTACCATGTACCTGCCGACCGCATTATTATTGAACTGACTGAGCATACCGCACTGCACAATCTTACGGCGACCCGCCATATTCTGGCCGGGTTGAAAGACCTGGGACTACGGATTGCTCTTGATGACTTTGGTAGTGGGTATGCCTCCCTCACGCACTTACGCCAGTTGCCCGTTGATGTCCTGAAGCTCGATCGGGCTTTTGCCACCGAGATCGGGCGTGAGACCAGGGATGAAGCGGTGGTGCGGGCTCTTCTCATGCTGGCAGACGGTCTGGATCTGACCGTGGTGGTTGAGGGGATTGAGCGCTCAGAGCAACTCGATTGGCTTCGGAAGATCGGCGACCCACTTGTTCAGGGTTATCTGATTGCGCCACCGATCTCGGCCCACGAATTAATAGCACGGATCCAATACTGGCGCAAAGAGAAATCCACGTTGCGTCCCACCAGTTCTCTGCTGCCAGCCCTCGTCTAAGCACCTCAATGTATGGAGTGCGGCAGCCTGCTGCCAATGTATGTGCGGCAGCCACGCTGCCGCAGAAGCGGTAAGGAAAGAATATAAACAATGTACAGACGGAATCAACCGGTCTGGTCTCACACCTGTTGGCATCGCTTGCTCGCTTGCTCTCAGATTGACAGAGCACGTGGCGACTTGCTATACTCTGGTCGCCTCTACCAGGAGGGGGAAGCAGAGTATAGCACGTGAACAGGAGGAAACCTGTGACCATCGCACAATTTCGAGTGGCAGATATAGCATGTCAGCATTGTGTCAGTGCGATCACCCGGGAAGTAACGGCCCTGACTGGTGTCCAACGCGTCGAGGTTTCAATCAACGACAAACTCGTGACGGTTGAGCACACCGATCAGGTTGACGTAGCAGCCGTCATAGCAGCGATCAAGGAAGCTGGCTATGACAACGTGGTACCACTACGCTAACGTTCAAAGCCCCCCCGGCCCTCGCTGGCAGGGGGCCAGGGGGGCTATATTTCCCAAAATTGCCTGCTTTTGAAACCATTCCCATGTTATAATGCATCATATGCCCAACTCATCGTCGGTCGTGCCTGTGTTTATCGCGGCGGAAAGCCATTCTCGCATCCGCGCATTCATGCTTGACTATTGGCAATTCGTGTACCGAGATCAGTATGCTCCTGGTTTACACATCCGATCTGCATGGAGATCTTGCAGGCTATCGGCAACTGCTGGAACTGGCCGCACAACGTACCGCGCAAGCGGTGATTGTGGGTGGAGATTTGTTGCCACACAGCATCAAGCTTGCCAGTGCCGTGTCACACCAGCGTGATTTTGTAGAGACAGCGTTGCGGCCCCTGCTGGCAACCTTTCGTGCAACCTACCCCGACACCACCGTCTACCTGCTGCCCGGCAACGATGACTGGGCAGCGGCCATTACGGCTATCGACGCACTCGAAGCTGAGGGACTAGCCTACCCACTGCACCAGCGCGTCTTTCCGCTCACTTCCAACCTGTGGCTGGCAGGCTATGCCTGCGTACCGATCACCCCCTTCAGCATCAAGGATTACGAGCGCTATGATGGCGGAGATATTCCACAATACAGCTTTGCAATGGCCTACATCAGTGCGGGTGGACAACCGGTCAAAACATCACTGGCTGCCCTGTTACACCAGCCTTCCATTGCCGAGGATCTCGAGCAACTGGCACAGCATACCGACCCGACGCGTACCATTTATGTCTGCCATACACCGCCCTATAACACGGAACTCGATAGAATGCGCACGAAACACGTTGGCAGCCAGGCGTTACGGGCATTTATCAACCAGCATCAACCGCTCCTAACGCTTCACGGCCACATTCATGAATCACCTATGATCAGTGGACGCTACGCTGAACGTCTGGGAACAACCTGGTGTGTCAATCCCGGTCATGATCGCCAGCGGTTTCACGCCGTCGTCTGTGATAGCGACGACCTGACCGGTACCCTGTGGCACACAGTGTATGGTGCCATTGAGTAGTTTACATCTCTCGTATCCAGCATCCGTATGCTGACCACCACTGCTGCCTCTACGGATAACCTTGAAAGGATCATCTGCATGTTTAACACCATTGGTGATGTGCGTACCGCGCTGGCAAACCAGGAATATATTGCAACTGATGACATTGCGACCGCAATGTTCCTGGCCGATCGGTTGGGCAAACCACTGCTGACGGAAGGGCCAGCCGGCGTGGGGAAGACGGAACTGTCCAAGGCATGGGCGGCCGCAATGGGGCGTGAGTTGATTCGCCTGCAATGCTATGAGGGGCTGGACGAAACCAGGGCGTTGTATGAGTGGGAATATGCCAAGCAGTTGCTGTATACCCAACTGTTGCGCGATAAGCTGGGCCAGGTGCTCGGTGATGCAGCCACCCTGCGCGAAGCCGCCGACCGTCTGGGGAATGAAGAGGATGTGTTCTTTTCTGAGCGCTTCCTGCTGCCTCGTCCCTTGCTCAAGGCAATCACCAGCGAAGCACCAGTAGTACTCCTGATCGACGAAATTGACCGTGCTGATGCCGAGTTTGAAGCTTTCTTACTCGAGGTGTTGAGTGATTTTCAGGTCAGTGTGCCCGAACTGGGCACGCTCAAAGCGAAGCATATGCCAACTGTGATCTTGACCAGCAACAACACCCGCGAGCTGAGTGAGGCACTCAAGCGGCGCTGCCTCTATATTCATATTGATTATCCCTCGCTGGACGCCGAGTTGCGCATCGTCCAGCTCAAGGTGCCTGGCCTGGCACCCAGACTGGCGCGACAGGCAGTCGAAATGGTGCAGCACCTGCGCGATCTAGATCTCAAGAAGCAACCCAGTATCAGCGAAACACTCGACTGGGCACGGGCGCTGGTCGCGCTCAATGCACGTGCCCTTGACCGCGAGACTATCGACAATACGCTCAGCGTGTTGCTCAAGTACGAAAGCGATCTGCAACGGGCGCGGCGAGCGCTGCAGGGTGGCTCTGGACGCAAAGGGGACAGCAGTGAACGACCGGGCGGTGCAGCAGGTACCACCGGGTTGGAACGCTACAACTAGAAGGAAACAGCGATGGACGATCGTGTCGTGGAGTTTATTGCTGGCCTGCGTGCCGCTGGCGTGCGTATCAGTATTGCCGAGAGCGTCGATGCGTTGCGGGCGATTGAGCAGGCTGGCATTGAGGATAAAGATCTCTTTCGGGCCGCTCTGCAAACAACGCTCGTCAAAGACCCGGAAGCCGTACTGGCTTTTCAGCGCCTCTTTCCCATGTATTTCGGCCTTGATCAGCCGCCTATGCAACAAACTGGTGACGGTGACACGCTGACAGAAGCAGAGCAACAGCAGCTTCAACGGTTGCTTCAGCAAATACTGGCAGCCATGACACCGCAACACCTGGCGCAACTCTTCGAGTCCATGATCAGCGGTCAGCGACTGCGCCGTGAGCAGATCCGTGCTATCCTCAACCAGCAGGGCACATCGCCACCAATGACCCATCCCTACTATCAGGAGTGGATGACGCAACGTGCGTTGCGTCAGATGCAGTTCGCGAAACTCGAAGCAGCACTGCAACACCTGCTCGAACAGTTACGAGCAGAGGGCATGCGCGAGGAGGCGTTGCAAGCCATTGCAGACGCGGCGCGGCAGAATCAGCAGATGCTGACCGAGCAGATTGCGCAACAGGTCGGGCAGCAGATGATCGAGCAGATGCATACCGCCGAACCACGCCCCCGCTCGGTGGAGCAGTTGATGGATCGGCCTTTTGACCAACTCTCTCCACAGGAAACGCAAGATCTCCGCAGCCTGGTCAACCGGCTGGCAGCGCAACTGCGTTCACGGATGGCGTTACGTCAGCGGCGCGGCAAGAGCGGTACGCTGGACGCGAAGCAGACGATACGCAGCAATCTACGCTTTGGGGGGGTGCCGGTCGTGATTCGCCACCGCCGCCGCCATCTCAAACCGCGTCTGGTGGTTATCTGTGACCTCAGTATCTCGATGCGGCCTGTGGCGAGTTTTATGTTGCTGCTGATCTACGCTTTGCAAGATCAAATTAGCCGCACGCGTTCATTTGCGTTTATTGACGATATTCATGATATCAGCATTGACTTTACCGAATATCGCGCCGAACGGGCCATTGCCAATATTCAGCAGCGCATCCGACCTCCGCGTAGTTACGCGACCGATCTGGGTCACAGTCTCCAAACGTTTGTGCGCGACTACTGTGGCTGCATCGATCAGCGCACAACCGTAATCATTCTCGGCGATGGGCGCAACAACGAAAATGATCCGGGACTGGATGCATTTCGTACGATCTGCCAGCGTGCCCGGCGCGTTGTCTGGTTCAACCCGGAACCACCGACCATGTGGGGCCGCTATGACCCCGGTAGCCTGAGCAGCGACATGCTGAAATACATGCCCATGTGCGACGCGGTGCATTACGTGAGCAACCTGCGCCAGCTGGCCACCGCTGTAGATTCGCTGTTTGGGTATTAGTTCTCAGCAGTGGAACGTTGAGCCGTTCCACTGCTTCATCACTCTTCGGCTGTCAAATGCACAATCATATCCTCACACCAGTTGGGCCTGCAACTCCCCTGGCTCTGTTACCGGTTGCTTACAGGTAAAATTGGCACAGACATACGCTGTAGCTATGCCATTGATCATCGGACGCGCCTGCAACAGCGGCGTCAGAGTAGGAGCGAGATGATCGCCGGGATGTAACTGCGCCAGCACCACATAGGGTCGGTACGCTGCATGCATGACGCGCAGGAGCGCTTGCATATCGCTGGCAGCCGGATCACCCACCAGCGCTACCTCCTGCACCGGTGCGAGCGCAAAGTCGGCGGCACACAGCAGACGACCGAAACCCATCGGGAAGCGGCGCAACATCTCGACCTGGCTGCTCAATACCTGCTCGGCACGCGTGCGATAGGTCACCTTGCCTGTCAATGCTGCCAGGCGCAGCAACACATCGGTCGCCACCGAGTTGCCCGAAGGTGTGGCATTATCGCTTATGTCGCGGGGGCGCGTCACCAGTGCTTCGTGATCATAGGCCGTATCGTAAAAGCCCGGCAACGTCTCGTCCCAGAAGAGATCGAGCATCGCATCGGTCAGTGTAAGTGTAGCCTGGAGCCAGCGTGAATTGCCATCAACACCATACAGCGCGAGTAGACCATCGGCCAGTAACGCATAATCTTCGAGATAGCCCAACAGTCGCGCCTGACCATCCTTCCAACTGCGCAACACCCGTCCATCAGCACGGCAGAGCGCACGCAACAAAAAATCAGCGTTGCGCTGCGCGACCTGCAGGTAGTCGGCGCGATCAAACGCAGCGGCGGCAGTGGCAAAGGCACGCAGGGCCATACCATTCCAGGCCGTCAGCACCTTCTCGTCACGATCGGGCTTCGGGCGCTGCTCACGGATGGCAAACAGCCTGGTACGCCCACGGGCCACGATGTCCTCCAGGCGCTCCAGCGCAACGCCCGTAACGCGAGCGATCTCGTCGAGTGGACGCGGCCGGTGCAGAATGTTGTGCCCTTCAAAGTTGCCGTGGAGCGTGACATCAAAGATCTGGCAAAAGAGTGCCGCATCGCTGCCCAACGCCTCCCGTACCTGCTCCGGCGTCCAGACAAAGAATGCCCCTTCTTCTTTGTGCCCGCCAACATGCGTGGCACTATCCGCGTCCTGCGTACTATAGAAACCGCCAGCGTCATGCAACATCTCGCGCTGCATATAAGCCAGTGTCTCCTCCGCAATGCGCCGGTAGAAGGTATCACCCGTCATCTGGAATGTTTCGACATACAGGCGTGCCAGGAGTGCATTATCATACAGCATCTTCTCGAAATGTGGTACTAGCCAGAAGGCATCAACACTATAGCGATGAAACCCACCGCCGAGTTGATCGTACATGCCACCCAGCGCCATCTGGCGTAATGTGTGTTCCAGCATATGCCGTGCATCAGTATTGCCAGTACGTATATGATAGCGCAGCAGAAACTCCAGGGTCATTGGCTGTGGGAATTTGGGTGCCTGTCCAAATCCACCGTGGGTTCGATCAAAATTTCGGGCTAAATCCTTGAACGCCGTCTCCAGCGTCTGCACACTCAAGGTACCTATCGTTGTTTGCCCGGCACTCAACCGACGCAAATGCGCGAGCAACTCTTGACCAGCATTCGTCAGATCGGCGCGTCGATGTTTGTAGGCATCAGCCACACTGAGCAATACCTGCTTGAAACTGGGTACTCCATAGCGTGTAGCTTTGCTCTCTGGGGGAAAATAGGTACCACCATAGAAAGGCGTGCCATCGGGCAACAGGAAAGTATTGAGCGGCCATCCCCCCTGACCGGTCATTGCCTGCACCGCTGTCATATAGATACTATCCAGATCTGGACGCTCCTCACGGTCAACCTTAATGTTGACAAAATGTTCATTCATGAGCGCCGCAGTGTCGGGATCTTCAAAGCTCTCGTGTTCCATCACATGGCACCAGTGGCATGCTGCATAGCCAATACTTACCAGGATTGGCTTATCCTCTGCTTGCGCTTTCTGCAGCGCTTCTGGCCCCCAGGGATACCAGTCAACCGGGTTATGGGCGTGTTGCAACAGGTAAGGACTCGTCTCATGTAGCAAACGATTGCTGTATTCTGGCGTATTCATACGCGTGACTCCTTTCATACTCTTTCGTTTTTATCCATAGCAGGCTGAAGGCGGTACGCTGTGCAACATTGCTAGCCAAAGAGGATTACCTTTTTAATAGTACCATGTATCGAAACTATTCCCAGGTACTATTCCCAGGTACCGAGGGCGTAAACGCCCCGGCTACCGTTGCAAAGGCCACCTCCGTGGCCTTGCGAACCCGTGACTTTCGTTGCCGAGCCGGCTGTTGATAATGCTATAATACCTGTGCGCCCATATACCAACGACGAAAGTTGTTGCGACGTGCTACCCAATCGTAACGTATCGACGAACCTCGTCTAAGGATGCTGGTTTATAACCATGACCTTTTCACGACACACCATTCAACAGGTTCTGACGCTGATCTGTGTACTGATAGCGTTCGGGTTGCTACTGCGATTTATGCTGTTGCATAGCTTGAATATGCCAGATTCCGCCAGTCCGGTAGCTGAAGTTGTCCCTACCCCCACCGATTCGATGCTTGTAACTGTCACCGGCACACCACCCGCCACGCCGGGGCCAGGTGCAGCATTGTTGCCTACCCATGCCTATCGGCCACCAGCAGCGATCGAGTTTGACCCTCAAGAAATTGCACCATCGGCCACACCATCGCCATTACCTGCTTCCCCATCACCCGCATCACCTGCACTACCCGCACCGGTACCACCCGCAAACCCTGGTGCAGCACCGCCTGCGCCAGTAGCGACGGCAGCACCACTACTCATCACATCCACATCATTGCCAGACAGCGAGCCGGGATCAACCATAGAAGACGTGCCGACACCCACGCCAACCATATTTTTGACACCAACCACACGCCCGCGAATAATCAACAACCAGATTGAACCACCCTGGTGGCCATGCGAACAAGGGCAAATCAAGGGACTGGAAAAGTTGAACATCTATTATGTGGAGGAGCATGCGGGGTACACCCGCACCTTTATTGGCATTGTATGCTTTAACACTGAGGAAGACGCTCAGGCTGCCGGGTATCGCCGCGCCGAGTAGCGTGTGATGAGCGTTCAAGCGTTCAAGCGCCTGAGCGTTCAAGCGTTCAAGCGCTCGAACGCTCAGGCGCTCAGGCGCTCAGGCGCTCGAACGCTCAGACGCTTCAACGTTTCAACGCTATGGCATAAACCAGGCTACATACGCCGCTTGAGTAAAATAATACCCGCAACGATCAACAGAATGGGAAACATGAGATTCATCGTGATCCCCATTTGCTCCAACAAAATCAATCCGCCCACGCCCACCAGAATGATACCGAGTGTCCGCCAGTTTTTACGGCGCGGCGTTGCTGGTGTATAGGCCGATGACATAGACGGCATTGACCTGATCTGCTCCGATGCATCAGGTGGGGTTTCTCGTAGATTAATGGTCTCACCCACCATCGGCGGCGATCTCAGCGGCAGGCCGGTCAGTGGGTCAAATTGATAGGCCGCCGGTGGTGGCGGTGACTGGCTGAAGCCGCTGGAACTATCAGGCCGTTGTTGCTGGACGGCTCTGGCCGGCGCTCGGCGCACTTCATGGGCATCGTCCTCCGCTCCTGTCGTCTGCGATGGATATGACTCGTTAAACCAGGGTGTTGCCTGTTGCGAACGCGGCACCCTATGTTGCGGAATGTGCCGATAGCTTCCCGGCAGACCAGTCGTATCTCTGGGCACAATCAACCAGAGCAATAGATAGATTGGGATTCCAGCCCCGTTGACAAAGGTAGCTAACACAAAAATCAAACGCACAATAACCGGATCAACATTAAAATAGGCGCTTAATCCGCCGCAAACTCCGGCAATAAATTTATCTGTGCGACTACGTGTCAAACGTGATTGCATGCCCTGCTCCTGATATCTCACTCTCATTATCACTGCTGGCTATATGACGGTTTGGGTCACCCAATTGTTGCGTTGACCAGCATAACATCTTGATTTGTGACGCTCGTTGACACATCCTTCCGTTATAATCACATCATCAGGACATGCGCGGTTGTTTCAACACCACGCCTTTTTCGCCTGCAGCAGCGTTGGAACGTTGGAAAGACATGAGTTATATCAAGGAGCAAATTATGTCAAGTTATCCATCTATTGCGCCGAGTACATGGAAATGGGCCTGGATGTTTGTCTGGATCAGGCGTCAAGTGTTACTCGTCCCAGAAGCCATTCTGCTCCTGACGCTGATCTGTTTGCATGTGACCCTGGATGGGCCGGTGTTCACCACCCTGCTTAGCCCGACGATTGCAGCCTGGTTTGGATGTCGTACCGCCCTGATACTGAGTGCCCGGCGAGCCTTGCAGCATACCCGTTATGCCCGCGCTGAACGACTGGTACAACTGGCCCTGTGGCTTTATCCGTACTCCGCCGATGCGATGGCATTGCGCGGTGCAATTTTGATGGCCCAGGGTCGCATGGCCGAGGCCGAGTTTGCATTGTGCCAGGCGATTGCGTTTTATCCTGGTCAGGCTACTTTGCATGTCGCCCGCAGTGGCGCTTTGCTGGAAATGGATCGCGGGGCCGAGGCTTATTGCGAGGCAACACGGGCGCTGCTGCTTGACCCTGGCTGTGCAGCAGCCTATTTGCACCTGGCTCAAGCCGCGCAACAGATGGGCGAACCGGATGAGGTGATCGAAACCCACCTGCGTATGGGACTACGTGTCACGCCGACCCCCACCGATGAGGCAGCGCTACGCTGCACGCTGGCGGCATTCCTGGTTGATCAGCACCGCCCGGCTGAGGCCCGGCTAACACTGGCTGGCATTGAGGTATTGTTAGCCCGTTGCGCGGCACCACAACAGGCGGGGTTACACTACTATCTGGGTGAGCTACGCCACACGGTGGGCGACACAGAAGCGGCTCATCACCACTTTCGCCTCAGTGAAGCGCTCGATCCCCATGGGCGGTATGCCGCCGCCGCATGGCGGGCAGCACGGTGGTCGTAATTGTTCCTCCTGATCAGCGGGGCTTATAGAGGAGCGCGCTCTATCTACGAATAGGCCGTGGTCTACCCGCACATTATCACGATCGACGACGTCCTTCCTGATCACTGACACAACTGACAGGATCGTTTGAACCACACGTGTTCTGGGCCTTCGGTAGAGTGGCAAAAACAAAAAGTACCGCTCTGCCGAAGGCGAAAAAGACGGTAACGACGAGCGACCGTGTAACTCGTATCACTGACAGGATGTGCCCGGTGTGCAAAAAGCACATAGGCTCAAACCAGTATGCATTCGACACCTTGCGCCTCGACTTAACAGGAGGCCATCCATATCGGCAGAAAACGCCCTGGAACGTATTATGTGCTGCATCCGCCCTATCCCGACCGGTATACCCTGGTGGTGGTAGCAACTATGCTGATCTTGCCGCGTCTGACCGGCGCCATTCCCGGCTCGCTGGTTGGTTTGATACTCGCATCGCTGTTAGCGGCAGGCATACAGTGGGGCATCCCTGTTATCGGTGAGATTCCTCGCACCATCGTGCTGGATCAGCACCTGACCTGGTCTGGTATACCCTGGAATGAGCTGACCAGCCTGTTATCAGCGGCCGTGGCTATTACGGCACTGGGGGCTATCGAGAGCCTGTTGTCGGAAATCTGCCGCGGTCGGGTTCACGAATTTTGGGTCGCCTTCGACGTAATTCGTACCGCGCGTCTCGCTTTCGTAATCGCGGAAGCCGTCAATCAGGTTGTGGTTAATCGTCACCTGGGCGGCGGGTATGCCTGCATCCACTACGACTTGAAATGACAGGTTGTTGCTTACCAGGTTATTGCTGACTCTTATGTTGACAACCTGGTTGCTATCTATGGTGATGCCACCGCCCCAATCACCCACGCCATTGCCGACAACTGCATTGTTGATGCTGGAAATGTTTTGCATAGAGTAGCTGCATCACCGTATTGTGAAACGTCGATGCCCACGAAGCGGTTGTTATAAGCCAGGTTGTTGTAGATGCGAAGCTGCCGGAGTTTTGAGGGATAACCTGCTCGTGGTACGTTCCGGCGCGGATGTAGACCTTCTCGCCCGCCGTCAACGTATTCGCCGCCTTCTGGATGGTACGCCAGGGCTGGGATTGGGTGCCGGGGTTGGCATCGTTTCCAGTCGGTGCGACATAGTAGATTTGTGTAAAGATCTCAGGTGGGATAAAGATCTGGTACATCTCCACCTGTTCGGTCCCGGAGCGGCTCCAGTTGGTGGTGAAAAGGATGCGCGTCAGGTCGCGGTTTGCGCTGGCTTGCGGCTCAGCCCAATAGTCGTGCTCCTGATTTTCGTCCACCAGCGAGTGGGTATGCGCCAGCCGCACGACGCGCCCATTCGACTTGAGTTCGATGAGAAAGATCGAGTCGTCCATCCAGGTGTGGGAGTCGGCATCGCCGTCGTGAGTGGAGATCACCGCCCAGCCGGGGCGATCAAAGGCGCGACCGGAAATGTGCATCCCTATAGCGGTGAAGGAAAAATCAATTGGCCAGAGCGGAGTGACTGCGCCAGAAGCCAGGTCAAGCATTGAGATGTGGTCGGTGTCAATATCCCCGTACACCAGCACCTCACGGCTCTGCGTGTCAAGGGCGGTGTCGGAGTGGCCGATGATACGTAGCAAGCCGCGCCCGTTTTGCAGGTTGCGGTCGTAAACCATCAGTCCACAGGGGTTTTGTTCCGTTCCGAGTTGGCCTGGCGCGCAGTACTTGTCCATGTAGACGAGAACGTAATTTCCCAGCGGTGAGATGGTGACGCTGTCTATTTCGCGGGCATCAGCAGGCCAGGTGCGCGTGTCAAGTCTGGCCGTCACCTGGTTGGTCGTCAGGTCATAGACCAGCAACGCGCTGGTCAGCCAATCCTGATCCTCAGCCATCAGCCCCCACCAACGACCATCGCGGGAAGGGCTTCCCTCGTAACGTCCCCATACAGCGGCCAGATTCAGGCCGGGGAAATCGTTAGCAAACTCGTGGACAAGGCTGGTCTGTTGTGTAGCGATGTTGTAGGACATCAAGCGCGTCTCTTGCGAGAAGTAAATGGTATTAGGGTTGGTCGCGCTCCAACGCGGGTCTATGTCCAGGGGCAGTTGTTCAAGCGGCTGGAGAGTCTGGGCATTATAGAGATAGTAACCGCCCTGAGTACTCATGACAAGCAGATAGGTCTCATCGGCGTTGAAGGATTGAACACGCGAGTATTCATTCTTCAAGCCACCGGCTTCGGTCTTGTCGTTGACCCGGTCGGTGACGCGCACCAGACAGCGACCAAAAACCGGGTCGTGGAAAGGGAGGCGTGCGGCGGGTTCTGCCAGAGAGGGCGGCTGATGCACCTGGATGTTCGTGACGACCGGCGGCTCGGGATCGCTACATCCGAGGGTGGGTGCGGTGGCGGGCAGCGGTGTCGCGCTGGGCGCAGAAGCCAATGGGGCCATGCAGGTGGACAAAATCAGGTTGACCAGCAAGAACACCATCAACGTACGTTTCATTGTTCATGTCCACCTTCAGCGGCCACCGCCGCCCAACGATTCATTAGACAGATGCCACCTTCCACCCCGCCTGACCCTTTTCGACGGATTCCGTCTTAACATCTGAAACATCGGGTTATACGGAAACATTCCGTATAATTCCCCACCGAGGGACACATTGCGGCATGCTGGCACCGATCGTGCATCCCTGGGGGTACAGAGGCGACCCGCCCCGTCCTGGGGGCGGACGTCTTGCGGCATGTTGGCACCGATCGTGCATCCCTGCTGTCTGATCAACAGGCTAACAATCAAGCCGAAAAAAATCCTGGAGGGATAGTGCCTCGCTAAAATACCACCTGAACGGTTCCACAATACCGAAAACGACGAACGTCGTTGCTACGCACATACCACCCTATGCCAGAATCTTGTTCAAAATAGCCCGCTCATAGGCCTCCACATACAGCTTTGCGCTCTTGTTCCACGAGAAATCTTGCGCCATTGCCGCGTGCACCATCTGGCGCATATGGTGTTTGCGGTCATAATAGGTGCTGACCACCCAGCCCACAGTATTATAGAGCGCATACGGGTCTGGCTCCCAGAACTTAAATCCTGTCCCATTACCTGTGGCCTCATCATACTGCTGAACCGTATCTTGCAGTCCGCCCGTAGCACGCACAATTGGTAACGTACCATATTTCAAGGCGTAGATCTGGTTCAAACCACACGGCTCAAAGAACGACGGCATCAGGAAGAAATCCGACCCTGCTTCGATCCAATGTGCCAACTCGTCGTTATAGCCAATATAACTCCCAATACGCCCCGGATAACGCCCTGGCAAGTTGCCATAAAACCACTCCAGTGACTTGTCTCCTGTGCCCAGGATGACAAACTGCACACGCATGTCATTCACAATTCGCTCAATGGCCCAGGCCAGCATATCCAGGCCTTTTTGATGTACCAGGCGGCTCACAACGCCGATCAATGGCACGTCCGGATCAACCTGGAGCAGGCAGCGCCGTTGCAACTCCTGTTTGCAGATGGCCTTGCCGCTCATATCGTGCGGAGTGTAACGGGCCGGAATGAGCTGATCGACCGCTGGATTCCAGAGATCATAGTCTACTCCGTTGAGAATGCCCAGATAATGATCGCCCTTGTTATTCAGGTAGGGAGCCAGACCATGCGCAAAACCGGGATGCAGCGTCTCCTGGGCATAGGTTGGGCTTACTGTATTGACCACATCGGCATAATAAATGCCGCCTTTGAGAAAGTTGATTTGCCGGTGATCCTCAAATTTATCAGGCGTAAAATTCTCCCAGCCTAGCCCAAGATAATTATAATGGGCTGCGTTGTACACGCCCTGGTAGGCAATATTGTGAATAGTTAGCACACTGGCCGCCTTGCGCAAGATCGGGTCATCGTGGTGCCAGATTTTGAGGTAGGCGGGTGCCAGTGCGGTTTGCCAATCATGAACATGCACAATATCGGGAACAAAGCGCATATCACGGCAAAGCTGCAGGGCAGCGCGGGTAAAGAAGCCAAAGCGCCGTGGATTATCCTGATAGTCATTAAAATCAGCGTCATGATACAACGCATAACGATCAAAATACTTATTGGATTCAATAAAATAGAAGGGAACGCCATTAGTGACCGTGGTCTGTACCGCACACCATTCCTCAGTATCCCCCATCCACACACCCATTTTTTCCAGAAAGGGACGCAGATCGCGCATATGTCCATTAGCATGGGTATAGCGTGGTAAAATAACGATCACATTATGGCCCAGATCACGCAACGCCCTTGGTAAGGCGCCTACGACATCCGCCAGCCCGCCACTCTTGGCAAACGGTACACCCTCCGAGCTGATCATCACAATTTTCAGTTGCCGCACAGCATATGCTCCCTGATCTCAATGGTGTTTGTAATTCATGCTGATGTACATATAGCCAACCGTAGCGGCAGTCATATCTTGCCGCCCGATAAGCGCAAGATTTGTCTGGATTTACTTGCAACAGTTTTCCAGGCTACTAGTATGGTATCCAGGGTAGATAGTTTGTCAACTCGATCCAACATCGCGGTGCCCGATCAAAGGCTGCCATCACTGCTGTTCACAAATGGCACGTCCGTAGCCACAACCACCCGATCCCGTCCACTACGCTTGGCCTGATAGAGCGCCCGATCCGCCGCTTTGAGCAGACCTTCGGCGGTGAGACTATGATCAGGAAAGACGGCAACACCAACAGAGGCAGTGATGGTATTCAGTATATAACACTGATGCTGTACCACCAGTGTCTTCACCCCCGCCCGTATATCCTCAGCACGTTGCCAGGCATCATACAGCGACGTACCCACCAGCACCAGCGTGAATTCTTCGCCACCATAGCGACAGGCAATGTCTGCACTCCGTATGTTGTTCCGCAAGAAGGCACCTATCGCCCGCAGCAGTGCATCACCGGCATCGTGCCCATACGTATCGTTAATATACTTAAAGTGATCAATATCCAGCATCAGCACACCGATCGCCTGCCGATGCCGTTCGGCATACAGCAATTCACGTGGCAACGTCTCATTCAGATAGCGTCGGTTATATAGCCCGGTCAACGCATCATGGATGGCATGCTGTTGTAGCTGCTCGTTTAAGGATTGCAGTTGTTCTTCGGCCAGTTTGCGCGTGGTAATGTCGGTCGCCACGACCAGCACCTGATCAGCCGTACCATCACTCATGTACAACGGACGCTTGATGATCGAAACATAGTGAGTCTGGCCATGAACATCAACGATGCGCCGTTCGGGGATGATCAAATCGGTGCCACTGTCCAGTACCTGCTGATCTTGCTGGCGGATTTGTGCAACTTCAGACGCATCCAACTGCATTTCGGCATCCGTTTTCCCCAGCAAGGCTTCCACGGTCGTGCCATACATATCGGCCAGAGTCTGGTTAACCAGCGTAAAGCGCCCGGCCCGATCGCGCGCGCAGATGATGGCCGGATTACTATCAATAATTCGGCGCAGAAACTGCTGCTGGTGCTGCAACGCTCTTTCGGCCTGTTTACGCTCAGTAACATCGCGGGCAATACCATCAATGATAAGCGGTTTGCCCTCGGTATCCATCGTCACCCGCACATAGGCTTCTAACCAGACCGGTCGGCCATCTCTGGCTACATAGCATATGCAGATCGGATCATCGGGTGGAATGGCGAGCGTCTGGAGGATGCGTTCATGTTCAGCCTGACTATCAGGATGGATCACCCGGAACGCAAAGTTGGGGTCAGCGTAATACTCTTCGGGCAGATAGCCCAGAATAGTCGTCACCGATGGGCTGATGTATTCAACATGATAAAAGGGCTGGTACCGACAGCGGAACACGATGTCGCGCGCATTTTCGGCCAGCATCCGAAAGCGATTCTCACTCTGGTACAGGGCTTCCTCAGCCTGTTTACGTTCGGTGATATCGACCACAACCCCGACCAGGAATTCGATCTGCCCGGCAATGTTACGCACGGCTGTAACCGAGAGATCGGCCCAGAAAACTCCACCATCTTTACGGATAAAGCGCTTCTCGATGCGATAGCTGTTGATTTCTCCACGCAAGAGTTGCTGGATGTGCGCTACTGTGATGGCCCGGTCGTCTGGATGCGTCAACTGCATCAGGTTCAGGCCGAGTAGTTCTTCGGCTGTATAGCCCAGCTGCCGGGCACCATGGGTATTAAATGCGATCACATTCCCGGTGCGATCTGTTAGCCCGATGCCCACGGCCGCATTATCAAAGATAGCTTTGAGCCAGACCTCGCCAGCATGTATGACCTCCTCACGGAGCGCAGATAGTTCCTGCTGATAGGCAACTCGTTCTAATTCCAATTCGGCAATGCGCTGACGCAGCACCTGAAGCTCATCCTGTGCAGCAGCGGAGGTGTGATGGTTGTTGTGCATAGGCCCCAAAACCTTCTTTCCGCAAATAGCCCGTAAAGCCTGCCTGAAAAGGGGCAGTAAGGATCAGGATATCCTCTCAATATGCAGAAGGTACGCGGTCACTTGAACACCACGTCTTTTTCACCTGGGATAGCGTGGAAAAAACGCTTTTTTCCTCCCAAATCTTCGCCGTAGGCAAAATTTTGGAGAACGGGGAAAACAGACAGAGGAGGGGCGCATAGCTGTGCTGCTCTCTATCTGCCGAAGGCGAAAAGGCAAGGTAACCGAACCATCACGTACATCCTGTCAATATGAGCATACCAATCCCTATTATAAAGCATAGTATCAGTAAAGTTAGTTAAAAATCGTTGTTTTACGTCGGTCGTTGTGCTGGTCAGGCATCACTGTGGTCAGACACCACTGCTTGCCCCACGTCTCTTCTATGGTATAGTGAATATACATACAAGCTACTGATACGAAAGGACGACAGGTATGCACGGCAAAGTTTGTCTGATTACCGGAGCGAATTCGGGCATTGGCAAAGTCACTGCCCTGGAACTGGCCCGACAGGGTGCAACGGTGGTGATGGTTTGTCGCAACACCGCAAAAGGTACCGCCGCCCGGAGTGAGATTCGCGCTGCCAGCGGTAACACTGCCGTAGATTTGTTGCTGGCCGATCTGTCTTCGCTGGCATCAGTGCGTGAACTGGCGGCGACCTTCCAACAGCGGTACCCGCGCCTTGATGTGCTGATCAACAATGCCGGCATCTATCGGGCGCGCTATACGGAGACGATCGATGGGTTTGAGCAAACGTTTGCTGTGAATCACCTCGCGCCCTTCTTGCTCACAAATCTGCTGCGTGAGCTACTAATTGCCAGCGCTCCGGCTCGAATTATCACCGTTTCTTCCGAGGGCCACCGCTGGGCACGCATCAATTTCAATGACCTGCACGGCAAGCGCGGTTATAACGGGATGCGGGCCTATACGCAATCCAAGCTCGCCAACATTCTCTTTACCTATGAACTGGCGCGGCAACTGGCAGGCACAGGTGTAACAGCTAACTGTCTGCATCCAGGAGGAGTTGCCACGAACTTTGCGAAAGAGGAGGCAGGACTATTTGGCATACTGTTCGGCCTGATGCGTCCTGTTCTACGCACACCCGAACAGGGGGCCGCGACCTCGATTTACCTTGCCACTGCACCTGCCGTTGCCGACGTTACCGGCACCTATTTCCGCGACAAGCGTCCTGCCCGCTCTTCGCGTCTATCCTACGATCAGGCCACCTGGCAACGCCTGTGGGACGTCAGCGCCGAACTGGTAGACCTGCCAGTGCTGACCGCGGCCAAATAGTGTGGGCACGAAACCTTTACGTGGAGCGATCGTTGAGCACTACATTGGGTTTCGCCTTCAGCAGATCCGGTTCTCAATTTTCGCCGAAAGCGAAAATTGAGAACCAGAAGAGAGTCGCTTTGACCCGACCGCAGGCACAAAAGATGTGGTGTGTGCGCGACTGCGCCACTTGTGGCATGAGAAAGATTAACGCCTGCGCTCACGACCATAGGCAATGATTTCGTCCAGGAAGCGGGCGGGCTGTAGCTGCTGGCCGCGCTTGCGCCGCGCCGTCCATGACAGATACAGTCGCTCGGCAGCGCGAGTCATTGCGACATAGCACAGCCGGCGCTCCTCCTCAATACCCTCCGGCGTGCCCAGGCTGCGTTCGTGCGGCAGTGTGCCCTCCTCCAACCCGACTACAAACACCACCGCCCACTCCAGCCCCTTGGCAGCGTGGATCGTCAACAGTTGCACCTGATCACGCTCGGCATCCGTGTCATCCAGGCTGGTCAGCAGGGCTACCTCCTGCAAGAACGTGCGCAGGTCGCCATGCTCGCCTATAGCAACCTGCAACTCCTGCAAATGTGCCCGTGCATCGGGCAGTTCCTCTGGTGACAGCCGCTGCTCCAGCGCCGCCATATACCCGCTCTGCTCCAGCACATCGGCCAGCAAGTGGTCAGGGGGATAGGAACTATCGGCCAGGCGCTGCCAGCGTGCCAGCAGACCGGCCAACATGCGGGCACCCTGCGCCGCCCGCGCTGGCAACTGCTGCTGTGCCGCTGGTTGGCCCAGCACGGTTGCTAGCGGCAGCCCATTCTGCGCAGCCAGCCCGGCCAGTGTTGCCAGCGACTGCGCTCCTAGACCACGTGGCGGCACATTCGCAATCCGCGTCAGGCTCAGGCTATCGGCTGGATTGACAATCACCCGCAGGTAGGCCAGTGCATCGCGGATCACCGCCCGGTCATAAAAACCTGTGCCGCCGCGCACTTGATACGGCAGCCGTGCCTGATGCAACGCCGTTTCAAGAGGACGACTCATATGGCGCGAGCGGTAGAGGATCGCCATCTCGCTCAAACGGCGGCCCTGGCGCAGCAGGTTCTGCATTTCGCGCACTACCTGTGTCGCCTCATCCTGAGCATCCTGTGCCTCCTGAATATGCAGGCAATGTTCGCCCTGCCGCCGCTCACTGACCGCCCGCAGCGCCATCGGCGGTACCATCCGGCTGTGACGAATGACAGCATAGGCTGCATCCAGAATGGGCTGGGGACTGCGGTAGCTGGTGGTCAACTCTACAATTTGCGCCTGGGGAAAATCATGAGCGAAGCGGGTAATGATCGTATGGTCAGCATTACGAAAGCCATAGATCGCTTGCATGCTATCGCCAACCACAAACAACGAGCGCGGCTGATTAGCATGTGGACGCGAGAGCAACTCGATCAACGCATGCTGTGCCGGATCGGTGTCCTGATATTCATCGACCAGGATATGCGCCCAACGGGCCTGGTAGCGCTCCAGCAGATCGGCATGCTCGCTCAACAGGCGGTGGGTTAGCAGAATCAGATCGTCAAAATCAAGCGCGTTGGCTCGTTCAAGTGCCCACTGATAGCGGCGATAGCAACCCGCCACGAACGCTGCCTGTGGGTCGCGGGCAAAGCGTGCCAGCATCCGTGGTGTGAGCATACGGCTCTTGGCCCGCGAAATCTGGCGCAATAGTTCATCGGCTTCCAGTAAAATCGGTGCCCGCTCGGTCGCCGCATCGAGCGCCTCGGCTGCCAGTTGGCGCTGCTCATCGCCAGCATAGATCGTGAAATCGGGTGTATAGCGCCCAATACGTCCGGCCAATTCGACGCGCAAAATCTTCGTACAGACGGCATGGAAGGTACCGGTCGTCAGTCCGCGACTGCGGGTGCCGAGCAGTTCGCGCAGGCGTCCACGTAACTCACGGGCAGCCTTATTGGTAAACGTCACTGCCAGCACACTGGCCGGTGGCACACCATAATGTTCGATCAGATAGGCAATCCGCAGAGTCAACACTCGTGTCTTACCGCTGCCTGCCCCCGCCCGCACCAGCACCGTGCCAATCGGTGCCATCACCGCTGCTCGCTGTTCTGCATTCAGTGTGGTCAAAAGGTGCATCCCTGTTGCTCCAACGTTCCACTGCCTCAATGCTCCAACGCCAGCACATCCCCGATCTGCACCACGACCGTCTGGAGATCGGCATAATCAATCACCAGCGGCGGGAGCAGACGTAACACGTTGGGGCCAGCGGGTAGTGCCAGCACACCGCGCTCCAGCAGTGCGCCCAGCACTGGCTGGACACGCTGCTTCAATTCCAACCCCACCAGCAAGCCTTGCCCACGTACCTCGCGTACCTGAGGCGCGGCTATGGCCCGCAATTGTTCAAGCAACCATGCACCCTTTGCCGCAGCCTGACCGGGAATATCCTCGGTACGTATAATCTGTAATGCGGCCCGCGCCGCCGCACACACGAGGGGATTACCGCCAAACGTCGTGCCATGAACACCCCCAGGTAGGACACCGTGCCGGGTATGCAACGCCACTGCGCCCATCGGCAATCCACCGGCAATACTCTTCGCCAGCATGAGCATATCAGGCATGACCCCGCTATGCTCAATTGCAAACAACTTACCCGTGCGCCCAAACCCGGTCTGAATCTCATCCACCAGCAAGAGCGCCCCATGCTGGTCACAAATCTGCCGGGCAGCGCTCAGATAATCTGGATGTGCCGGGCGCACACCACCCTCGCCCTGCACCGGCTCCAGCAACACCGCTGCTGTCTGCTCATCGACCGCGGATGCCAGCGCCTCCTGATTGTTGTAGGGGACATGGGCAAACTCAGGCACCAGGGGCAGAAATGGCTGGCGATATGTTGCTTCCCAGGTCGCACTCAAGGCCCCAAAGGTACGTCCGTGAAACCCACGCATTGCGGCGACAATACGCGGACGCCCGGTGAGCAGGCGCGCAAACTTGAGGCTGGCCTCGACTGCCTCTGCGCCACTGTTGCAGAGGAAGATCCGCGCTGGAAAGGGAAGCACTGCCGCCAGTTCTTCCAGGTAAGCCGCCCGCTGGTCATTGTGAAAGATTTCAGGGCAACTGAGTAACTGGCTGGCCTGTGCCTGGACTGCGGCCACAATCGCCGGGTGGCTATGCCCTAGGTTGGCTGCACCCTGCCCGCCCACACAATCAATAAACCGCCGCCCTTCGGCATCCCAGAGCGACGCACCTGCTCCACGCACCAGTGCCACTGCACGCTTGGGATACAGCCCGACCTCGTACTGCTGCTCAGTTGCAATTATGGTTGAACTTTTCATCATTCCTTATGTACGGGAGTTACACGGTCGCTTGAGTTGACGCCTTTTTTGCCTGCGGCAGCGGGGAAGCGCCTCTTTTTCGCCGCCATGTCTTCGCCTACAACAAAAATGTGGTGGTAAAAACAGACAAAGTACCACTCTGCCACAGGCGAACCCTCTGTGATAATGAGTGACCGGGTACCTCACTGTCAATGAGACACGTGACATGGTGACCACCATTTGCCGCTTTCAATCATCGCTGCCGTCCACAAAGAGAGCCACGCCGGCGTGGCTCTCTTCGTATCATGCCACTATGTCACCGAGTCTGTACCATCCGTCTGATCAGAGCGATATATTATAGCATAGCGAGCGGCAGACGTAGTCTCCTGCTCGATCTTTACCAAAGATTATGTCAATTAGACTTCGTGGCAGTCATCGGTACAATACAGCATCAGGCGAGCAAGTATCACGGCTTGCTCGCCTGAAAAAGGGGGATGAGGGATGTCCATCGTAACCAGCCACCACATAATACATGCCTGGTTACGATCAAGATACAGCATGCCATGGTATGATGAGAGGAGAATGAGTCCCGTATGAATGATCAGTGAGAGGCACATTCCTATGCCAGCTACCCATACTATTCTGCAACAGCGTTACCAGCTTGAAACATTGCTGGGCCAGGGCGGATTCGGTGCCGTCTATCGAGCGCATGACCAGCGGCTGCAACAGACGGTAGCGATCAAGGAGACCATCGACCATACGCCAGATCGGGTGCGGCAGTTCGAGTATGAGGCACATCTGCTGGCCGGCTTGCGTCACCCGGCGCTTCCAGCCGTGATTGACCACTTTGTCGAGAACGGCAATCACTACCTGGTGATGCAATACATTCCTGGCGAGACATTGAGCGCGTATCTGGAACGCCAACCACGGCGTCGGCTCAACGAGGGCGAGGCCTTACGCATTGTGACCCCTCTCCTGGCCGCGCTAGACTATATGCATCAGCGTACTCCGCCGATTATTCACCGTGACATTAAGCCCGATAACATCCGCCTACACCCGGAAGGCTCGATCTATCTCGTCGATTTCGGACTGGCGAAGATCTATAATCCCGCGTTGCCCACCACAACCGGTGCGCGAGCAGTGACTGCCGGCTTTTCCCCATTGGAGCAGTATGGGGTTGGCAGCACCGACGCACGCTCCGATCTGTATGCACTGGGAGCCACGCTGTACACGATGCTCAGTGGTGAGGCAGTGTTGGAAGCCCCGCAACGGGCATTGAACGACACGTTGCTACCGTTACGCCATGTCAATCCCAGTATCTCACCACGCATGGAGGCACTGGTGATGCGGTTGCTGGCATGAGATCCAGAGCAGCGCTATCCTGACGTCTCCACGCTCCGCCATGACGTGCAGGAATTTTTTTACCACAGGCCGGAGGCACCTGCCGCTGGACAACCCTCTTCAGCCGGTGTCACAACCAGCCGTCTGGTGCAGTGGGAGCCAGCGATCGCCGCCGATCAGCGCGACGTACATGCCGAGATTGCTCCGCCGTTATACGACCTGGAGTATGCGAGCTTCTGGCACCGGCTCATTGCAGCCGCTATCGACGGACTGGTGATTCTGCTCTGCAGTATGCTCTTCGCCCAGTTGCTGGCGCTGAGGAGAGAAGCGAGCGGAGAGAAGTGAGGAGCGAGATGGAGGGAACGAGCGGCTCTCGCTCCTCGCTCCTCTTCTCTCACTTCTCGTCTCTTACGCATACCGCCAACTTCGCTGACATGGTTGATGGCAGCGATCCTGGTCTGGTGTTACTATCCCGTGCTCGAGAGTGCACCGATGCAGGGAACCGTTGGCAAGATCGCTCTGGGACTGGCCGTGACCGATTTGAACGGCAATCGCATTTCGTTTCAGCGCGCCTTTGCCCGTCATACCTATCGCCTGCTGTCAGCGCTCATCCTGCCGCTGCTCCTCTTCCTGGCACGCATCGTCCGCCGACCAGATCTGATACTGACCGTACTATCCACCGCGCCGCTGCTGGTTGTTCTCATCACTCGACGGCGGCAAACGCTCTATGACTGGATGACCAGTTGTGTGGTGATACACGGAAGCTCGGTGCACGAGTGAATCCGGTCGGAGCGTAGAACGCAGAGCATGGAAGCGGAACACGAAAAGGCGATGGGATCATATGGATGATCCCATCGCCCGGTTCAATCCTCAATATATTCTTTATCTTCCTCTTCCCCGATTGCCCGATCAATCTCTTGCTCCCCCAAACCTACACGAATGATATAGTCCGGTTCCGACTTGTAGCTGGTAGCCCTAGCCTGGCTCTGGCTGGCATTCAAACGGATAGCAACTCCGTACGCTCCGTGCAGGCGTGCGCGAAAGCGAACTGAAGCAGGGCGCTTCCTCTCGCCCGGAAGCGGTGCAGGGTTCCACGCCGAGAGGCAAGCAACTACGAACATCAGGCTAAAACTTCGCTGGTATTCATCAGCGACGATGTTGGCTCTAAAAGTAATGGCGGCACCCCTCGTCCCACGCCCCAGTAGACAAACCCGCGATCCGCCATTTCTTGCGGGTCGTACAGATTGCGCCCATCAACAACAATCGGTCGGCGCATAAAACTGCGCACTTTTTCCCAGTTCAGTTGCTTAAACTCGTTCCACTCGGTGACAATAAGCAAAGCATCGGCTTCCTTAGCGGCATCATAGGCTGTGGCACAAAATGTAACAGAGGGCATCATGTCCGCTGCACGCTCCATGGCTACTGGATCATAGGCCTTGACGTGGGCTCCACCGGCTTGCAACGCTCGAATAATATCGGTTGACGGTGCCTCGCGCATATCATCAGTGTTCGGTTTGAACGAGAGTCCCAGAACCCCCACGATCATACTCTCCAACGAACCGAGTAGCGTCTGGACTTTCGATACAAAGCGCATACGTGCATCGTGGTTAATATCCATCACGGCTTGCAACAACTGCGGATGGCATCCAGAACTGGCTGCCATATGATGCAATGCCAGGACATCTTTGGGGAAACAGGAGCCACCATATCCAATGCCCGCATCCAGAAAATGCGGGCCAATGCGCCGATCGGCCCCCATTCCGCGTGCTACCTCGCGTACATCGGCCCCCAGTTTTTCACAGATGTGGGCAATCTCGTTAATAAATGAAATGCGCGTCGCTAGAAACGCATTCGACGCATACTTAATCATTTCGGCGGTGCGCAGATCGGTAATGATAAATTCGGCACTTAATGGAGCATGCAGTTCGGCAACTTTCTGCGCCGCTGTACGATCAGTAGAACCTAGCACGATCCGATCCGGTTTGAAAAAATCGCTCACTGCACTGCCTTCGCGCAAGAACTCCGGGTTGGAAACGACAGAGAAAGGAATCCCAGGTCGGGCATAACGGGTGACAATATCACTCACCATATCACCTGTTCCCACCGGAACCGTGCTTTTGTCAATAATAATGACGGGTCTGGTCAGATTCTTACCGATCTCCTGTGCAGCCGCTTCGACATAGCGCAAATCCGCTGCACCATTGTCACTCATCGGTGTACCAACGGTAATAAACGCAAAATCAGCTCTTTCCATGCCAATCGTGTAGTTATCGGTAAACGAGAGCCGCCCAGAGCGCATGTTACGTTCGAGCAGTTCTTCCAACCCCGGCTCGTAAATGGGCGATTTACCAGAGCGCAGTATCTCGATCTTATAGGGATCAATGTCAATACATACGACATGGTTGCCAAGATCGGCAAAACACACCCCTGTTACCAATCCTACATACCCCGTTCCGATGACACAGATGTTACTCAAGGTCGGCCTCCTGATAAAATAATAATAATGACATGTTTGCGTATGGTACAGCCAGACGCATGACTCCATCTCCGCTACAGCATACATATTGACCTGCTGGCTATAGACGGTATTCCATTGAGCAATACAGCCTCAGGTCTGATTAACAGCATCAGTATAGATGATGAACGTGAACAACCTATGAATTACGCACCCATTCGGGGTTATCTAAGGAGAACTGATCGGACTGGTTTACTAGCACGAGTTATCAGTGGCACGACGCGGAAATCCGCGCTATGACGAGATCCAGAGGGGAAACGCTGACGTACGGGTATGCATACCCTGGATGTGTGCAGGCATGATGCTGGTTGAAAGATTACGTACACGGTGCGTAGCAGATAACAAATGTCTCACCCCTCTGTAGTATAAACAAGGGAAGTACGCCCTTGAGCTAGCCCCCCTGACGGCGCCTGTAGGGTATGGCTCCGGCCTGCCAGAACAGGCCTTCGGCGGGCCAGGGCGGGCTATGTTGCTGTCAATCGCGAACCCCGACCCCAGCAAGTGGGCCTAACAGCAGCTTATGCAACGCCATTACTATGGCGCGAAACACCGACGGTACTATCTTCTGCTTACACGTCGGTAGTCGGTGCAGCAACTTCCTTCGCGTGCGGCAGTGGTGGTTTCGGGTCAACCACAAGTGGCGTTGTCGTCGCCAGCACTTTGTCCACCACCGTACCTGGAGTCTCAGACACATCGCTCATATCGGGCTGATCAGCAGGAGTGGTTTCTGTCGCTATTGTGCTATCGCCTTCACCCACCGGGTCACCTTCATTGACGCGCCGAAGTGACAACCCCATGCGCTGGCGCTGTCGATCCAGGCTAATCACCCTGGCCGTCACCATCTGCCCTGGCTGTAGAATATCGCGTGGCTGTGTTTGCGGATCAACATCCAGTTCACTGGCGTGGATCAACCCTTCGACCGCCTCCTCAACCTGCACAAACGCACCAAACGGCGTCACATTTGTCACCGGCCCGGTCACAAGCTGGCCCAGACTGTAGCGCTGATCAATCGTATCCCAGGGATTCGGCTGTAAGCGACGCATGCTCAAACCGATCCGCTCGCGCTCGCGATCTATCTCCACGACCAGCACCTTCACTTCCTGGCCGGGGGACAGTACCTCACGGGGATGATTCACACGCTGCCATGAGAGTTCACTGATGTGCGCCAGGCCATCGGCCCCACCGAGATCGATAAATGCCCCAAAGTTGGTCAACTGATTCACCCGACCGGTCAAGACATCGCCAGGTTGCAGTTCGGTCAGTAGACGATGCTTCTGCGCCTTGCGCCACTCCTGCGTAGCACTGCGCTCAGACAACACCAACCGGTTACGATCGCGGTCAACCTCAATCACCTTGAGGGGAATTTCCTGGCTGACCATGCGTTGCAACGCCTGCTGGCGCTCCTCAGCGGCAGTTCGCCCATGCAATTGGGCCACCTGAGAGGCGGGCACAAACCCACGAATACGGTTGAATTGCACCAGCAACCCACCTTTATTAAAGCCTATCACCTTGCACTGAACGACACCACCCTCCTGGAACAGCCGACCGGCCTCTTCCCAGTCTTTGGCAACCTGTACCATCGTCAATGATAGTATCAACTCGCCTTCTTTATTTTCTGGATCTTGAATATAGACCTGAATGGGATCACCAACCTGCATACCCGCAACAATATCGTCACCCATTTGCCGCAGATCTTGAGAAGGGATGACGCCTTCGCGCTTGGTGCCAATCGAAACCAGCACACCATTTTCCTCGATTTGCATAATCAAGCCATCACGCAACTCACCCCGCTGAGGCCGGGCATAATCATATGCATCGAGCAGTTGTGTCCAGTCTAACTCTTCAAGCTCCTCGGGAGTGGCCTGATCGGATTGTACAGTCATGTTTTAACGCCTCCTGACATTGTAAACTTGATCCATCCGTTGCTGGCTTCTGGCCCGATCAGGCTCATGGACATAAAAAAGCGCCAACCATGGCAAGGAGGTAGGCGCAAGCGTTCGATACCCGCCAGTTGAATTGGGAATAGCAAGGCTTTATTGTCTATAAACGCCCTGCTGCTAAACCTACAACAGAGAACCCTCGGGTTAACGCCTACCAAACCTCCGCATCTGTGGCTTACGCTTGATATGCTGAACCAACATTCAGGAAGATTGCCTATAGCGGATGTACTCATTATATCCTACAATGGGGCAAATTATAGCGTAGCCGTCATTGGTTGTCAAACTCATGGCTATCGTATGCCACTCATCTTTGTCTTTCTGGATGGAGTCGGGCTGGCCCCGGCCAGTTCGCATAATCCTTTGACCACTGCGGCCACACCGACATTGCAAACGCTGCTGGGTGGCCCGCTTACCAGCGAGCAAGTGCAACACCGATCGGGTGTGCTGTTGCGCCCACTGGATACAACACTGGGTGTCACTGGTCTGCCGCAGAGTGGTACTGGCCAGGTCGCGTTACTGACCGGGATAAATGCTCCGGCATGTATTGGCCGCCACCAGCCCTACTATCCGCCAGTGGCGTTGCAACCGTTGCTCGCAGAACAGAGCATTTTTCGCCAGGCACAGGCGCACGGCTTGCCCAGTATTTTTGCCAATGCCTTCACTCCGGCCTATTGGCAGGCACTGGCAACCCGCCGCATACGCCGCTCGGCCAGCGTCATTGCGGCCGAGCGGGCAGGATTGCGCTTGCGTGGTCTGGCAGATTTGTGGGCCGGGCAGGCTCTGATGTGGGATATTACCGGTGCAGTGATACAAACTCAGGGTATACATCCCTGTCCACCACTCCTAAGCCCCCATGCCGCTGGTACCCGCCTGGCCACGCTCTCACTGACAGCACCACTGGTGTTTTTCGAGTGTTTTCTGCCAGATCTGGCGGGGCATCACCGCCTGCCATTCAGTGCTGAGACGGTGATGGCCTGGATTGATGATATGTTAGGTGGCCTGCTTGCTGCCTTGCCATCCAGGGTAACCTTGCTCCTCACCAGCGACCACGGCAATATTGAAGATAGCGTCGCACCCGGTCATACTCGCAACCCTGTACCGTTGCTCGTGGTTGGCCCGGCGTCGTATATGTTTGCCTCGGTTGTGGATACGGCCGGGGTGGCTGCTCCACTGATAGATGCATTGGTAGCGGCTGTTTAAGAACGGGCAGCCAGGTATGCCATACACGTCCTATGGTATGATACGTGCTTTGAGGTACAATGAATGCAAAACACTGCGCAATCAAAAGGGAACTGCTGGATCAGACATACATTGCCGCCAGCAGCAACGAATGAGGAGTCTATGAATCGCAAAACCCCTATCCGTGTTTTATTTGTATGTATGGGTAACATCTGTCGCTCACCAATGGCCGAGGCGGTGTTTCGCTCGCTGGTCAAGGAGGCTGGCCTGGCCTCTACATTTGAAATTGCGTCTGTTGGTACTGGAAGCTGGCATGTGGGCGAGCGTCCCCATCCCGGCACACAGGCCATCTTACAACGCAACGGTATCTCGGTCGGTGATAAACGTGCCCAACGCTTGAGTCCCTCCGATCTGGATTACTATGATTATATTATTGCCATGGATCAAGAAAATATTGACGATATGGCCCAGATTCATAGCACAGCACCACGGGGTGAAATCCACCGCTTGCTCGAGTTTGCGCCATCTGGCGGTTCACTCGATGTGCCGGATCCCTACTATACCGGCTGTTTTGATCGCGTGTATGACCTGGTAACTGCCGGCTGCCAGGGATTACTGGGATATATTCGGAATCGAGAGCGTGTATGACGCCTATTCCTGCGCCACTAGTAACGGCATTGACCAGCACATTACGAGCGGCAGGCGATCACACGGCACTTACTTCCGTTCAGGCCATCGGTGGTGGTTGTATCAATCTGGCTTATCGCCTCACAACCGCCCAGGGTACCTATTTCCTCAAGTGGAATCCCCAGGCCTTGCCAGGTATGTTCTCGGCTGAAGCGCATGGCCTTACATTGATCTGTTCCACCCGAACAATACGGGTACCGACGGTCGTGGCTGTCGCCGAGGCCAGCGCTGATTGCCCTGCCTACATCATGCTGGAATGGCTGGAAGATAGCAATGGTACCGCCAGTCACATGGATCAGGCTCTTCTGGGTACGCAACTGGCGGCCATGCACCGCGCAACCATGCCTGCATATGGCCTGGATCAGGATAACTATCTCGGTAGCACACTGCAGTACAATGACTGGGATGACGATTGGATTCGCTTTTTTCGGGAGCGCCGCCTGCGCCCCCAAATCGAACTGGCCCAACGCAATGGCCGCCTGCCATCACAGCGGCGCAAAGGATTGGAGCGCCTGCTCGAACACCTTGATCAGTGGCTGAGCGGTATCGAACGGCAACCTGCGCTATTGCACGGCGACCTGTGGGCCGGTAATGTGTTGTCTCTACCTGATGGTACCCCGGCACTGATTGATCCTGCGATCTACTATGGTGACCGTGAAGCCGAACTGGCCTATACTGGACTGTTTGGCGGGTTTCATGACCGCTTCATGGCAGCGTATCAGGAGGCATGGCCGTTAGCACCGGACTACGCCGACCGCTGCGATCTGTACAATCTGTATCACTTGCTCAACCACTTAAATCTGTTTGGCGAGCGCTATGGTGCACAGATAGATGCAGTGGTGCAACGCTATATTGGGATCATAGCCTGATGATGTGAACCACATGTCAGTTTTTTCCGCACATACGCTGGCAGTACTCCGCCAGTTTATAAGATTCTGCCAGGAACACACTATCAGCGCCTGGCTGGTTGGTGGTGCCGTTCGTGATCTGGTGCTGGGTCAGGTTCCTGCCGATATCGATATTGCCGTCGATACAAATGGGCTGGAACTGGCCCACATGTTTGCGACAGCCGTGGGGGGGACGTGTGTGACGCTCAAGGATGCACGCGGTACCGGGCGTGTGGTGTTTCCCCCCGACAGGACGCAGCCCGCACCGCGCCTGATGATGGATGTGGTACAACTCCAGGCACCTTCACTTGAAGCCGATCTACGCTTACGCGACTTTACGATCAACGCCCTGGCACTACCGTTGACTACCGCCGACGTGCACGAGCCCTTCTGCACAGCTCAGCCCGGAGCCAATCTATCACCGACGATGGTAATTGACCCATGTGGTGGGTGGCAAGACCTGATGGCCGGGGTATTGCGGCTGTGCCATCCAGCCGGGCTACGTCTTGATCCACTGCGCATCCTGCGCGCGGTGCGCCTGGCGGCCGAACACAATCTTACCATCGACCCGGAACTCGATGCCAGCCTGCGCCACCATGCAGCACTCATTGTGCAACCTGCGGTCGAACGCCTGCGTGATGAGTTGCTCAAACTGTTGGGCCAACCCTATGCCGCTCCCTGGTTACGTTACCTGGACGACATCACTGTCCTGACTCGTATCTTTCCCGAATTAGAACCAGCCCGCCAGTGCGAGCAACCGATTGTCCATTTTTTGCCCGTCCTGGCCCACTCGCTGGAGGCAGTTACATGTCTGGAGTGGCTCCTGGCAGGGCTGGCCGGGACAGCAACGCCAGATACTACCGCGCACACTGCTGCATCGCCGCGATTGCCATACCCCACATTCCCTGTTGCCGTCCAGACCTACCCGGATCTGCCACGCACCCTGGCCTATGCCGAACGTCTGCATATGCACTTCACTGTGGCATCGGGGATGACCGATGAACGGGCCGCACTGCTCAAACTGGCAACCCTGCTGCACGACAATGCCAAACCTGCTACGAAGCAAAACAAACCCGATGGCGGGGTATCGTTCTATGGGCATCCCGAAATTGGCGCAGCCACCGCCAGCACCATTGCACAACGCCTGCGCCTGAGCCGGCAGGCAACGAACTATATCGCCCTGGTTGTGCGTAACCACATGCGGCCAGGGCAATTGCGCAGCACCGAGACGCTCACTATGCGGGCCATGGCCCGCTTTTTGCGCGACACGATCGATGCCGGGCCGGACGTGCTGTTGCACGCGCTGGCTGATCATCTAGCAACACGCGGCCCGCTGATCGATCCGCTCGATTGGCAGCATCATCTCTCATGGAGCGGCATGTTCCTGGACATGCATTGGGGACAACCACCAGAACGTACACGCCCGCTTGTTAATGGTAACGACCTGATGCAGGCGTTTGATCTACCGCCTGGGAAACAGATTGGCATACTGCTGCGCGAAATCCAGGAAGCCCAGGCTGCCGGGGAGATCAGTACTATGGACGAAGCCCTGGTGCTGGCTCGACAAATACTGACCCTGCAGAACGAGGAGAGATCATACCCTGCACATACGTATCGTACTGGTTCAATGGAACGGGTTGAACGCAAAGACGCAAACGAGTAAAGCACTACATCTTTGTGTTCCCGGCTTCCAGGATACCATGCTCTGGACAGTGATGCAATGCAGGGCAGCTAGCTGGTGTACCTGAACATTATCCAGATATATGGGTTTCGTCATGTATACGTTCTTCATATGCTGGTGGATAATCGTCGTTGAGCAACGGCAACAGGATAACCATGCACACACTCATCAGACTCAGTAGGAGATAGGGGAAGTTGACCACTATTGACATATCAGTAACCTCGCTCTAGTACTACTGCTCATACCATAATCTGGTACTATTCTATCCTAATGACGCAGAGCAACCAGTGCAATGAGAAAGGTCTGACATGCATCTGATGACAATACATCATCGAGAATCAGGCTGGCCGGAACCAGTATAATTTACCCGCTGGCATATATAAAAGCTTCACGTTTACATCTGCTTTAATACATCACGTACAATCTGCTCCAGCCGATCCAGCGGAAAAGGCTTGGGCAAATAATAATCGACGCGCTGCTCACGGGCACGCTTTTCTAATTCCGGTGTGGCATAGGCGGTAATCATGACCACGCGGGTATCAGGCGACGTTTCTTTGATCGTCGCCGCCAGTTGCAAGCCGTTCATGCCGGGCATGTTATAGTCGGTAATTACCAGCGGCACTGGCCTGAGCGCAATCTGGGCCAGCGCTTCTGCGCCACCACTCACCGTGACAATGTCGTATCCGCCTGTCAGATCGCGCATCAGGCGGTGCAGAATGATTAAAATATCCGGCTCGTCTTCGACCAGCACAATGGCTGGATTACGGCCAGTCTGATCCCCCATATATCACTCCTCAGCCCCTGATTATAAAGATCAACCCTGACGTACTTTAGCACCCTATATTGTCGTGACAGCCAGGGAGGGCATACGTTGTTAATGACTATTGTAGGTCAATTGGGAAATTATGCCAATCAGAATTTATGCATTGATCCAAAAAGGCAGCTATATCAGGCCAATTTTAACATATCGTGCACACGCGGGCAAGTAGAAATCAACCATTGCCAGGTACGCGGCTTTCCAGTATAATCTACGCATACTTATAAATCCAATCACATTCAGGAGCAGCAGAATGAAACGACGAGAGTTTCTGCGCGGCACGGCAGCCGGGATACTCGGTGGAGCGGCGGTATCCTTGAGCGCTTGTGGAACACAGGCACCAGGCCAGGCTCCAGCACAAGGTTCGGATCTTCCCCAGATCCAGTGGCGCATGGTGACCAGTTGGCCCCCATCGCTGGATACCATCTACGGTGGGGCTGAAACGGTAGCCAGACGGGTTGCCGCTATGACCAACAATCGCTTTCGCATTCAAACCTTTCCAGCGGGTGAACTGGTGCCGGCCTTCGAGGTGCTCGATGCTGTGCAACAGGGGACAGTCGAGTCCGGGCATACTGCATCGTATTACTTTACGGGTAAGAATGATATTTTTCAGATGGCAACCACTATGCCCTTTGGCTTGAATGCCCAGCAGCAAAATGCATGGTTGTACCATGGTGGTGGTCTTCCTGCCCTACGCAAAACGTTCGCCGATTTTAACATTATCAACTTCCCTGCTGGTAATACCGGTGCCCAGATGGGCGGCTGGCTCAAGCGTGAAGTCAACTCTCTTGCAGACATGCGTGGACTGAAGTTCCGTATCCCCGGTTTTGGCGGCAAGGTGATGGAACGCCTTGGTGCGTTACCCCAGGCGATCCCCGGCGGTGAGATCTATCTTGCGCTTGAGCGCGGAGCGATTGATGCTGCCGAGTGGGTTGGCCCTTACGACGACGAGAAGCTGGGCTTACATAATGCGGCACCATTTTACTATTTTCCCGGATGGTGGGAACCAGGGCCAACCCTGGAGGTCTATGTCAATCTCGACCAGTGGAATGCGTTGCCCACCGAATATCAGGAGATCCTGACTACTGCGTGCTATGAAGCCAATATGAACATGCTGGCGAAGTACGATGCATTGAATGGCCAGACATTGCAACAACTGGTGGCCGGCGGCACCGAACTCAAGGTTTTTAGCGATGAGATTATGGTGGCCGCACAGCAGGCAGCGTTTGAACTGTACGAGGAGATCGCCAGTGCTCAACCAGGGTTCCGTGCTATTTTTGATGATTGGAAGGCCTTCCGCTCCAAGATCGTCAAGTGGAATCAGACCAACGAGTTTAGTATTGCCAATTTTATTGCCAGCAATCCGATCTGATCGTTTCAGAACTGTCGCCTGGTGTCGTTCCTGCAAAAGCAGAAACCTGCGTCTGGTGCAAAGATGACAGAGACACCTATCTGGTCTTGCAGCCAGAGTCTCTAATCGAGTACGAGAGGGGATCGTTCCTGCAACCACAGGTACCCATATTGAGCCTCCGTCACCTGCGCACAAGCGGGTAACAGAGGCCCGAATCTGCTTTCTAGCAAAAATCCTTGGTCTATTACCTGGCCAGAATGATGCAGTCAATGACACCAGCCATACCATTGGTACCATTTGATGGTTCTGCCATAACTGCTGGTTCTAGCCTGTGCTATGATATAAGGAGATCTCCCCAGGATGCCGGAGTTGCTCTCGATCTTTGGCAATGTGCTGGTTCCAGTCTTTACTCTGGTTCTGCTGGGCTATCTAACCGGGCCACGATTGCGTCTGGAGGCGCGCACGCTCTCGCGGCTGGCCTATTTTATTCTCACCCCGGCGTTCATCTTTCATATTCTCAGCGGTGCCCAGATTGAGGCTCAGCTTGCGACACGGATGACGATCTACATAACCCTCGTCTATGCCGGTTCAGCCATAACCGCCTTTGTGCTGGCACGTCTGCTCCAGCGCTCGCACCAGATGACTATCGCATATGTGATGATCGCCGTTTTTGGCAATGTTGGGAACTTTGGCCTGCCAATAGCCCAATTTGCGCAGGGTGCGGAGGCGTTGCTGGCAGCGACAGTCTATTTTCTGGCGAACCTGGTATTTGCGTTTGTGATCTGTGTGGCGGCAGCTAACATGGGGCGTGGGGGATCGTTCCAGGCAGCAGGACGGGTGTTCAGCACACCGGCATTGCTGGCCCTTCCGCCAGCGCTGTTGTTAAACTGGATGCAGATCCAGGTGCCACCTTTCATCATGCGTCCGATGGAGTTACTGGCCGGGGCATTGATCCCAACAATGCTCGTGGTGCTGGGGGTACAACTGGCCGACGCTGGCATTCCGCGCCTTAATCCCGACATGGTGCTGGCGAGTGCCGTGCGGCTCATTACCGGGCCGCTCCTGGCATTTGCATTGGCAGCACCCTTCGCGCTCGTTGGCCTGGAACGCAATGTAGGCATTCTCCAGGCCAGTATGCCTACGGCGGTACTCGTGTCGATTATTGCCCTCGAAAACGACATCCTCCCCAGCTTTGTCACAGCGACCGTTCTGTTTTCGACGCTGGTCAGCATTATCTCGCTCACTATCGTGATAGCCCTGCTCTAACGAACAGAACGTACGCGAAATGCCCGATCCGTGAATGGACGACTGCGGTCATGAACAGGAGATATGCCGGAACCTACGTTTTTCGGTGCCTGATCCGCCTCCCTGCTAACGAAATCTGGTTCTGATGTGGCAATGTACGCGCACATTCTCTTACCTACTGCCCACTGAACTGCAACAAGATATTCACCAGATCGGGAAAGAGAATGATCAGGAATAAAACAGCAATTTGCAGCAACACAAAGGGAATCGCCCCGCGATAAATATGCCCGGTGGTGACATCGGCTGGCGCAACGCCACGCAGATAGAACAGCGAGAAGCCAAAGGGGGGAGTGAGGAACGATGTTTGCAAATTCGCACCCAGTATGACGCCAAACCAGACAAGATCAACGCCGAGGATCTGGGCAGGTGGCACAAACAGCGGGACGACAATGAAAGCTATTTCAAAAAAATCAATAAAGAAACCCAGAATAAAAACTACCAACATACAGACCAGAATAAAACCGGCTGTTCCACCTGGTAAATTTATCAATAAATCGCGCATAAACGCATCACCGTGCACAGCCCGAAAGATCAGGCTGAAGGCGGTGGAACCAAAAAGAATAAAAATCACCATGGTGGTTACGCGCATCGTTGCGTCAACGACCTCTCGTAACGCCTGCCAACTCAGCTTACGATTGAGCCAAGCCAGCACCGTTGCCCCCAGTGCCCCGACTGCCCCGGCCTCAGTAGGTGTGGCAATGCCTTGAAAGATGCTGCCCAGCACCAGCATGATCAACACCAGCGGTGGCAGCATAACTTTCAGCACACGCACCATTAATGCTCGGCCAGAAATGGTACGCATCGCCAGAGGCAAGGCCGGGGCCAGCGTGGGTTTGAAATAGGCCAGAACCACACAATAGAGCGCAAAAGCGCCTGTCATCATAATACCTGGCAGCAGTGAACCAATAAACAGCTTGCCCACCGAGACGCCCAGTTGATCACCCAGCACTACCAGTACCACACTGGGTGGAATAATCTGACCCAGAGTACCCGAAGCACAAATAACCCCACACGCTAATTCTTTGTTATAGTTATAGCGTAGCATAATCGGCATAGAAATCAGGCCCATGGCCACAACTGTTGCTGCCACCACCCCGGTCGTTGCCGCCAACAACGCTCCCACCAGTACCACTGCCAGTGCCAGACCGCCACGCAATGGCCCCAGCAAAATCCCGGCGGTTTCTAGCAAATCTTCAGCCAGACCGGATTTCTCAAGCATTGATCCCAGCAGGATAAAATACGGAATAGCCAGCAGTGTATAGTTGGACATAGTGCCAAAAATCCGGCTGGGCAATGCCACCAGCAAGATCGGATCAAATAGCCTCAACCCGATCCCGATCAGCCCGAAAATAATCGCAACACCTGCCAGGGAGAAGGCAACCGGATAGCCCCAGGCCAGCAAGAAGAGCGCCGCCAGAAACATAACCGGGCCGAGCCACTCATACGCATGCGTGAACTCCATGAATTAATCCCCCTGTGACGGTATGTACCCGGTCAAGAACGCCAGATTCTTGATGAACTCCGAAAGACCCTGGATCAGTAGCAAGCCAAAGCCCACGATAATCATGGACTTGATCGGGTAGCGGGGTAACCCTCCGGGATCGTTTGAAACTTCCAGGATACGCCACGAGTTAACGATCCATGGCCACGAGGCCAGAATGATAATAATACAGAAAGGAATTAAGAATAGCGCTGTCAACAGTAGATTCACCTGTGCTTTGCGGCGTGCAAAAAAGTGACTATAGAAAACATCGACGCGCACATGCCCGTCGTGCTTCAGTGTGTAGGCCGCACCCAGCAGAAAAATAATCGAGAACAGATACCACTGTGCTTCAATCAGCGCATTGGAAGTAAGATTAACACCCAGTCTCCGCGCAACCTGACGCCCAATGACATTCCAGACGCCAATGAGCGTCATGGGTACGATAAGCCAGTAGGCCAGACGGCCAGCAACCTCAGTAACACGGTCAATAGCGTGTGATAGACGTAATAGGATTTGCACCAGTATGTCCTCCTTATCCATACTCCTCAGTCGCCTGGGTGACCTCAATCATACCCAGATCAACTTCGTCTGCGGGTAGGCGTGTACCGCTGCTGAAGGCCGGAAAGCGGGTGTGCTGCGTGCCATCGTAAAGCCCCAACACCAGGTGATATGCACCGGGAGCCAGGGTGTCTGGCAGCGGCAGATCCAGGCTCTCGACCACAAGTGCACCGGGTGGCCAGGTATCGGGGGGAAACAGGCCCTGCCAGGGGGGCGTATCACGTTGGGCCAGGGTATGCCCCTGCGCATCACGCAGGTGAATGAAGATCATATAGTCGGCGGGTGGAACAGCGGCGGCAGCCTGCCAGAAAGCGGTGATCCCAACCACGGTTCCGGCCACAACTGGCTCGCCTGGCACCAGTTCCGGCCCGGTCGTATGCCAAAAGATGTTGCCGGTTGTCACTGCCAATAGTTGTAGCGGGCCAACGCTGACCGGTGCTGAGGCGGTACCCAGCGTCTCTGGAGTTAAGCCCGTGGCGATCAGGTCGATGCGTGGGCCACGATAGGCACTGCGCTCACCACCGAAGGTTGCCACCGGGGTACCCGCTGTCAGTAACGGCATGTAGGCCTCTGTCCAATCCCAGCGGCGGCGGCGGTCGGAGCTTGCTAGCAGCAGGCCATACCCTTGCTGCTGATACCAGGCCAGCGGGCGCAACGGCAGATAATAGGCGTAGGTGGACTGACTAACCCCCGCCCATTGCACAAAGTGCGATAACTCGCTGGCAACACGGGTGCCTGGCCATGTACGGCGCACCCACTCCTGGGCTGCCACACGACTATCCGGTCGCGCAAAAGCGGCAGTATGCGCCAGTGTGGGGAAGAATAGCGGTAGCAACAGCAGCAGCAGCATAGTAGTGGCTGCCACAGGTCGTACGCGAGCTGGCAAATGATGCGCCAGTGCTTCCCATACCACCACAGCGCCAACGCCTGCCAACAGCATCAGGATCGGCTGGGCGGGCAAAACGTTGCGAAAGAAGTGCGTTTCCATGCGTAGCAGCGTCACCAGCAGCGCCAGGGGAAAGGCGAGCAGCACTGCACCCATGGCCGGACTGCGCCGCACCAGTGCTATGCTGCCGACCAGCATCAAGCTAAACGGAACGGGTTGCAAGCCAATGCCCCACAGGAAGCGGATATAGCGCCAGATTGGCCAGCGCCCGGAAATATCGCCCCGACTGCTACCATACGAGTCGATCAGCGTGTGAAAATCGCGGCTGAAGGCGTCAAAGTGCAGCACGATGTAAGGCGAGGTGAGCAGAAAGACTGCAATAGACAGCAGGCCAGCACTCGCCAGACGCACAAAAAAGCGCGGTGCCAGACCAACATGCCGTCCCTGGGAGACATGCCACCAGTGACAGGCATGCGCCAGTACGACGGACATGGCTACCAATGCATTCTGGTATTTCGTACCGGCTGCCAGGCCCACCAGTGTCCCCGCCAGCAGATAGGCCGACCAGTCGCCGTACCGCAACACATGCACAGCCGCCAGTAGCGCCAGTGTGCCCGTCAATGCGGCAGGAATATCCACCGCGATATAGTGTGAATGGGTGATCGCCCAGGGTGCCAGCGCCAGCAGCGCTGCCCCCACCAGCCCCGCCCGCCAGCCGAGTAGACGCCCACCCCAGACCGCCAGCGTCACAACCGCGCCCGTACCCAGCACTGCAGTTAGCAAGCGCCCCCAGATATAGGCCTCCGGGATGGTGGTATAGAAATCGGTGGTGCGTGGCAAGGTGAGCGGGGCACTATATAATCCGGTTTGCAAACCCCACCAGAAATGCACATGCAGCACCAGCGCCAGCAGGTATTTGACCAGGGAGGGATAAAAGAATGTGTCAGGACTGAGCTGGCCTTCGACCATGCGCAGCACCTGGTTCACAACCGCTGGTTCGTCGGGATGATCGACATAGGGTAGCGACCAGTCCGCGCCCCAGGCACGGAGCGAGAGTGCTCCCAGACTGAGGCCGAGTACACAGCCGATGATTGCCAGACGGGACTGGCAGGTTGGGTAGGTCTGTTTCATTACACCCTTGTATGAAAGATTGTACATCATTGTTGCGATCATTATACGAGAAACAGGTGCAAAATCAAACTATTTGTAACACAGAGAACCTCTTCGATGACAGAAACCGATCTTTTTGCATCTCACATTTGAATGCGCAAGCCGCTTTTTGCCAGCAATCCACGCGCAGTCTCACCTGTTAGAAACGTATACAACTCTTGTGCGGCGCGTGGTGTCCCGCGCTCACGCATACGCAACACGTACCATTCCTGCTGTAACGGTGCACCTGACAGCTCAAGTGGGTGCATCCCATAGTCTGGCAAGCAGCAGGTACTTGGCACAAACGCCAGTCCCAGACCATTGCGAGTACTCTGAATAATCATAGCGACACTGTCAGCCTCCAGCACCACCCGTAGTTCGGTGGACATCACCCCGCGTCGGCGTAATCCCTCCTCGATTGTGCGACGTAGTGGCGAGCCAGCGCGTGGCAATATCAACGGTTGCTCACGCAACACACCGGGTGGTATCTGCTCTTCCTGGATCAGCGGATGATCAGGTGGTGCCAGGAGCCAGAGATCCTCGCTCCCCAGTAGCAAAGATTCCCATCCACGTCGCCGCTGCTGTTCCTCAATCAACAACAATGAAATCTGGTGCGTACTCAGCGCTTCAAATAACACCTCACTGGGTGCCACCTGAGCTCCCAGGATTACGGTCGGAAACAACGTATGAAACGTTGATAGCAGGGGCGGGAGCAGATATTCACCACTACTGGGGGTACACCCAATCGTCACACGCCCCACCACCTGTCCGCGCAGGGCACGAATGTCATGCTCAGCCCGTTCGGCTAAGGTTACCAACTCACGTGCAACACCGAGCAGTTCCTCACCAGCATGCGTCGGCACCATACGCTGCCCAACCCGGCGGAACAGGCGCACATTCCCCAATTGTTCCTCTAACGCCCGTATCTGCTGACTAACGGCTGGTTGAGACATATGCAGCAGTTCGGCAGCAGCGGTATAGTTTCCAGCATCAACCACGGCCAGGAATGTTTGTAGATGAAAGGTATTGAGCATATGTGTGCAGAATTTATGTCGTGGTATTTCACATTCAGCGTTCAACGTTCGACCGCCAGGTGATGCCCTGTTCCTCAAGCACCGCCTGCACCAGACCCTGTTGCTCAAGATAGGTCAGATGGGCAGCAATTGCCCCGGCGAAAATCACATACTGGGGAATACCTGCCAGCTCCTGCCCCAGCGCCCGTAAGACACGACCCGTGATTACATCCAGGGTACCCGGTTGATGCAACGCCCGCAATACTGATGAGCTTGACTGGGTAATCGCAGCGCGATTACTCGCCAGCATCGCCGGCATATCTTCACACGCAACCAGCGGGCCGTGGCCAGGCAGGAACCAGATATCCCTGCCCCTGTCGCCCCGTCCACAGGGCGGGGAGCAACGTGCTGCCAGTCGCTCCAGGCTGGCAAGCTGAGCAGCAACATCATGGGCATAGGGTACCCCATGCCTGGCAAGTACGGCCGGGCCAAAAAAGCCATCGGCGGCAAAACACACACCATCATAGGCTACCCCCACCTGGGCAATGCTGTGACCGGGCAGGGGAATAATCTCAAGGGACACACCGGCCACCTGCAAATCAAACGGATCGCCTTTGTTGATACGTTCCAGATCGCCAATACGCTGATGCACTGGTGTACCCTGAGCCAGCAACCAGCGAGTGCGTAGTGCCGCTGTCGGGCTGGCTCCATGGTTCAGATAGATCGGTTCGAGGATTGGATGTTCGATGAGCGCCGCTTCTAGCGGAGGCGCATAGACCTGAATATCAGGGATGTTCCGCAGGAGGTAGCTGTTACCGCCGATATGATCGGCATGATGGTGTGTGCTGATAATCGCCTGCAGCGTCAACCCGGCGGCATCCAACGCCTTCCGTAGCAGACGCCCGGTATCTTTATCTAGCCCGGTATCAATTGCAATTGCGCCACCAGCGCCAGTTGTCACCACGCCCAGGTTATTAGCACCTGGAAGATACCAGGTGCGTTCCGTTATGGATTGAAGCAGCATCCGGCTTCCTTTCGTCAAATAAGAGGTAATAATGCGAGGATGCGAGGATGCGAGGACATCGCCTCGGTACCTCGCATATCTTCAGGTATCTTAGATCAGCGTCCAGTAGCTCCCGGCAGGTGTTTTGGTAATTTCAATGTGCGCCGGGAAGCGCTCTTTGAGTTCTTCCAGATGGGTGATCACCAGAATACGCTTGAAATCATACTGTACACCGGTAATCGCTTCAACAAAGCGCTCACGGCCCTGCGCATCGAGTGTACCAAAGCCTTCATCAATCACCAGTGTTTCCAGGCTCGCCCCGGCGCGCTTTGCCAGCAAGCGTGAGAGCGCCACGCGGATAGCAAAATTGACACGCATTGCCTCACCACCACTAAAGGCATCATAGATACGTGTCCCAAGCGCATCGCTAATTTTTATCTCCAGCGTTTCTACCGTGCTCCCCTGTCTTGTCTCGCGCTGCATCTCCAGCTTCAAGTGCATCTGGTTATCGGTCATACCACTCAAAAGGCGATTCGCCTCATGCTCGATGGCTGGAATAGCGGTTTCGATCAACATAGCCTGCACGCCTTTCTTGCCAGATGCCTCGGCCAGTTCTTGAAAAACACCGTGGCGCTCAGTCAGCGCAGCATATTCCCGCTGTTTCTGCTCCAGTTGCTGCTGGTTGTTCTGGGCACGATCACAGTGGGCCTGTTTTTCGTGCAAATCACGAAGCGCCACCTCGCGACGCTGGCGCTGTGCCTTTATGGTGTCTTCCCGATCCCGAACAAGCTGGCGGACAGTGGGCAATGCTTGCAATTGCGCTTCCAGGTGCGCTACCTCATCGACCTGTTGCGCGATCGCCTCGGTACGATGAGCGATCTGATGGCTCAGTTGCTGCACTAGCTGGCGATCACCGTCCAGGCGAATCTGTGCCTCACGCATGCGGCGTTCATCTTCGTCCCAATGGGCGAGCCGCTCGACCTCGGCCCTGGCCGCCTTGTGGATCTCGAATGTATAGCCCAGTTCCTCCACCGCTTGCTTGATAGCCTGCTGTTGCGCCCGCAATTCATGCCCATAGTCCTCCTGCTCAAGCCGGTGCGCCAGATCCTGCACCTGCTGCTCAAGCATCGGTAACGCCGACAGGTCAGCCTGTAGCTCCACCAGCAGGCTATGACGTGCGCTTCGCGTACCTTCCAGCTTACTGCACTCTGTGATCTGCGTATCCAGTTGAGACAGCCGCGCCTCTAGCTGGCGGAGTTCATCTTTCAGCCTCGTTACATCGCCCAGTTCGGCGAGTTCCGCCTCAACGGTTTGCAGCGCTTCCTGGGCTTCGCGCTCAAAATCCTGTGCAGCGATCTGTTGCTGGAGTGCCCGGTGCTGCTGCTGGAGCTGATCGCGTTCAACCTCCCAACTGGCAGCCTGCTGTAGTTGTTCGACCAGTACTTCAATACGTGCCACTGCCTGACGCCGCTGCCGAATGCGCTTTTCAAGCTGGCCGATCTCGGCCTGGATCTGTTTCAATGTCTTCTCACCCGCATCGGCCTGCTTTTTCTGCTCGCTATAGCGCTGGCGCATCACCACCAGTTCATCCTCATAGTGCTGGCGCACCTGCTCAATCCCGGCGTGGCCCAGTTCACTGTGGCATACCGGGCAGGTAGACTCACCGGGGGCCAGAATGGCCAGGTTCTTCTTCATCTGGTCGGCCAGTTCCTTGAGCCGCTGGCATTCGGCCCGGTGGTCACTTACCTGTTGCATAGCGGCCTGCTCACGCGCTTTGCTTGCCAGCAGATGCTGTTCGTCCTCAACCAGCAAGGCCTGCTGCTCCTGTGCCACCGCCAGGTCGGCTTGCCAGCGGGCAGCATCGGCCAGGTGTTGATCAAGCCGCTGCAGCTGACGCTGCTGCTCTTCGCGCACCGCGACCAGCGAGTCCTGACGCAGGCGGATCTGGTTTGAGAGTTTTTCACGGCGCAGACGCAGTTCGTTGTACTGACGTTCCCGTTCGATCAACGCGTCTCGCACCTGTTGCTGTTGCTCGCGCTCGGCAGTCAGCGGTGACTGCGCATTGATCTGTGCAGTCAGTTCCTCAATCTCGGCCTGAAGCGCGGTGGCCTGTTGCGCCTGCCGACGTAAATGATCGTACCGCTGTTGTGCTTTGGCCAGGGCTGTTTGGAGATCGGTAGATTCGGCTTGCAGTTTGTCTTGCAACGCACGCCACTGTTCGCGCAACGCTTCATAACGCGGGTGCAAAGCTTCTAGCCGCTTGAGTTCAGCACGGGCGGCGTTGAGCGCCTGCATACCGGCGGTAATGTCATCCTGGCGGCACAGCAAGGCTTCATCAGCCTGCATCCGCGTCTGCAATGCCTCAAGTTTGCGCTGTTGTTCGGCCTGTTGTGCCTGCATATCCCGCAGTTGTACCTGTAACTGCTGGTAGCGTGTCTGCTGCACTTCTAACGCTTGCAGGCGAGCCGTCGCTGTGGCCAACTCCTGTTCGGCTGCTTCGCATTCTGCGGTCAAAAGCGCTACCCGCTCCTCAGCCACAGTAACCTCCTGGGTGTAGAAAGGCAATTTATCGGCTTCACATCGCAGATGTTCGATCAGCCCCATAATGCCCTTCCGTTGATCATCAACCTGCTTTGCCCGCTGTTTCGCCCGTTCTTCCAGACGCGCATACACCCCGAGATCAAGAATATCGGCCAGTACCTGTTTGCGTTCACTGGCGGTTTTGCGGGTAAACTCATCGGCACGCCCTTGCAGCAAAAACGAGGCATTGATAAACGTCTCGTAGTTCATGTGTAACACGTCTGCAATGCGCTTCTCAGTCTCGTGAATTTTGCCGTCGCTAATTGGTCGCCAGCCCGTATCACTCTGGATCTGAAAATCGAGCGTACTCTTGCCGCTGCTCCGGGTACCGCTCTTGCCGCGCTGTCGACGACGAATAACGCGATAGGCATGACCATTGAGCTGAAAACAGAGATCGACCAGCATTTCGCTCTCGCCCTGCGCGATCAAGTCATCATCGCTCACGCGCGCCTTGCCCCACAGCACCCAGGTAATCGCATCCAGCAGCGCCGACTTGCCCGCCCCATTTTCGCCAGAGAGACAGGCAATATGCAGACCATCGAAACGCAACGGCGGTAGTTTGCCGCGGTAACACATAAAGTTATGCAAGTTCAGTTCGTTGGGAACCATACACGTCCATCTCCTTCATGTCCAATGCGCTTGATTGTACACCAGAGTACACCGGAAGCGCAATGTCTGCGGTGTTCTCGGTGCTGGAGTACATGGGGAGTATCTACCGTTGGGAGGATGTGAGGATACGGGCCCTGTCGCCTTGCGCCTTGCAGCTCACGCTGCACAGGAAATAGGTACAGGAGCGCAACACGAACCAGACTGAGCATTGATCACCTGTTCGCTGACATGCCTCACCCATCGTCGCCTCACATCTCATGTCATGCGCGAAGATGCCAGCACTCATTTGGCGCAGGTCATTACCACCCGTGAACGGATGGGGTTAAAGCGGATGCAACCCCGGAAAATCCAGGCCAGTAGTTTCTTCAAAACCACACATTAGATTCATGCATTGCACGGCACTACCGGCAGCACCCTTCATGAGATTGTCAACCGCACAAATGCTCACAATGCGGCCACTTTGCTCATCGAGTGCAAAGCCAATGTCGGCATAGTTGGTGCCCGCAATGATTTTTGGTTCAGGAAAGCGATAAATGCCAGTGTGTTCTTTGATGATACGTACAAACGGTTGCTCGCGAGCAAATGTACGATAGGCGAGCCACAGGTCTTTCTCGGTCAGCGGGCGGTTGGCGAAGACGTGCGCGGTTGCTACTGCACCGCGCACCAGTTCTACCGATGTCACTGAAAGATGCACGTCACTCAAGCCAGTGACCATTTGCACCTCGGATGTATGGCGGTGGCCTACGGGCGCAAACGAGCGCACCACGCCCGCCCGTTCAGGATGGTGACTGCTTTCGCTAACCTCGGCCCCTCCCTCTGAAGAACCAACCTTAATCTCGACCAGTATTGGGCGGGAGGTATCGACCAGACCAGCCTGTACCAGTGGTAAGAGCGCCAGGTTCGTAGCAGTGGCATTGCACCCCACGCCACTGGCAAAACTGGCATTGCGCAGTTGTTCACGATAGACTTCTGGCAAACCATAGACAAACCGCTCCAGCCAGGTCGGAGCTGGATGCGGTTTCTTATACCAGCGTTCATAGCTCGCACTGTCTTGCAGCCGAAAGTCGGCGCTGCAATCAATGATACGCGGCGACAGGCTGGCATAACGTTCAATGGCCCGTGCTGCCTCACCGTGGGGCAGCGCGAGAAACAACAGATCGCAGGCTTCGAGCCTGTCGGGGTGAATGAATTGCAGTGCTGCCCGTTTTGGCCCGACATTACTGCTCCGCAGGTTGGGATGTACCTGATGCAGATAACGCCCGGTGTTCCGTGCACTGGTAGCTTGGGTCACGATGACACCGGGATGCCATAGTAACAGGCGCAACAACTCACCACCCACATAGCCCGATGCACCAACAATGCCTACTCGTAGGTTCATAACTCCTCATTGTCAGGGAACAGAGGACAGGAAAACGGCAAGCACAAAGCATAAACCGCAGAACACAACAGACCGCTTCTGTAACCTGTAACCCGTAACCCGTAACCTATACCCGTCCACGTCCCACAGCCAGCACATAGTCAATAATCCGGGCTGGAATGTCTACTCCGGTGGCTTCAATGCTGTTGCGGAACTCCATCGTGTAGTTCACCTCGTTTACCAGCAAGCGCCCATCTTTTGTCTCGAGCAGATCAATCGCCACAACACCACCGCCAATGGCCTGCGCTGCCCGAAGACTGAGATCGGCCAGTTCGGGTGTCAGCGGGCAGTTGCTGGCATACCCACCACGCGCTGTGTTGGTAATCCAGTGTTCACTGCTACGATAGATCGCTCCGATACACTCCTCGCCGATCACGAAGCTGCGAATATCGCGTCCAGGCTTGTCAATATACTCCTGAATATAAAAGATCGTATGTTGATAATTACCCAGCACACTGCGGTGTTCCAGCACTGCTTCGGCTGCATCGCGGTCATTGATTTTGCTGACCATACGTCCCCAGGAACCTACCACAGGCTTCAGAACCACGGGATAGCCCAGGTGCTCAATACCCGCCAGCGCACTCTCTGGCGTAAATGCAAGCAGGCAGCGCGGAGTCGGTATACCTGCATGAATCATGGCCTGAGTCACCAGAAACTTGTCACCGCATGTCACCGCAACCCGATGCGAATTCACCGTTGGCAGACCGGCATCTTCAAAGATTTTAAGCATATAGACGGCCCGGCTGTGCTGGATTGCTCGTTCTAGCACCACATCAAACGGGTAATTGTGGGCATGCAGGTCAAAGACTTGTTCTCGGTCATCAATGCGAACGTATTCCAGACCGCGTCGCTCCAGTTCAACAAACAACAACTTCTCTTCCGCTCGAATACGTGAGCAGAGTACCGCGATACGCATACGTTATTCCCCCCAGTCTTCCTCGACTTCTGGTGCGAGCGCAAGGGTGGGTGGTTCCAGGCTCACCACCTCCAGTTCAACGCCACACTCAGGGCAGACAATAATCTCCCCAACCATTGTATCATCAGGAATATCAAATTCAGCACCACATTCGGTACATGTGACTCGCATCGTATCTCCTCCTTGAATAAATTATGGGTTCACATCTCATATCATAGGTGTTCAATCACCGCAGTCGTGACCTCCGCCGTCGTCGCCACCCCACCCATATCTGGCGTATGTGGACCGTTGCGTAGAGTGGTACGGATCGCCGCCCGCAATCGCTGTGCCCACTGACCATATAATAGTTGCACCTCTGCGTGCTTTCTTCTCTCCCTGCTCGCGGGGGAGCGTGCAGCCCATTCGAGCAATAACGCGACACACTGGATGGCGGCCAGCGGATTGGCAATTCCCTGGCCCGCAATATCGGGTGCGGCCCCATGTACTGGCTCAAACAGGGCCTGGTGTTCACCAATATTCGCGCTGCTGGCCAGGCCTAACCCGCCCCCGTGAATACAGGCAATATCCGAGAGAATATCGCCAAACATATTCGTCGTCACGATCACATCAAAGCGTTGCGGCGCTTGCGCCAGATGCATCGCTGCTGTATCGACCAGCAGTTCCTCAATCACAAGTGCAGGATACTGCTGTGCGACCTCCAGGGCGACGGTGCGAAACAGCCCATCACTGATGCGCAGCACATTGGCTTTATGAACAATAGTCACTCTGGGCAGCGTACCTGTCTGCTGGCCACGCTGCATTGCCAGTTCGCATGCCCGTCGCACAATCCGCTCGCTGCCACGGCGGGTGATAACGCGCTCAGCAATCGCGGTCTGACCGTCATCGGCCAGGCGCTCGCGGCCAGCATAGAGATCCTCGGTATTCTCGCGCACCACCACGAGATCAACTGGCGGTTGACTGCTAGCTGCTGGCAGGCCAGCATTCGTGGTTGGCCGGATATTCGCATACAGATCGAGCGCTCGTCGCAAGGCCACGATCGGACTCTGATAGCCAGGGACAGCATGGCTGGGTGAAGCCACCGCGCCAAATAAAACAGCATCGGCTGCTGCGGCCAGAGCACGGGTCACATCCGGCAACGCATGACCCGTTGCCTGGAACGTATCCCATCCAGCCTGAGCCATAACCGTTTCGATCTTCAGTTCAGGCGACAATGTATAGAGTACCTGAAGTGCCGCATCAATAACCTCCGGGCCAATGCCGTCGCCGGGAATAACGCACAATTTCATACTCGTTGTGTACCTGGAAAACGACCATAGGTGCGATAGTAGGGCACAATCCCTCCAGCCGACCAGATCTCGCGCATAAAGGAAGGGGGAGCAGGCAATTCGATGCGCATACCCCGCTCGGTCAGAATGACTCCCTGCTCGATATCCAGCTCAACCTGCTCACCGTCACGTAGCGTTTGCGTGAGATCAGCGGTAAAACAAGGAATACCCAGGTTCAGCGCATTGCGAAAGAAGATACGCGCAAACAACGGCGCAATAATCGCCCCGATCCCCACCATCTTGAGCGCCAGCGGGGCATACTCACGCGAACTGCCACATCCAAAATTCCGCCCGGCCACGATCAAGTCATGCGGCGCAACATTGGGCGCAAAATCTGGTCGCGCTTCGACAAAGGGATACTTGCGCAGATCTTGTTCATTTTTCAGCATATAGGGCGCATACCGCCCTGGAATAATCTGATCGGTATTCACATCATTGCCGAACATCCATACCCGAGCCATTGATACCTCCTATCTTTCCAGCACATCCTGTGGATGGGTGATATAGCCAGTCAGAGCAGTGGCTGCAGCCACTTCGGGCGAGGCCAGGTAGATATTGGCCTGGGGGCTACCCATACGCCCACGGAAGTTGCGATTGCCCGTGAATAGGCAGACTTCGTCAGGAGCCAGCACGCCCATATGGCGCCCGATACAGGCACCGCAACCGGGCGTACCAATGGTGGCTCCGGCTGCCAGCAACGTACTCAGCGTGCCATCCTCGGCAGCCTGGCGCAACCCTTCGCTGCTGGCTGGTACCACCAGCATCCGCACACCGCGGGCAATTTTGCGCCCCTTGAGAATACGCGCGGCAGCGGCCATATCTTCGTAGCGCCCGTTGGTACAGGTGCCCAGATAGACCACATCGACAGCAACCCGTCCCAGTTCCGTCAGGTCAACCACATTATCCACATAGTGCGGGACACTTATTTGTGGCTCCAGTTGCGCCAGATCGATGTCCACCGTGCGCACATAGTCTGCACCCGCCTGCACCGCCAGCCAGTCGGGTACACGGAACCCGCTGGCAGCCGGGCCAACCGGTGGGATCAAGCCCGCCTTGGCCCCCATCTCAATCGAGAGCGTCGCCAGGGTCATCCGGTCACCAATGCTCAAGAAATCCACGCCATGCCACTCTATCGAGGCATAGGTCGCCCCATCGGCTCGCAGAATCCGCGCTGCACGCAACCCCAGGTCTTTGGCGCTCACGCCGGGCCGGAAACGCCCGACTGCCCGCACCAGCACCGTTTCAGGGACACGCATCCAGGTACGCCCGGTGGCTAATGCCAGTGCAATATCCGTCGTGCCCATACCGGTACCAAAAGCTCCTACACAACCATAGGCCGTACTGTGGCTATCGCTGCCAACGATCACCAGTCCTGGTTGGGCCAGACCTTCCTCAACCAGCACCTGGTGCGAAATACCACGCCCCACATCAAACAGATGCGTGATTCCCTGATCACGTACCCAGTGGCGCACGCCGGCCTGCTTTTCGGCTGTCTGAATATTTGAGGCCGGTGCCACATGATCAATCACGACGGCGACGCGCTGAACATCCCAGACGCGCTCGGCTCCCAATTCTTCGTGCAATACCTTGATGATACTGGGTGACAGGCTGTCATGCATCATCACCAGGTCAACCGAAACGGTTGCCACATCACCTGCCCGCACCGGATACCCGGCAGCATGGCTCAGAATCTGTTCGGAAAGTGTCGGTGCTATCATTATCTCCACCCTATCTCCTGGCGGCCTGACCGCTATTCTGTGTATTCATACAACAACTCATCGACATCATTCAGATCCAACGAACGCTCATCGGCCAGCGCCTTCAATCGTGCTGCAGCTGCTCGCGCCTGTGACTCGCTCAGCATAATGCCAAGCTCACGGGCACGCTCTGCGACTGCATGCCAACCGGTTAGCCGGTGCGCAATCGCTACCGTGCGGGTACGCCCAAACATGGTCGGATCGAGCACCTCGTAGCTGCGGGGATCGGCAAGAACGGCTTTGGTGTGCATGCCAGCCTTATGGCTGAAAGCTGTCGCGCCAGTAATATAGTTGTTAAAGGGTATCTCGACGCCGACAAAATCAGCAATCATCTGATCCAGATGGGCCAGCAATTCCAGGTTGTAACGCTGAACGAGCCGTTTATCGAGCGAAGCCATGCGCGCAATAAAGCCGCCCAGGGGGGTAATCCCGTTGCGCTCGCCAATACCGAGTACCGAGACATCAATATGTGTGGCACCAGCTTCAAGTGCACAGAAGGCATTCGCAATACTGCAACCGCTGTCGTTGTGCCCGTGAAACTCGATATCACAATCAACTGCTGCCCGCACGGTGCTGACGACATCATAGACCTGACGCGGCGTGGCAATACCCACGGTATCAGCCAGACCGACCCGCTCAATCTGGAGTTCATTCATCGCCCCATAGACGTGAAGCAGGTCATCGATCGAGGTACGAAAGGTGTCTTCACACGAAAAACGGATGTCAAGCTTGTGGGGTTTAAGATACTGAATAACGGTTTGCGCCTGGTCAATCAGTTGCGCAATGGTACGCCCATGGCTCACGTGGCGGAGTTGCTCAGAGGTAGCAAAGAGCATATTCACACCCTGGGCGCCGTTCTCAACGGCCAGGCGGGCGTCATTCAGATGACAACGGATGTGGGTCAACACCCGCGCACGCAAGCCCAGGCTGGCGATCGTCGCCAGATCACGGGCACTCTGGGGGGAGGCTGCGGGTGAAGTCAATTCAATATATTCAACCCCGAAAGCGTCCAGCGCCCGTGCAATCATAAGCCGCTGCTCGCTCGTGAAATGGGCTGTCGCAAATTGCTCACCTTCACGCAGGGTTGTTTCAACGAGACAAAAACGCTCAGGCAGATCCATGGGTACAACCTCGCCTCACTTGACAGGCACCAAATAACTCCGGGCGCACACGTCGCGGTGTCCATATCAGATCAAACCCCGAAAGGCGGAGCACCGAAGGCAATGCACGCCCAACCCCAACCGCTGCTCCGGTATGGTTCCCGATCACCGTATATGTAGACTGATATTGGCACATTAGAGCCTCCCGTTCACACTGTAGCGATAGGCCAACCTGAATTCGACAGACAAAAAAAACCGCCGCACCAATCTGTCTGGTGAGACGGGCCTGACACTCTGTAGCGTGCAAGCGGCGTTAACCAGACATCTGATCTGGTTTCTTTGCGCACTTGAGTTGCTGTACAGAGATTATCATCATTTGCATGGTTACGCGATACATAAAGATGCTGCTGAGTATAGCAGGAGTTAGCATCGCTGTCAACTCCTGCATCTATTTGACCAACCATACTATTTGACCAACTGCGGTGTATAATCCACACGCGGATGATAAATGCCTTGCAGACTGGTGATAAACGCCTGACGGATCAGCACGATGTCGTGCAGGGTCAGTGGTGTATTATCGAGTTGCCCATTATGCACCCGATCATCAATGATGGTATTCACCAGGTCATCGAGCGTCTGGGCACCAGACGGATGGTGTCCATTGCTATGAGAGGATCTGGGGATTAACTTATTATTCTGCGCTTTCGAGCGTACCGTAGCCTCCACTGAGTCCGCCAGCATCAGAATACCCTGCTCGCGTGTCCAGGGTATTGGGCCAGGATATCGAAAATCTGCAATATCAACTGTGTCTTCCTGTTGTAACGCCAGTTGGTAAAAATGCTGAATAATATGGGTACCATGATGTGTGGCAATAAAATCAATAATCGGTTGGGGGAGGCGTGCTGCCTGGGCCATCTTGATCCCTTCACGCACATGATCGACGATAATTTCGGCGCTGGTGCGCGGATCAAGATCGTTATGCACATTCTCGCGCCCTATCTGATTATCGGTAAAGAAGAAAGGGCGAATCGTTTTGCCAATATCATGGTAGTAAGCACCGACACGCAACAACAGTGCGTCGGCCCCGGTCACTTCAGCTGCAGCCTCGGCCAGATTGGCCACCGAGATGCTGTGATAGTACGTCCCTGGCGCTTCATGAATGAGACGCCGGATCAAGGGTTGCGAGGGATGCGCCAGTTCCATCAATTGCAACGGAGTAACAACGCCGGCTGCATGCCCGACCAGGCTAAATAATCCTAACGCCAGGATTGCCGACAATACCCCGTTCAAGCCACCATATAGCGCAAAATACATCAGCGGCTGTATATCCAGGCGCACACTCCCCTGTTCAGACAACCAGAACGCAACCTGGATGGCAATGGTGGCAAGACTGACAAACAGACCCGCCAGCACAAAGACTAAAGATCGTTCGGCATTGCGTACAGTATAAACCGCAATCGTACTGCCAATTAACAGCGTAATCGTTAATACCAGATTCTGATCATCGAGCAGACCTACAATCAGGCTAAGCAAGACAGCTCCCGCCAGCGCAGTCTGGGTATGAAAAACAACTGCCAGCAGCAACGCAATACCGGCCAGGGGAAAGGTATAGGAATGATCAGCCCAGATCGACAGCAACAGGCGGGCTATGAGTGCGGTACCTACCACGGTCAACACTATTGTCAGCAATTGCCGCGGTTTGCGGCCTTCGGTATGGGGCGAGAAGAAGAGATGCAAACCAAATGAGAGCGCCAGCAGTACCGCGAGCAAGCCTTGCCCACCAGTATCGATCCAATCTGAGCGTTGCGGCAGCGTCCCCGTTTGTACCAGTTTTTCAAATATTTCCGGGCGAACAATTTCACCGGAGCGAACAATCGTTTCGCCCTCCTGTACCTCAACCCACACGGGCTCAACCGCTTCACGCGCTTCACGCCGCCGCTCTTCCGTCTTTTCTTCGTTTAACGTAATATTCACTCGGAGAAACTCGGTCGTAAAAATACGTACCATACTGCCCTGTGGCTCTTCTAATGTACTCGTCCAGTTGGGCAACGAGCGCTCCGTCAGGCGCTGGATCGCCTGCGCATCCAACTCAAGCTCATAGCGTGCCAACGCCTGATCATAGAGTGTTAGTGAACGAATACGCACCGTATTCCAGGTCGTATCATCAAGTGCGAGAATATCGCGGGCCATCGTTTCCGTCAACCGAAAATCGGTGATGTCTTCAGGCACATCAGGTAAGCTGGTCAGCAACGCGATCTTTGCACTCTCGCTCAGCGTCGTGTCTTCCCGAATACGGGTAATGGCGATCAGCAAATCGTTCAGGGCCTGGCGCTGTTGTACAGGGATATTAAAATCACGATCATAGACCAGATTTTCAACCCGATTCTCCGCCCGCATGCGCTCCTCTTCCGTTCGTATTTCGCTCTTAAACGTAATATGGCGGGGCGACTGAATAGTCATCGGACTGGGCCGATTAACCTCAAACACACCATAGGTGCCGGGCATTGGCAGTGCCAGTGTCACCCACAATCCCACCGCCAGCAGGAGCCACAACAAGGTTAGCATCAACCAGAGTGGTAGCGCCGGGACATAAAATGTCGGCCACTTGATCTGGGGCTGAGACACATATAGAGACAACCATCGTCGTAACATGCCTGTATCCTTACTATCAGGACATTACCCCGAATTCAGAGCGGGGTGCGTACATGTTTATGGCTCCTGCACGCCCCCGGCACCGCCTCCTTAACAAACGTGCGGCGAAGGCCTCAGAGTAGCCAGTGCGTGTATGCGGCTAATGGCTTTGAATTCAGTATTGATTTCCGCGTCAATTTCATACCTGGATAACTACCACTATCCATATTATCGGCGAATGTCCTGAATATTCATGAGTACAATCAATAATTTTGCTGTACTCGTGCTAGTAATTCACGCGCCACCTGGCTAAGAAGACGCCCCTCAGCTCGGCCGTGAAATCGCTCCATGAGTACCGGCATAAGTTTGCCCATATCGGCTGGACTGCGCAATCCGAATTCAGCGATCAGGTCTGCAATCTGAGGGCGAAGTTCATCATCAGTCAGTTGTTGTGGCAGATACTGCTCCAGAATCTGGGCCTCCGCCTCCTCTGCTGCAGCCCGTTCAACGTGACCGGCTTTGTGATACATCTCGGCGGCATCACGACGACGCTTGATCTCCCTGGTAATCACCGCGACCTGATCTGCGGGGGCCAGCGGTGTGTGATAATCAGCAGCAATCGCGGCCAGCGCCGCATCACGCGCCTCAGGATCATCGGCCAGGCGGGCCTCAATATCCCGTGCCTGAGCTGCATACGTCTGCCGGGCAGCCTCGATCTGTGCATTCTGCAACGCCGCACGAGCGCTACGAATGACTTCCACGCGCAGCCTGTCACCACAACGCATGGCCTGCTTTAGATCGCTCTGTAGTTGTTCATGAATATCCATAAAACTGGTACTCCTTCATCTACATATACGTGCAGGTTGGAACTTAAAACCTCGCATGTTTGTGGCCTGCCGTATTTACCAGACATAGAGCCTTACACTATCGTCCTCAGAACGATCCTTAATATATAATAGTATATTTGTCAGAGGTCGGGACAGCCTGGAAGATGGTACAATAGCAATCCTATGCTCATTGTCAACCAAAGTCCCGGCGTTTGCCTGGATCTCGCTTTGTCCCCGCGAACGCCGGGACTCCGGTTTTTCACGACTCAATGATTATGATTATGGAGAACTGGAACTGTACGTATGATCCGTATCCATACTTCTATTGCAATAATCAGACCACACACATAAAGTACCAGGACTCATGCGATGGTATAGTCACCTCGCTTTTTCATCTGCGGTAAAACGGAAGAAACGTTCTTCATTCCATTTTTCGCCTACGACAAATTTGGAGACCAGACAGTGTACCGTTCTATCCCATTCGGCTCTGCACAAAGTAACCATGGGCGAAAAAGCCGATTTGTTCAAGCGACACATACGTCCTACAAAGTAATACGGCGAGGACAGACGCGTTGTTTCTCGGCAATAATAATCGCCCGAATTTGCCCAACGGCTTCATCAAGCCGATCTTCGTGATTGATCACGACATAATCAAAGAGTGACAACTGCGCCAGTTCGTGCTGGGCCAGCGCCAGGCGCCCTTCAATTTCTTCCGGTGTCTCGGTACGTCGCAAACTCAAACGATGTCGCAACTCGTCTAGCGAAGCGGGGGCAATAAAAATAAAAACGGCCTCTGGTGCCATACGCTTGATCGTCGCAGCTCCATCAACATTAATGCGCAAAATAACATCACGGCCACTGGCAATCGCCTGCCGCACCTCAGACTTGGGAATCCCACGATAGTGTCCATATACGAGCGCCCATTCCAACAACTCTTCGTGCGCAATCATCTCCTCAAAGCGTTGATGGCTCACAAAATGATAATCGTAGCCATCGATCTCACCTGGTCGTTGCGGACGACTGTTGGCTGTCACCACAAAATGGAAGGGGAATCCAAGTTCCCGCATGCGCATCAACACCGAGTCCTTGCCCACACCCGATGGCCCCGAAATAACCACCAGCAATGGATAAGGTGCCTGACCAGCGAGAATCGGGTTTTGAGTTACACATGTCATTGCTTTATACTACTATAAAATGTCTTACCATACCGCTTTTCCCTGGTCGATAATGCCTGGATAGGCCTGTGCTGCTACAGGCTGGCCTTTTTACATTGACCGCCGCCGCAGCACGAGCAGTGTATCAACATGAGAGAGATCGAGTCGCGTATGTATTTTGATGCCTTAACCCTGGCAGCCGTTGCAGATGAACTGCGTGCTACGATTCTGGGTGGCCGCATCCAGCGGGTGTTGCTTACTGGCCCGCTCGGAATTGGCATGGAGGTCTATGCCCGGCATCAACGCCATCAACTCCTCGCTTCCGCGCATCCCCAATGGGCACGGGTTCACCTGGTACGTCATAAACTTTCGCGTGGTGCTGAACAGGCCACACCTTTTTTAGTGTTACTACGTAAATACGTCCTTGGTGGGCGCATTATAGCTATTGAGCAACCAGAACTAGAACGAATCTTAGTGCTAAGTATAGTCAAAGAACCGACGTTGCGCAACCCCGAACCAGAACAGAACACACGCCAATCTGCATCAGATAACCCTTGCCTGGAAGGGATCACGAGAATTGCTCCGGTCGATGATCGGTCTGTTGCCGACCATACACCGATTCCGCCCGTGCGGTCGTCAGCACGGGCAGAGAACTTGCTCCGCTGCGAATTGATCATAGAACCTATGGAACGCCGCAGTAACATTATTCTGGTCGATGATAACAACCTTATTCTGGATAGCATCAAGCGTGTAACACCTCAGATGAGCCAGCGCGTGATTCTGCCACGCCATGTCTACGAAGCGCCACCGCGTCAGCATAAGCGTGATCCACATATGGCAACTGCCTCGGATATGGCGACACTGGCCAGGACAGAGGGGCGCATGCTGGCACAGGCGCTGGTGGCTGCCTATCGTGGTGTTTCGCCCCAGGTAGCACGTGAGGTAATCTATCGTGGGACAGGCACACCAGACAGTGCTGTGCAAGCGGCATTACCCTGGGAGCAACTTGCAACGGAACTGCGGGCCATTATGAGTGGGGAGTGGACACCCACACTGATACCTGGCCCGGAGCAACCTCAGGCCTATGCACCCTATGCCCTGACCCATCTGCCAGGTGCCACGCCACAACCGACGATCAGTGTGGCGCTGGAAACGTTCTATGCGCCACGTGAGACTGTAACCGCTTATCACCAGCGCCGGGCAGATGTACAGCAGCAATTCGCTGCTGTCCGCGAACGTCTACAACGTCAGCAGCAGCAATTACTCAAGGAGCTGGAGCGAATGCGCAACCTGGAGCAACTGCGCTGGGAAGGTGAAATGATTTTTGCCTTTCTGCACACCCTGACGCCTGGTCAGGTTAGTCTTGAGGTAGAGGGGCGACAGATTACCCTTGATCCGCATCGCAATCCTGTTGAGGCCGCGCAGATCCGCTTCCGTGCCTATGAGAAAGCAAAACAGGGATTGGCCGGTATTCCTGAGCGCTGCCGGGCGACTGAACATGCTCTGGCCGGCTTAGAACAACTGGCAACTCTGCTCGACATCGCCGATACCCGGGAACAGATTGATCAGATTGCCCAGGAAGCTGTAGAGCAAGGATATATTCGTTCGTTATTCCCAAACACGCAGCATAAACGCCAGAACAGGCCTGGTTGCCAGCAGAGAGTTCGGCGGCTCAAGCCTTTGCACCTGGTTTCCAGTGATGGCCTGGATATTTACGTTGGGCGTAGTTCCGAACAAAATGCGGAGGTAACTTTTCGGATTGGACGACCCGATGACCTCTGGCTGCATGTACGTACTATTCCGGGGGCCCATGTCATTGTGCGCACATCTGGTAGCGATGTGCCAGAGCGTACCCTTCAGGAAGCCGCCGGCCTGGCAGCCTATTTCAGTCGTGTCCGCACAGAACATATGGTTGATGTTGATCTCACCCATCGCCGCCTGGTACGCAAGGTACCCGGTGGCCCGCCTGGACTGGTAACATATCGCGCCGAACGCACATTGCGGGTTACACCGATACCGCCCTGGATGTGATATCCAGTGTCTATACCTACTACCACGAGACTTCATTTCGCAGCCGGGGTGCGGAAGCCTGCGGCTCCGCCGAGATCACCCTATCTGGGGCAGTGTAGCTTCACCGCGCCACGCCTTCCTACCCAAGGGATGTCTCGTAGTAGTACTATACCTACTACTACCACCAGACCTTGTTTCTGGGGTAGTGGGTACTGGCGAGGATGACGAAAAAATACAGTACACACGAAACTCCAGTGTGTACTGTATGTACAACAATGAATAACAAATGCAGAGCAACTAAACTCTACAGCGATGTCATGGTAATGCAAGAATAATACGATTATACCAGACATCACTGATCGTCTGTCCAGTGATAGTCAGAATTGCCACACATGTGACCGCGATCAAGACCAGGATCAGCCCATATTCCACCAGTCCCTGCGCGGGGCTACGAGTAAAAACGCAAGGCCGGATTCGATGGATCACACGTCCGATTCTGTCCATAAAGATCGACAGAATACAATATAGCCACCGCATCATTGTTCACCTCCTCTCCGCGCTATATAAGCACCAGGCGATAATTAACTCTACTATAACATATCAGCACCCCAAACCTGATAGTACTCAGGTCCTCAATTTATCATAACCCATGCACCGCAACCATGTGACATTACTGCACACAGATTACAGCACAGGACAAACCGGCGTCGTAGATACTCTCAAGTGTAGTGTTTTTGTTCCAACCGTGCGGAATGAAGGGGCATACGGATAACTATCCCTCTATTCGGTAGAATGCTTCTGACTGGGGAGAGGGAGCCGCAGGCCCCTGGAACTCACTGTATTGCTGGCCTTTTGTACCAGCAACGCAGCGAATTTAAAGGGCGGCAGCCCTGAACGTGATGTACAGGGGGTACCTGGGCGTACACCCCTACAGGTACATAACGACGCTGCAGGGCTGGCACGGGAACTGGTCTCGACCGCAACCAGCTCACATGTGAACGCATCGTAGAATCCCTCGCCTTTTTCTCGGTTTGCAGAACAAGATACCGAACGGGTGATCACGCTGAATCTGCCTGAAAATATGATGTAGGGCAGCCAGACTGTCACACACGATACCACACATAACTGACCTACTTATTTCTGGACATCCGTTCATATACAACCGGATGGGCCAGGAGATAGTCATACGCCCGCAACGCAGCGCGTGCCCCTTCGCCAATCGCAATCAACACTTGCTCACCAAAGGCCGTCGTGACATCACCCGCCGCAAACAGGCCGGGTACCGAAGATTGATTGCTGTGATCAATCACGATAAAGCCATCGGCATCAGTTTCGACTAACCCCCTGACCATATCGCTGTTGGGATGTAGACCCAGATCGATAAAGGCGGCATCGACCTGCAATGTGCGGATCTGGCCTTGATACTCAACCACCACTTGCTCGATCATGGATACACCCTGCACTTCTTTGACACGATAACCGACCAGTATGTCAACATTGGGACGTTGTTGTAAGATGTGAACGAGAGGGGTCGTAGTCGGCAGTGTTTCCGGTTCAATCACATAAACTTTCTCGGCTGTGTACGATAGCTCAACTGCACCCCGTAGCGCACGTTGCGAGGTGCCAATAATAGCTGCCGTCTTGCCCTGAAGCAACAAAGCATGCGTCGTTGGCGAGTAGCCAATCCCCATGCCCAGAAACTCCCTGGCACCGGGAACGTCTAACATAATAGGGGTGACACCCGTGGCAATCACGACCGCCGCACTTTTCTTCAGACCATTGCGCAGGGTCTCTACATGAAAGAAATCACCCACTCTACTCACTTTCGTCACCCGATCACGCAACGTTACCCCAGAACGGGTCTTGACCTGCCGTTCAAAGAGATGCACCGTTTCTTCACCAGCCAGCTGAGCCTCACCCAGCGGCTGCTCTTCCGGAAATGCCAGGTGAACCAGAATGTGCCCGACGAGATAATCCTCCTCTGAACGAAGCGTCAGGCGCTGCCCTGTCTTCCCACCCAGTTGCTCATAAATAACTAAAACATCCAGATGTTTCCCCAACGCAGATGACGTAGCCGACAACGCCGCCGCACCGCCACCAACAACAATAAGATCATGCATATCTTACCTCCCTAAAATGTGTATCTTCTTCGATACCAGTAGGGTTCTTTCACGGACGGAGCGTCCCAGAGTCCTCCTACACTGCTATTGATCGACTATCTGCCTGAGAATTCTGGTACAGCGACGGTTTCCAGGCATACATTAATAAGGATAATCGCTCAGAGGAACATTCGCCAGAGGCGTTGCGGTGGCCTGTGGCCCCCACGCTCCTCTGCGCGTCCGTTTGTGTGGCGGTTTTCCTGCCACAAACGGTCGCACAAGAAACGATGGGCGGGGCAGAACTTCTCACCCTTCCCACCTGAACGGGTACAGCATTTGATCCTAAGTATACCCGATTTTTGAAAAGTACATATTCACACGTGCTCTTGAGCACACGGGCATCTTGACCACATATTCCGCAGCGCAACAAGGTCAGGACGCCCGCACACCCAGCCCGCATGCCCAGGGTGGCGTTTTACCCCAAAGATGAACAATTACTATACTATTAAGGAGCGCATTTGCAGTATAATGGTAGTATCAGCTAGATTGTTGTTCTGTATTATCATCTGAGACAAAGTGCCATGCGCGCTGGCAAGAAGGCATCCTGGCTCAAGCTGCGTACATTCTGTAACTGCTCAGGTGGAATGGTCAGGAGGGGTATTTCCTCTTCCAGGTCTCTGCAATTGTGCAAGAGCCTGCGGCTCCCTCGCTGGCGCAGATACCACCTGAACCGTTACAACATTCGGGTTATGAAGGAGCGTGTTATATGCTACGACCGATAGATTATCGCAACCCACGTCTGGCGGTGATCATTCTGCTGACACTGATTTTCACCGCCTGCACCCAGAACCTGTCAGAAACATCTATACCGGACGTGACACCTGGTTTGACTGTAGCGGCCGCCAATACAATATCCCCAGATAGCATCCCCTTGAACTCACCTGGATTGCAGGGCGAACCAGGTACATTGGAACAAATTATTGCTACCATCTATACCAACGCCGCACCAGCAGTCGTGCGTATTGAGCCACGTGGTGGCCTCGGCTCAGGATTTTTAATTGATAATCAGGGTCATATTGTCACCAACAATCATGTGGTAGCCAGACAAAATCGGGTACGTGTGCTATTCTCAGGTCTCTTTGAAACACCGGGCGAGGTGATTGGCACTGATCCAGACAGTGACCTGGCCGTGGTGCGCGTGACCGACATTCCACCGGGTGTTCAGCCGCTGCGACTCGGTGATTCAGATCAGCTACAGGTGGGACAGATAACAATTGCAATTGGCAATCCGCTGGGCCAGGATCGCACCGTAACCAGCGGGATTGTGAGTGCTCTCGGACGTACATTGGCCGAGACACCAGGCGGATTCTCAATCGGGGGAATTGTACAGACCGATGCCGCTATCAATCCGGGTAATTCGGGCGGACCATTGCTGAATGCACAGGGTGAAGTAATTGGCGTGAATACCGCAATTGCGACTATTCCTGACCGTTTCGGTGGGCAGCAGGCCAGCCAGGGGATCGGGTTTGCCGTGCCTGTCAATCTGGTCAAGAAAGTTGTGCCAGCGTTGATTGAACAGGGCCGTTATGAGCATCCCTATCTAGGCATAGCGATTGGCGAGCCAATTACAACCTTTGTTGCCCAACAGCAGGGATTACCATCCCCAGGATTGCCTATCAGTCCGAATGACCGCAATGGTCCGGCATTTCAAGCGGGCTTACGCAACACGGTGATCCTGGTGGCCATTGATGGACAACCTGTAGCTTCAAGCGACGATATTATCTCTTATCTCGAGTTGCGGACTCAACCTGGCGACACGGTCGTACTGACGATAGTGGACACAGATGGTGAACGATCTGAACTGTCGGTGAAGGTTGGGGCACGACCACGCATTCAGGTAGAACGAGGTCGGCAACGTCTATTTCCATAGCTTGCACAGGACGAAAATAGCTCGTACCACTATCGAGAAACAACGAGGAGCGAGAAGTGAGAGGAGAGAAACCTCTATTCTCACTTTTTCGGTCTCGCTCCTGGGGCTTCTCTGTGGGGAGCGAGAAGTGAGAGGAGAGAAACCTCTATTCTCACTCCTCGCTTCTCTTCCCTCACTTCTCGCCAGCGTCGGCACAGATCCGCACACTACACGAACCGAAAAAGGGTTTGACACTGGCGGTAGGATTCGCTAGACTGAGACTGAACAGTTTCTGTTCAGTCAGGTGTAGCTACATAGCTGCACTCCAATAATACGGAGACACTCTGGTGGGTTCATATCCTTAAGCCTCTACCCCCTATCAGAAAGGATAGGCGATGATACTCAATCCCCGTGCAACCATCATCACAGGTTGCACTCTGATGACGTTCTTAACTGTTCTGTTTCACCCCACGTTACTGGCGCAGGCTCGCTCCAACCCGGTACCAATGTCTACCACGGCTGGTCAATCGTTTGTGACCGGTGAAGTTTTGATCAAGGTGAAGCCCGGCTTCGAGCTTTCAACACAGGCGCGGGTTACGCTCGCAGGCTTTACGGTGGCTGACCGTTCCATGCACGCTACTGCCCAGAGTCTGGATCGTCTGCTTGCAACAGTGCAGACCAGGCATGCCGAGTTGCTCAGTCCTGGCAGTGCAACCTATCGCCTGATCGTCCCCCCTGAAGCAGACATCGTACAGGTTGCACAGATGATAGCGGCCCACCCGGCTGTGGAATTTGCCGAACCCAATGCGCTACGCCAGATCATGCGCACTCCGAATGATCCATTTGTGCGTGAGCAATGGGCATTGACCAATATCCAGGCCTTTGAAGCCTGGGATATTACGACTGGAGCCGAAATCGTGGTCGCCGTGATTGACACCGGTGTATCTAGCTCGCATCCCGATCTGGCGGGCAAAGTGCTGCCTGGCTATGATGCAATAACCGGCAGTGATCGCAGTGAGGATGTTCATGGTCATGGCACGGCCGTATCCGGGTTGATCGCAGCGAACACGAATAATGGCAAAGGTATCGCCGGCCTGTGCTGGGGATGTCGTATTCTGCCCATCAAGGCCCTCTCGGCGCAAGGTGTTGGCGACGATGCCGCCATTGCACGCGGTATCCGCCATGCAACTGATGCCGGAGCGCGAATTATTAATTTGAGTCTGGGTGGCACACAGGATACACGGGTGCTGCGCGAAGCCGTGGAATATGCCTATGATCGGGGGGTGCTGGTAGTCGCTGCCTCTGGCAATGAACGGCAACAAGGGAACGCGGTGAACTATCCCGCTGCGTATCCGCAAGTGCTGGCAGTCAGCGGTACCAGCAATGCCGATACTATCACGGGCTTCTCAAACACGGGCAGTCATATCGATATTTCTGCCCCCAGTGTGGGCTTGTGGACAACCCTGGTGGGTGAGCGCGAATATGGCCCACCGAATGGCACATCCTTTGCGTCACCCTACGTTGCCGCAGCTGCGGCACTGGTCTGGACGGTACGGCCCGACCTCAGTCATGTGGATGTCACGTGTGTGCTATCTGCCAGCGCTGATGACAAAGGCCCGCCTGGGTGGGACGAGGAGTATGGCTGGGGACGCTTGAATGTATTCCGCGCCGTGCAACTGGCACAGACCTATAACGGCTGCCCGCTGCAAGAGCCAGCTCCGGTACCCGAACAACCACCAGCCGCGCAACCACCGGCTGCGCAGCCGGCAAACCCATTTGCACCCATTGAACCCATCAGCAGTACTCCCGATCAGATTTACTTTTCCGAGACACAACATTCGGTACGTGGGGGCTTCAAAACCTATTGGGAGCGTCATGGAGGGTTGCCTATCTTTGGCTATCCCATCAGTGAAGAATTTGTGGAACGTGCCCCAGATGGACGGGATTATGTCGTTCAGTACTTTGAACGGTATCGTTTTGAGCTACATCCTGAGAACGCTGCTCCCTACAATGTGCAGTTGGGACGGCTAGGTGATGTGACGCTCGAACTGCAAGGACGTAGCTGGTGGGATTTTACACGCAGTGCGCCAACATCGGGATGTCTGTTCTTTGAAGCCACCGGCCACACACTTTGCGAACCATTTTTAGACTACTGGCAGCGCAATGGCCTTGAGTTTGACGGGTTACCAGGCAAGAGCTTTGCCGAGAGTATGGCGCTCTTTGGTCAGCCTATTTCTGGGCCGATGGTGGAAGAAGTAGAACCCGGCGTTTATGTCACGGTACAATGGTTCGAGCGGGCGCGCTTTGAAGATCATGGCCCCAACGGAGTGTTGCTGGGCTTACTTAGCCGCGACCTGGCGCAGGCGCGTGGTTGGCGCTGAATGCTTGAAGAGACAGAGGACAGGCAACCGGAAACCGGTTTGATCAACTATGACAGATAATGGCGAAGGAACGCCCAACCCGCCCGCCGCTCAACCTGGCTCAACACCCGAAGCCCAGGCGTGGCGGGAAGCGGTACGCAAGGAAAACCGGCGCAAGGGGCTGGTGATTGTTCATACCGGCAACGGCAAGGGCAAAACAACAGCGGCACTGGGTATACTGATGCGCGCCTGGGGTCGTGACATGCGTCTGGGGGGTATCCAGTTTTTGAAGCACGAGAATGCCAGCTTTGGCGAATTGCGTTCGGCACAGCGTATGGGCATTGAGTTGATACCGATGGGCGATGGATTTACCTGGACAAGCCGTGATATGGACGAAACCCGGGCGCGGGCGTTATACGGGTGGGAACAGGCCCGGCAGCGTATTGCCAGCAATACCTATGATATTTTTTTGCTGGACGAGTTTACCTATGTGCTGAACTTTGGCTGGCTGCATGTGCAGAGTGTGGTGGACTGGTTGCGCGATCACAAGCCGCCCATGCTGCACCTGATCATTACCGGGCGCGACGCGCCACCGGAGTTGATCGCTTTTGCTGACCTGGTGACAGAAATGACGCTGATCAAGCACCCCTTTACGGATCAGGGCATTAAGGCCCAGAAAGGTATCGAGTTTTGAGACGTTAGGAGTTTGGAACGTTGAAATACAACGTACTGCAAAGGTGCCAGTAGCGCCGGGGCAGGTGGGACATTGACGGTTTCGCACATGTGCATGAAGGGGTTCAGGTATGGCGAATATGCAGCACGGCAGCCATGCGATCACCAGCGACAACGCAGACTCGGCCCAAGCCGTGACACGGTCGTGCATGTATCTGGATTACCTTTCAATGTTCAAGTCGTTCCTACGAATACGTGCTCAATTTGGAACCACCATTACCAACCGACGGCGCAACCATCGCAGCGCGGCTCGCTACCGGCTACGTAGCTGCCCCCCGGCTGGCGCTGAATGATCTGGCCGCGCCCATAGCCGAACGAGCCGGTCTCGGTGGTGATGCGCACGTCGTGACCACGCGCCAGCAGGCCCTCGATCACGTGGCGCGGCGTGGCATGTTCGACATAGACTGCCGCGCCTTCCACTCGCCAGCGCGGAGCATCAAGCGCCGCCTGCGGATTCAAGCCATAGTCTAGCATGTTGACCAGCACCTGCACGTGGCCCTGCGGCTGCATCACGCCACCCATCACACCAAACGGCCCGACTGCCTGCCCCTGGCGCGTCAGAAAAGCGGGAATAATCGTATGATACGGGCGCTTGCCCGGTGCCAGCACGTTCGGGTGGCCGGTATCCAG
>Ga0308417_1000018_pt1 | contig 167867 bp, 145 predicted proteins | sample HotsprSampleOS65_FD_203528 | JGI IMG/M metagenome (GOLD analysis project Ga0308417, IMG submission 203528) | Hot spring phototrophic mat microbial communities from Octopus Spring, Yellowstone National Park, Wyoming, United States - 20090730_OS65 ... | reverse complement strand
TGTCGATCCTGCGGGGTCATAGCTGCCGCCTCCACCCCGCAGAACACTTCGGTCAGCTTCTTCGTGGCGCGACGTATCCCCCTTCGGTCAGATTTATTGTGGCGCGATACGGCGCCGAACTTGACCAAGTGATTGCGAAAATCATGCAGTACGAGCGGCGGGACTACGCCCGCACGGCGGTGCTGGCGGCGGATGCCAGCGACGCGAACGCCAATGTGCCCTTCAAGGTGGCCAGCGAGGCGATGGCAGCAGGGTGGTCCAGCCACTGGGCGACGACCCGCGCCTATCTGGACGACATGCCGGTGGCCGCGGCGCGGGCCGCGCTCATGGCTGGCATCAACGACGGCGCTGCGTTGACCTCCTTCGTCGGGCATTCCGGCCCCACCCGATGGACGTACAAGGGGTTGTTCTCCACCGCCGACGTCCCCCTGCTGACCAACGAAGGGCGGCCGACGGTGGCGGTTCAGTGGGGGTGCTGGAACACGTACTACGTTAATCGCACCTCGGAATCCCTGGCGACCATGATGCTTCTCACCCCGGGGAAGGGGGCCGCGGCTATGCTGGGGGCCACGACGCTCACCCGCGACGTGGCAGAAAACGCCTTGGGGCGGCTGCTGCTACCCCTGGTGGTGCAGCCCGGGGTCACTCTCGGGGACGCCGTGGTGCGTGCCAAGCGGGAGCTGGGGCGGACGCAGCCGGGTATGGCCGATGTGTTGTACGGGTGGAACCTGTTGGGCGATCCTGGCCTGGTGGTGTCGGAGTGAGCGAGGGGCGCGGCAAAGGGGACGAGGCGCAGCGCCCCTGCCCGCGCCCCAAGCTTTGCTCGGGATGCGGGGCGGCGAGGTAGCCGTGAGCGGGATCGTGTTCGTCCGTAACCGGGATGGCCGCCCCGTGGACCCTCTGGTCTTCGCTGCAATGTGCGAGGGGTTGGCGCATCGCGCCGTGGACGGGCAGAGGGTCGTCTCGGGGGAAGATTGGCGCCTGGCTTTTTTCAGCTGGTGGACTACTCCCGAGGAGGTGGGGGAGTTCCAGCCACTCCAGGACAGCCGAATCGGAGTGTACCTGGCTTTCGAAGGCCGCCTGGACAACCGCCGAGAATTGGCAGCGGCCCTTGGGCTTGCGGCCGGCCAGCAGCTTTCCGATGCGGCTCTCGCGTTGCAAGCCTACGAATGCTGGGGAGCGGAGTCCCTTGCGCGGTTCGTCGGACCTTTTGCTGTCGTGGTCGTGGAAGAGCCTGGGGGGCGCCTCGTCGGCGCCCGGGATCAGCTGGGCGAGCGCACCCTTGTGTACGCCCAGGTGGGCGGAACTCTCGTGGTGGCGTCGGAGGAGTGCGCAGTACTGGCCCACCCAGGGGTTCGCAATCTCCTTAACGAACGAACCGTGGCCCGCTACCTTGCTGTGCTGCCGCCGGCTGAGGGCCAAACCTTCTTTGCAGACGTCAGCGAGCTGCCCCCGGGCCACGTGCTTCTCGCCGACCAGAACGGGGTGCGGCTGCGCCGCTACTGGCAGCCGGATCTGACCCCGTTGCCGGTGCGCAACGAAGGGGAGGTGGTGGAAGAGTGGCGAGCGCTCTTGCGGGACGCCGTGGCAGCGTGCCTGAGGACGCCTTCGGCGGTGGGCGTGTTGATGAGCGGTGGCCTCGATTCCACCGCGGTGGCAGCCATGGCCGCCGAGTATGGGCACCGCCGAGGAAGGCCAGTGGCGGTTTCCTGGGTGTTCGACGAGCTGGCTGGGGCCGACGAGCGCCGGTTCATGGCCCCGGTGGTGGCGCGCCATGGCCTGGATTGGATTCAGGTGCACGGTGACGAGCTTTGGCCGCTGTGTCCAACGGTGGGTTGGGGTGACAACCCCAACGGCCCGGGCGAGGCCCCCAGTAAGGCCCTCTGGGTGGCCACCGCGGCGGCTCTGAGGGAGCGCCACTGCTCGGTGCTGCTCACCGGGGAAAGCGGCGATCACTTGTATTTCGGCTGGGAGCACTGGCTGCGCGACCTGTTGCACGCCCGACGCTTTGGCGCTGCAGCGATCGGAGTGGTGCGCGCGTTGCTGACGGGGGTGGCCGTTGATCGGCGGGAGCTACGGCGGCTGAAGTCAGCCCTGGGGCGAGCGGTGGGGTGGAGGAGAGCTCGAGCGAACGGTGGCCTGGTGCGACGTTGGCTGACCCAGGAGGGCGCGACGCTGGTGCGCGGCAGCGGCGGCCCGGGCGAGGTTGGTGACCGGCCAACCGGCCGCCTGGCGGGGCTCGAGGACCCTTGGAATCGCTGGGGGCTGGTGGAGGGTTATCGGTTCGGCCGTCGGTTGGGCCTCGATGTGCGGCGGCCGTACCGCGATTTGCGGCTGGCCCAATTCGCCGCGCGTATTCCCAGCTACATGCTGGCGCGTGGGGGCTGGAGCAAGTGGATCGGGAGAGTGGCGGTGCAGGCCCTGCTTCCGACGGCGGTCGCATGGCGGCGGTGGAGATCCTCGCATCTTCCCTTTATCGCTCGCGGTCTCGCGGAGAGGGGAGTCGAGGTCGTACGTACCCAGCTTGCACGGCCCCGCGCGGTGTGGTGGCAGTACGTGGATGAGCAGGTGTTCCGTGCTGCCTATCCGCGCCGTCTGCAGCGCGGTCGGGACGGCGCCGAGACGGTCGTGGCGTGGCAGTGTGTGTGCTTGGAGCTATGGCGGGAACGGCTGGGGTCACCTTTGGCGGTGGCGGCCGACGGCGGCTGGGAAGAGGAGAGGGAATGCGCATGAACGACCTCGAACACTATAACGACGGCTCGGGCCGCGGGCCCGTGGGAAGTCCGAACGGAGCGGAGTGCCTGACTCCGTCGTACGAGCCACCCAGGTTGGTGGTGCTGGGAGACCTGCGCAGCCGTACGCTTGGCGGTCCCTCGGGGGTCGGGGATTCGCCCGCTCCGACAACACAAACGTACGCGTAGTGGCGGAATTCACATCCACGGCTCGGATGAGGCGGGCGACCCAACGAGGCTGCGACTGTTGAGAGCGCCGGCGCTTTTGGGGAAGGGGACGGCGCGGCTCGGCGGCCACCCAGGCGAGACGCCGAAAGTTTTTTTGGCGCAGTGATTCTGGGTTCGCCGACGGCCGGGCCAGGAATCGGGCTGTTGGGGATTAAGAGATTGAGCGGAGGAACCCTCGGGCGGTGAGTCAGTCAGTCGCGGGAGCGATCCAGTTCCCATTGCCCTCCCTCGGCGGAGTGATGGAACTCCACTACCAGCGCGACGGGTGCTGCGTGGGTGTGCACGGCGGGCCGAGGTGGTTCGTGTCCCGGCAGGGTGAAGTGACTGCCCAAGACAGTGCCGTGCCAGCCAGCGCGGAGGGGATCGCGGCAGACTCTTTCCGGCACGGCCCGGTGGAGGTTCTGGCGCGCGCCATGCGCGGCCAGTTCTGTCTGCATGCCTCTGCCGTGCTGGTGAACGCAACCGACGTGGTGGCTTTCGTCGGAGAGTCGGGGATGGGAAAATCTACCCTCGCTCGGTTGATCCAGGAGGCCACAGGTGGAGGATGGCCACGGGTGGCCGATGATGTTCTGCCGGTCCAAATGGCCCAGGGAGAAGTGGTCGTTGACCCCTCCTTTCTGCAGCCAAAGCTTCAGCCCCACGAGCAGTTTGTCCGCAGTTCGGATGCCGCCTCTCTGGCTTTGGCGGCGATGTGTCTGCTGGAGCCGGCCGCCGACGATGGTACGGTACGATGGCGGCGGGCGAGGGGAGTGGAGGCGGCGGCCGTAGTGGCCGGAAATACCATGGGCGCGCGCCTGTTTGATCGCCAGCTGTTAGAGGCTCATCTTTCTTTTTCCACCGCCGTGGCGGCCAAGGTGCAGGTGTACAGACTGCAGTATCCGCGCCAGTTCAGCGTAGCTCCCCAGATCATCGCTTGGATTGCGGCCGATGCTGGGCTCGTCCACGCCAGCAGAGAGGGTCCCTATGGAGGGTGAACGTGCTGCGGAAACTTGGGTGCGGAGGGCGGCCTCGGTGTTGTCCCGGGAGATCCTCGACGAGGCCGTGCTGTTGGACCCGGAAGGAGGGCTATACTTCGGCGTCAACCCGACCGGCAGCCTGCTGTGGTCGGCGATGGCCGAGGCGGTGACCCTCTCTGAGCTGGTGCGCCTCTTGGTGACGCGGTTCGGGATCCCCGACGAGCAGGCGTGGGGGGATGTGAGGCGATTCGTGGGCGAGCTGGAGCGGCATGGCTTGGTGGAGATCCTGGCACCGTAAAGCGAGGAAGGCACGGGAGCTGTCGCGGCGCGACTGGTGGGTGATCGCCCGGGCGCGCTTTTGGATGGCGGTGTCGTGGTTCGGCCTGCGCCTGGCTGGCTTCGAGCGCACGCGCCGCTGGTTGGCGGGGCGAGCGCCGGCAGCCGCTGGGCGGGTCGAGGTCAGCGACGCCGAGGTGCAGCGGCTGGTGTTTCTCATCGGCGTCGCCGCCCGCGCCGGCTTCACCCGCCACACCTGCTTGCCCCGCAGCTTGGTGCTGCAGCGCTTCCTTGTTCATCGCGGCCTGCCAGCGGAGCTGCGCATCGGCGTACGCCGGGAGGGCGGCCAGATCGCCGGGCACGCCTGGGTGGAGGTAGCCGGCCAGGCGGTGGGGGAGCCGGAGGACGTCCAGGCGCGCTTCGTACCGCTGCTTGAGGGGTAAGGGGCGGGAATTGAAACGCGCGAGGCCGGCCTTCCACGGGTGGCACCCCAGTGAAGCGGGACAGGGCGGCGGCGGGCCGGGGCGTTACGGACGGTCTTTGTCGGGTTCGGCGTAGACCTTTTCGTCGACCAGTTGGGCACCCGGGGCGTCGGCCTCCACGTCGCGGCCGCTGCCCTGGCGAGCCAGAAAGTTGCGGTAGAACTCGTGCTGGATGAGCAGGTTCATGATCTCATTGGTGCCCGTCCAGATGGTGATGAGGCGGCAGTCACGCAGCAGCCGTTCCACGGGATATACGTTGGTGTAGCCGATACCGCCAAGGATCTGCATGGCATGGTTGATGATCGTCCAGGCCGAATCGGTGGCAAACTTTTTTGCCTCGGACACCAGCCGCCGCACCGTGCCGGGCTCCTCGCCGGCGTCCACCGCTTGGGCCGCGCCGAAGTTCAAGGCGCGGGCGGCGTCCAGCAGCGTCAGACCATCGGCGATCTTGAAGTTGACCCCCTGGAAACGGCGGATCTTTTCGCCGAAGGCGTGACGGCGATCGGCGTAACGGGCGGCCACTTCCAGGGCGGCGCGGGCCATGCCGACGGCGCCCCCGGCGGAGGTGAGGCGCTCGGGGATCATCATCTGGTGAAACACCTCGGTCCCGCGCCCGATCCCCGCCTCGCCGCCGAGCACGTTGGCCAGCGGCACGGGGGCGTTGCGGAAGACCAGCCGCCCGGTGCCCGAGCCGCGGTTGCCCATGAGCCCGTAGACGTGGTGCACCTCCACGCCCGGCCCGCGCTCCACCAGGAAGGTGGTCATGCTGCGCTTGGCATCGCCCAGCCCCTCGACGCGGCCGTAGACGAGGATGAGGTCGGCCCCCTCGGCGCCCACCACGAAACGCTTTTGACCGGACAGGTAAAAGGTATCGCCCTCGCGGCGCGCCACCGTGGTGGCGCCGAAGAAGTCGGAGCCGCCCCGGGGCTCGGTGAGTCCCTCGGCCACCGGCAGCGTGCCGGCCAACATGGGCCGCAAGTAGCGCTCCTTCTGCTCGTCGGTGCCGAACACGTGGATCGCCTCGCCGACGATGGACACCAGCGACCACAGGCAGGGCAGCGCCGTGCCCAGCACACCGATCTCCTCCAGGGCGACCATTTCGGCAGTCCACGGCAGTCCCCGTCCCCCCCAGCGGGGGTCGAAGCGCAAACCCAGCAGACGGCGGGCGCCGGCCTCGGCGAGAAACTCGCGGGGGAAAGGGGCCTTCTCGGCGTCCATGTCCAGCAGCAACTGGCGCGGCACCCAGGCGGCCAGTTCGCGCATCTCCCGTTGCACGGTGAGGGCGGTGTCGGAGAGGGTCTTGGCGGTCAGCATGGGGGGCCTCCCGGCATGTCTGGAGGCTACTACGCTGGCTCAGGCAGGGCAAGACGCACCGCTTTGGCGCCTCGCCCAGGATGGGGTAAGCTCCGCGCCCAGTGAGCGCTGCCCCAGTTGCCCGTGCCGGTGGTTCGCCCGTACCGGCGTTCCTCGCCCTGGCGGATGGCACCGTGTTCGAGGGTCGTGCTCAAGCTGACGGGGAAGCGCAGGGCGAGGTGGTGTTCAACACCTCCATGTTCGGCTACCAGGAGATGCTCACCGATCCTTCCTACCGGGGCCAGATCCTGGTGTTGACCGCGCCCCACGTGGGCAACGTGGGCGTCAACCACGAGGACGCCGAGGGCCGGCGAGTGGGGGCCCAGGGTCTGGTGGTCCCGGACCTGGAGGTGGCGCCCTCCAACTGGCGGGCGAGAGAGTCGCTGCCCGCGTATCTGCAGCGCTTTGGGGTGCCCTACGCCTGGGGGTTCGATACCCGCGCGCTGGTTCTGCACCTGCGCCGGCAGGGGGCGCTGCCCGGGGCGCTGGTGTGCGGGGGCGCAGCCACGGCACGGCGGGCGAGGGAGCTGGCGGCCCAAGCGCGGGGGACGGACGGCTGCGATCTCACCGGTGGCGTTGCGGCCGATGGGGTTTTCGCTTGGGGGGAGGGGTCGTGGCGGGCCAGCGGCCGGCGCCCCAGGGAGGGCGCGGCGCGGGTGCGGGTGGTGGTGCTGGACTGCGGCGTCAAGCGGTCGATCCTGCGGCGCCTGGTGGATGCCGGGGCGGAGGTGCTGGTGGCGCCGCCTTCCCTCTCCGCCGGGGAGGTGCTGGCGCTCGAACCCGCCGGCGTGGTGCTGTCCAACGGTCCCGGCGACCCCGCCGCGGTGACGAGGGTCATTGCCCTGGTGGGCGAGCTCCTGGGTCGCCTACCGCTGCTCGGCATCTGCCTCGGACATCAGTTGTTGGCGCTGGCCATGGGGGGGAGGACGTACAAGCTACCCTTCGGACACCACGGTGCCAATCACCCGGTACGCCACCAGGACACCGGCGAGGTGTGGATCACCTCCCAGAACCACAACTACGCCGTGGACGCCCACTGGCTGCCGGCCGGCGCCCGCGTCACCATGGTGAACCTCACCGACGGTTCGGTGGAGGGGGTGGCGGCCCCGCAGTTGCGCGCCGAAGGGATCCAGTTCCACCCCGAGGCCGGCCCCGGTCCCCACGATGCCTTGGGCGTCTTTGCGCGCTTTGTGGCCCGCTGCCGGGAGGGGGGCCGGTGAGGGGCTGCCAGCGCCGGGCCCAGGGTTGGCCCTCGTTACCCCGGATTGGCGGCAGACGGGTTGGCGCAGGCGCTGCGCTGAGCCGTAAGCGTGGTGCACCTCCGCGCCGGCGCCCTGCCTTGCATTCCCCCCGGGGGTGGCGCTGATGCCGCGGCGCCAGGAGGTCGCCAACGTCTGCATCGTCGGCGCCGGTCCGATCCGCATCGGCCAGGCGTGCGAGTTCGACTACTCGGGGGTGCAAGGGGTGCAGGCGCTGCGCGAGGAGGGGGTGCGCGTGGTGCTGGTCAACTCCAACCCCGCCACCATCATGACCGACCCGGAGCGGGCCGACGCCACCTACGTAGAGCCGGTCACCGCCGAGGTGGTGGCGGCGGTGTTGCAGCGCGAGGGGTGCGACGCCCTGCTGCCCACCCTGGGGGGCCAGACCGCCCTCAACGTGGCCGTGGAGTTGGCCGAGCAAGGGGTGCTGGAGCGCTTGGGGGTGGGTTTGCTGGGGGCCTCGGTGGCCAGCATCCGCACCGCCGAGGACCGCGAGCGCTTTCGCGAGGCAATGCGGCGCGCCGGGCTGCCGGTGCTGCCGTCGGTGACCGTGCGTTCCCCCCGGGACGCCGAGGAGGCCGCCGCAGTGGTGGGTTTCCCGGCCATTTTGCGGCCCTCCTTCACGCTGGGTGGTACCGGTGCCGCCATGGTGTACAACCGGGAGGAGTACGGCTCGGCGATCCGCGCTGCCCTGGCCGCCTCACCTGTGGGCGAGGTGCTGGTAGAGCGCTCGGTGGAGGGGTGGAAGGAGTTCGAGCTGGAGGTGATGCGCGACTGCGCCGACACGGTGGTGGTGGTGTGCTCCATCGAGAACCTGGACGCCATGGGCGTGCACACCGGGGATTCCATCACCGTGGCCCCCGCCATGACCCTCACCGACCAGGAGTACCAGGTGCTGCGGGACGCCGCCGCCACCTGCCTGCGCACCGTCGGGGTGGAGACCGGCGGTGCCAACGTGCAGTTCGCCGTCCACCCGGGCACCGGGGAGTGGGCGGTGATCGAGATGAACCCGCGGGTGTCGCGCTCCTCGGCGCTGGCCTCCAAAGCCACCGGCTTCCCCATCGCCCGCATCGCCGCCAAGTTGGCCCTGGGGTATCGTCTGGACGAGCTTACCAACGCCATCACCGGCTGCACGCCGGCGGCGTTCGAGCCGGCGCTGGACTACGTGGTGGTGAAGATCCCCCGCTTCGCCTTCGAAAAGTTTCCCGGGGCGCGGGACGTGCTGGGGACTTCCATGCAGTCGGTGGGGGAGGCGATGGCCATCGGGGCGACCTTCGAAGAGGCGCTGCAAAAGGCAATTCGCTCCCTGGAGGCGGGGCGGGACGGGCTACTCCCACCCACCGCGATTTCGGCCCTGGACGACGATGGTCTCAAGGAGCGGATTGCCGTGCCCAACTCCCAGCGGCTGTGGGCGGTGGCCGAGGGGTTGCGGCGGGGTTGGTCGGCCGAGGCGGTGAGCGCTCTGTCGCGCTGGGATCCGTGGTTTGTGCGGCGCATGGCCCGCCTGGTGGCTTTTGAAGGGCGGTGGGCCAGCCGATCGGGCGATCGCGAGCTGCTGCGTGAAGCTAAGCGCCTGGGCTTTTCAGACGAGGTGCTGGCGTCGCTAGCCGGTGTGGAGGAGAAGGAGCTCACCGCGGCGCGGCGGGACGTCGGGGTGGTGCGCCGCTACCGGCGGGTGGACACCTGCGCCGGGGAGTTCGCCGCCGCCACCCCCTACCTGTACGGGTCCTTCGGCACCCGCGACGAAGTACCGGCGGGGAAGGCCCCGGCGGTGGTGATCCTCGGCTCCGGGCCGGTGCGCATCGGCCAGGGGATCGAGTTCGATGCCTGCTGCGTGCAGGCCATCGCTGGGGTGCGCCAGGCGGGGCGCCAGGCGGTGATGGTCAACTGCAACCCCGAAACCGTCTCCACCGATTGGGACGCCGCCGATCGCCTGTACTTTGAGCCGCTGAGCTTGGAGGAAGTCCTGGACGTGGTGGAGCGGGAGCGGGCGGAGGGCGTGCTGGTGCAGTTGGGGGGGCAGACGCCGCTGTCGCTGGCGCGCCGGCTGGAGGCGGGTGGGGTGAAGATCCTGGGAACCCCGCCCCAGGCGATCCACCTGGCCGAGGACCGGCGGCGCTTTGCCGCCCTCCTGGAGCGCTTGGGTCTGCGGCAGCCGCCGGGGGAGACAGCGGTCACCTGGGAGGAGGCGCGGGCCGCCGCCGGCCGGCTGGGCTACCCACTGCTGGTGCGACCCTCGTACGTGCTAGGTGGGAGGGGGATGGAGGTGGTGTACCGGGAGGCCGAGCTGGAGGCCACGTGGCAGCGTGGCCTGGCGGCGGCCCCCGAGCATCCGGTGCTGCTGGACCGGTTCCTGGAGCGGGCGGTGGAGATCGACGTGGACGCCCTGTCGGACGGCCGCGAGGTGGTGATCTGTGGGGTGCTGGAGCACATCGAGGAGGCGGGGGTGCACTCCGGCGACTCCTCCTGCGTGCTGCCGCCGGCGTCCCTGTCGCTGGAGGTGCTGGCCGAGGTGCGCCGCATCGCCCGCACCTTGGCCCGGGAGCTGGGGGTGGTGGGACTGCTCAACGTGCAGCTGGCGGTGCGGGACGGGGCGGTGTACGTGCTGGAAGCCAACCCGCGTGCTTCTCGCACCGTGCCGTTCATCTCCAAGGCGACGGGCGTGCCTTGGGCGACCCTGGCGGCACGGGTGTGCTGCGGTGAAACCCTGGCGCAGCTGGGGGTACGGGACGGCGTTCCGCTGGGCGTGGCGGTGAAGATGCCCGTCTTCCCCTTCGATCGTTTTCCCGGGGTGGACCCGGTGCTGGGACCTGAGATGCGCTCCACCGGCGAGGTGATGGGAATGGCCCAGCGCTTCGGCGCCGCCTACGCCAAAGCCGCCCTGGCGGCGGGCCTGCGCCTGCCCTGCGCCGGTACGGTGTTTCTGTCGCTGGCTGACACCGACAAGCCCCGTGCGGTGGCGTTGGCGTCGCGCCTGCTGGAGCTGGGGTTCTCGCTGGTGGCCACCCGGGGTACGGCGCAGGTGTGCAACGCCGCCGGCCTCTCGGTGGGCGTGGTGAACAAGGTATCCGAGGGGCGGCCCCACGTGGTCGACGCCATGATCAACGGCGACATTGCCCTGTTGGTCAACACCGCCAGCGGCTCGCGCGCCCGCCGGGACGGCGTGGCGATCCGGCGTGGCGCCCTGGAGCATCGTATCCCGTACATCGCCACCGTCGCCGGAGCTTTTGCCGCCGCCGAGGCCATCGCCTTGCTGCAGGGTGACCCCCTGGCGCCCCGGTCGTTGCAGGAATGGGCAGCGACGCGCTAGCATGCCGGGCGTTTTGCGCGGCTGGGGAGGCTTAGGCTTTTGTCCGGTCGCGGCGGGCGCTGGAGGGATCATGAGCAAGAGCATGGAGCATGAGTGGGAGATCGAGTTGCCGGCCACCTCTCCCGATGAGATCTTGACCGCGCTGGCGGCCCGCGATCGCGTCTTCGGCCAGAGCATCACCCTGGAGCCGGAGGACGACGAAGCCAAGGCCGTGGAGGTGTGGCTGGGCACTGCCGACCTCCTGGAGGATGGAAAATTCCGCCTGGCGTTGTACGCGGATCTCGAAGGTCCGGAGGAGTACCTGGAAGCCGCCGTGGAAGCGGTGGAGGACGTGGTGGAGGATCTCCTCGTGGCAGCCCGGCAGGACGTGGCCGGGGCGTTGCTGCTGGCCCGCCGGCCCGCCGATGAGATCGAGTTCCGCGTCGTCGGGGAGGAGGACGAGCGTCCGCAGATCATCATCCCGGAGTGGCTCGCGCCGAGGGAGGATCTGGATCTGCCGTGGTCGTTCCGCTCGTTTACCAAAAGCGGCGAGGCGTGGCCGGACGATACTATTCTCGCCAAGCACGCGCGCGTGGCCATCGTGCCCTTCGGGGGCGAGCTGCTGCTTTACGCCTTACCTGCCGTTCCCGAGGGGGAGGAGGACGAGGGGTCGTAGGCGCCCGATGGGGGAGCGCCAGTGGGGCACTACCTAGGGTTTTTCGGGGGACGGGGAGCAGGCGCTGTTGCGGCCTGCCTAGCCCTGTCCCTCGGCCTGGCCGGCCCTTGCTTCGCTGAAGGGGGGTCGAGGGCCCTGGGCCCACTGACGCTGCGGGCCCACTCCCCAGCTACGATTCTGCGTTTGTCCCCCACCCCCGAGGTGCCGACCCTGGCGGCGCCCGGTACCTGGCGAATCGCGGAACTGGTGAGCTGGACCAACTACTTCGACTACGACCCGGAGCGTTACATCGTGGATGCCGAGGCGGTGCGGTTCGCCACCCGCGTCGCCTACGGGGCGGGCGAGCGGCTGGAGTTGGGGTTGGAACTGCCCTTTTCCCATAGGGGCGGTGGCGTGCTGGACGCCACCATCGAGCGCTTTCACCGGGCGTTCAGCCTCTCCAATGGGCAGCGCGAGACCCAGCCGCGCAACCAGTACCGCGTGTGGATCAAAGGCAGCGAGGGACGGCCCGACTTCGAGCTGCGCGACGGGCAGGCCGGATGGGGCACCGAGGACCTCATTGCCAGCGCCCGCTTCTGCCTTTTGGAGGAGTGCGGGGCAAGCGAGTCGTTGATTGCCACGGTGTTGGTCAAGCTGCCCTCGGTTAGGGCCCCGACCCTCTACTCCACCGGAGGGCTGGACACCGGAGCGAGCCTGAGCGCCGCCAAGGGCATCGGGCGCTTCACCTGGTACGGTATGGCGGCGGTGATGCGGTACGGCCAGACGTCGGAGATCCCCCTGACACTCAACCGCTGGCAGTACTCGGCCTTTGCCGCCGCCGAATACAGCCTATCGCCGCAGACCTCGCTTCTGCTGCAACTGCTCGCAACCTCTCCCACCGCAAAGGGCTTCGGTGATTTCGGGCGGTGGAGCTTGGAGGCGGCGTTCGGACTCAAACGCCGACTCTGGCAAACCTGGTTCGTGGAGTTCGGCATCCTCGAGAATCTCCTCATCTACGACAACAGCCCGGACGTGGGCCTGCACCTCGGCCTCACCTGGAGGCAGCGCCCCTCCCGCGCGCTGGGACCGTAGTCGGTGGCGGCGGCCGCTCAACCCCGGAGGCCTCGGTCCCGTTCCCCGCTCAGGAGCATTGGTGCGACACCCCGGTGGTACCTTGGCTTCGCCCAGGTGCCCACAGCCCCCTTCAAAGGTTGGTGCCGGAGAAGGGATTCGAACCCTTACGCCCGCGGGGGGCAGAGGATTTTAAGTCCTCGGCGTCTACCGTTCCGCCACTCCGGCGCCTCGCTGGGTATTGTAGTGGTGGCCGCCGATCCGGCCGGGGCGTGAGGGGCGGGAGACCTCACGCGTGCAGGATGGCGGCAACGTCAGAGATCTGGGCCAGCGCCTCGGCCGCTGGCCCATCGATGGCCTCCACGTGGCCGCCGTGCTCCAGGACCAAGTTGGACATGCGGTCCACCATCCGCTGTTCGGGCTCCAAGGGGCCTCCGCACAGCGGGCACTGGGCATCGGCGGCCGGTGCTAAGGCGTTGCACGAGGTGCAATAGCCGCCGGAAAGAACCAGCCCCTGCCGGTAGACGAGCTTCCACACCCGCCCCTGGTTGATGGCGGCCAGCGTGGCCGGCAGACCAGCCACCCCACGGCCGCCCTTGCGAACCTCCTTCAGCAGATCGCGGACGATCTCCAGTTCGGCGGCGCGCTCCAGCCTCCCTTGCACCTCGGTGGTGCGGGCGAGGATCTCCTCGGCAGAAGCGGTGAGGGGAATGGGGAGCACCTCGACGAGGCGGCCGCGCAGCCGCTTCGGCAGGGCGCGGGAAAGCTCCGCCGCCGCCTCCACGGCGCCGCCGATGATCAAGCGGTCCACCTCGAGCTGATCCAGCAGCCTCGACATTTCGCTGGCGACGGTACGCGCGTGGGCGGCCAGCCCCTCTGTTTGCCGGCGTTCGGCGCGGGGTTTGGAGAGGATCTTGTCTGAGGCGGGGGAGGGGGCCGGTGAGGGAGTGGTTGCCAGCAGGTCCCCGTGCTCCTCGATCTCACCCATAAAGACGGTGAGGAGCCGGGCTCGCTTGGCGTCGACGAGCACGACGCCAAAGCGCTCGTATTCGTCCAGCGCCTCCAGCAGAGGCCTCAGGAACGCCCCGTGGCGCCAGAAGACGCCGGTGGGCAGAGGGATGCGCAAAATGTGGCGAAAGGTCACGCCGAGATTGCGGTGGCGCGCCATAACCAGTGTTTTGCCGCTCGGTTCGACCCGCCTAATACTCTCTTCCACGTCGGCGCAGGTGGCGGCCAGCTCCTCGTCGCCGGGGTATTCGGCGCGCAGCTGCCGCAGTAGGTCCTTCAGGCGGGTTTCGAACTGTCGCTTGCGGTTGGCGGTGTTGGTCTGATCGATGTCCAGGTACACGGTAAGGGTCTTGCCAGGCGCCTGGGAAAGTTGCTGCAGTTGTTCGATGTCGCGATGACGGATCATCACCACCTCCGGGTCCTACTCAAGTATAGGGGACGGGGCAAGCCCCGCCAGCGCCGCCAGGGCGATGCCGGCGGCGACCGCGACGTTGAGCGATTCGACCCCCCGTTGCAGCGGGATGGTCAAGGTGGCGTCGCACATATCCAACAGCGCCCCCGCTAACCCCGACCCTTCGTTACCCAGTGCCAGGAGCAGCGGCCGGGAGGGGCGCCACGCCGCCAGAGGTATGCCGCCGCTCCCCACCAGCGCGACGATCCCTCCGCGGTGGGCGCGGATTGAGGCGGCCAGGGTTGAGAAGTCCGCCTCGGTGGTAATGGGAAATAGCAGCGTTTGTCCGGCCGCTGCGCGGGTGGCGCGGGGCGAGAAGGGGTCGGCACAGCCGGGCGAGCACGCCACGCCGGCGGCGCCCAAGGCCGCCGCGCAGCGCACAATGGCGCCAACGTTGGCGGGATCCTGCACGCGGTGGAGGTAGAGCACCGTGCCTTGGTCCAGTGGTATGGGGCGGGCTGGGACCGGGAAGACCGCCAGCACTCCCTGGGGGTGGCGCGAGGGGGCGATGCGTTCCATGGCGTCGTCGCTGACTGTGAAGACTTGGCCAGCGGCAGCCAGTGCCGCCAGGGGCGCGCACTCCGCCAGCAACGACAGGCGGGCGTGGGTCAGTAAAACCAGCTGGGGCGGCACGCCAGCGCCGATGACGTCAAGAACCAGCTTGGCGCCATCGGCAATGGCAGTACCCGGGCGGCCACGCCGGACGATATCGCGCACCTCAGCCAGGCGAGGGCTATGCTTGCCCAGCAGCGGAACCCTCACTGGCGTCGACGCAGTCATGGGCGGGCGCGGCCTTCGGGGGAAGTGACTAGGCGCCCGCAGCCGACGACCATAGGAACATTCTAACCCCGCAGGTTGGGCCCCCAAAACCGCCTAGCGGTGGCCGCGGGTGGCGTAACTGACGGCGGCTACTTGCCATCTACGGAGCTTGGTGACAGAATGGGTGGGCCATGGACGCCGCCAACGCCTGGCCTCATATTTTCGCTGCCAGCAGGGAGCGGCGAGTCTGCGGTTCGCTCTCCCTGCTGCCGCCGCTGCTGTTGCTGGAAGCGTTGGAGCGCAACGGCCAGGACTGCCGGTTGACCATGAGGGATCCCAGCGGCGGCAACCTGCTCATCGTGCTGTTTCGCGAGGGACGGCCGACCATGGTGTTCTCGCCCGGCGACGGTCGGTCACTGGGGGAGCTGCTCCTTGGCGCGGGGGTGATCGACCACCGCGTGCTGACCGAGTTGCTGCAGTGGCGAGCGGTGGAGCGCGGGCCGCTGGAGCGTCTTCTGCAAGGGCGTATCGGCTTGGGTAACAAGGAGTTGCAGAGGTTCTTTAACTTTCAGGCGCGGGCACGGTTACTGGAAGCGCTAGCCTGGCGAGCCGGCAGTTTTGAGCTGGAAAGCTACTCCGGCGACGAGGAGTCCGAATTTCGTTTGGAGCTTCCCAGTTTCGCTGCCCTGGCGATGCGGGCGCAGGCCAGGGCCGAGACCCTCGCAAGGTTGCTTCCCGCCTTGCCCGCACCGCCCGAACATCTCCTCGTGCGTCGGCGCTCCGCTGCGGTGGCCCCGGAGGATGACATCCAGGCGGCGGTGCTTGCAGCCCTTGGCCAGCCGCGCTTGCTGCCGCAGCTGGTGGCCCGGTTGCTCCTCGACGATGATCTGGTGCTGCAGGCGGTGGTGGCGCTGGAGCAGTCGCGAGGGGTGATCCTGCAGCCGCGGCTGGCCCCCGTTGCCGGGCAGGGCGCGCTGCCGGGGGGACCTAGTGCCTTTGCCGGCGAGCTGCTGAAGGGTGTCGTGCGCCGTCTGCGCGGCGGCGATGGCACGGCCGACTCGGCGCTGTGGGTGCTGGTGGTGGGGGAGGAGAGCGGGCAGGCCAGGGAGGTGGTCACTCGGTTGGGGGGGAGCGCGATGCGCGAGTCCAGCGACGCGTCGTTTTCCGCGACGACGGTAGCGCGAGCACGGGTGCGCATCGCTCCCCATGCCATGCTGTGCGCCGTGGCGGTGGAGCCGGAGTCGCTCTCGCGGGGCGCCGCCGATCCCCTGCTGGCCCGCTTCGATGTCCTATGCGCGGTGCTCGGTGGGGGTGCGACTCCGAAGCTAGATGCGCTGTTGGACAAGCTGCCCCCCAAGGGTGGGCCATTGCTGGTGGGACTCGACCTGGGCGGTGGGAGTGGGGCGGGGCCGGCGCGGTTGCGGGGCTGGCTGAGGGTTGACGATCTGGCGAGGTGGAATACGCGGGGGTTGGCGGGCCTCCTGATCGAGCTGATGCATGGAGCTGCCTCCCAAGTTTGACGCGGTCTTCGTGTACACTACCGCCACGTTACTGGTTGTGCCCGAGCTTCTGGCGTCCGGGCCGGCAAGGAGAGGGGATATGGTGCGACGAACGTTGATCACAGGGGCGCTCCTGTGGGCGGTGGTTTGCCCGCCGCTAGGTTGGGGGCAGGCGGTGGATGCCCGCACCGCCGCGGGCCAGCTGCACGCGTGCGGCGGGGCTGCCAACTGGCAGCGGGTGGGCTATCTGGAGTTCGAGGTGCGCGTGGAGACTGAACAGGGCTCATCTGGTCCGTGGTTGTATCGGTGGGCCCGCCGGGAGGGTTTCATGCGCATGACCGGTCGCACTCCGGACGGCGCCCAGGCGGATGTCGCTGTGGAACTGACGTCGCGCACCGGCGGGGGGTGGAAGAACGGCGTGCAGCTCACCGGCAAGGCACTGGCCGACACCGTGGCCTGGGCGTTGTCCCGCTTCTCGGAGGACGTGCTGTGGTTGACCTTCCCCTTGGAGTGGGGCGCTGCCGGTGTGACGGTGCGCGCGCTGGATGACGATGTCGGCGAAGATGGCGCGGCACGGCCGGCGGTAGAGGTGAGCTCCAGTATCGGGAACTGGAAGTGCGTGTTGGATCGGGAAACGGGCCGGATCCAAAAAACCGAGTACAACCGGCCCGGGGTGGGTAGCTACACCGCCCTGTGGGAAGATTGGCAGGTCCACGGGGGCGTATATTTCGCCGGCCGGCGGAGGATCCTCGAGACCGGCGAGACGATTATCTTGTCCGTCAAACAGGTGTTGGCGCAGACCCCGGCGACGGCGTTTTAAGGGCGGCGGGGAGCTCGCCGCACGTCCCGGGGAGGTATGACGTTATTCCACCACGGTCAGCTGGAGCCTCTGTGGATCGAGCAGGTTGACGATGTTGTCGCGCTAAGGGAGCGCGCCCGCCGCGCCGGGACGATAGCGGTGGACACCGAAGCGGATTCGTTCCACTCCTATCGCCACAAACTCTGCCTAGTGCAAGTGTCCAGCCAAGGCGTGCATGCGCTTCTGGATCCCTTCCGGCTGGGCCCGCAGGGGCTAGCCCCGTTGGTGGAGGTGCTGCAGGACCGAAACTGCCTAAAAGTGATGCACGGCGCCGACTATGACGTGCGCACCTTGGACCGGGATCTGGGTGCGAGAGTTCTTGGCCTCGCGGATACCCAGGTGGCGGCCCAACTGGTAGGGGAACGCCATACCGGTCTCGCCCACCTGGTGGAGAAGGAACTGGCTGTCCGATTGAACAAGGACTTACAGCGGGCGGACTGGTCAGTACGGCCGCTGACTGCCGCCCACCGCGCCTACGCGGCGGCGGACACTGCATACCTGGAGGCGCTGCTGGAGCGCCTAAGCGCGCGCCTGCGGGTGCTGGGGCGATTGTCGTGGTGGGAGGAGGAGTGCCGAGCCCTGGAGGACGTTCGTTACGAGCCGCCGGTCAGCGACGCGTTTGCTTTCGAACGGGTGAAGGGGGCCAGGGCGCTGAAGGGCCAAGCCCGCGACCGCCTCGCGGCGCTGTACCGGTGGCGAGAAGAGGTGGCTTCCGCCGCCGACGTGGCGCCGTTTAAGGTGATGGGTGCGGATGCCATGCTCCGTCTCGCCCGCGAAGTGCCTGCCGATCTTGAAGCTTTCGCTAAAGTCCCGGGCGTGGGCCGAGCCACCGTGCGGAAGTACGGGGTGATGCTGCTGGAGCTGCTGCGTCAAGCCCCCCCGGCGCCGGCCCGGGAGCCAGCGGTGCGCCAACCGGTGGACCGCGTTTTTGAGGCAAAGGTGAAGGTGGCGCGGGCCGCCCGCGACGAGCGGGCGCGGGAGCTCGGTCTGGAGCCGGGCGTGCTGGCGCCGCGGGAGCGGCTCGAAGAGGTGGTGCGAGCCTTGCCTGCGGAGGTGGACACGCTGGCCCAGTGCCTCGGCCGGCGCTGGCGGGCGGTGGCCCTGGCCCCGGCGCTGCTTCCCCTCACCGCCAGCTGGCGTACCACCGCCAGCCTCCAGCCGTGACGTCGCGGTGTGACGAGGCCATAGTACTGGCGCGGGCGCGCCTCGCCGAGCGCGACCTACTGGTGGTCCTCCTGACCCACCATGGGGGGGTGCAACGGGCCGTGGCCCGGCGTGCCCGGGGGGGTACTCGCGGGGGGACAGGTGCCATTTTGGAGCCGCTCAACCGGTGTCGCGTGAGCCTCTTTCAACGCGCCGGAGCGGAGCTGGCCACCCTCGATGAGGCGGCGCTGATGCGGTCGGCGTTCGCCCTGGCGCGCTGGCCGGCGGGGTGGGCAGCCGGTCAGGTGGTGGCCGAACTGGCCACCCTTTTCTGCCCGGAAGGGAAGCCGTTCCAGGCGTCGTTCCGCCTCGTGGACCGCTGCGTGGAGTATCTACTGGCCGGAGGCGATCCCCGCCTGGTGGTGGCCTATGCCGAGTTGTGGCTGCTGCGCCTCAATGGCGTCCTCCCTGACCTGGCGCGCTGCGCGGCGTGCGGCCGGTCCCTGGGGACTGGACCTTGGGGGTGGGATGCGGCGGCAGGGCACCTGTTTTGCGGCGAGCACGCCGATCGGGGATCGCCCGAACTGCTGCCGGCGGGTGCCGCGGCGTGGCTGACGCTGGCGATCCGCGGGAGTCTGGAGCAGGTACGGGTACCGCCACCGCCTGCGGCGGCAGCGTGGTTGCGCACCCTTTCGGAGGCCTTCACCGAGCGTCAGGTGCGCTCGCGGACGTTCTTCCAGCAGGTGCTGGCGGCCACACTCCCCGGGGGCGGGGGACCCGGTGGCCGCCGCCCCGCGGGGGAGACATGATCAGAGCGGTACGGCTTTGTGGCCGTAGGCAATGACCCCGGCCTCGCCGTCCTCCTGGACGCGCCGGAACTGCAGTTCCACCGCCATGCCGATCTCCGGCTGCTGGTCCACCAGGTCGGTGAGCTCACAGGTCAAGGTCCCCCCTCCCTCCAGAGCCACCACGGCCAGGATGTAGGGCACCTGCTGCTTGAACGCCGAGCCGGCCACGTGGATGATCGTGAAGGTCTTGACCGTGCCGCGGTTGGACAGCCGGTGAGGGGCAAACTCGCGGCCGCCGCACGCAGGGCACACCAGGCGCTGGGGGTACACGATCGCCCCGCAGGCCAGGCAGCGTCCGCCCTCCAGGCGGTAGCGGGCCGGAAATTCGCGGGTGAGGCGGGCGGGCGTGGGTGCGGTCATGGGATCACCTCCAAGATGTGGACGACGCTCGAAGCGCCGGTGCCGCCCATATTCTGGGCCAGGCCGATACGAGCCTTTTCCACTTGGCGAGGCCCGGCCTCGCCGCGCAGCTGCAGGGTGAGCTCCACGGCCTGGGCCACGCCGGTGGCCCCCACCGGATGCCCCTTGGCCTTCAGGCCGCCCGACGGGTTCACCGGAATGCGCCCGCCGCGCGCGGTTTCCCCTGCCTGCGTGGCTGGTCCGCCGCGGCCCACGGGCACGAACCCCAGCGCCTCGATGATCATGATCTCGGCGATGGTGAAGCAGTCGTGCACTTCGGCGACGTGCACCTGTTGGGGGGTGATGCCGGCCATGGCGTACGCCTTCTGGGCGGCTTTGGTAACTGCGGGCAAGGCAGCCAGATCCGAGCGGTTGTGCAGCGCCATCCGGTCGGTGGCCAAGCCGACGCCAGCGATGCGCACCAAGGGTCGGCCCTTGGCCAGCCGGCGCGCCGTTTCGCCGTCGGCTAGAACCACGGCTGCCGCGCCGTCGGTGATCGGCGAGCACTCCAGGACGGTGAGCGGATCGGCCACCACGGTGGCGTTCAGCACTTCTTCCACGGTGACCGCGCGGCGGTACTGGGCGTGGGGGTTGTGAAGACCGTTGCCGTGGTTCTTCACCGCCACCATGGCGAGCTGCTCCCTGGTGGTGCCCCAGGTGGCCATGTGCGCCCTCGCCATCATTGCATACAGCCCCGGGAAGGTGGCGCCGGGGAACACCTCCCACTCCTGATCGGCGGCGGTGGCCAGGGCGGCGGTGGCCTCATCGCCGGAGCAGTCGGTCATCTTTTCCACCCCGGTCACCAGCACCACGTCGGAGATACCTGACGCAACTTCGAGAAAACCGGTACGCAGGGCCACGCCGCCAGAGGCGCAGGCCGACTCCACGCGCGTTGCCGGGATGCCTGCCATGCCCAGTTCGTCGGCGAGCAGCGCGCCCAGGTGTTCCTGGCCGACGAACAACCCGCCCGACATGCAGCCCACCGTCATGGCGTCGACGTGATCCACGCCGGCGTCGGCCAGGGCGGCGAGGGCAGCTTGGGTCCAGATCGTTCGCAAAGAGAGCTCCCAAAGCTCTCCCCAGTCGTTCATTCCGACACCGATGATGAAGACGTCTCGCATGCTCTCTCCCTCCCTCACTCGCCCATGCGGATCTTGCCGCGGAGCTTGGCGTACGTACCGTAGTCAACGTAGAGCTTGCGCTCATCCAGCTGTGCCCGGGTGGCCGGCGCCAGCGCCTGGGCCTCCAAGATCCTCTCGGTCACCGTCCAGACGAAGCCGTCGGAACCGGCACCCGAACCGTAGGAGACCATGAGAATGCGATCACCGGGTTTGGCGACGTCGAGGATGGCGGTCAGTCCCATGGGCGATGCCCCGGAGTACGTGTTGCCCAGCCACGGCGAGAGCCAGCCGGTCATCATCTGCTGCCGGGTAAAGCCCAGCTCCTGGCCGACCCGCATGGGGAACTTCCCGTTGGGTTGGTGGAAGACGGCGAAGGCGAAATCCTGCGGCTTGGCGTTCACCTTGGCCATGAGCGCCAGTGCCGCCCCCTTGGTGTGCTTAAAGTAGGCCGGCTCGCCGGTGAAACGGCCGGCGTGCCGGGGGTAATGCATGTACTCCCGTCGCCAAAAGTCGGGGGTATCGGTCATGAAAGAGGTTTGCGCGTCGAGGGTGGCCAGGAGGTTATCGCGGCCGAAGATGAAGGCCGCCGCCCCGGCCGCCGTGGAGTACTCCAGGGCGTCGCCCGGGGCGCCCTGGGAGGTATCGGCACCGATGGCCAGCGCGTACTCCACCTCGCCGGAGCGCACCAGGGCACTGGCGATGAACATCCCTTCACTGCCCGCCTTGCAGGCAAACTCTAAATCGGCACAGTGCACATCGGGGGTGGCTCCGATGGCTTCAGCGACCACCGTTCCCGACGGCTTCACCGCGTACGGGTGCGACTCGGAGCCGATGTAGATGGCGCCGATACGGGCCGGGTCGATGCCGGCGCGGGCCAAGGCGCGGCGGGCCGCTGTGGTGGACATGGTGATGGTGTCCTCATCCCGCGCCGGCACGGATTTTTCGTGCAGCTCGAGCCCGCGTTGGAAGGCGACCGCGTCGGCGCCCCAGACCTTGGCGATGTCGCCCAGGCGAATCCGCCGCCGCGGGATGTAGGACCCGTACCCGACGATCCCCACTGTCATTGCTTCCCTCCTTTTCCTCGGGGTCCGCAAGGGGACACCCACGTGCCCGGGTGGACGAGCCACAGTAGAGTAGCAGCACGTGAAAGTCAGAACAAGGGCGTGTGCCCCCGGGCGGTCAGCTTGGCGGCAGAAGGGGTTCACGAGGTCAGGGGATGGTGGTACTGGAGAGGATGTAGCGCTCCATGCCGGAGCTGGGATGGCGCGTCATCCACTGCGCCGCCGCCAGGCACCGCCCCCCGGCCTCCAGGAGATGCTCCACCGCCGTTTCGAACACGGCAGGCACCAAGAGTTCCACCTGGTCTTCGGCGCCTTCGCTGGCCAGCTGCAGAGCCCAACCCAGGGCGGCCATGGCCGCGTCGGAGGTGGTGGCCGCCACCGGCCCGCACTGCCCGTGGCCGCCGTAGGCGTAAGCGGCGACCCGGGCGGCACTTTGCACCATGGCCACCTGCAAGCCGCGCTGGACGATCCAGTACTCGTGTTCCATGGGGCGGGCAAGACCGCGGCAGAGGCGATCGATGCGCTCGGTATCCGCCCGACCTGTCTGCCGGCGCAGGTTCTGCATGCTCCGCACCGCTCCTGGCAGGAGGCGGGCGAGGCCGTTGCCCAGCTTTTTGGCGATGTCCCGGGCGAGCCGGATGCGGTAGACAGGAAAGCGGGGACGCAGGCCGAAGCGGAAGAAGATGCCCTCCACGGGGGCGCCAGTGAGGACCAAGCTGCAGGCCTCCACGGCGCCGGCCCGGTCGCCGTAGGCCAGGGCACGTCGCACCAGCTGAGTGGCCACCGCGCCTTCGTCGAACTCGGGGAGCAGCCACAGGCCCGAGACGGTGAGGGTGCGGGAGCGCACGAAAGCCGTGCAGAAGCCGGCCACGGTATCATCGATGGTGGCGACCAGGAAGCCATCTCCGTCGTGGTGGGCGAGGTGGGCGAGGTCGAAAGAGAGGTCCGAAGGGCGGCGGCCGCGACCCTCGGCAGGTGCTGTGTCGTGCCAGCCGGCCACCGCCGCCCGCAGGTGCTCCCCGGTATCCACCAGGGGGCCGAGATTGGCGCGAGAAACCGGTTGAACTCGAACTCGTTCCGTCATCACCTCGCTCGTCCTGGGCGTCGGGGCTGAGCCGTCGGGCGGGCGCATTCTCCCTATTTTTTGCGCGTGCGCCGCGGCTGGTGGAAAGCCACGCTCGGCCGCCGCGGGAGTGTAGCAGGACTCGCAGCGCGCCGGCGCAGCCGCGCCCGGCTGCCGAGCACAGGCACGGTCACAACCCCCGTGCCGGCCGCGGGTCAGTTTGGCCGACACCGGGCGGTGGGATGCGGGCGGTACCGATTAGCGTTCGGGTTTTGCCTGTCCGCCTGGGGTATAGCCTGGACAGGGAACACCGACCCTTCGCAAGACGGCCAAAGGAGCTGGGGGAACCGGAAGCTGGCTTGCCCCGACCTGGCGCACCGGCCGCAGGCCGGCCAGGGACGAAGAGACCCAGGCCCCCTCGCTGGCCAGCAGATCGGCGACTGTGAAGTCCCGTTCTTCCGCGCGGATGCCGACCTCGGCGAGGGTTTGCAGGCACCACTGCCGGAGCACCCCCGGCAGGCAGCGGCGGGGAGCCGGTGGGGTGACCACCACGCCGCCTAGCACCGCGAACAGGTTGGCGTGATCCACCTCGCGCACCGCGCCGTCGCTGTCGATAAGCAGCGCGGCGTCGTAGCCTTGCGCGCTGGCCTCCGCACGGGCACGGGTAAAAGAAAGGTATGACGATGTTTTCAGGCCGGTTAGCGGTCCGGCCGGGGCTGGCACCGGCAGCAGCGCGATACCCGCGCGGCGGGCGCGATGGGGGGGGCGGTAGGGGTACGCCCAAGTGAAGAGGAGGCAACGGGCGCCGTGGGCGAAAGCGGCGCAATGCATGGCGCCGCTGCCCGTGACTCCTTCGCGGGCCAGCAGCCGTCGCAGGTGCGTAGGAGTTGGGAAGGGTGGGGGCTCGACTCCCAACGCCACCAGTGCCGCGCTCATACGCTGGGCGTGTTCCTGCCACAGTAACGCCTCGCCCCCCTGGCAGCCGATGGTCTCAAAGGTGCCTTCGCCGCGAAACACTGCCGGCCACCACACCGGTACGGTGGCGGCCTGCGACGGTCGCAGCCGCGTGCCGGCCAGTACCCACCTCGGAGCCCTCTTCACGACCCACCTCCCCGGAGGACCTCGAACCAGCGCGCCGCCTTGGCGCGACTCTCCACCTCCTCGGCGGCGGGCTCGGAGTCCCACACGATGCCGCAACCGGCGTGGAGGTGCAGCATTCCCGCGGTCACGTAGCCGGTGCGAATGGGCAGCGCCAGAACGCCCCGTTCCCGCTGGAGCACACCGAGGGCGCCGCAGTAGACGGAGCGCGGCACCGGCTCAAGCGTCGCGATGAAAGAGCAGGCGGCCAGCTTGGGGGCGCCCGTGACGCTGCCGCCGGGGAGCATGGCAGCCAGCAGCGAGCGCCATCCCTCCCCCTGCCGCAACCGACCGGTGATCGCGGCGTACTGATGCATGACGCTGATGGTGCTGAGTATCCGGCGTGCCGTCGCCACCCGCACGGAGGATGGCTCGCAGACGCGGTTGAGATCGTTGCGTTCCACATCCACGATCATGGCCAGCTCGGCGAGGTCTTTGGCGCTGTGGGCGAGACGCCGACGGACGACGGCGCGCTGGCGGGGCTGGGGTGGCAAGGCGACGGTGCCTTTAATCGGCCGGGTTTCCACCCAGCCGCCGGAGCGCCGCAGCAGAAGCTCGGGCGACAGGCACAGCACCGCCCACCCTTGCTGGCGGTCGGCCAGGTAGCAGGCATAGGTTGGCGGTGCGGGTGGCAGGAGGGCGGCGAAGAGGGCAGCGGGATCCCCGCTCAAGGGGAGGGAGAAGCGGCGCGTCAGATTCACCTGGTAGACGTCGCCGGCGGCAATGCCGGCGCGAATAGCCTCGACACCCCGCCGAAAGGCGGCGTCGTCGAGACTGAACTGTACCGCTCCAGGGTCGGCGAGCCAAGCGCCGGGGCGCAGCTGGTCGCCGGCAGCCATGGCCGACGGGGTGAGGATGACCCACCAGGCTTCGGGGAGCGGTGGGCGTCCGGGAGGCAAGGCTACGCCGGGGTCGAGGGTGGTGGCGAACTCGTAACCCAAGAAGCCCACCGCCCGGGCGCCACGCCCGGCGCGCTGGAGTTCCTCCTCCAGGGCAGCGATCAGGTCAGAGGATTCGCGAATCTCCGCCGGTCCTTCGGCCCACACCCGCCCGTCGCGCTGCCAGACCACGGCGGCGGGGTCCACGGCCCGCAACACTCGGTCCCCGCCCAGGGCCGGCGGCAGGAGGAGGGCGACGCGCCGCGCCAACTTCCCCATATCACTGAAGGTGGGGTTTGATGGCGCGGTGCACTCGGCGGGCGAGGACCTCGTACCCCCGGCCGTTGGGGTGGATGGGGTCGCTCATGAGTTCGGGGTGGCCCATGACTCCCTCGTAGGCGTTGGGGATGAGCACTGAGCCGGTCCGCTTGGCCAGGTCGCAGTAGCCCTCGCTCCAACCACGGCCGAACATGGGCAACTGGATGCCCACCAGCACCACCATGGCGCCCGCGGCGTGAATCTCCCGAACGATGGCCTCAAGGTTGGCGAACGCCTCTGTGCGGCTAACCCCGTTTTTGAAGTCATTGCCACCGAGTGTGATGCAGACGATGCGAGGGGAGTGGGCGAGGACGTCCCGCGGCACGCGGGCGAGGGCTGACGCGGTGGTGTCCCCCGGTACACCCGCGTTGATGACATGGCGGCCCAGTAGGCGACCCAGGTGAGCGGGGTAGCTCTGGTCGGCGTCGGCGCCGGTACCAGCGGTCAAGCTGTCGCCGAAGCAGACAATGGCCGTGCCGCGCCCATGTCGGTTGGTTACCTCTTGGCCGGAAACCATGAGACGGTGGGCCAACCAGAGGAGGACCGCCACCCCAACGAGGGCGAAAAGCCGGCGTGTCCGCGGCATCATCCCCTCCCAGGGGAACCCGCGGCGAGGGGATCGGCGAGGGCGTGCACAGTTTGGCGGACTTGGTAGAGCCGGCGGAAGCTTTCGGCGGCGGCGAGCCCGGCGGGCGCCCCGGCCTCGCGGGCCAGGCGGGTGAAGGCGGCGCGCGCCGGCTCGCGAGGGAACTGCGAAGCGTGCTCGCAAATCAGCTCCAGCTTCCCCTCTAGCTGAGCGTGGATGTCCACCCAGTGGTTGGGGTGATCGCTGGGCCCCAGCCAAATTTCCCGCACCACGTGGGGCTTAAGCCCTTCCTTCTCCAAAAGTTCCGGGAAGGTGCGGGGCTTCTTCACGGCGGGGTAGATAGCCTCCAACGCGGCCTGTCCTACGGCCCGGTGATCAGGGTGGTTGATGTAGACATCGTGGCGGAACCACACCGTGGGGTCGTGGGTGATGATGATGTGCGGGCGCACCTGGCGGATGACTCGTACCAGTGCGCGGCGCAACTCGAGGGTCGGCTGCACCAGTCCGTCTTCGAAACCCAGGTAGATCACCTTGGCGCCCAAGCGTGCGGCGGCGCGCCGTTGTTCTTCGCGTCGGCGGATGATGACGGCGGCGGCCGGGTCATGGTCATCGGCGGTGCCTTTGTCGCCGTCGGTGACCACGCACAGGGAAATGCGCGCGCCAGCCGCCGCCAGCTGCAGGAGCGATCCCCCGGCCACCGTTTCCGCATCGTCGGGGTGAGCGAAAATGGTTAACACCTGTTCGGACATGGCGCTATACTAACCGCGCTGCAGGCGTTTCCACCAGGGGCAGTGCAGATCCGGCACGGCGCGCGTTGGAGGGGGAGGAGAGAAAGAGATGGCGAGACCCACGGTTCTGGTGGTGGACACCCTGGAGACGCGGCGCAAGGAGATCAGCCGGGGGCTTGCCGAACTGGGCTATGAGGTGGTCTCCGCCGAGAACTCCGCCACCGGTATGCGGTTCGCCACGGGCCTTGCCCCGCGGGTCATCTTCGCCGCCAGTGAGGTGGAGGGGTTTGGCGACGCCACGGTCTTGCGCTTTCTTACGCCCGATCCCGAAACGGGCGCGCTGAGCCAGCTGGTTTTGCTGCGCGAGGGCGAGGGGAGCGATGACGAGTCCTTGCCCGACGAGGTGCTGACCGTCGATGTCAGTGGCCTCACCATCCCCGGCGTTGTGCGCAAGCTGCGCACTCACCTAGTCGCCCTGGAGCTGGGTCTGGCTACCGACGCCCGCTTGGAGGCTGTGCTGGGCGATCTCAACACCCTGCCGCTGTTCGAACTTTTGCCCAGGTTGCAGAAGCTGGTGGTGACTGGGCGACTGGTGCTGCAGGAAGGGGAGTTGGCGCTCCACGACGGCAGCGTGATTGCGGCCCGTTGTGGATTGGTGGGCGGCCGCAAAGCCTTCGCGCGGCTTGCCCGCACCGCCACAGGCACCTTTCGCATTCTCCTCGGACCCCACGGCGCCACCACCGAGCTGCAGGACGATCTGCTCACGCTCATGGCGCAGGCCATAGAGGACCAACACCGCCATGCCGAGTGCTTCGCCCGTCTGCCGGATCTGCAGAGTCGACTCAAGATCGAGATGGCGCCGGGCTTTTTCGAGACACCGTTTACCCCCGGCCAGCAGCAGGTCCTGCAGTTCGCCCAGGCTGGCAAGACGATCCGGGCGGTGCTGGAGGCCTCCTCGGCGCTGGACGGTGAGGTTTTGGAGAATGTCCTAGTCCTTCTGGACCAAGGCTTCGTCCAGCTTCTCGACCCCGAGATTCGCGTGCGCATCGTGACGGACTCCACCGCGGATCTACCGCCCGAAGTGGCGCGGGAGGCGCACATCCACCCTGTGCCCCTGTCGGTCATCTTCGGCGAGGAGATCTTCAAGGACGGTATCGACCTGACGCCGGCCGCCTTTTACAAGCTCTTGCAGGAACGCAAGGACGTCCATCCGCGCACCAGTCCACCATCCAAGGGGGATTTCCTCACCGAGTACCGCAGGCTGCTCGCTGCGGGCAGCGACGTAGTATCCATTCATATCTCGGGGAAGATGTCGCTGACCGTGGCCCATGCCCGGGAGGCCGCCCAGGAACTGGCCGCCGAGCTGGCTGTGGAGCGGGAGGATGGCTCGCGACCCTGCCTGGAAGTGATCGACAGTCTCCAGACCTCGGCGCCGTTGGGGATGTTATGTCTGTTCGCTTCGCGCATGGCCCAGCGCGGGCTGTCGGCCCAGGAGATCCGGGCGAGGGTGGAGTCGTTTATCCCGCGCTTTCACTTCCTCTTCGTCGTCGATACCCTGGAGTACCTCGCCAGAGGTGGCCGCATCGGCAAGGCGCGGGCACTGCTCGGCGGCATTTTGGGGATCAAACCGATTCTGGGCGTAGTGCAAGGCGAGGTCACACCCATCGATCGGGCGCGGGGTGGCAAGGCGGCCCACCCCAAGGTGGTGGAGTTGCTCAAGCAGCGGGTGGAGGTGGACAAACCCACCTTCCTCACCATCGGTCACGCGGTCGCCCCCGTGTGGGCGGAGCGGCTGCGCCTTCTACTGGAGGAGACGTTCCAAATCAAGGAGTTCTTCCCCGCCGAGATCGGCCCAGTGGTGGGCACCCACGTGGGACCGGGTTGCGTAGGATGCGTGCTGTTCCAGCCCAGCGACGAAGAACTGCCGCTCATTTCCGCCCTTTGACGAGCAGGCCGGCCCTGCCTCGCAGAGCTCAGCCGGCCGCAACGGGCAGGGAAGCAGGCTTTTCATCCGGGCCCACGACGGCGACAGGGACAGCGACACGGTCACTGGCACCGACACCGAAACGGTCACTGGGAGCGCGGGCTCCAAGCCCACCCCTGGAGCGCCTCCCAGATCGCCAGCCACCACCACCCACCCTACGGGGCTGCGGCCTCACGCTCCGGGCGCAGGCCCGTCGCTGTGACGCGCGCGGACCCGGCCACACTTCGCCTTGGGCACCTCCTCCGCCGAGGATAGTTCCCGCGCCCCGCCTCGTACAACCTATCCTGGCTAAGTGGGGGTAAGCTACGGCAATGCGTGCGCTGGTGGTGGGCGGCGGATTGGTGGGTTCGACCCTGGCGGCAAGGTTGGCGCGGGATCAGCACGACGTGGTAATCGTGGAGAGCGACCGCGAACGCCTGCAGGGTCTGGCCGAAGACTTGGACGTGCAGGTGGTGCCGGGCAACGGCACGTCGGTGGAGGTGCTGCGCAGCGCCGGTATCGGGGAGTGTGACGCGCTGTTCGCCTGTACCGCCTCTGACGAGGCGAATATGGTGGTGGCGCTGGTCGGCTCGGCACTGTTCAAGGTACCGCGAGTCGTCGCGCGGCTGCGCGATCGCGAGCACGAGGCCAGCTTCCGGGCGATCGCCCAGCAATTGCCTGGGGAGCACGTCTGTATCAATCCAGACCAGGCCGCCGTGGAGAAGATCATGTCGCTGCTGCCGGTGCCCGGCGCGACCGATGTGATGACCTTCCTGGACGGCCGCCTGATCATTGCCGGGTTTCCCATCCCGACGGGGAGCGACTTTGAAGGGTTGCTGCTGTCGCACCTGCGCCTGTTGTTCCCATCGCCGCCGGTGCTGGCGGTGGCCATCCGCCGGGGTGACCAGTCGTTTGTTCCCCACGGCGAGGACGAGTTCCGCGCCGGAGATTTGGCCTACTTCGCAGTGGATCCACGGGAACTGGAGAACGTTTTGAAGCTACTGGGAGTGCGGCGCGGCAGCGAGGAGCGGGTGATGATCGCCGGCGCTAGCCGGATCGGCCTGGAGGTTGCCCATCGGCTGGAGGCGGCCAACGTCGACGTAACGCTGTTCGAGGATGACGTGCGCGTTGCGGAAGAGGCGGCGGCCCAGCTCAAGCGCACGGTCGTCGTCCGCGCCCTGGCCACTGATCGGGAGGTACTCGAGGAGGAGGGGATCCAGCGCGCCTCGGCCTTCATCGCCTGCACCGACGACAACTCTCTGAACGTCATGGCGGCTCTACTGGCGCGGCGCCTTGGGGCGGCGCGGGCCTTTTCGCTGGTGGACAACCCGGCCTTAACACGCCTGGTGGGGGAGCTGGGGATCGACGCCGTGATTTCGCCGCGCCTCCTCACCGTTGGTTTGGCTGTGCAGTTCGTGCGTCGCGGCCGGGTACGGGCGGCGGCGGCGTTGATGGAAGACCTGGTTGAGCTGATGGAGATCGAGGTGGAGTCGGGCAGCCGCTTGGTGGGACCGCCGCTGGCCCAGTTGGGGTTGCCGCGGGGAACGCTGGTGGCGGCGCTGCTGCGCGGTCGATCGGTCATCGTACCGGGGGGAGCGGAACGTATTCTGGTGGGAGATAGGGCCTTGTTGATCACTACCACCTCTCGCGCCGGAGAACTCGACGACTTTGTGGGCGGGAAATGAACCGCCGCTTCGACCTTCACGTTCTGGGTTGGCTGCTGCTTTTAACCTCGGCGTTGCTGCTGGTGCCGTTGGCCTTTGCCATCGCCTTCCATGACGCCCCCGGGCCATTTTTAGGTGCTTTACTGCTGGCAGCGCTGGCTGGGGGGGGGCTGGTGTTCATGACCCGCACCCGCGAGCGGGGCCTGCGAGCGAGGGATGGGTTTCTGGTGGTGAGCGGTGCCTGGTTGATCACCTCGGTGGTGGGGGCGCTGCCGTACCTGCTCGCCGGGGTGTTGGGCCCGGTGGACGCGCTCTTCGAGTCGGTGTCCGGCTTTACCACCACCGGTTCCACCGTGATTGCAGATGTCACTGGGCTTCCGCGCTCGCTCCTGCTGTGGCGGGCTATGACCCAATGGCTGGGGGGCATGGGGATCATCCTGTTCAGCATTGCCATTCTTCCTCTGTTGGGGATCGGTGGCATGCAGCTGTTTAAGGCGGAGGTGCCCGGCCCGGTGGCGGACAAGGTGCGGCCGCGCTTGGCGGCAACGGCGCGGACTCTCTGGGGACTGTACGTGGGGTTCACCGTCGCCCAGTGGGTGCTGCTCATGCTCTGTGGCCTTGATTGGTTTGAGGCACTCTGCCATGCCTTTACCACCCTGGCGACCGGGGGTTTCTCCACGCGCAACGGGTCCGTGGGGGAGTTCGGTTCACCGGCGGTGGAGTGGGTGGTCATCGTCTTTATGCTCGTGGCCGGAATCAACTTCGTGCTGCACTACAAGCTGCTCGTCGGCCGCTGGCGGGACGTGCTGCGGGATGTGGAGCTGCGCTACTTCCTGGCGGTGGTCAGCACTGCCGTAGCGCTGCTTTTGGTGGTGCTGTGGGATTCCGGTGGGAACGTGCATGAGACGGTGCGCGCCGCCGTCTTTCAGGCGGTGTCCATCATCACCACCACCGGCTATGTCTCAGCCGACTTCGAACGGTGGCCGCACGCCGCCCAGTTTTTCTTGGTAGCGCTGATGTTCTTCGGTGGCATGTCAGGCTCCACCGGCGGCGGACCTAAAAGCTTGCGTATCGTGCTGGCGCTGCGCTCCTTGCGAGCCACGGTGCACCGCTTTATTCACCCCCACGCGGTGGTGCCGGTGAAATACCACGGTCAGGTGGTGGGCGACGAAGTGTTATCCGGGGTGACGGCATTTCTCACTGCCTACGCGCTGCTCGCCGGCGCGGCCGCGGCCGTGGTCGCGGCCGCCGGCTACGACTTCACGACCGCAGTGTCGGCGGCGCTCACCGCCATCGGCAACGTTGGGCCGGGCCTGGGGGCAGTTGGGGCGATGGACAACTTCGCTCACTTCCCAGCGCTGGTCAAGCTCGTGCTGTCGGCGTGTATGCTTTTGGGGCGGCTTGAGATTTTCACAATCCTGGTGCTTTGCTCGCGGCAATTCTGGAAGCACTGAGGCGGCGAATACTGGCACTTTCCGGCGATCTCCAGGTGCGCTACCATCCCCCGGGCTGCCCGGCCCGGAGGAGAGTGCAATGCGTTGGTTCTTGCCCAAGGACCGCGGTTTTCTCGATCTTTTTATCCGCGCCTCGGCGAACATCGTGGACGGCGTCGTACTGTTCCATGACACCCTTGCCGAGCCCAACGATCTCAGGACAAAGGTAGAACGGCTTAAGGAGTATGAGCACGCCGGTGACCGCCTGACCCACAGTACCCTGGACAAACTCAATCGGGCCTTCATTACACCCTTCGACCGCGAGGACATCCACGCGCTCATCACCCATCTCGACGATATCCTCGACGCCGTCGACGCCGCCGGGCAGCGCCTGGTGCTCTATCGCATTACCGAGATGCCCGAGATGCTCAAAGGCCTCAGCGTGATCCTCGTGGCTGCCGCCAAGGAGGTGCAGAAGGCGGTACTGGCGCTGCACGATCCCAGCCAGCACGCCGACGCCCACACCCACTGCGTCGAGATCAATCGGCTGGAGAACGAGGCCGACGCCCTGCACCGGCGCGCCCTGGCACAGCTCTTCGCCGAGTGCACCGACGCGGTCACCATCATCAAGCTCAAGGAGCTGTACCAGCTCATCGAGGAGGCCACGGATCGCTGCGAGGATGTGGCCAACGTCATCGAAAGCATCATCATCAAGAGCTCATGAATCCCCGCAAAGGTTGCGGGGAAAAGAGCACGACGGAGAGTGAACCGTGCTGACCCTGATCGTCGGACTCGTCATTCTCGCGCTCGTTTTCGACTTCCTCAACGGTATGAACGACGCCGCCAACTCCATCGCCACGGTGGTGGCCACGGGGGTTCTGCCGCCTAAGCTGGCGGTGCTCTGGGCGGCGTTCTTCAACTTCGTCGCCGCCTTTGGCTTCGAAGTCAAGGTGGCAAAGACGGTGGGGAAGGGCATCGTGGACGTCACTGTGACCGATCAGTGGGTGATTTTCGCGGCGCTGGTCGGTGCCATCCTTTGGACGTTCACCTGTACCCAGCTGGGCCTGCCCATTTCCGTCTCGCACTCCATCATCGGCGGCCTGGCGGGAGCCGGGCTGGCCAAGGCCGGCTTCGAGGCCCTGGTATTTTCGGGCATCGCCCGGGTGGCGGCGTTTATTGTGCTGTCGCCGCTGATCGGTATGGCGTTGGGCTTCGTCCTCATGGTTTCGGTGTACTGGATCTTCCAAAGTTTCAACGTTCATCGCCTGGACCGCGCCTTCCGCGTGGGTCAGCTCGTTTCGTCGGGGGCCTACTCCTTGGGGCACGGCCTCAACGACGCCCAGAAGACCATGGGGATCATCACCGCTCTGCTCTTTTCAGCCGGCTATCTGAAGGAGTTCCACGTACCTGTCTGGGTCATCCTCACCTGCCATGGGGTCATTGCCCTGGGGACCATTATGGGTGGCTGGCGAGTGGTGAAGACGATGGGGATCAAGCTCACCAAGCTGCGGCCGATGCACGGCTTCTGCGCAGAATCGGCGGGCGCCGTGTCGCTTCTGTTCGTCTCGGCGCTGGGCATCCCAGTCTCCACCACCCACACCATTGCTGGTGCCATCGCCGGCGTGGGTTCCACACAACGGCTCTCGGCCGTACGCTGGGGGTTGGCGACTCGCATCGTCTGGGCGTGGGTGCTGACCTTGCCGGCGGCAGCACTGGTGGCGGCTGTGACGTTCAGAGGCGTGGCTATGATCCTCGGCTAGCGGGAGCGCCCTCGTTCCACCTCGCCCCCCTTGGCGGTGATCTTGGCTTGGGCCGCCGCCACGGCCTCCGGTGTGGTCATGGGTTCCCCGGGTCGATAGGTGTAGTACGGCAGTTGCTGCGGCCACGGCAGGGCCACGATGTGGTGCCACTCGTCCGAACAGGGGGCGGGCTCACGGCCCACCGGCACCGCTTCGAGGATCACGCGCTCGCCGCATCCGGGGTTGGCCCGCAGGCCGGTGAGGGGGTCCACCGGCACCAAAGTGATGCCGGGTGGTACTGGCGGTTCTTCCCGAAGGACATGCTCCGGCTGCGACGCCAGGTACGCCTGCATGAAATCGATCCAGGTGGGCAGGGCCGCTTCGGCGCCGGTCATGTTCCGGCCGATGCGCTCTTTCAGGTCGCGACCGACCCACACGCCGACGGTGATGCGGGGCGAGTAGCCGATGAACCAGGCGTCGGTGTAGGCGTCGGTGGTGCCGGTCTTGCCAGCCAGGTAGCCGGGCAGGTTGGCGGCTTTGGCTGCGGTGCCCCGTTGCACCACGCCCCGCAGCACGTGGTTGGCTAGGTACGCAACCTCCTCGCGCACCGCCTGGAACGGCTCCAGCCGGTGCGTGTACAGCGGCTGTCCCCCGCCGTCCAACACTCGGGCGATGAAGTACGGCCGTACCCGCTGGCCGCCGTTGGCGATGCCAGCGTAGGCGCCAGTGAGCTCCCATAGTGTGAGTTCGAAGGAACCCAACGCCATGGTCGGATACGGCGCCAGCTTCTCGGTGACGCCGAGGCGGCGCGCCACGTCGATGATCGCCTCGCCGGAAACCAACCGCTGCAGCTTCACCGCCGAGGCGTTGAGGGAGTGTTCCAGGGCGTGGCGGAGCGTCACCATCCCCTCGAAGCGGCGGTAGTAGTTGAGGGGCACGTAGGTCATCTCGCCGCGCTCGTCGGGGTAGAGGGCGGGTCCGTCGAAAATCATCTCGTTGGGTGTAAAGCCGCGCTCGAAGGCGGCCAGGTAGACGAACGGCTTGAACGCCGATCCACACTGGCGCTTGGCCTGGGTCACGCGGTCGAATTGGGAGCGCTCAAAGTCGAACCCACCTACGTGGGCGAGTACCGCCCCGGTGCGGTTGTCGAGGACTAGCAACGCCCCCTCCACACGGGGCTCCGGCTCCAGGGTCACCGCCAGCGGTACGTCCGGTTGCACCTTTCCCAACCGCACAAGCACAACGTCGCCGCGCCGGCACAGCCGGGTGAGGGAGTCGCGGTTGGTCCAGCGGGCGTCGGCCAGGGTGAGGGTGGCGCTGCGTCCGGCAATGCGCAAGCTGGCCTGCTGGGCAGACACCTCGGTGACCACCGCGTACGCCAGCTCACCCTCACGCCAGTGCAGGAACGCCCACGACGGATCGCGCCAACTCTCGAGGTCCTCTACCCCCTCAGCCAGAAGGTTGCGGCGGGCGCCAGGCCAGCCCAGGCGGCGCTGCAGCGCCACCAAGCCGTTACGTAACGAGGTCTCGGCTAACGCCTGCAGGGCGGGATCCACGGTGGTCTCCACCACCAGGCCGCCCTCCAACATCGCCCGCGTGCCGAATTGGTCTTCCACCGTGCGGCGGGCCACTTCGACGAAGTAGTCGGCAGCGGCATTGCGATCGTAGTGGGGGGAGGCGCCTAGGGGTGCGGCCAGGGCGGCGCGGTACTCGTCCTCGGAAATAAACCCCTCATCGCGCATGCGGGTGAGGGCGTAGTTGCGGCGCGCCAGAGCACGTTCGGGGAAGCGGATAGGCGACTGGCGGTCGTTAAGTTGCACGATGCCGGCGAGCAGGGCGGCCTCCGGGATGGTCAACTCCGCCGCCGCCTTGCCGAAGAAGAAGCGCGACGCCGCCTCCACGCCGTAGCGGCCGTGGCCGAAGTACATCTGGTTGGCGTACATCGCCAGGATTTGATCCTTGGAGAACTTCTGCTCAATTTCGATGGCCAGCAACGCCTCCTTGATCTTGCGCTCCAGCGTTCGCTCGGGCGACAGGAACAGCGTACGAGCCAGCTGCTGGGTTAGCGTCGACGCCCCCTGACTGAAGCGCCTGGAGAAGACGTTGCGCAGAACGGCGCGCACAATCCCCTTGGGGTCAAATCCGGTATGGGCGAAAAAACGCGCGTCTTCGGCCGCCACCACGGCGTTGCGAAACACCTCCGGGATTTGATCGGGAGGCAGGGGCAGGCGGCGCTGCAGCGCCAGCGTGGCGAGCAGGGAACCGTCGCGGGCGCGGATTTGAGTGGCAGCGGCGGGGCGGTAGGTGGTTAGCGTCTCCACCGCTGGGAGGTTCATGAAACGGGACAGGCCTAGGCCCACCACCGCGCCGCAGGTGATCCCCAGGAGCGCCCCCACCGCCAGCCAGCGCGAAAGGTATCGCCGCACGGGGCGTACGCTAGCGCGGCGGGCACCTGCGACGCAAGGCGGACCTCACGGTCACCAGCGGGCAGGTAACGGGGCCAGCAGGTGATACCCGGAGTATGGAGAGGGGAGAGGATCGCGTGTTTGGGCCGCCCATCCCCCAAGGGGTTACCTGGCGGCCGAAGCCGCGGCGCGCGTGCGCTAAGCTGTCCGCTGTGCCGGGGAGGGGACCAGCGCAGTGAGCAAGCCCTTTCGACTGGCAGCGCCATTTCCGCCGGCGGGGGACCAGAGCCAGGCGGTGGAACGCATCGTCTCTGGCTTCCGAGCGGGATTGGCGGCGCAGACGCTGCTGGGCGTGACCGGTTCAGGCAAGACCTACACGGTGGCTCGGGCCATCGCCGAGCTTCAGCGCCCGACCCTCATCCTCTCCCATAACAAGACCTTGGCAGCCCAGCTGTTTCAGGAGTTTAGAAGGTTTTTCCCCGATAATGCCGTGGAGTACTTCGTTTCTTACTACGACTACTACCAGCCCGAGGCCTACGTGCCCTCCACGGATACCTACATCGAAAAGGAGACCTCCATCAACGAGGAGATCGACCGCCTGCGCCTGTCTGCCACCCGCTCCCTGTTCGAACGCCGCGACATCGTCATCGTCGCCTCCGTGTCGTGCATCTACGGCCTCGGCGACCCCGCCGCCTACTACGGCATGCTGCTGCTCCTGGAGCCCGGTGGGGAGCCGGGGATGGATGCGGTGCTGCGGCAGCTGGTCGCCATGCAGTACGAGCGCACCCAGTTGGACCTAGTGCCTTCCGCCTTCCGGGTGCGCGGCGACGTGCTGGAGATCTACCCCCCTTACGACGATCACGCGGTGCGCGTTGAGTTCTGGGGGAACACGGTGGAGAGGATCAGCCGCATCGACCCGCTGCGTGGCACCGTTCTTGAGGAGGTGAACGACCGGCTGGCCATTTACCCCTCTTCTCACTACGTAGTGTCGCGCCCGATCCTCGAGGAGGCGATCAGGGACATCCGCGCCGAGCTGGACGAGCGCGTGGCGCAGCTGAAAGCGGCCAACAAGCTCCTGGAGGCACAGCGCCTGGCCCAGCGCACCTTGTTCGACCTGGACATGCTCCAGGAGCTGGGGTACTGCCCGGGGATTGAAAACTACTCCCGGCACCTCACCCGCCGGGCGCCGGGGGAACCGCCCCCTACGCTGCTGGACTACTTCCCCTCCGACTGGCTGCTGGTGGTGGACGAGTCCCACGTCACCGTGCCGCAGGTGCGGGGCATGTACTTCGGTGACCGTTCGCGCAAGGAAACGCTGGTGGAATTCGGCTTCCGTCTGCCCTCGGCGCTGGACAACCGTCCCCTCACCTTCGAGGAGTTCGAGGCGCGAATCAACCAAGTGCTTTACGTGTCAGCCACCCCAGCGGCGTACGAGCTGCAGCAGAGCGGGGACGAAGTGGTGGAGCAGCTGGTGCGCCCCACTGGCCTGCTTGACCCGTTGGTGGAGGTGCGGCCAGCCCAAGGTCAGGTGGACGACCTCCTGGCCCGCATACGGGAGCGGGTGGCGCGGGGCGAGCGGGTGCTGGTCACCACCTTGACCAAGCGCATGGCCGAGGATCTGACCTCGTACTTCGCCGAACTGGGGGTACGGGTGCGCTATTTGCACTCCGAGATCGACACCCTTGAGCGCACCGCCATCCTCGCCGACCTGCGCCGGGGGGTGTTCGACGTGCTGGTGGGGATCAACCTGCTGAGGGAAGGGTTGGATCTACCTGAAGTATCGCTGGTGGCGATTCTCGATGCCGACAAGGAAGGGTACCTGCGCTCCACCACCGCGCTCATCCAGACCATGGGCCGCGCCGCCCGCCACGTCAACGGCACCGCTATCCTGTACGCCGACCGCGTCACCGACTCCATGCAGCGCGCCATCGACGAGACTCGCCGGCGGCGCGCCGTCCAGGAGCGCTTCAACGAGGAGCACGGCATCGAACCGCGCTCGATTATCAAGGACATCTCCAACCCGCTGTTGCAGCTTTCCAACCTCGACTATTACGAGGTCGCCGCCGCCCCTCCACGGGTGTCCGAAGCTGACCTGACCGACCCCGTGTCCCTGGCGAAACTCATCGCTGAGCTGGAGCGGCGCATGAAAGAGGCGGCCAGGCGTCTAGAGTTCGAGGAAGCGGCGCAACTACGCGATCGTCTCAAGGAGCTGCGCGCCCAGCAGATCTACAGGAGCTAGATGCTCAGTGATGGGCGAGCAGCGACACCGCCGCCACCGCCGCCATACCCACAGCCGTGGCCAGCACGTCGCGCTTGCGGCAGCGGGGGTGCGACACCGCGGGGAGCAGGTCGCTGGCTCCCAGGTAGAGGAAGAACCCGGCCATGAGCAGCAGCAGGGTGGCCAGGTGGTGTCCTTCCAGGGGCAGCGCCATCCCCACCCCAAAACCCACCACCAGGAGCAGAGCGTTGCCAACCAGCATGGCGATCGCCTGGCGGCGACGGTGATGGTGGGAGAGGACCAAAGAAACGGTGGTCAGGCCGTCGGCCAGTTTGTGGGCCGACAGCGCCAGTCCCACCGCCAGCGCCGCGGGCAGCGACTCCCGCTGCGCCGCCGCCAGGGCGAAGCCGTCTATTGCCGAGTGGATCAGCAGCCCCACGGCGCCGTGCATGGCCAGCGGCGAGTGGACGTGCTCCACGTCGGGGCAGGCGGCGTCCATGCCGTGCTCGTGGGGGTGGAGGACGTGCAGCTTGTCGGCCAGCATGGTGACCAGGAAAGCGACCAGCACCAACAGCAGCCGAGTGTGGGGGTGCGCCGCACCGTCGAGACCCTCAGGGATGAGCTCCAGCAGCGCCAGGGCCACCAGCGTGCCCGCCGAGAAGGAGAGGAATAGACGCGAGTGCCTCTCGAATCGCAGCGGCAAAACTCCACCGAGTACAGTTGCGGCCAGCACTGCAGCCAGGAGGGCAAAGCTGGTCCCCATGGAGCTTGGCATCATACGCCTCCAGCGCCTTAGATAGCAGAGTTGTCAAGGGCAAGAGGCGAGGAGGACAGTCGTCCCGGGGTACACTGATAGCTGTGAGCGAGGGCGTGCGATTGGACGTTTTTCTGGACGTGGCGTGCTTGGCGCGCACCCGCTCCCAGGCCAAGCAGCTGTGCGAGGCGGGCAAGGTGGAGGTCAACGGTCAGCGTGCCACGGCGCACCGGCTGGTGCGGGTGGGGGACCGGCTGGAGCTGACCCTGTCGGGCGGGCGACGTCGCCAACTGGTCGTGCGCCAGTTGGCGTCGGTCCACCTGGCCAAGGCCCAAGCGCGCGAGCTTTACGAAGACGTAACGCCGCCGGAGAGCGAGGAGGAGCGCCAGCGTCGCCTTATGGATCGGCTGGCGCAGCCAGCCGCGCCCCCACGTGGCGCAGGGCGGCCCGAGAAACGCGAGCGTCGGCGGCTGGAACGCACCCGCGGACGTTGACGCCCCTCACGCCGCAGACGACCCGTTACCCGGGAAGGAACACCGACACTGCCACGGGCACGGACAAGCGGAGCGCGGGCCTCGAGGCCCGCCCCTCGAACGCGTTAGACCTTGCCCTGGCGTCACAGTTACGTCACAGTTACCGTCACGGTCACGGTCGTGGGTGCAGGAGTCGCCAGGTCATGGCTCGCACCCGGTCGAAGAGGCACAGTGCCTCGACCGTGCTGGGGTCAGCACAGGTGCCGGCCAAAAGCCGCAGGTGGGTGTCGACCTCCAGAGCCGAGCCGTAGGCGATGCGCCAGTGGTGCCGGCGGTCGCGGCCGGTGCGGCCGGCGCCTTCGGCCAGGTTGGCGGGCACCGAGACCGCGGCGCGGATGAGCTGCTCGGCGACGCTGCGCAGAGCCGGCGGCGCAGACCTGGCGACGGCAATGGCGATGTGGGCGGCCTGGAGGGCCAGGCGGTGGGCGGTAAGGGTGCCGGTGGGCGGCGGTTGAAGCGGCGTGGTTCTCGTGGTGTTCATGATCTTCCCACCAGCTCCCGGGGCGGGCGCGGTCAAGGGTCGCGTCAGCGACCGCCCGTAGGGCGGCTTGCAAGCCCTTGACGGCACCCGCCTCGGGAGCTACCTCGTGTCCGCCAACACCACGAGGGCCACGCCGCGCCGCCAACCCCGCGAGGCCCGGCCGCCGACCACCGCCCAGGCACACCGCCCAGGCACACCGCCACGGATCACGGTCCCGGACACGGTCCCGGTCACTGCCACGGGCACCGACACCTACACGGTCACCGACACGGTTAACCGGAGCGCGGGCCCGCAGGCCCGCCGGGGAGCGCAGTCGGCTAGGCAGCCCTCGCCCATCCTGCGGGGCTTTCCAGGCCCCGCGGTCCTCGAGGCAGGCCCGCCCTTTGACCGTGGTCGGTCACGGTCACTGACAAGGTCACCGACACGGTCACTGACACGGTCACTGACACGGTCACCGGCAACCTCCCCTGGGCTGGATGAGGAGGCGTGGGGGTTCGGTGTAGGGGCTAGAATGAGCACGTGAGTCCGAACGAGAGACGCTTCAATGGGTGGGGGTTTGAGGGGGAGTCCGCCACATTGCCCCCGCTGGCAGCGCGGTGGCTGGCGGAGCGGATCGGCGCGGGTTCGCCAGTGACGGCGCTCCCCGAAGCAGAGTTCGCGTTGCCGGCGGCGCGGGGGCTGCCGGATCTGGGTGTGCCGGTGGACAGCGGCGACGGGGTGCGGCTGCGGCACGCCGCCGGGCAGTCGTTTCCTGACCTGATGGCGTTGCGCACTGGGCAAGGGTTGCGCCTGCCCGACGGCGTTGTGACCCCGTCCTCGGCGGCCGAATGCTGCGAGGTGTTGCGCCGGGCGGGAAAGGGTGGTGTCAAGGTCGTGGTGCGGGGCGGGGGCACTAGCGTGGTGGGTGGGGTAACGGTGCGGGGCGACGAACCTACGGTGGTGCTGTCCCTGGCCGGCCTGCGCGGTCTAGTTGGGGTGGACCGGCAGTCGCAGCTGGCTTCGTTCCGCGCTGGTACGCGGGGTCCGCAGGTGGAGGCAGCGCTGGCGCCCTACGGCTTGCGCCTGGGTCACGAGCCGCAGTCCTTTGAGCTGTCCACGGTGGGGGGGTGGGTGGCAACGCGCTCGGCAGGGGCGCGCTCGACGGGGGTCGGGAAGATAGAGGATTTGGTGGCGGGGATCGAGGTGGCGACGCCCACGGGGTTGTGGCGGTTACCGCCCCTGCCTGCCTCGGCGGCGGGGCCCGAGCTGCGGCGAGTTCTGGCCGGCAGCGAAGGGCGCCTGGGTGTGCTCACCGAGGTGACCCTGCGGGTACGGCCGATGCCCCCCTGCGAGGAGGGGGTTACCGTGTCGTTCCCGTCTTGGGAAGAAGGGGTGGAGGCGTGCCGCACCATGCTGCAAAGCGGGTGTCCGGTGGAGGTCATGCGCCTGTCCGATGCGGAGGAAAGCGCTCTGGCGCTGCGGCTGGCGCATTTGCCGGCGCTGGTGCGCAAGGCCGGCGCGTGGCTCGCTCGGTTGCGACGTTTCGCCAACCCCTGCGTGCTGCTGCTGGGGTGGGCGGGGAGCGAGGAGGAGGTGGACTGGGCGCGGCGTCGGGCGGCGGCGATATGGCGTGCGCAGCGCGGCGTGGCACTGGGCGCCTTCGGCTGGAAGAGCTGGCTGGCGCAACGCTTCCGCCACCCCTACCTGCGCGATGCGCTGTTGGATGAGGGGATCGGTGTGGACACGTTGGAGACGGCGGCGCCGTGGGGAGCGCTGGCAACGGTGTACCAGGCGGTAGGTGAGGCGCTGCGCGGCGCCGGTGCCGCTTTGGGCGTTCGGGTGCTGGTGCTGTGCCATCTCTCGCACGGCTACCGGGACGGGGCGTCGCTGTACTTCACCTTTCTTTGGCCCCTAGCGGCCGGGCAGGAGGTGGCCCAGTGGTCGGCGTTCAAGGGCGCGGCCACCGAAGCCTTGATGCGGTGCGGTGCGGCTCTCTCACACCACCACGGCGTCGGAGCGATGCACGCCCCTTGGCTGGCGCGGGAGATTGGCGCGCCGGGGCGAGAGTTGCTGGCGGCGGCCACCACCGCCCTGGACTCTCGACGGGTGCTCAATCCGGGCGTGCTGCTGGCGGGGGATCGGGACGGGGAGCACGAGGGGGAAGAGGCCCATGTTTCTGCGTGAGTGGCGGCAACGCGGCTGGCGGCGGCTGGCCGAGCCCCTGGACCTGTTGGTGATCGGGGGTGGTATTACCGGCGCCGGAATCCTCCATGACGCCGCCCTGCGGGGGTTGAGGGTGGCGCTGGTCGAGAAGGGGGATTTCGCCTCGGGAACCTCCTCCCGCTCTTCCAAGTTGATTCACGGGGGTCTGCGCTACCTCAAGCGCATGCAGCTGCGCATCACTCGTACGGCGTGTCGAGAGCGCGATCTGTTGGCACTGCACAACCCCCATCTGGTTTCGCCGATGCGCTTCCTCTACCCCTCCTACGCCGGAGATGCCACGCCAGGTTGGCAGGTGGCGCTAGGGCTGTCCATGTACGACCACTTGACCCCGGTGCGCCACCGCCACGAACGCATCGACGGGAGTCAAGTGCCGCGGCTGATCCCTGGGATTGCCACTGACCAGTTGGAGTTCGGACTCCTCTACGACGATGCGGTGGCCGACGATGCCCGCCTGGTGTTGGCGGTGATCGCCGCCGGTGTGCTGGCGGGTGGCGAGGCGGTGAGCTACGCCCGGGTGGAAGAGTTGCAGCGCAACCGTGGGGGGCGGGTGGTGGGCGCGGTGGTGCGCGATTTGGAAACTGGCGCGGTGCAGGAGGTCCACGCCGGGGTCGTGGTCAACGCCACCGGTGCGTGGTGTGACGAGGTGCGTGGGCTGGCCGGCCGGCGCGGGACGCGGGTCCGCCCTTCCCGCGGCTCTCACTTGCTGGTGGAGCGGCAGGCGCTGCCCCTGGAGGGGTGTGCGGTAACCGGGCTGTCCCCGGATGACGGGCGGCCAGTGTTTGCCGTGCCTCACCCCGAGGGTGTGCTGATCGGCACCACCGATCTGTTCCACGACGGACCGCTGGATGACCCGCGGCCCACCCCCGAGGAGATTGCCTATCTGCTGCGCTACGCACGCTCGGCTTTTCCAGGCGCGCGGCTGGGTTTTGACGATGTGTGCGGTGCGTTCGCGGGAGTACGCCCGATTCTGGACAGCGGCGCGGAGGACCCTTCCGCCGCTTCCCGGGAGGAGGCGGTATGGGAGGAGGAAGGGTTGCTGTCCACTGCGGGCGGCAAGCTCACCACCTACCGCGCCACCGCCGAGGAGGTGGTGGACGAAGCGGTGCGCCTCCTCCCTGAACAGCGCCGCGCAGAGGTGGGACCACCGTCGCCTGGGAGCGCCTCGCTCCCCTGGCGCGTGCATCCCCCCACCGCCGTCGCGGTGCTGGTGGAGAACGGCGTGCCGGCTAAAGTTGCCGGCGGACTGGTCCGGCGGCTGGGGGCACAAGCGTACGCGGCGGCCGCCACGGCCCGGGACGGCGAGCTGGAGCCGCTCGCCGATGACCTCGACCTGTGCATGGCCGAGCTGGTTTGGCACGCCCGCTTCGGGGCCATGGTACACCTGGAGGACCTGCTGCTGCGCCGGGTACGCCTGGGCATGTGGCAGCCGCGCCTCTGTCTGGAGCTAGCACCACGGTTGCGCTCGCCGTTGCGGCGGGTGTTGGGGTGGGATGTGCCCCGTTGGCGGCAGGAATTGGAACGGCTGGAGGCGGCGTTGGCGTCTTGGTTGCCGCCCGGCGCGCGATGAACGCCGCGGCGGTGTTGATCAACCCCTCGGCCGGGGGAGGGCGCGCCGGGCGGCAGTGGCAGCGCTGGCGAGACCAGGCGCGCCGCCTAGCGCCGCTGACCGAGTGCGTGGCGGATGACACCGCGGCGGCGCGCAAAGCAGTGCGCAGGCTGGTAGAGGAAGGGTGTGAGCGGTTGGTGGTGTGGGGAGGGGATGGCACCGTACATCTGGTGGCCGGGGCGTTGCTGGAGGTGGGCGCAGGGGCACGGGTGGTGCTGGGCGTTGTTCCCGCTGGTACGGGGAGCGATCTGGCACGGGCGTTGGCAATACCACGGCGCCTCGGCGCGGCGCTGCGTCGCGCCCTGGGCGGCGCTGGGCAGCCGTGCGACGCCGGTCACTGCGACGGGAGGGCCGCCTCCTTCTACTTCGTCAATATCGCCTCGGCAGGCTTGTCGGGGATGGTGGACGAGCAGGTCAACGCCCAGCCCCAGCGCGGCGCGACGGCGTTCCTGCGCGCCACCGTACGGGCGATTCGCGCCTATGGCGCGGTGCCGGTGCGGGTGGAGGTGGACGGCGCACCGTGGTTCGAGGACCGACTTCTACTGCTGGCCGTGGCCAACGGCACCACCTTCGGCAAGGGGATGCGGGTGGCGCCCGGTGCCGATCCCGCCGACGGAGTCTTCGACGTTGTAGCGGTGCGCACCATGAGCAGGGCGCGCCTGCTGTGGGAGCTCCCCCGCCTGTACCTGGGCCGACACCTCCAGGCACAGGCAGTGCAGCACACCCGTGCTGGGCAGGTGCGTTTGCTGCCCCACGGGGAGCTGCCACCCTTTGACGCCGACGGTGAAACGTACGCGTCGGGCGAGGCCACCTTCACCGTGCTCCCGGGCGCCCTGCGCATCGCCGGCCCCGCCCTGGCGTGACGCGCTCCCTTTCGCCTGCGAGGGACCGCCCTGCCGGTAGCTCCTCCTTACTCGTGACCGACCATCATGCGCCAGTTGACCAACATCTTGATCATGGAGCGCAGGCGCTGGCACTGCATTCCGCACATGAGGCGGAGGAACTGCAGGGCGGCAGCGGAGCGCATGGCGAAGATCTCGTCGGTGTCAGCCTTGTGCAGGACCAGCAAGGTACACCCCTGCTCGTGGGCGATGGCGTCGGCGCTGCGGCGCTGATCGTCGATGAGCGCCATCTCCCCGAAGATCTCGCCGTGGCCGAGGATGGCCAAGGCCTCCTCGCCCATGTTGGGGATGCGGCGCGAGATGCGCACCTGGCCCTCCAGCACCACGTACATGGCGTCTGCCTCTTGCCCTTCGACGAAGATGAACTGCCCCGGCTCCCAGCGGTGGGTGGGGATGGTGGCGGCAAGCAGGCGAAGTTCCGCGGCGGTCAACCCCTTCTCCTTGAAGACTTCAATCTTAGCTCCGGGAGGGACGTCCGCGGCGGTGCCCCGGTGAGCTTCTCCCTGGCGGGGCAGCATGCGGCGCGCGCCGATGGTCTCGGTCATCGCCTGATTGGCCAGCCTGAGTTTTAGGGAGAGGGAGTTCCAGAAGGTGCGCAGCAAAGATACCTGCAAGCTGTGATGACGGCCGGTGAGGCGCTTGCACTCCTCGGCTGGGAAACGCAGCAGCAGGCCGGCGTTGGAGCAAGCCACGGTGGCCGGGCGCGGCTGCAAGTCGAAGAAGGACACCTCCCCGAAAATCCCACCGGCCCGCAGCTCGCCCAACGACTGTCGCCCCACCGGCGTGTCGCGGTAGCCAGTCACGGCGCCGGCGAGGACGACGAAGAAGTCTTTGCTGTCTTCTCCTTCGGAGAACAAAATGTCGCCCGGCTCCACCGTTTCGTAGGTGCCGAGGGCCGCCAGCCGGGCCACGTCCGCTTCATCGAAGTGCTGAAATGAGATGAAGATACGCAAGTCGTCGGGCTTGCCGTGGCGATAGTCGGGCGGTCCTGAGTGGGTCGGGCGCATGGGCCGAACGTCGGTGTCGCCTTCACGGTACCTCATTCCGCTAGGCGCGAAAAGGCCTGTGTGTCCCAGCCCCATGGGCGCCAGCGCGGCTGGCTGTGCGGCGGCAGGACCGGCGAGGGGCGCAAGAATGCGTGTACACTACGCCGGTTATGCGGGTGTCGTGGGACCGCTACTTCATGAACCTGGCGGTGCAAGCGGCGACGCGCTCCACGTGTCCGCGCAAGCACGTGGGGGCGGTGATCGTGCGCGACAAGGCGGTGTTGGCCACCGGCTACAACGGGTCGCTGCGCGGGCTGCCGCACTGCACCGACGTCGGCTGCTTGATCGAGAACGATCACTGCGTGCGCACCGTGCATGCGGAGGCTAACGCTATTTTGCAGGCCGCCCGGCACGGAGTACGCATTGACGGGGCAGATATTTACGTCACCGCCTCACCCTGCTGGGAGTGCTTCAAGCTGATTGCCAACGCCGGCATCCGACGCGTGCTGTACGGCGAGTTCTACCGCGACGAGCGCCTTCTCCAGTATGCGCGGGAGGCCGGGATCGAGTTACTTCATCTGGGGTTGGAGGGAGAGTAGGGGAATGAACGCAGTCCGTCGCATCGGCGTGTTGACCGGGGGAGGGGACGCCCCGGGGCTCAACGCCGTCATTCGCGCGGTTGTCAAGTCCTGCTTGCTGACCCACCGGGTGCGCGTCTTGGGGATTCATAACGGCTTTTCTGGGCTGGTGGAACTGAAGTACCGGGAGCTGGACCGGGGTGACATCCGGGGACTGCTGCCGCGGGGCGGGACGGTGCTGGGTACCACCAATCGGGGCAACCCATTCCGCTACGTGTACCGACGGCCCGACGGCAAGGAAGAGATCATCGACGCCACCGAGACGGTGAAGAGCAACTTCGAGCGACTCGGCCTGGACGCCCTCATCGTCATCGGCGGCGACGGCTCGCTGTCCATCGGGGAGCGCTTTTATCGGGAGCATGGGTTGCCCATCATCGGCGTGCCCAAGACCATCGACAACGACATTTCTGCCACCGACTCCACCTTCGGCTTTGCCACCGCCCTGGAGGTGGCCACCGCCGCCCTCGACCGCCTGCACACCACCGCTGAGAGCCACCACCGCGTCATGCTACTGGAGGTGATGGGGCGGGACGCTGGCTGGATCGCCCTGCACGCCGGTCTCGCCGGCGGCGCCCATATGGTGCTGATCCCTGAGATCCCCTTTCGTTTCGAGCCGTTGATCGCCAAGATCCGCGCCCGCGAGCGGCTGGGGCGGCCGTTTTCCCTCATCGTGGTGGCGGAAGGGGCTGCGCCGCACAACGGGTCCCAGGTTTTCCAAGGGGAAGACCAGGTGACCGGGTGGAAGCGGCTGGGTGGGGTGTCGTACCAGATCGGGCAGGAGATCGCCGCCCGCTCCGGGCACGACGTGCGAGTCACGGTACTGGGGCATATCCAGCGGGGCGGCACGCCGGTGCCCCGGGACCGCATCCTCGCCACCCGTTTCGGGGTCGAGGCGGTGCGATTGGCGATGCAGCAGCAGTGGGGACAGATGGTGGCGCTGCACGCCGGGGCCATCGTGTCTGTGCCGCTGGCCGAAGCGGTGGGTAAGCTCAAGCGCGTGGAGCCGGAGGGTCAGCTGGTGGCCCATGCCCGGGCCATTGGTATCGTCTTCGGCGACGAGGACCCCGAGGACGTGGCAGCCACTGAGGGGTAGCGCGATGGAGGCCGGGATCGGCCCCTCCCCCATCCTCGATCTCGACACCGTGGCCTTGCCGTTGACGGCCGCAGCGCTGTTCGGCCAAGGGATCCCCATGGAAATCGAAATCGGCAGCGGGAAGGGGCGTTTCCTGCTGGAATGGGCGTTGGCGCACCCCCACCTGGGCCTGTTGGCGGTGGAGCGGGCGCGCACGTACTTGATGCTGGCCGCCGAGCGGGTCGCCCGCCGTGGTATCGCCAACGTGCGACTGGTCCACACCACCGCCGAGGATCTGCTCTTCCGCTGCCTCGCCCCGGCCAGCGTCGCCGCCGTACACGTCTATTTCCCTGACCCCTGGCCCAAGAGGCGCCATCACAAGCGGCGGTTCTTTCGGCCGGAGAACGTCGCCCGCCTGGCCCAGGTGCTCTCCCCCGGTGGGTTGCTGCGGGTCAAGACCGACCACGCCGACTATGCGGCGGTGATCGGTGAAACCCTTGGCGGCGAGAGGCGATTCGAGCCGGTCGACGTCGAGGAGGCCTTTGCTGGGGTGCCGCTCACCTCTTTCGAGATCAAGTACGCTCGCCAGCAGCGGCCGATATTTCAGTTTGCGGTGCGGCGACGGGAGGGCCTATGAAGCGAGTGCTGTATCTGGATCCCTTCGGCGGTGCCGCCGGCGACATGCTCCTCGCCGCCCTGCTGGATGCCGGTGCTGCGGAGAGCGAGGTGCGCCGCGCCCTGGACGGTCTCGGGTTGGCCGGGTGGCGCCTCGTACTGCGGCGCGACCGGCAACAGGGGTTTGCCGGCCTGCGGGCAGCGGTGGAGGTGGACGCGCTCTCTCATCCCGCTCGCCACCTCCACGATGTGCAGGCGCTCCTGGAGGGCGCCGAGCTACCGGCACGGGTGCGCCAGCGCGCGTTGGCGGTGTTCGCGGCGCTGTTCCGCGCCGAGGCGGCGGTGCACGGTCGGGAGCTGGAAGGGGTGCACCTGCACGAAGCCGGAGCGGTGGACGCGGTGGTGGATGTGGTGGGTTGCTGTGCGGCGCTGGACTCCCTGGCGGTGGAGCGAGTGATCTGCGGCCCGGTGGCGGTGGGGCGGGGCAGTGTGCGTACAGCCCACGGGCTGCTGCCGGTGCCGCCGCCGGCGGTGGCGGAGCTGCTGCGCGGCGCGCCGCTGGCGGGGCACGGGGCCGACGGGGAGATGACCACGCCCACCGGCGCCGCGCTGCTGGTGACCTTGGTGGACAGCTGGGGAGCGCTGCCGCCCGGGGTGCTGCGGCGCGTTGGCGTAGGCCTCGGCACGCGGGTCTTTCCCGGCGTGCCAAACCTGCTACGGGCGCTGGTCTTGGAGCAGGGAGACGAGCCGGTGAGCGAGCGAATCCTCACGGTGGTGGAGGCGACCTTGGACGACATCACCGGGGAAAGGATTGCCTGGCTGTTGGAACGGCTGCGGGAGGTGGGGGCGCTGGAGGCCTGGTGCGTGCCCGGCACCGGTCGCAAGGGCCGCCCGGTGACCGAACTCAAGGCGCTCTGCGAGGACCACCACGAGGCCGCTGTCCTCGACCTGCTCTTCGCCGAGGGGGCAACGCTGGGGGCCAGGGTGATGAGCTGTCGCCGCCCGCAGGTGGAGCGAACCCTCGTCGAGGTGGCCACGGAGTTCGGCAGCGTTGCGGTGAAACTGGCCCTGCGCGGGGGCCGCATAGTGTCGGCCAAGCCCGAGCACGACGCCTGCCGGGCGGCGGCTCGCCGGGCCGGGGTGGCCCTGGCACGGGTGGAGGACGCGGCGCGGCGCGCTGCTCCCGCCTTGGGCGAGGAGTGGCCGCGACCGTAGCTGCGGGTCAGGCGAAGCGGCGGCGGCCCTGGCTGCGCTAGGTGTGAGGGGTCTCCAGAGTCGGTGCGAGGCCGCTGGCCAGGGGGCCGAAAACCGTGTGCGCTGCCGCCGGGTCCACCGTGGTCCCCCCCCACAGGGCAAGCAGTTCGTCCTGGGTGAGCAGCGCGGTGGGGCGACGCTGTAGGAAAGCCGCCAGCGGAAGCGCCAGCCGTCTCGGGACGACGATGGTCCGGGCCCGCCGGTGGGCGGCAGCGGCGGTGCGCCGCACCACGTCGGAAAACGGCACCGGTGGGCCTCCCGCCAGATCGAAGGTCCGGGCGACGGTGGCGGCGTCCTCGAGACAGCGCATGACCACGCTCGCCACGTCGTCCGCCGCCACCGTCTGGAACGCATAGCTCCCACCGCCATACAGAACAACCAGCCGGCCGGCTCGGATGGCCTCGCCTAGGCGCGCCAGCAGGGCAGGGCCGGGCGCCGCCAGCCACGCCGGCCGCAGTACCGTCGTCGCCAGCGACGTCGTGCGGAGCGCCTGCTCGGCTGCCCAGGCAGCGCGTTGCCGGGCGCTGGCCGCGGTGGCTGCGGCGCCCATGCAGGAGACCAGCACCACCCTGGCTATGCCGTGACGCTGGCAGGCGGCGATGAGGGCGGCCGTGTCGCGGGCGCCGACGCCGTGGCAACCGCCGTCGTCGGATGGACGCTCGCCCAGCCCCGGTCCCACGTGCACCGCCGCGGAGCACCCCGCGGCCCAGTGGCCCCAGGCGGCGGAGGTGCGCTCCGCCACAACGCGGATGACTCCGGGGGGAAGCACCTCACTGGCCCGGGTGCGGGCCACGGCGACCGCTTCGCAGGAGGCGGCGAGGAGGCCCTGCACGACCCGGGTACCGATGAGGGAGTCGGCGCCAGTGACCAACACCCGCCGTGGCTGGGGGTGGCGGCTGGTGGAAGAGGTCCGGCGGGGGGTACGCGGGGCGCGGGGTGAGGCGGGGCGCGTCATGGGGGTGGGAATGCTAGCATGGGCCCATGTTACGGGCGGTTCTCGCGGATCTCCATTTAGGCGAGCGCCCGGGGGACGTGGATCGTTTTCGCTCCGTCGTTGACGAGGTGCTGCGCCGGGGTGCCGGCGAGCTGGTGCTACTGGGTGACGTATTCCGCACTCTGGTGGGCCTGCCACAGTTCTGGGACGAGGAGGTGAGAGCAGGCCTGGAGGAGTTGCGGCGCCTGCGGCGGGCGGGAGCGCGGGTCGTTCTGGTGGAGGGGAACCGCGATTTTTTTCTCGATGAGCGGGCGCTGGACGATTTCCGGGACCGTGCCGCCCCCTGCCACTCCTTCAGCGCCGGTGGCAGGCGTTTTCTGCTGGAGCACGGCGACCTCGTCAACGTGCGGGACTGGCGCTACCTGGCTTGGCGGCGCCTGGCCAAGAGCAGGGCGGCGCGACTGTGGGCACGGCTGCTGCCGCCCCGCCTTGCCCGGCGGATCGTGGCTTACACCGAGGCGCGGTTGGCCGAAACCAACTTCAGCTACCGCTCCCGGATTCCCGAGGAAAGGTTGCAGCGCGTCGCCCAGGCGCACTTCGCCGCCGGTGTGCATGTGGTGCTTTGGGGTCACTTCCATCACCCTTGGCACTTCGCCCTTGGTACTCGTCTGGGGGTGGTGGTGCCGGCGTTTGCCGAGTACGGTGCGGTGGTCTGGGTGCGCGGGGACACCGGCGAAATCGTCCTCGGGCTGCTTGAAGGTGCGCAGTTCGTTGACACCTCACTTCAATCGTGGTACCAAGAGCATGACGGCTCGGAAGGTGCGAGGGAAAACTATGGGAGCGACGATCCTTCTTGCGGATGACAGCATCACGATTCAAAAGGTCATCGAGCTGACGTTCGCCGAAACCGAACACCGCGTAGTGGCGGTGGGAAGCGGCCGCGATCTTCTGGACCGGGTCGGCACCCTCAAACCGGACGCTGTTTTATGCGATGTCGTGATGCCGGATATGAACGGCTACGACATCTGCCAGACGTTGAAGAGCGATCCTGCGACGTTGCACATCCCGGTCGTATTGCTGACTGGCACGTTCGAGCCGTTCGACCGTACGCGGGCGCTGGCGGCCGGGTGCGATGCCATCGTCACCAAGCCGTTCGAAGCCGAGGAACTCATCCGCACGGTGGAGGAACTGCTGCGTCGCAAACCCCAGTCCAGCACCACGGTGCCGGTTGGACTGGAGGCGGTAGGGGTCCCGGAGGGGGTGCCGGCGCTGGACTTCACCACCACCGGGTTCGAGCGGATGGGCGTCAAGGAGAGCTTTCAGGAGCCGCAGATCCCTGAGGAGGGACTGGAGTTCAGCTCCACAGGGGTGGTTGCACCACCGCCTCCGGTGTCCGCTGGGGGCGAGGACATCTTCACTAAGGAGGTCGGGCTGACCTCGCACCGGGGAGCCGGTGAGGAGCTTCCCGCCGCCGAGGAAATCGAAGCCGCAGTGGTGGAGGACGAGACGTTCCCGTCCGCCCCCCGGCCGCCCGCTCAGGTTGAGGCGGTGGGGGCGATGGCGCGGCGGGTGGAGGCTGGGACAGAAGCGCTGTGGTCGCCTGCCGACCACCGCTGGCCTGCCGATGAAGGGGTCGTGGACGAGGGGGCGGCCGCTGAAAGGGCGGCTGTGGAGGCGATGCCCGTTGAGGAGGAAGAGGAGACGGTCATCGCCCCCCCCGATATCGTCACCCCCGTTCCCGCGCCGGCTGCCCCGGCGCCAACCCCTGCGGAGCCCGCCACCGGGTTTGTCCAGACTACACCGCCCCCGCCACCCACGCTGGCCTCTCCAGTGGTGGGCTCAGCGGGCGCGGCGATGGCGCTTTCGGACGAGGAGATCGAGCGAATTGCCCACAAGGTTCTGGAGCAGGCGACGCCATTGTTGGAACGCATCGCCTGGGAGGTCATCCCGGATATGGCGGAGATGCTGGTGCGCAAGCGCATTCGCGAGCTGGAGGCGGCCGCCGAGCTGGAGTCGTAGAGTGGTAGCTGGCGGGTGAGGGGCAAGAGCGCCGGCATTTCCAACCTGGCGGGACGATGGTTCTCCACCTCCGCGCCCACGGAAGCCTCCACCGAGGCAATGGTGGGGCGTGGGGGGGTCAGATCCCCAGACCCAAAAAAAGCGACTGCCCAGCGTCTTTTTGCCGCGGGCGCTTGGTGCGGAGCGTTGGCGCCAACGATGCTCCCGCTGCGTCGGCTCATGCGCTTGATATCACAAGAGTTTGACGAGTCCAATGGTTCCCCTTACATTGGCAGAGCGGGCAGCATTGGCAAGCGGCTGGCGGCAGGTGGCGACCGCCTGGGAGTAGGGTTTTGGGGCGGGGGTCCCGCCCCTTTGGCCGGCCGCCCGAAGGTGGCCCGTGCGGGAGGGTAGGGTCATGGAGTGCCGTGAGTGCCTCCAACTGTTCGAAGAGATTGGGCAGGCGTTCAATTCACCAATCGACACCGAGGGGCTGTTGGCGCTGATTGCGCGGACGGTGGCTGAGAGGTTCGCGGTGGCCGGGTGCGTCATCCGGCTGCTGAGCCGCGACCGTCGGGTACTGGAGAAGGTGGCGTCCTATGGGTTGAGCCAGAAGTTCCTGGAAAAGGGTCCGGTGGACGCTGAGCGCAGCGTCACCGAGGCGCTGGCTGGTGAGGTGGTGGCGATTGCCGACTGTCGCACTGATCCGCGGATCCAGTACCCCGAGGCACACGTGGAGGAAGGTATCGTATCGGCGCTGACCGTGCCGCTGAGCACCCGCGGTCAGGTGATTGGGGTGATTCGCCTGTACTCCCGCACCGTACGCCAGTTCACCCCGCTGGAATTGGAGACCTTGCGGGTGGTGGCGTCCTTCTGCGCCGCCGCGGTGGTGCGCGCCATGTTCCACCAGATCCTCGAACACGTCACCGATACTATTCGCTCCTCCATGGATTTGCGGTCAGTGCTGCGCGGCATCGTCACGGTGATCGCCGAGGACCTGCGGGCCAAGGGAGCGATGCTGCGCTTGCTGGACGCCAACGGGCGGCGGTTCGAGGTGCTGGAGGCCTTTGGATTGTCCGAGGAGTTCTTGGGCCAGCTGGACGCTGAGCCTGATGAGGCGACGCGGGTTAGCCTGGGGGGAGAGTGTCTGGAAATCCTCGATGCAGTCAGCGACCCGCGGGTGGGCTACCGCGATGCTCTGGCGGCGGAGGGCGTCGCTTCCCTGCTGCACGTGCCGCTGGTGTTGCGGGAGAAACCGCTGGGCGTACTCACGGTCATGACCCACCGGCGGTACGACTTCTCCGAGGACGAGATGTTTCTGATGCGCGGTATCGGCGACCAGTGCGCCCTGGCGGTTCGCAGCGCCCAAATGTACGCCGCTATGAAGCACCGCTACGATGCCTTAGCGAACGACTTTCAGCTTTGGTTCGAGCAGTACCGTACCTACCCCAGCGTGTAAGGCGCTGACAGCTGCACTCACCCGCCGAGGGTGGGCGAGTAGTCCGCCACCATCGCCGCCATGGCGTCCCAGATGTGGGACACGTCGTTGGACATGATAACCAGGTCCCGTTTGAGGCCGTGAATGTCCTTGACGTGCCCCTTGAGCACTGCTTCGCGGCGAAAGCCGCGTTTTTCGAAGGCGCGGATCGCCCCCACCTGGTTGTCCACCACGTTGGCGATCATCTTTTCGACTCCCGCGGAGATGGCCACCCCTACCAGCTCGCGCAGCATGGCGGTGCCCAAGCCGCGCCGCTGGAACGAGCGCGCCACCGCCAGGCGAATCTCGGCCACGTGGGTGGTCCAACCGTGCAGGGTGCGGTACAGGGTGCCGTTGGCCACCACCTCACCCCCGGCCTCGGCCAGCAGGGGGATCACCGTTTCATAGTCGATGGAACCGATGAAGCGATCGGCCCACGCCTGGGAGGTGACGTCGTCGCGCAGGAAGAGACGGTCTTCCTCGGGCAAGGCGCGGTAGAAGGCGAGCAAGACCTCCTCGTCCTTGGCCTCCACGGGGCGCACGACGACCGCTGTACCGTCGCGCAGGGCGATCTGTTTTGGGTAGCCCTCAAGCATCATGGCGCGCTCCTCCGTTGCCACGGCCAACGAGTTGCAAACCGAACTCGTACCCCTTCCGGAAGGCTCGCTGGTTGAGCTGCTCGGTGCCTTTGGGGACCGAGTGAACCACCGCCCGCTCCGCCGCTTCCGGCGAAACGAGACCGGTGACACCGACGAAAAACCCGACCATGACGATGTTGAGCACCAGCCGCCGCCCCAGCTCCTCCGCCAGGCGCGTGGCGGGAATCCCATAGGCCGTGACCCCTTCCGGCAGCCGCTCGTCGAGGGTGACCAGGTCGCTCTCGTACAGGAGCACCCCGCCGGGCTTGAGCGACGGTGCGAACTGGAAGTAGGCGTCGGGCGACATGACGATAAGCACGTCGGGACGCTTGACGTAGGGGTAGCCGATGGGTTCCTCGTCAAAGGTGACCTGGGCGGAGCAGGCACTCCCCCGCGCCTCGGGACCAAAGCTTTGGATCAAGGTGGCGTGTTTGTTGTCGTAAATCGATGCCGCCTTGCCGATGATGTGGCCGCACAGGATAACGCCCTGGCCGCCCAGCCCTCCCACGCGGATCTCAGTCTTCGGCATGGGTCACTCCGTAGGGTTGATACTGCGTGCCCAGCACGCGGGACAAGTGCTCATTCATGGATTCGAGCCAGGTGGGGCGTTCGCGGTCCACGAACTTCCCCACGATGATGTCGCCTTGGTAGCTCAAAGCCAGGTCTTTGGTGTCGGCGCCGTTCTTTTGAACGCTCTTTTCCTTGTAGTACTTGAGTTGATCGACCCCGTCGCCCAGGCGGTTGCGGCGGGAGTACAGGGTGGGGCAGGGAGATAGCGCCTCGATGAACACGAAGCCTTTCTTCTTGAGACCTTCCTGCATCGCTTTAGCGAGTTGCTTGACGTGGTACACCGTCCAGCGCGCCACGTACACCGCCCCGCAGGCGTCGGCTAAGTATGGCAAATTGAACGAGGGCTCGAAGTTACCGTAGGGCATGGTGGTCTGACTGGGGCCTAGGGGCGTGGTGGGAGCCACTTGCCCGCCCGTCATGCCGTAGGTGAAGTTGTTGACGCACACCACCATAATGTCCATATTGCGGCGCGCGGCGTGGACGAAGTGGTTGCCGCCGATGGCAAACAGGTCCCCATCGCCTGAGTAGACCACCACCTTCAACTCCGGGTTGGCGAGTTTTAAACCGGTGGCGAAGGGGATGGCGCGGCCGTGGGTGGTGTGGAAGGAGTCCAGATTCATGTACCCGGCGACCCTGCCTGTACAGCCGATCCCCGAGACGATAGCCACCTTGTTGAGGTCGAGCCCGGATTCGGTGAGGGCGCGGGCGAAGCAGTTCACGGTGGTGCCGATGCCGCAGCCTGGGCACCAGATGTGCGGAATGCGATCCTGTCGCAGGAAGGGCATCACCGGGTTGTCGATGTCGGTGCCGAGCGTCAGCCCGTCGGCCCAGCGATACAGGTCTTCGCTCATCGCGCCGCCTCCAGGATTTTCTCGAGGATGACCTCGGGTTCGTGCACGGTCCCGCCGGCGTGGGGCACCGAGAGGGTTGGGACGCGCCCCGCCACCGCCCGTTCGACCTCCAAAACCATTTGTCCCATATTGAGTTCCGGAACAACGAAGCCCCTAACGCGCTGCGCTACCGCAGCGATGCGCTGGGCGGGGAACGGCCAGGTGATCACCAGCCGCATGTGGCCGACTTTCACCCCCTGCCGCCGCGCCGCGTCGATGGCGGCGGCGGCAATCCGCGAGGTGATGCCGAACGACACCACCACCACGTCGGCGCCCTCGACGCTGTCCTCGCGAATGTCCACGAGGGCGTCGGCGTGGCGCCGAATCTTGTCGCGAATACGGCGGACCAGCTTGTCCTGGGCGGCTGCGTTCATGGCCGGGTAGCCGCGCTCGTCGTGGGTTAGGCCGGTGATGTGGATGCGATACCCGTCGCCAGCCTTGACCATCTCGGGGACGAGGTCCGCGCCCACCTCGTAGGGCCGGTACTGGCCGGGTCGCTTGGCTGTCCAGCGCCGTTCCACCACCTCGATCTCCTCGGCGGGAGGGATTTGCACCCGCTCGGTCATGTGGCCCACCACCTCGTCCATCATGAAGAACACCGGCACCCGGTAGATCTCAGCGAGGTTGAACGCTTTGATCATCAGGTCGAAGCACTCCTGGGGAGAGTTAGGTGCCAGCGCGATGGGCTCGTAGTCACCGTGGGAGCCCCACTTGACCTGCATCATGTCGGCCTGGGCGGGCAGCGTCGGCAGACCGGTGGAGGGGCCGCCCCGCTGCACATCCACGAACACGCAGGGGGTCTCGGTGAAGGCGGCCAGCCCGACGTGCTCCATCATCAGCGACAGGCCGGGCCCGGAGGTCACTGTCATGACCTTTTGCCCGCCCCAGGCGGCGCCCTGGATGGCGATGGAGGAGGCGATTTCGTCCTCCATCTGGATGAAGACGCCGCCGACGGTGGGAATTCGCGCCGCGAAGCGCTCCACCACCTCGGTGGACGGCGTGATCGGGTAGCCGGCGACGAATCGGCAACCGGCGGCGAGGGCACCCTCACAGGCGGCGTGGTCGCCGTCGATGAAGTGCACCCCAGTTAGAACACCCTTGGGATCCGCGTGCAAGGCTGCCTCCTACGAGGGATAGTGTGAGAAAACTGCGGCCCGCAGAGGCCCCTCACCCCTGCTGCAGCTCGACGAAACCGGCAGCAACGGCCGCCTGCCGGCGCTTGTCCAGGTCCTTGTACCGCACCCCGAAGATCGCGAAGTCTGGGCAGTACAGCCCGCACAGATCGCACCCGGTGCAGTCCTCGGGCCGCGCCAGCACCGGGAAGTGGTACCCCTTCTTGTTGAAGTCCCGCGAGAACTCTAGACAATGGGTGGGGCAGAAGTCGATGCAGAACGAGCACCCCTTGCAGATCTCCGGGCGCAGGAAGATAGTTCCCTTTCCCCGCTTGATCTCCACCGCTGCGCTCACGGTTAGACCCCCCTTCCACATCACCATGTCATGCTACTTCACAAGCACGGCGATGGCAAGCTGGGCGGGCTGTCAAGGGGGAGCAAGCGGGACGCTGCGAGGGCCGGTATCTGCCAGTGGCGGTGGGGCGTGCGGGTGCTGACTGAACAGCCATTCACTTTTCCGGGGACCTGTGGCAGAATCGCGGGAGGGGTAAGGAGGGAGGCGCACCGATGAGCCATTTCGCCACGGCGGGAACGTTCCTAGGGCTGTCGGGAACCCTTTGGTTTGTGCTGGCCACCTTGGCCGCGGTGGGGGCCGTGGCCTGGTCGCTGAACCGCAAGCTGAGGCTGGTGCTGGCCGGCAAAGGTGATGTCCAGCTGGATCGCTGGTGGGAGCGGGTTAAAGGTTTGCTGGTCTACGCCATCGGCCAGAAGCGGATGTTCCAAGAACCGGTGGCCGGGGTGATGCATGCTCTCATCTTCTGGGGTTTCCTGGTGTTTTCGGTGCGCACCATCTCCATGGTGGTGGAGGGGTTCACCAGCGGGTGGGAGCTGCCGTTTTTGCATACGCCGGTGGGCTTTGCCTACCTTCTGACTAAGGACGTGTTCGCCGTGCTGGTGCTGGCCGGTGTGGCCGTTGCTGCCTGGCGGCGAGCGGTGACCAAGCCGGCCCGGTTGGAGTTGTCCTTGGACGCCTGGGTGATCCTCGCCTTTATCGCGGTGCTGATGGTTACCGACCTGCTGGCCGACGGCGCCCGCATCGCCGGCGGCTCACCGGGCCCGTGGGCGTGGACGCCGATCTCGTCACTGGTGGGCGGCTGGCTGGAGGGGAGTGCAGCGGAGACCCTGCGAATGGTCTACAGCTCGTCGTGGTGGGCGCATCTCCTAGCCTTGTACGCTTTTGCAAACTACCTACCGTACTCCAAGCACTTCCACGTGTACACGTCGCTGCCCAACGTGCTACTGCGGCCGCTGGAGGCGCCCGGCCGACTGGCCAAGATGGACCTGGAGAATATCGAGGACGGCGCCACCTTCGGGGCGGCCAAGATCACCGATTTCAACTGGAAGCAACTATTGGATCTGTACACCTGCACCGAGTGCGGCCGTTGCACCGTGGTGTGTCCCACCACGATCACCGGCAAGGCGCTCAAGCCCCGGGACCTGACCATCGATTTGCGCGACCACCTCAACGCCTCTACCAAGGAGATCCTCGGCGATCCCGGCGAGGGGAACCGCGTCCCTTCCCGCCAGCTGCCCGGGGACGTGATCTCTGCCGACGTGATCTGGGACTGCACCACCTGCCGCTGGTGCGAGGAGTCCTGCCCGTTGTTCATCTCCTACGTCGACAAGATCGTTGAAATGCGGCGCAACTTCGTGCTGGACAAGGCCGACTTTCCCGAAGAGGCGAACATCGCTTTTCGCGGCATGGAGGTCAACGGAAACCCCTGGCAGCTGCCCCAGGAGACTCGCGGCGACTGGGCGCGAGGGCTGGGAGTGCCCCTGGCCGCCGAGGGCGGGGAGTTCGAGTACCTCTTCTGGGTGGGTTGCGCGGGCTCCTACGACGACGCCGGCAAGCGTACCTCCCAGGCGCTGGTCAAGCTGCTCCAGGCGGCCGGGGTGTCGTTCGCCATCCTGGGGCCGGAAGAGACGTGCACTGGCGACTCGGCGCGGCGGCTGGGCAATGAGTACCTCTTCCAGATGCTCGCCCAGGCCAACGTGGAAACTCTCAACAACTACAAGGTGAAAAAGATCGTCACCAACTGCCCGCACTGCTTCAATACCTTGGCGCACGAGTACCCCGACTTCGGCGGCCACTTCCAAGTGGTGCACGGTACCCAGCTAGTGGCCAAGTTGCTGGACGAGGGTACGTTGTCGCTGACCCAGGCGGCCAGGGTGAAGGAGTTGACGTTCCACGATCCGTGCTATTTGGGACGGACCAACCGGGAGTTCGACGCGCCGCGGCGCATCCTCGCTGCGGTGCCCGGACTTACCCTCAAGGAAGCCCCGCTGTCCCGGGAAAGGGCGATGTGCTGCGGCGCCGGAGGCGGGCGTATGTGGTTGGAGGAGAAGCGCGGGGAGAGGATCAACCAGCGCCGAGTCAAGCAGCTGGGCGAGTCGGGGTGCACCGACGCGGCGGTCGCGTGCCCGTTTTGCTACGTGATGATCTCCAACGGCCAGCAGGAGTTGGGGCAGGAGCAGGCGAAGACCTTCGACGTTCTAGAGCTGGCCGCCCAGGCGCTGGCGTCCCGGGGAGATGCGCCCCGCGCGTGACCCGCGGCGCTTCACGGCGCGGCTGGGTGAGCTTTTGGCGGCCGCTTGGCTGGTGCTGAAAGGGTATCGCATCGCGGCGCGCAACTGGCGCTGCGCCCAGGGTGAGATCGACCTGATCGCCCGGCGAGGGGAGCTGCTGGTGTTCGTCGAGGTCAAGACGCGCACCTCGCGGGCTGTCGGGGCACCCGAAGAGGCGGTCACCGCCGCCAAGCGCGCCCGGCTGGTGCGCCTGGCGCAGGTGTACCTCTCCCGCTACCGCGGCCCCACGCCGGGGTGCCGCTTCGACGTAGTAGCGGTGGACGCCTCGCGCTTTCCACCGCGCCTGCGCCACCTGCCGGGGGCCTTCCGGGCTGACGACGTGGTGTAGTCGAGAGTGGCAAGGGTGGAGGCCGTCTCCACCTGCTGGCGACCAAGGCATCTGCAGTCCTTGGGTGTCACCCCCGTTTTCGCCAGATGCGCGCGCTCCGGCCGGCGCGAGGAAAGGGCAAGCCCGACCCACCCCATGGGGTGGATCGGGCTTGTGGTCAGCTCGGAGGGAGGAGCGGGTGGGGTGGGCCGGTGGGAGCCTGCCGCCGCTCCTCCGCCGGGCCTAGTTGACGGGTCGCTCCAGTAAGTACGCGAACCCCATGCCGCCGCCGATACACATGGTCACGATACCCCGGCGACCGTTGCGGCGCTTAAGTTCGGTGAGGAGTTTGCAGGTGAGGATGGCCCCGGTAGCTCCCAGGGGGTGCCCGGTGGCGATGGCGCCGCCGTTGACGTTGGTGCGCTCCTCGGGCAGTCCCAGCTCGCGCATGCAGTACACGCTCTGGGAGGCGAACGCCTCGTTGATCTCGATGAGGTCGATGTCGTCGAGGGTCAAGCCGGCCTTGGCCAGCAGCTTGGGCACGGCTTTGACCGGGCCAATGCCCATGATGTCCGGTGGTACGCCGGCGGTGGCCCACTGGCGCACGTAGGCGAGGGGTGCCAGCCCCATCTGGCGAGCCTTCTCCTCGGCCATGACGACCACGAAGGCGGCGCCATCGTTGATCTGCGAGGCGTTGCCGGCGGTCACCGTGCCCCGGGGGTCGAACACCGGCTTGAGCTTGGCCAGTGCCTCCAGGGAGGTGTCGGCGCGGGGCCCCTCGTCGGTGTCAAAGACGAACTCCCGCCACACTCCTTCGTCCATAGTTCGCACCTTCAAGGGCACGATCTCGTCCTTGAACACCCCGGCGGCGATGGCGGCGGCGGCACGCTGATGGGAGCGCACGGCAAAGGCGTCCTGCTCTTCCCGAGTGATGTTGAATTGCCGCGCCACTATCTCGGCGGTGGTGCCCATGGCGGCGTAGGCGTTGGGCATGGCGTCCATGATGGCAGGGTCGGCGATGAGCTTGTTGCCGCCCATGGCCACCATCGACATGGACTCCACCCCCCCAGCGATGATGACGTCGGCGGAGCCGGCTTTGATGGTGTCGGCGGCCCAGGCGATGGTTTGGGAGCCCGAGGAGCAGAAACGGTTCAGGGTTGCAGCCGTGACTTCCACCGGGAAGCCGGCCAGCAGGGCGATCATGCGGGCGATGTTCATGCCCTGTTCGCCTTCCGGCATGGCGCAACCGACCAGTACGTCGTCCACCATCTCGGGCGTCAAGCCCGGGGTGCGCCGGAGGAGGTCCTTGAGGACCGGGGCGGCGAACTCCTCGGGGCGGGTGTCTTTCAGGCTCCCCTTCTTGGCCCTGCCGATGGGGGTGCGGGCGTAGGAAACGATAACGGCTTCACGCATGGCAGGTCTCCTTTTCGCCTCTCTGATTCAGTTTCTCAGCGGCTTGTTGTTGAGGAGCATGTACTTGATGCGCTCCTGGGTCTTCGGCTCGCCACACAGGGAGAGGAACGCCTCGCGTTCCAGGTCGAGGATGTGCTCCTCGCTCACCGGATTGGAAATGGTAGTGTCGCCGCCGCACAGGATAGTGGCGATGTGGGTAGCGATCTTCTCGTCGTGGGAGGAGATCCAGTGGGTGAGCTTCATGTTGTGCAGAAACATCTTGAAGGTGGCGATCCCCTCCCGGCCAGGCAGCGCGAAGGTGCGTGGCAGGGGCGGCCGGTACCCCTCCTCCCACATGGCGATGGCCATTCGCTTGGCAGTCCACAGCTGCTGGTCGCGGTTGAGCTCGACGTGGTCGATGGGGCGCAGGTACTTCAGCTCCCGGGCCTCTTCGGCGGAGGTGGCCACTTTGGCCATGGCGATGGTTTCAAAGGCCTTGCGAATGAACGGCAGGTTGGACAGCACCGGCTCGTCGATCCCCTCCAGGACGCGTTCCAGCATGAACACGTGGCCGCCTCCGCCGGGCAGCAGCCCGACCCCAACCTCAACGAGGCCGATGTAGGTTTCGGCCAGGGCGCAGACGCGATCGCCGGCCATGGTGATTTCGGCACCGCCGCCGAAGGTGAAGCCGAAGGGGGCAGTGACCACCGGCACGCCACAGCGCTTAAAGCCCATGGTCATGCCCTGGAAGGTGCGGACCATGGCGTCGATGGCTTTCCACTGCTGACTGGTGGCCGCCTCCAGGAGCATGAGCAAGTTGGCCCCGGCACAGAACTGCTCGCCCTGGTGGTGCACCACCAGGCCGATGAAATCGCGCTCCGCCACCGCAATGGCGCGGTGCGCCATGGCCAAGATGTCGTCGTCGATGGGGTTGAGCTTGGGCTGGGCAGCGGAGTGGAACTCGAGGCAGAGCACGCCGTCGCCGAGATCCACCAGCGAGGCACCCTTGTTCTCCTCCACCACCTTCTTCTGGTGTTTCAACTCGGCCAGGACCAGGAAGCTGGCCGGGCGTGGCAGTGGGCGGTACGCCTTCTCCCGCGCGTCGTAGTACTCCAAGCTGGCGGCGCCCATGCGGTAAAACGTTTCACACCCCGCTGCCAGCATCTCCTCCACCCACGGCGCCGGCTCAACCCCCTCGGCCTTCATGCGGTCGACGGTGGCCTTCACGCCGAGGGCGTCCCACGTCTCGAAGGGTCCCAGCTCCCAGTTGTACCCCCACTTGAGGGCGTTGTCGATGTCCACGATGGTGTCGCAGATGTCACCGAGACGGCGGGAGGTGTAGGCCAGGGTGTCGCGGGTCACCCGCCAGGCGAAGGCACCGGCGCGGTCGTCGGCGAACACCACGGTGCGGATGCGCTGCGCCGCGTCGTGGATGCCTTTGGCGGCCTTGAGGGAGGGGTAGTCGGGTTTGGCCTTGGGGCGGTACTGGAACGTCTTCCAGTCCAGGGTGAGGTCGCTCTTCTTGCCCTTGTCGTCCTTGACGCGCTTGAAGAAGCCGCCGTCCGCCTTGCGCCCGAGCATGCGCTGCTCGACCATGCGGGTGACGAACTCCGGCACCTTAAAGTACGGTTGGCCTTCGTCGTTGGGCAGCGACTCCTGTAAGGTGCGAACCACGTGCACCATGGTGTCCAGGCCCACTAGGTCGCAGGTGCCGAAGGACGCCGAGCGGGGACGGCCGGTGGCCGGACCGGTGATGGCGTCCACTTCGTCCACCTGGTAGTCCATCTCCATCATGGCGTGCATGGTGGCCATCAAGGCAAAGACGCCAATACGGTTCCCCACGAAGTTGGGGGTGTCCTTGCCGTAGACGATCCCTTTGCCGAGGCGGAACTGGCCGAAGTCGGCCATGAACCTGACGATCTCGGGGTCGGTGGCTTCGCCGGCAATGATCTCCAGCAGGCGCATGTAACGCACTGGGTTGAAGAAGTGGGTGACGAGGAAGTGGCGTTTGAAGTCGTCGGAACGCCCCTCGACCATCTGCCTGATGGGCAGCCCGGAGGTGTTGGACGAGATGATGGTGCCGGGCTTGCACACCTCCTCGACGCGGGCAAACACCTTCTGTTTGATGTCCAGGCGCTCCACCACCACCTCGCACACCCAATCGCAGTCGGCGAGCTTGCCCCAGTCATCCTCAAAGTTGCCCACTTCAATGAGAGGCAAGAACCGCTTGGAGTAAATCAAGGCGGGCTTAGACTTCTTGATGTTCTCCAGGCCGGCGAGGGCGAACTTGTTGCGAAAGCGCGGATGCTGCCTGTCTAGCCCGGCCTTTTCATCCTCGGCGGTCAGCTCTGGTGGCACGATGTCCAGCATCACCACCCGAATCCCGGCGTTGGCCAGGTGCGCGGCGATGCCGGAGCCCATCACTCCGGCGCCGAGCACGGCCACCTTGCGGATTTCCCTGCGCATATCACCCCTCCTTATGAGTGTGAGGACGAGCCTGTGGGCTCGTTCTCCGTCCGTCCCCCAGCATCAACCGGCCGTGGGACCAGCCGCACCGCGCACCACCGAGAAGAGACCGGGTACTTGGCCGTCGCTGGCACTCGGAGTTGGCCGGCTCACGGTGAATGAACACTCGTTCATTTTCGCCGGAAAGACTGCGAAACGCAAGAGGGCAACGGCGCGCTGCTCGCCCCACACCAACCACTGCCACGGCCACCGTCCCGGTTGCGGATCCCGGTTGCGGGACCCGGTCACCGACACGCCCCTGGGCAGCGGGCGCGGATCGAGGAGCCGGACGGGGTCGCTTTCACCGACGCGGGGAGCGGGGAGAACGCCACGGTGGGGCGGTGCCGCGCGCGCCGCGGGGGGACCGCCGGCGGGCCATCAGCCTGCTTTTAGTGCAGCTCGATGCCCCACAGGTCGTGGAGGTGAAGCACGCCCTCCACCGTGCCCGTATGGCCAACTACCACCAGCGAGGTGATGCGGCGCTCCTCCAACCGACGCAGGGCTTCGCTGGCGAGGGCATCGGGGGTAATGGTGACACCACCGGGGTGCATCACCTCCGCCGCCGTGAGGGCGAGGGGGTTGCCATGGTTTTCCATGAGCCGGCGTAAGTCGCCGTCGGTGATGACTCCCAGCAAACGTCGCTGTTCGTCCTGGACGGTGGTGATCCCCAGGCCTTTGCGGGACATCTCGTAAATCACGTCCTTCATCGGCGTTGTGGGTGCCACCCGCGGCACCCCCTCGCCGGCGTGCATCAGTTCCTTGACGGTGCGCAGTCGGCGGCCCAGTCGGCCACCCGGGTGAAGCCGTGCAAAATCCTCGGGTTTGAACCCTTTGCGCACTGAGAGGGCAATTGCCAGGGCGTCGCCTAGCGCCAGGGAGGCGGTGGTGGAGGCGGTGGGGGTCAAGTTGTTGGGGCAGGCTTCACGGGTCACCCCCAAGTTCAGGTGAACGTCGGCGTAGTGTGCCAGCGGCGAGGATGGGTTGGAGGTCAGCGCCACCAGAGGGGTTCCCAGGCGCTTGAGGTACTCTACCAGGCGGAGCAGTTCGTCAGTAGTTCCGGAGTTGGAAATTGCCACCACCACGTCAGCGGAGGTCACCATCCCCAAATCCCCGTGGATGGCCTCTGCTGGATGGAGGAACATGGCTGGCGTTCCGGTGGACGACATGGTGGCGGCCACCTTGCGGCAAATGATGCCGGACTTGCCCATGCCCGTCCACACCACGCGCCCTCGGCACGCAGCCAGCAGGTCGATGGCCTTCTCGAAGGTCTCATCCAGCTGGTCGCGCAGGCGCAAGATCGCCTCCGCTTCGCTCTGCAACACCTCTCGGGCCAGGTCCAAGGTCACCGCCGCTTCCGTTGCTAGAAATCCCGTTCGATGACGTAGCGGGGGGCCTCGGCCAAGGCATCGCGCTCGATGCCGGCGGGGAGGGAAGCGGCGCACGCGGTGGCACGCTCGGCGAAGACTTGGGCGACGCCGCGGACCTCCGCGACGATGTGGTGGCGGTCCAGCATGGCCCGAATCTCACCCTCCAGCTCGGCGTTCAGTTGCCCGGTGGCCAGTACGTGCCCGAGCAGCTCCCGCTGGCTGCGCGTCAGCCGCGGCAGCAAACGAATGAAAGGCAACGTGAGTTTTCCTTCGCGCAGGTCAGAGAAGACCGGTTTGCCCAGGCTGGACTCGGAGGCGGTGAGATCCAGCAAGTCGTCGGCGATCTGGAAACACACCCCCAGGTGGGTACCGTACTCAGCCAGGATGGCGCGATGCCGTGCGAAGGTGGGGTGGAACAGGGCTGGGATCGAGGTGGCGGCAGAGAAGATGCCAGCGGTCTTACGCCGCACGATGTCCATGTAGGTGGCCTCGGAGGTGTCCAGTCGACCGCTCACCTGCAGGCCGATCATCTCGCCTTCGATCATCTCAATGGTGGCGCGGGAGAGCACCCGCATCACGGGAATGTCGTCCACTTCCAGCGCCAGCTCCATGGAACGGGTGTACAACCAGTCTCCCAGTAGTACCGTTAACTGGTTTCCCCACTTGTGGTTGGCAGTGGGTCGGCCACGCCGAAGGGCGGCATGATCGATGATGTCGTCGTGCACCAGGGTGGCGGTGTGGATCATTTCGATCACCGCGCCGTAGCGCACGTCGCGGTCTCCCTGGTAGCCCAGCAGGCGCGAGACGAGTAACACCATGGCCGGCCGCAGCCGCTTGCCCCCGCCCTCGAACACGTAGGAGCCGGCCTCGCGCACCGACGCCGGGGCGTCGTCCAACTGGGCACCGATGAAGCGCTCCACCTCCGCCAGGCGGGGGGTTATGAGCTGGAAAGCGGTGGCCATCGGCCCATCGCTCCATCGCGCTGCCGCAGCCGTGCGTGGGTTCAGGTGCGACCCCTTTCTGTGGCCTTCGCGCCACCCCTCATGGTAATGAGAACGGCGGTCGATGTCATCCATCTTCCGGTTTGCAGGGCGGCAGGCCAGGTAGCGACGGGGCGAAGGCGTTGTCGGAGAGCGCGTTGCGCCGCCGCCAGCGGTGGAAATGAAACTCGTTACGGTCGCCGCTGGCATCGTGCACCACGATCTGACTGGGTAACCCATCGGGGGCGAGGTGCAGCACGATTTTGGCCACACTTCCACCGGGTCGCCGGGGGATGAGCGTGAGGGTGCGGGCCTCCACCTCCACCTGGAAAGTGGCCCGTGCCGCGCCGGGGTCGAGGACCGCCGCCAGCGGCAGCCGATCCACGGACTCTGGCGAGAGGCGCATAGCCTCGCAGGTGCCGCCCGCCATGTCCACCCAGCGCGCCACCGATTCGTTCACCGCGAAGACCCTCCCCGCGTACTCGAAACGCGCTCCGTGGGGCGGCTGCAGAAGAAGCGTTCCCCTCTCCTCCGTGCCGCGGGTGAAACCGGCGGGGAGGTAACGTTGCGTGAAGGCCACCTCCCACGCCGGGGCACGGCGCAAGGCCGCCGCCGCCGTTTCCAAGTCGGCGACGGGCGGGGCGGCCAACGCCACGGTGAGGACAAAGCTGACCATGCTCAGTGCCGGAAGTGACGGCGACCGGTGAACACCATGGCCACGCCCAGGCGGTTGGCGGCAGCCACCACGTCGGCGTCGCGGATGGAGCCTCCGGGCTGAGCGATGGCGGTCACGCCCGCCTCGGCCAACGTCTCCACCCCGTCTGGGAAGGGGAAGAACGCGTCCGAGCCGGCGGCGGTACCGGCTAGAGCGAAACCGGCGGTGCGTGCCTTGGCCACGGCGATGCGACATGCGTCGAGCCGGCTCGGCTGGCCGGCACCGATACCCACCGTGGCACTGGGGGAGGCGATGACCACTGCGTTGGAGAGGGCATGCTTGGCCACCCGCCAAGCGAGGGTAAGGGCGGCCAGCTCCTCGTCGGTGGGGTGCCGCTCGGTCACGGTACGCCACTGTTCGTCCCACCCCTCGTCGGGGTCCTGAGCCAACAGTCCGCCGTCAATGACCCGAAGGCGGGGGAGACCCGGCTGCGGGGGAGGCGCGAGGAGAACGCGCAAATTTTTCTTGCTGCGAAAAATGGCCTCGGCCTCCGCGGTGATCTCGCGGGCCACCACCACCTCGGCGAAAAGTTGGTTGATGGCCTCCGCCGCCTCGCCGTCAATGGGAAGGGTGGAGGCGATGACGCCGCCGAAAGCCGACACTGGGTCGCAGGCGAGGGCGCGGGCGTAGGCTTGGGACGTCGTGCTCCCGAGCCCCACCCCGCACGGTGCCGCGTGCTTGATGATGGCGACTCCAGGCTCAGGCAGGTCGTGTACCAACCGCCACGCCCCATCGGTGTCCACGAGGTTGTTGTAGGACAACTCCTTGCCCTGGAGCTGGCGAAAGGCGCCTAGCCCACCGACGGTGGAGGAGCGAGCCAGGACGGCCGCCTGATGCGGGTTTTCACCGTAGCGCAGCGGCACCTCCTGGGCATCCAGCCAGGGCGCCACCGCCTCGTGCACCAGCGCCCGGGGAAGCTGGAGAAAGCGCGGCAGCGACGCGGCGATGGCGGCGTCGTAGGCGGCCGTGTGGCGGAACGCCTTGACGGCGAGGCGCTGGCGAAACTCCAAGCTGCCTCCCCCCGCCAGATCTGCCAGGGCCGCTGGGTAGTCGTCGGGATCCACCAACACCGTCACGTGGCGGTGGTTCTTGGCGGCGGCGCGCAGCAGCGAGGGTCCGCCGATGTCGATATTCTCGATGACCTCGGCGGGGGTGGCGCCTGGCCTGGCAGCGGTCTGCCGAAAGGGGTAGAGGTTGACAACCACCACCGCAATGGGTGGGAGGCCCCATTGGGCGAGGAGGTGGCGGTGCTCGTGGTCGTCGAGATCGGCCAGGAGGGCGGCGAAGATCTGTGGGTGCAGTGTCTTCACGCGGCCGCCAAGAACTTCCGGCGTGCCGGTGAACGAGCTGACCTCTCGCACCACCAGGCCGGCGCGTTGCAGCTGGGCGGCCGTGCCACCGGTGGACAGTAGATCGAAACCCAAATTCGCCAGGCCGCTGGCGAGCTCTTCAATTCCCCGCTTTTCGGATACGGATATGAGAGCCAGGGGCTTCACGGGGTCGCGGTTCTCCTTTCCAGACGAGGAAGGTATCGCCCTCTTGGGGGATGGTGGGGACGAGGCCACCGGCCTGCCCCCACACCCACGAGGCGAGGTTGACGAAGTTGCTCACCGCGTGGTTGAGCATCAGCGACGCCACCCCGAAGGTGGTGGAACGGTCATCCAGGAGGTGCCACGCCGCCGGCCCCCCAACGCGGTCCACATCCTCTCTGACCAGCGCCGCCAGTGGCGAGGTCGCCCCAGCCTTGCGCGCCAGAAACCGTGGAATGCCGCCACGAGGGGATCCCAAAAAGACGTTGTCTTGGCCATAGAAGACCATGGGGATGCGGGGGAGGGCGCGCACCGTGAAGGAGCGAAACGCCATGGCATAGGGATCCGAGTCGGCGGTGCCGAGGAAAGGAGAGGCATGGTCCAGCGTCAGATGGGCCAAGGCACCGAAGCCGCCGACCACCTCATCGAAGGGCCGCTGCTTGCGGATCGCCTGAACCAGACGTTCGCACTGCGCGACGATCGCCATCTCCACGTTGGGGTTGCCGTCGCGTCGGTGAAACTCGCTCGGCCAGCGACGGGCTGCCGTGTATCCGGCGGCAAAGGCTCGGTCATGCTTTACCACCTGACGGGCGAGGTCGGGAGGGAGCCAGGGCAGCGATCGCCGGCCAACATCGCCTTCCAGGGCAGGGGGGTGCAGTGAGCAGGTGGCAGCGAGGAGGAGGGCCAGCATCAATCTATTGTAGCCCACGGTGGTGAGTGACCTGCGAGGGTTGCCGGCACGGTAGCGGAACCCTTGGATTTGTAGTACGATCGCGAGCTCGGGAGGCGCCTGTGGGCGTCAAAGCGGCCGTTGCGCGGGCAGCAAAGGAGGCTAGTCCAGGTGCGCCGCACCTTGAGGGTGGCCAGAACCCCGCGCCGGTCCTTTTCCGGAACGTACTGAATGACTTGTGATACAATCCCACGCCGCCCTGCGTCGGGGCGTGCCTTCATCCGGGGGGTTTGATGGCTGATCTTCTGCAATACCGAGCTGCCCCTGACGAACCGCTCGACTGTTTCTACCTGGTGACCGCCGAGGGACACGATCCATTAAAAAGCCTTTCCCTGCCGCCCAAAGAAAAACAAGCCGTCGCCTCTGTGGTCAAAGAACTGGGCGTGCGCGGTGTCGAGGGAGAGGTGCTGGTCACTGCCAGTCCGATCTCTTCGTTTCAACGCATCGCCTGCTTCGGGATTGGGAAGCCCGGTGAGTTCACCGTGCCCGCCATGCGACGGCTGTTGCGCCGCATGTTGGAGCAGGCCGGCAAGAATCACGAGTACCAGATCGCGGTAGCCATTCCTTACGTCCCCGACGATGTGGACGACGCAGACGCCCGCGCCTTCACCCTCGCCGAGTTGGCGCTGGCGGACTACCGTTTTGACCGCTTTCGTTCTCGCCCGGACGAGGCCACCAAGGTGGACGGGGTACATGTGGTCCCCTTGGCCGGGGAAAGCGAGGAGACGCTGGCGGCGCTGCTGGATGCGGCGCGGGCCATGGACACCCTGGTACGGCTGGCCCGGGACTTGGGCAACCGACCCGGCAACGATCTGACGCCCAGTCAGTTTGCTGCCGAGGCGGTGAAGATGTTCGCCTCTTCGCCGGTGCGCGTTACCGTGATGGGGCGCAAAGACCTGGAGAAGGACGGGCTGGGCGGGATCCTAGGGGTAGGCAAGGGTTCCCAGGAGGAACCGCGGTTACTCCGCTTCGAATACCGGGCGAAGAAACCCCGGGTTTCGGTGGTGTTTATCGGCAAGGGGGTGACCTTCGATGCCGGCGGGATCTCTTTGAAGCCCGCCGCCAACATGGCGGAGATGAAGTACGACATGGCGGGGGCCGCGGCGGTGGTGGCGGCCATGCAGGCAGTGGCCGAGGAGCAGCCGGCGCTGAAAGTGACGGGCCTCGTACCGCTGGTGGAAAATCTCCCCTCCGGCACCGCCCTTAAGCCCGGCGACATCCTCAAGATGTGCAACGGCACCACCGTCGAGATCGACGACACCGATGCCGAAGGGCGGGTGATCCTGGCTGATGCCCTCGCCTACTGTGCCCGGTTTCGGCCGCAAGTGGTGGTGGATCTCGCGACTCTCACCGGGGCGTGCGTCATCGCGCTAGGCCGGGAGCTGGCCGGAATGTTCTGCAACGATGACGGTCTCGCGGAGCAGTTGCAGAGGCTCGGTCGGCTTACCGGCGATCGCCTGTGGCGGCTGCCCCTTCGCCCCGAGTACCGCGAGTTGCTGCGATCGGAGTGGGCGGATATCAAAAACTCCGGCTCGCGCTGGGGTTCGCTGCCTGCCTCCGCGGCGTTCCTCAAAGAGTTCGTCCCCGAGGGCGTGCGCTGGGCGCACCTAGACATCGCGGGCGTGGCGTATCTGCCCAAGAGCCAAAACGGCTTGCCCGCCGGAGCCACGGGCTTCGGCGTGCGCCTGCTGGTCGCCCTGCTGCGCGAACTGGCGGAGCGGGACTAGTTTCCGCCAGCCTCCCGTGTGCCTGTTGCTGGCCCTGCGTGACCTCGACGCCTGCCGGCTGTGGGTGGCGGCCAACCGGGATGAGCGCGTCTCTAGGCCGTGGCAGGGGCCGGCGTTGCTCTCCCACGACCCACCCGTGTTTGGCGGTCTGGATCTGCAGGGTGGGGGGACGTGGCTGGCGGTGAACCTAGCGGCGGGGTTCCTGGTGGGGGTCACCAACGCCCGGTTGGGCGCGCGGGCCGGCCGCCGATCGCGCGGCCAACTGGTCTACGACGCGGCCGCCCAGGCGACCCTCGCCGACGCGGTGGCGTTGGTGGCCGAGGTGGATGTGGACAGCTACGGTCCGTTCAACTTATTGTTGGCGAACACGGCGGCGGCGTTCGTGGCGACCAACTATCCGCAACCGCGGGTGGAGGCGGTAGAGGATCGGCTCATCGCCCTGGGTAACGAGAGGCTGGGTGCAGAGGGTACCCGCACGCAGGCGGCCCTGGGAGCGCTCGGCCCGGCTGCTCGAAAAGGGGGTAGTGACCTGGCAGCGGCTTTGGCGCAGCTGCTGGCCGACCATGCCGGCGCCGACCCCTTTTGCCGCCACGTGGGGCCGTTTGGTACGGTGTGCTCCACCATCTGTGAGCTGCGCGGCGTGGCGGTGCAAAGGTATCTGTTCGCCGCTGGCCCGCCGTGTCGGACACCGTTCTTGCCCGTGCCGCTGCCAACTACCCCTTACTCGTAGCGCAGAGCCTCGATGGGGTCTAAGCGGGCTGCCTTGGCGGCCGGGTAAATGCCGAAGAAGATCCCCACCAGGCCGGCGAAAACGAAGGCCGCGAGCACCACCTGCGGCTGCACCAGCACCGGCCACCCCCCCAGCCGGGCGATAAGTCGCGCCACCAGTATCCCAATGCCAATGCCGACGACCCCGCCCAGGCCCGAGATGAGCGACGACTCGATGAGGAATTGCCAGCGGATGTCACTGCGCTTAGCCCCCAGGGCGCGGCGTACGCCGATTTCCCGGGTGCGCTCGGTCACCGAGACCAGCATGATGTTCATGATGCCGATGCCTCCCACCAGCAGCGACACTGACGCGATGGCGCCCAGCAGCATAGTCAGAACCGACGACATTTGGGTGGCCATGGAGGCGATCTCTTGCTGCGAGCGAATGACGAAGTCGTCCTCCTGGCCGCGGGCGAGGCGATGGCGTTGGCGCAGCAGCTGGGTGATCTCGTCGGCGGCGCGGTCCATGTGCCGGGGCGACAGAGCCGAGACCATGATGGTATGAATGTGAGTAATCCCCAGCAGGCGTTTCTGCGCCGTGGTGTAAGGCACACACACCACGTCGTCCTGGTCCTGACCCATCATCGAACCACCTTTGCGCTCCAGTACGCCTATGACGCGGAAGGGAACACCGCGCAGCCGCACCACTTCGCCCACCGGGTCGGCCCGGCCGAACAGGTTCTCCGCCACAGTGGCGCCCAGGACCACGACTTTGGTGGCGCCGCGCACGTCACTGTCGCTGAAGTACACTCCCTTGGCCGTCGCCCAGGCGCGGATGGTCGGGTAATCGGCGCCAGTACCCTGAATCGTGGTGAACCAGTTGCGGTTGCCCACTACGATCTGACCCGCCGTGCGCACCCCTGGCTCGGCCAGCGCCACCGACGGGCACTCCCGCTTGATGGCTTCGGCGTCCTCTTCGGTGAGCGACTGCACCGAGCCGATACCGTGCCGCACCCCGGAGGTGGACCGCGAACCTGGGAAGATGATCATGAAATTGGTTCCCAGCGCCCCGATCTGGGTCTGGATGGCTGCTGAGGCCCCCTGACCGATGGCCACCATGGCCACCACGCACCCCACCCCGATGATTACCCCCAGCATGGTGAGCATGCTGCGCATGGGGTTGCGACGGAGGGCGGCGAATGCCACCTTGTAGGTTTGGGCGATGCTCAACATGGGACACTACCTCCGGCGACCCATGGGGGTCATGCCGGCGAGCCCGCCGGCTTCACCACTTTGGGCGGTGGCCACGCCCACCACCACGCGCTCGCCCCCGCTCAGCGGGCCGCTTCTGATCTCGACGAAACGCCCATCGGTGATGCCGGGTTCGAAGCGCACCGGCCGCAGCGGGGCTCCCTTGTCGTCGCTGCTCACATACACTTCGACGGGAGCGCCGCGCTTGCCGCCGGGGCGACCGCCTCGAAACCCTTGGGGAGGGCCGCCCTCCCCCGTTCCCGCGTCCTCGTTGCGGGTCACCTTGAGGCCGAGGATCTCGGGGCGAAAGCGCAACGCCGCCGAGGGCACGCGCAGGGCGTCCACGACCCGCGCCACTTCGATGCGCACCTCGGCCGTCATGCCCGGGAGCAGGGTGAGGTCGGGGTTGGCCACGTCCACCATCACCGGGTAGGTCACGACGTTGTTGGCGGTTTTGGGCGACAGCCGCACCTGGGCGACGCGTCCGGAGAACTCCTTTTCGGGGAAGGTGTCCACGTTAAAGGTCACCGGTTGGCCCACCCGCACCTGACCGATATCCGCTTCGTCCACATCGCAGGTCAGCTGCATGTGGGTGAGGTCCTCGGCGATGGTGAACAGGGTTGGGGCCTGGAACGAGGCCGCCACCGTCTGGCCCACGTCGTAGTCCCGGGAAACCACGATACCGTCAATGGGAGCACGGATCACTGAGTACCGCAGGTTGGTCTCGGCGCGCTCCAGCGCCGCTTCCAGCTCGGCCACTTGGGCCTGGGCTTGGTGGAACAGGGCTCGCGCCGAATCGAGCTGATCCTCCGACGACAGGCCGGACTCGAACAGGGCCTGCTGGCGCCGGTACTTCGCCTGAGCGTCCAGGGCCCCCACGCGGGCGCGCTCCAGTTGGGCGCGGGTTTGGTTTACCGCGGCTTCAAAGGGGGTGGGATCCAGCGTGGCTAGCACCTGGCCGCGGCGAACCCGGTCGTTGAAGTCGGCGTGCAGGGTGGCGATGATGCCGGACACCTGCGAACCGACTTTGACCGTGGTCAATGCGGTCAGCGTCCCGGTGGTGCTGACCACCTGCACGATGGCACCGCGGTCGATGACGGCGGTCAGGTACTTTGGCGCCTCCTCTTTCTTATGCCCCAGTCCGAACCACAATGCCGCCGCCACGGCGGCCGCTGCAGCCAAGCCCATGAGTGCCTTCCAAACCTTGCCCACGGCGTCCTCCCACTCAGCCTATGCCGGGCCGCGCGGCCCGCGACCCAAGTACGTCGCCGGCGAGAAGAAAGTTGCGTCCACCCCGGAAATTTCCTGATCGCACTGGGCGGCCGCGGGCGGGGTGACGAGACGGTCGGGCGGAGGAAGCCACTACCTGGTGAGTACCTTTGTGACTTAGCTCCCGTGCTGGGCGAAGAAGACCTCGGGGGGTCGGGGACGTAGACCCGGCGGTCATCGCCGGTGCAGCTTTTCCACCGCCTGGGATTCGCGGAACTTTAAGATCCCTTGCTGCAACAGCGAATAGACGATGAGACGGCCGAGCAGCTTTTCGCCGGGGAACAGCGCCAGGACCTGGGGCAAAGTATACCGGCCGTTGACCCGGGAGAGGACGAACGCCTCCTCCGGTGAAAAGCGCAGGTGCGTCGCCTGGGTCAGATCCACCGCCAGCTCCAGGATGACGTCACGGGAGGCGGCGGTGTTTTCGATCAATCCGCGAATGCGGATCTCCAGCGCCAGCGCCTTCTCCTTGGCCTCGGGGTTATCCGGGTAGTTGGTACGAACCCGCGTGATCAGCTCGTAGGCCTGCACCAGATCGCCCAGAGAGAGACTGGTTTCGGCTTCCCGCAGCGTTTCGCTCCAGCCGTCCTCGAGGCCGCCGGGGATGGGGAGGGGCTCGCCGGACGGGGGGAGGATGGCAAACGCCCCCTGCTGCACGCCCTTGTAGATGAAGCGGAGGATGTCGATTTCAGGCAGCCGGCACTCCAGGGCAATGCTCTCGATGCTGCGGACGCCGTCGATCTTGTCGAGGAGCGCCAGTTGTGCCGGTTGCAAGGCGGAGCGCTTGACGCTGCGTACCAGCCGGGGGATGTGTTGAGCCGATGGAATGACCGCCGCCATACGGCGCATCTCGTCCTGGCGACGCGCTCCCTCCAGGAGGAAGTGGTCAACGGTGAGAGTGAGCTCGCGGTACAGGCGCGTCGGTAAGTTGTCGTCCAGGAAGCGGAAGTCTCCCTCCTCCCACATCATGAGGTCGAAGATCACCTCTTCCGCGCGCACGCGCAGCAAACGCTGCATGTCCTCCGCCGGGACGAGACCCTGCTGCACCGCCAGCTCGCCCAACGCCCGCTGCTGTTGCTCCTGCTCTTCCAGGAGGTTGCGCAGCTGGTCCTGGTTGAGGTAGCCCCAGCCGACCAAAAAGTAGCCCAGGCGTTCCCGCGGATTGTCCGAGGCGACGGCGCAGACCGCACCCTGGCTGAAGAAGATACGCTTGGTGAAGCGCCGCCCGCGCACCACCAGCGTCCCGGTTTTGTGGCTCATGGCAAGCCACTGCATCAGGTCCGCGAACGGCATCGTGCGCAGGTTGCCACTAAGGGGCACTGGGGTGCCTCCAGTTGGTCAAACCCACGCCCCAGAGAAGTCGCAACGCTGCAGTGACCACCATGCCCGCGGCAGGATACCGCACTTCAGCGGCCCCTGGACCGGTGCGCTTGCTGGCGGTCGCCGCCGGGGGCGCCAGCCGCCGGCCTGCGGCGCGCCGGCGCCTACGCGAGCACGAAGCTCCCGGCTTCGATGATGCTCTTCAGCAGGGCCATGAACTGATCGGCGGTGGCACCGTCGATGAGGCGGTGGTCGAAGGACAGCGCCATGAACGCCATGTCGCGGATGGCTAGCGCCTCGCGCCCCTCTGCGTCGACGATCACGGTTGGCCGGCGGTGGATGTGGCCCACGTGCAGGATCGCCACGTTGGGCTGGTTGATCACCGGCAGGCCGAAGAGCCCTCCGTACGGTCCAGGGTTGGTGATGGAGAAGGTGGAGCCGTGCACGTCGTCCGGCTTCAGCTGCTTGTTGCGGGCGCGGTTGGCCAGGTCGGTGATGGCGCGCTGTAGGCCGACGAGGGAGAGCTCCTCGGCGCGCTTGACCACCGGCACGATGAGCCCGTGGGGCAGGGCGACGGCAACACCCACATTGATGTGGCGGTGGTAAACGACGTCGTTGCCTTCCAGGGAGGCGTTGAGAACTGGGAAGCTCTTGAGGGCCTCCACTGCGGCGGCCATCACGAAGGGGGTGTAGGTGAGGCGCAGGCCGTGCTGGGCGAAGAAGCTGTCCTTGGCCCGCTCGCGCAGGGCGACGACGCGAGAGAAGTCGATCTCGAAGACGGTGTGCACGTGAGGGGAGGTGCGGCGGGATAGCACCATGTGCTCGGCGATGCGCTGCCGCATGATGGACATGGGTTCGCGCAACTCGTCCCCCTCGAAGGGCCGCGACGGTCCCATGGTCGCCCCGGTGGCGTAGGTGGGCGGGGTGGAGGCGGCAGGCGCCGCCGGCCGGGAGGGCCGAGGCGCTGGCCTGGGAGTGGGGGTCACCGGGGGCGGAGCCGCCGCTGCAGGAGGCGCGGCGGGGGCGGCTTGCGCCTCCCTCCTCGCCACGAAGGCGAGGATATCCTCCTTGGTCACCCGCCCGTGAATCCCGGTGCCCTGTACCTGGGCGAGGTCGACGCCGTGCTCGGCGGCAAGGCGGCGGGCCAGCGGGGAGGAACGTTGGCGGATCACCTCCTCTTCGCTGGGGGTGGCAGCGCTGGCTGGTGGTTCCGGCGGGGCAGCCGCCGGCGCCGGAGGGATCGGTGCCTGTGGCGGCACGGCTGGGGAGGGGACAGCAGCCTCGGCTGGTTTCTGCTCCTGGGCCGGAGCCGGGGCGGGGGCCGCTGCAACCTCCTCCCCGGCCGTGGCGATGACCGCGATAACTTCGTCCACTGGCACCGTGTCGCCGGGCTGGCGCAGGATGCGGGCGAGGCGCCCGCTGGCCGGCGACGGAACCTCGGCGTCCACCTTGTCGGTGGAGATCTCCAGCAGCGGCTCGTCCTTGGCGATTTCTTCGCCTTCCTGTTTGAACCACCTGACGATGGTCCCCTCGGTGATCGACTCGCCCATCTGCGGCATGACAACGTTGGTCGGCATCGCTTTCTCCCTCGTCACGCTCCTCGCCCGCCCCTGTCAAGGGCGCGGGCGGCTTGTCCATTCCTAGATGTGGATGGCGGCGCCGTGGACAGCCTCGGCCGCCTCGTGGATCGCCTCGTGCAAGGTGGGGTGGGCGTGCATGGTGCGGATCAGCTCTTCCACGGTCAGCTCACCCCGCAGCGCGGCTTCCGCCTCAGCGATGAGCTCGGTGGCATGGGGGCCGACGATGTGCACGCCGAGGATCTCGTCGTCGCGCGCGTCGGCGACGATCTTCACGAAACCTGCGGAGTCGTTGAGGATGGCCGCCTTGCCGATGGCAGAGAAGGGAAAGGAACCGGTTCGAACCTGGTAGCCGGCCTCCTTGGCCTGGGCCTCGGTGAGGCCGATGGAGCCCACCTCGGGCCAGCAGTAGGTGCAATTGGGCACTTGGCGGTAGTTGATGGGGGGCGGGGTCATCCCCGCCATGTGCTCCACCGCCGCCACCCCCTCGGCGGAAGCCACGTGGGCCAGCCACGGCGTGTCGATGAGGTCGCCAATGGCGTACACCCCTGGCTCGCCGGTGCGATAGGCGCTGTCCACCACCACCCGACCGCGCTCCACCTTCACCTGAGTGTGCTCCAACCCCAGCCCTTCCAGTACCGCCCGGCGCCCAACCGCCAGCAGGAGGCGCTCGGCCTCGAAGGAGACCTGCTCGCCAGAGGCTTTGGTACCCGTGGCTCGCACCCTCCCACCGTCGGCGTCCACGTGCTGGATGGTCACCGAGGTGTGTACCTGGATACCCTGCTTGGCAAAGGCCCGCGCCACCTCCGCCGAGACGTCCGCATCCTCTAGCGGTAGCACGCGGTCCAGCAGCTCCACCACCGTGACCTTGGCGCCGAACCGCGCAAATATCGACGCAAACTCCATCCCCACCGCACCCGCTCCCAGCACCAACAGCGATTCCGGCACCTGCTGGAGCTCCAAGGCGTGGTCGGAGTTGACGATGTGCTCGCCGTCCGCTTTGATGTGAGGGAGGTCGCCGCAGCGGGAGCCGGTGGCCAGCAAGATGAAGCGGGCGCGGAGTGTCTCGCTGCCGCCGTCTGGCTTGGCCACCTCCACCTGGCCTGGGCCGCGCAGCGAGCCGACCCCCTGCACCCAGGTCACCTTGTTCTTGCGGAAGAGGAATTCAATTCCCTTGGCGTTCTTGGTGACCACCTTGCGCTTGTGGGCATGGGCCGCATTGAGGTCCAGTCGAACCTCGGAGCACACCACACCCACCTTGGCGCCGTCGCGCGCCCCCTGCAGGAGGTCGGCGGTATGTAACAACGCCTTGGTGGGGATGCACCCGCGGTGCAGGCAGGTGCCTCCCAAGAATGGGTCCTTCTCCACCACGCAGGTGGACAGGCCCAGCTGTGCCGCGCGGATAGCGGCGACGTAGCCGCCGGGACCCGAGCCGATGACGATGAGATCGTACCTTTGCATAGCTTGACTCTCTCCAGGTTCCATCGCCTGCTACGGCCGGCGATTCTACCAGACCGGCGGATGCTTAGAGAGAACTAGCCGCATGATCGTGCCGAGGGGCGAGCGCGGGCTAGGGGGTCGGTGCGGCGGACCACCCCTGGCGGGAGACCTCAAGGTCCTCCACCACCTGCCACGGGGCGTTTTCCAAGCGCGACCACGGCAGCCACCACGCCCCAGCGCGGGCGCGGTCGGCCGCCAGGTACAAACCGTCGCGGCCTGCAGCGAGGGTCACGCGCCCGTTCCAGCTGAGGCGCAGCAAGGTCTGCTCCAGGTGCCCCTCCACCAGATTCAAGCGGTGCAGGACGACCGTGTTTTCGGGCATCCCTCCGGGCGTCGCCACCATCCACACCAGGTGGTCGCGCCCCAGGGTGAGGCCTTGGACGGCCTCTTCCGCTTTGACTGGGAAGAACTTGGCTCCCTCCGTGGCCACCCCATGGCGCTGCGCCGCCTCCGCCATACGCGTGGCGGCGTGATCCTCTGTCAGCTCCCGCAGCCGGTCCCCCCGGACCACCGCATACCAGTCTGGCTGGCCGGGACGGAGGGCGACGAGGGCGCGGCCGCAGCGCTGGACGCCCACCAGCGCCCGCCGCCCGCCGGCGAAGAGAAACGCCAGCGCGACGAAGGGGTCTGAGGTTGCCAAGGTTGCGGGGCGAGGGGGGAAACGATGAAACGGCTGCCAGCGCTGGCCTTGCAAAACCACCAAGTGGGGAAAAGGTTTCCAGGTGTCGGGCAGAGTACCGACGACAACGGGCTTGATGACCACCACGAGGCCCGCGTGGGAGAACGCTGCCGAATCCGGAGCCACCGGAAGCGCAGGCACCTCCTCCTCCTGCCCCCGCACGAAGAGGTGCAGGGTTCGGCCCCAAACCGTCCACCGCAAACCATCCCCATCGACGGTGGCGCCCCTGACGGGTTCGAGCGGACCACGCGGCCGCAGTGCCTTCCCATCGCTGCTCACCCGCCCCGACGGGACGCCATGGATGGCGAGGTTGTCACCGCAGAGCATGACCACACGTCCGCCGCCGTCGGCGTGGATGCCGTGGTGCACGTCCGCGCCGCATCCCATGGCTGGAAGCCCCTCCAGCGGAATGGGTTCGATGATGGCGTCGGGCGCTGGTTGGCCACCGGCAGGAAAGCCCGTGGTTACCACCAGCGTGGCGGCAATGGTGACAGCGGCTAACACGGCGACCAACCGAAGCAAATCCATCCACCATCGCGGCCGTCGTCGGCCTGCGCGATGCAGATGTTTCGACACCTCCCGAGACAGTCGCCCTGCGGATCCACCACGAAACCTGGACCGCAGCAGGAGAAGGCGTACACCAGAGCGCCCGCCACCGCCGTCAGCAAGGCCACCAAAACCACCCTCATCGTTGTCATCTTGCGATGCCTCCCTCGTTTCGGCAGCCTCTTTGGCCGGACACGCTCTTGGGATTCTTTCTCTCTCGTGTCAAGGGCCTCCACGCTCCCTTGCGACGCCCCCACGGGCCAGTGGTGAGGTTGCTGCTTCAGAGGGCACTCCTACTAAGCCGACATGGCCGACAATGCTGGGGTGGCCTGCAGGTGGCTATGGGAGGGTTGCCGGTGCTGGATAATCCAAGGGTGCAGAGCCAGCCTCAGGGGGAAGGGCGTCGGGCACTGGCGGCTCTGGGCTTGGCCTGCGGCGTTGCGCAAGCAGTACTGCTGCGGGAGAGCATGGCGCAGGCCGCTGGGTCGGAGCTGGCCTGGGGGGTGGTGCTGGCGGTGTGGCTGGCGGGCATGTCGGCCGGCGCGCGGCTGGGGGTGAGGGTGGGCAGGCCCGAGCTGGGGGCATGGGGGCCGCCGCTGGTGGTGTTGGCCAGCCTGGGTGCGGTGGTGTTGCTGCGGGCGGCGCCGTTGCTGGCCGGAACAACACCGGGGGAGGTGCTGGCCACCCAGCGTGCGGCGTGGCTGTGGGCCGCGGCGGTGTTGCCCGTGGCCGTGGCCGGGGGGTGGTGCTTCCCGCTGCTCACCGCTGCCCTGGGGGGCGCTGGGGCGGCCGGCCGTGCTTGGGCGCTGGAGGCGGCGGGGGCGTTTGTGGGCGGGGTGATGTTCACCTTTGCGTTGGCGAAGGTGGGAAGCGTCACGGCACTGGCCGTGGCGCTGGCGGTGGTGTTTTTGCTGGCACTGGGGCGGAATTCCCCCCGGACCGCCACGGCCGGGTTAGCGCTCGCCGCTGGGCTGGCACTTCCCTGGGCGGATGGGGCGGTGGCTCGTATCAGTTGGGCGTGGGCCGGGCACCCCGGGGAGCTGCTGGCGTGGGCCAACACGCGCCAGCAGCGCCTGGAGTTGGGGTCGGGGCCGCCGCTGGCGGTGTACGGCGACGGGGCGCTCATCGCCACCACCCCGGACCCCTACCTCAGTGGGCCGGAAGGGCACCTGTTGGCGCTGCTGCACCCGGCGCCCCGCACCGTGCTGTGCGTGGGGTGCCTGGGGGCAGGGGTGGTGCCGGCGCTGTTGGCCCACCCGCTGGAGCGGCTGATCGTCGTCGAGGACGACCCGGAGCTGGCGCGGCGGTTGCCGGGGTGGCTGGGGGAGGGGGTGGCCGCTGCCATGGCGGACCCGCGGGTAGAGGTGCGTAGGGATGACCCGGTGCGGGCGGTGCAGGCAGGCGGGCAGTCCGACCTTGTCCTGCTCCTCGACGGAGACCCCACCACCCTGCGCCGGCACCGTACGCGTTCTCTGGAGTTCCTGCGCGCCTGCGCCGCGCGACTGGCGCCGGGCGGAATGGTAGTGGTCAGGACGGGGGTGTCTGACACCTACCTGGCAGGAGCCGGGGGGGAGCTGCTGGCGACGTTGGCGGCCACCATGGCAGCGGTGTTTCCCGAGGTGGTCGGGGTGCCCGGGGAGGGAGTGTTGCTCTTGGCGGGGCACGAGGGAGCGGGCGCGGCCGTAACGGCTGAGGAGCTGGCGCAGCGATGGCACACCCGGGGGGAGGCGGCGGCGACGTTCGATGTCGCCATGGTGGGGGCTCGACTGGACGAACACCGGCGGCAAGCATTGGCCCACTTCCTGGGCTCCACCCAGGGCCCCCCCAGCCCCGCGGCGCACCCTCAAGCCGTGCTGTTGGCCGCTCTGCACGCTGAGGGACGCTCGGGGTTGCGGTGGGCACCCGTGATGGTTCGGTTGTCGCGGGTGCCCAGTTGGCCGGCGCTGGTGGGGGTTGCGACCCTGGGCTGTCTACTAGTGGCGTGGTCACGCCTGCGAGGGGCGCCGCCGGCGCCGCTGGCGGCGTGCGTGGGGTTTTGCTCCATGGGGTGGTGGGTGCTGCTCTTGGCGGCGTGGCAGGCGGCGGAGGGCTCGGTGTACGGCGAGGTGGGGGTGTTGTCCGGTCTCTTCATGGCCGGTGTGGCAGCCGGGGCGTGGCTAGCCGGGCGCGACCGCCGCCCTCTCCTTTGGCTGGCGGGAGCGCTGGCGGCGGGCGGGGCGGTGTCGCTGGCCATCGCCAGCGGGGTGCCGCTGACCTGGCCCCGGGTGGTCATCGTTCCCCTGATGCTGGGCGCTGGCGCTTGCACAGGGTGCGCGTTTCCTGGGTTGGCCGCCCTGGCGGGGGCAGGTGACGAGCGGCGGGGCGCCGGCCGGGGTTTCGCCGCCGACGAGGCGGGTGCCGCCCTCGGGGCGTTATGCGTTGGTTTGGTTGCGTTTCCGTGGCTTGGCCTGAACGGGTCCGGGATGGTGTTGGCGGGAGTGATGGCGGCGGCGCTGCTGGCCCTCCTGCTGCGACGGCGGGGTGGGGGATGAGCTCCCCAGCCACGGGGTGAGGTACCGTTGCGGGTGCGCGGAGGGCACGGCAGTGACATCCAAGGGCAAGGCCTCGCGGTACCAGCGGATCGTGGAGCAACTCAGCGGGCTGGTGGCCAGAAGTAGCGACCCGGTGGCGCGCATGGCCACGGTGGCGGCGGTGCTGCACCATAAGCAGCCGGTGTTCTCGTGGACGGGGTTCTACCTGTTGCGCGATGGCGACCTGGTGGTGGGCCCCTACCAGGGGCCAGTGGCCTGCCTGGTGCTTTTGCCGCGCCACACCGGGGTATGTTGGGCGGGGGTGGACCGCGGCGAGACGGTGGTGGTGCCAGACGTACATGCCTTTCCAGGACATATCGCCTGCGACCCGCGCTCGCGCTCGGAGATCGTGGTACCGCTGCGGGACGGCGCGGGTCGGGTGGTGGGCGTGCTGGACGTGGACAGCACCCGCACCGCCGCCTTTGACGAGGTGGACGCTCAGTGGCTCGAGCGGGTCGCCGCGTTGGTCTACCGTTGATAAGCCCATGGTGGTGGCGCCGGGCTATACTCCGGCGCCGATGTTTCCGCTGCGGGACACCATTCCGTCCCGGCGCCGTCCGGTGGTGACCACCAGCATCGTGGTCGTTTGCGGCCTTGTTTTTCTCTACGAACTTCTTTTAGGAGCTGAACTTCCCAGCTTTTTCTCGCGCTGGGCGTTTCACCCGGCGCACCTCTTCTATCCCGGTCACTTCGACACCTCCTTCCTCGCGACGCTGCGGGCCGCCGTGGTGTCCATGTTTCTCCACGGGGGGTGGCTGCACATCATTGGCAACATGTGGTTTCTATGGGTGTTCGGCGACAACGTCGAAGATGCGCTGGGGCATGGGGCATTTTTCGTCTTTTACCTGGCCTGCGGGCTGGCGGCAACGTTGGCTCAGGCAATCGTCGATCCTCTCTCCACGGTGCCTATGGTGGGGGCCTCCGGCGCCATCGCCGGGGTGCTGGGGGCCTATCTGGTGTGGTTCCCGTGGTCCCGGGTGAAGACCTTCGTGTTCTTGGGTTTCTTTTTCACGGTGGCGGAGTTGCCGGCGCCGCTGTTTCTCATCATGTGGTTCGTGATTCAGTTCTTTTCGGGTACGCTGTCGCTGGCCGCCGCCTCGGGCGGTGGCGGGGTGGCGTTTTTTGCGCATATCGGAGGCTTCGTGGCCGGGATGGCGGTGGCGGTAGGGCTGCGCCGCTGGGGGATCGTGCGACCGCGTCCGCGAGGCGTCATCTTTTGGGAGTGATCATGGTGGACGACACGGCTCCGGTTCCGCTGTTCGACCTAAAACGGCAGTGGCGCGAGGTGGGCGACGACGTGCGCGCGGCCATAGAGAGGGTGTTCACCACTCAGCAGTTCATCCTCGGCCCCGAGGTGGCCGAGCTCGAACGGGAGTGTGAGGCGTACCTGGGGGTGGCGCACGCCATCGGCGTGTCGTCGGGGACCGACGCACTGTTGGCCGCCCTCATGGCGCTGGGGGTGGGCCACGGCGACGAGGTGATCACCACGCCGTTCACCTTCTTCGCCACCGCTGGGGTGATCGTGCGGTTGGGGGCGAGGCCGGTGTTCGTGGATATCCAGCCGGACGACTTCAACATCGATGCCGACGCCGTGGCCGCCGCGCGCAGCGAGCGCACCAAGGCGATCATCCCCGTGCACCTGTTCGGCCAGGCGGCGGACATGGATGCGCTGCGTCGCGCTGCCGCCGGGGTGCCCATCGTGGAGGACTGCTGCCAGTCCATCGGCTGCCGCTACCACGGGGTGTCCACCGGGGCCTTGGGCGCCGTCGGGTGCTTCTCGTTCTTCCCCACCAAAAACCTGGGCGCCTTCGGTGATGGCGGCCTGCTGACCACCAACGACGACGCCCTTGCCCAGCGCTTGGAAGACACGCGGGTGCACGGCATGCGCCCCCGCTACGTGCACCACTTCGTCGGCGGCAACTTCCGCCTCGACGCCCTACAAGCGGCGATCCTGCGCGCTAAGCTGCCGCGGCTGGACGGCTGGATCGCGCGCCGGCGCGAGGGAGCGGCCCACTACCGGGCGCTGTTCGTCCAGGCCGGGCTGGAGGGCACGGTGGTGCCGCCGCCGGAACTCCCCGGCCGGGGGCACGTGTACCACCAGTACGTGATTCGCGTACCGCGCCGCGATGCACTGCGGGAGTTTCTCGCCGCTCGCGGTATTGGCAGCGAGGTGTACTACCCGATCGCGCTGCACGAGCAGAAGTGTTTCGCGTCGTTGGGGTACCGTCACGGTGACTTTCCCCAAGCCGAGCGGGCGACGGAAGAAGTCCTGGCTCTGCCGATCTTTCCAGAGCTGGAGCCGGCCGAACGGGAGCGGGTGGTGGCGGCCATCGCTGAGTTTTACCTGGGACGCTAAGGGAGGAAGCGAGGGGACGTGGCCAGCTTTCTCCCCCACGCCCCGCGCTTGCGGGCGGCGCTGGTGGTTGCCGACGGGGCAGCGTTGCTGCTGGCTGTTGGGGTCGCCCATTGCGTGCGCTTTGACAGCTCGTGGCGCGCTAAAAAGCTAGAACTGCTGGCCGATCACCCCGGCTTCGTCATGACCGCCTTTCTCCTGCTGTGGGCGGTGGCGGCGGCGGCCGAACTGTATGAGCCCATTGGGCTGCGGCGGCAGCGCGAGCTGGCGGTGCGAGTTGCCGCTGCCGCCGGGGCGTGGGCGGCCGGGGTCATCGTTGCCATGTACCTGGTGCCCCCCTGGGAGTTCGGTCGCGGGATCATGGTGTTCACAGCTGCAGGGTGGGCGCTGCTCGCGTGGCTGGGGCGGCTGGCGGCGCGCACCTGGCTGCTGCGGAGGCCGCGGCCGCGGGCGCTGGTGGCCGGCGAGGGCGAGGCGGTAGCGGCCCTGTGCGCCGTGCTGGCGCGGCATCCGCTGTCCCCCTGGCAGCCGGTGGCGGTGACGGGGGCGAGCGCCCGGGAGCTGGGCGAGGCGGTGACGCGGGAGGGTGCCGAAGCGGTGGTGGTGGTCAGTCGAGGTGGCGAAACACTGGGCGACGTGGCTGCCCTGCACTTCTCCGGCGTGCCGGTGGTGGCGGCGGCGGAGGTGTGGGCGTGGCTGGAGGGGCGTTTACCGTTGGACGAACTCACGCCCTCCAGCTTCCTCTATCAGCCGGGTTTTGGCGCGGTGCACTGGACGCTGTTCAACCGCGCCACCCGCGTACTGGACGTGATCGTGGCCACGGTGCTGCTGTTGGTCACGCTGCCAATCGTGGCGCTGGCGGCGTTGGCGGTACTCATTTGCGACGGGCGGCCAGTGCTCTATCGGCAGCGCCGTGTGGGTCGGTTGGGGCGTGAGTTCACCATGGTGAAGCTGCGCACCATGCGGCGGGATGCCGAGAAGGACGGCCCCCAGTTTGCCGCCCGTGACGATCCTCGGGTCACCCCACTCGGGCGTGTGCTGCGGCGTCTGCGCTTAGACGAGCTGACGCAGCTGGTCAACGTGCTACTGGGGGAGATGTCGTTGGTCGGTCCGCGGCCGGAGCGGCCCGAGTTCGTCGCCCAACTGGCGGCACAGATCCCTTACTACCCCTTCCGTCTCGCGGTGGCGCCGGGTCTCACCGGTTGGGCGCAGGTGAATATGCCATCGGCGGTGACCCTGGAGGAGCACCGACGCAAGTTGGAGTACGACCTCTTTTTCATCCGTGAGCGCTCCTTGGGGTTGTACTTGCTCATCCTGCTGCGCACGGTAAGTGCGGCGTTGGGTGGGCGCCGGCGATGAGCGCTTGGGGGGCGGTCCGCCGCAACCTCGCTTGGCTGACCGGCGGGGAAGTGGCTTTGAAGGGCGGCCTGCTGCTGGCCGGGATCGTCGTCGCCCGCGGCGGCGGACCGGCCGCCATGGGTGTGTTCACCATCGCCTTCGGCGCTGCTCTGGTGGCCGCCCAGGTACTGGCCGCCGGCCAGCCGGAGGTGGTGATTCGGGAGGTGGCGCGGCGGGGTCCGGCGGCCATGGACTCGCTGGTGGTGACGGCACGGCGGGTGCAGCGCCGCGCGGTGCGGTGGGCGGTGCCGCCGCTGCTGGTGGGCGCGGCGGTGGTGGCGTGGCGCTCAGCGGAGCTGGGTTGGGCGTTGGCGGCGATGGCCCCCTACGCGGCGCTGCGGGCTCGTCTGGTGGTGCTGACCGCGGCATTCAAGGGGCAAGACCGTATGGAGGTGGAGATCGGGGCGCGCGCGCTGGAGCTAGCGCTGGCCCTCACCCTCCTGGCCGCCGCTGTGGTGTTGGGGATGCCGGCGTGGGCACCCGGCGCGGCGTTCTCCCTGGGGGCGGTGGCGGCGGTGGCGATGGTCAGCCGGCTGATGCGGCGCTCAGAGAGGGCGGCCGCGAGCCCCGGCGAGGAGGTGCTGCGGCGGGAGGGATTGCCGTTCCTCGGTCTGGCCGTGGCGACCCAACTCCTGATTAGGGCCGATAGCCTCGTGCAGGGTTCCCTGGGGGTACCCGCCGCCGACGTCGGCCAGTACGGCGTCGCCCACGCCGCGGTGTGGAGTCTGATCGCCGCCAGCCAGCTCCTGGCGGTGGCCGTCTACCCCAGTGTCTCGCGGGCCAGCGGCGAGGGGGGACTGCGAAGTTGGCACGCCTTGGCGCTGGGGGTGGCGGGTGGCGTGATGGGTGCGCTGCTCGCTGCGGTCCTTTTCGCGCTCAGGCGGCCATTGGTGCAGGGCGTCTTCGGCGCGAACTACAGCGAGGCGGTGGAGCTGGTTGGTGTGCTGGCGTGGCTGCTGCCCGGCGCTTCGGCAGCCATGCTCACCGGCGTGGTCCTCGCTGCCACCCGCCGCCAAGCGTGGTCGCTGGCCAGCCAGGGGGCGCTGGTGGCCGCGGTGGTGGCTGGGAATCTGTGGGCGGTGCCGCGCTGGGGCGTGGCCGGGAGTGCCGCGGTGGCTGTGCTGGCCCACAGCGCAGCCGGTCTCGTGGTGGTCGGCCTGGGGGCGGCAGCCGCTGCCTGCCCGCGGACCATGTCGGGGGAGGAGGGGTGGTGAGTCGGGCAACGGGGGAACTGCCGGTCGGCGTGGTAGTGGTGCACTTCGGCGATCCAGCGTCGACCCGGCAGTGCGTCGCGTCGGTCGCTGCCGACCCCTCGCCGGTGCGCCGACGAGTGGTGGTGGTGGACAACTCCGGCACCTACGATGAGCCAATCGCCGATGAGCACGTGCTCCCCCTTTCCCACAACCCCGGTTTTGGCGCGGGCGCCAACGCTGGGGTGGCAGCGTTAGGGGATGGAGAGTACGGCGGGCTGGTGATTCTCAACCACGACGTTGAGCTGCTTCCTGGTTATCTGGCGGCCGTCGGCGCCGAGCTGGCCAAGGAAGGTACGGGTGCGGCGGCCGGGCCCCTTTACCTGGATCACGCGGGAGGACGGTTGTGGTACGCCGGGGGTGGGGTCAACTTCGTGTTTGGCACGGTGCGCCAGTCTCATTCCCCCCGGCTGGCGAAGCGGGCGCGGCAAGTGGGGTTCATCCCAGGGGCGGCGATGGCCATCGCACCACGGGCGTGGCGGGAGCTGGGCGGCTTCGACCCAGAGTTCTTCCTTTACAACGAGGATGTGGATCTCTGCCTGCGGCTGCGGCGACGGGGGTACGCCCTGCGTTTTGTCCCCGCTGCGGCGGCCATCCATCATCTGGGAGAGGCCACCGGATCGCGGAATCGCTCGCCACTCTACCTGGAGTATCTCTCGCGCTCGCGCTTGCGTCCCTTCGAGCCCCGCGCCTTTCGACTGTACCTGGCGCTGGTTCACACCCTCTACGTGGGCGTGCGGGCCACGGCACTGGCGACCAGCCGGGATGCGCGCGGGCGCGAGCGGGCGCGGGCGCTGTGGCGCGGGCACCGCGAGGCACTGCGCACCGCCCTGGCGCCGCGGCCACCCTGGGGCCCAGTGGCTCCCGGCACGGGAAGTGGATGATGCGCGCCGAGATTTGAGTGACCTCTTGGGGGGGTTGACAATCCAACACTGAGATACTAGATTTTAGCAGTCGGCAGCGGAGAGTGCTAACGCCTCGCCGGCCGACTTCGAAGAAACAAGACTTAGTCCTATAGGGAAAGGAGAGCAGAGTATGAAGGTACGTCCACTTCACGATCGCGTTGTGCTCCGCCGGTTGGAGCCCGAGGAGACGGTGCGCGGCGGGATCATCATCCCGGACACCGCCAAGGAGAAGCCCCAGGAAGCCGAGGTGGTGGCCGTCGGAGACGGCAAGCGCGATGACGAGGGCAAGCGCATCCCCATGGATGTCAAGGTTGGCGAGCGCGTGCTCATCGGCAAGTACTCGGGCACCGATATCAAGATCGGCGACGACGAGTTCGTGATCGTGCGCGAGGACGAGATTCTCGGCGTGGTGGAGAAATAAAGGAAGAAGGAGGGAGCAGATGGCCAAACAGATTGTCTATTCCGAGGATGCGCGTCAGGCGATCCTCCGCGGTGTTAACAAGCTCGCCGATGCGGTCAAGGTGACGCTCGGCCCCAAGGGTCGTAACGTTGTTCTGGAAAAGAAGTTCGGCTCGCCCGTCATCACCAAGGACGGGGTCACTGTGGCCAAGGAAGTGGAACTGAAGGACAAGCTGGAGAACATGGGCGCCCAGATGGTGCGCGAGGTGGCCTCCAAGACCTCCGATGTGGCCGGCGACGGCACCACCACCGCCACCGTGCTGGCGCAAGCGATTTACCGCGAGGGGATCAAGAACGTTACCGCCGGCGCCAACCCCATGGACCTCAAGCGCGGCATCGACCTGGCTGTCAAAGAGGCCGTCAAGGCCATCGCCGACATGGCCAAGCCGGTGGAGGGCAAGGCGATCGCTCACGTGGGTACGATCTCGGCTAACGCCGATGAGGAGATCGGCCGCATCATCGCCGAGGCGATGGACAAAGTTGGCAAGGACGGCGTGATCACGGTCGAGGAATCCAAGACCATGGACACCACCCTCGAGATCGTCGAGGGTATGCAGTTCGACCGCGGCTACCTGTCGCCCTACTTCGTCACTGACGCGGAGCGCATGGAGTGCGTGTACGAGGGCGCCAAAGTCCTCCTGTTTGAGAAGAAGATCTCCTCTATGAAGGACTTGCTGCCGATCCTGGAGCAGGTGGCCAAGCAGGGCAAGCCTCTCCTCATCGTCGCCGAGGACGTGGAGGGTGAGGCGCTCGCCACCCTGGTGGTGAACAAGCTGCGCGGCACGCTGCAGGTGGTGGCCGTCAAGGCGCCCGGGTTCGGCGATCGGCGCAAGGCCATGCTGGAGGACATCGCCATTCTCACCGGCGGCAAGCTCATCTCCGAGGACCTCGGCATCAAGCTCGAGAACGTCAAGTGGGAAGACCTGGGTACCGCCAAGAAGATCACCGTGGACAAGGACAACACCACCATCGTGGTGGATGACGGTGATGCCAAAAAGCGCGAGGCCATCGCCGGCCGCGTCAAGCAGATCCGCAAACAGATCGAGGAGACCACCTCGGACTACGACCGCGAGAAGCTGCAGGAGCGCTTGGCGAAGCTGGTGGGCGGCGTGGCGCAGATTAAGATCGGCGCCGCCACTGAGACCGAGATGAAGGAGAAGAAGGCGCGGGTGGAGGATGCGCTGCACGCCACCAAGGCGGCCGTCGAGGAAGGCATCGTGCCCGGCGGCGGTGTGGCGCTGGTGCGTGCCATCGACGCCGTGGAAAAGCTGTACAAAGAGCAGAAGGGCGACGTCGCCACCGGTGTGCAGATCGTCCTGCGCGCCCTGGAGGAGCCAACCCGGCAGATCATCAAGAACGCCGGCATCGACGAGGCCGCGGTGGTGGTGCGGGAGATCCGCGCCAAGGGCGGCAACTGGGGGTACAACGCCCAGACCATGCAGCTGGAAGATTTGGTGGAGGCAGGGGTTATCGACCCGGCCAAGGTCACCAAGAATGCGCTCCTCAACGCCGCCTCCATTGCGGGGCTGTTGCTCACCACCGAGGCGCTGGTAGCCGAGATTCCCGAGGAGAAGAAGGAAGGTCCCGGCGCCGGCGCCCATGGCGGCATGGGCGACATGTACTGACACTTTCCCCGGGGCGGGGGGGCCGCCGTTGGCCTCCCACCCCCGAACCACACAACCACGGCGGGCGGGAGGGCCAGATCCCGCCCGCTGTACTTTTTTATGGTCGGGGCCATCGCCCCTCGGCTGCGCAGGTAAAGCCTGCCGGCGCTGCGGCGAGAGTAGGCGCCTTCCGCTTTAAGGTTCGACGCGGTAGTTGGGCGCTTCCTTGGTGATGATCACGTCGTGGGCGTGGGATTCCTTCAGGCCGGCGGCGGTGATCCGGACGAAGCGGGCGCGCTGCTGCAGGGCGGGGATGCTCTCACAGCCCACCAGCCCCATGCCCGCGCGCAGGCCACCCACCAGCTGAGTAAGCTGGGCGGCGAGGGGTCCCTTGTACGGCACGATGCCCTCGATCCCTTCGGGCACCAACTTGGCGAGGTGCTCGTCGGCCTGGAAGTAGCGGTCGCGGGCCCCTTCCCCCGCCTTCATGGCGCCCAGGGAACCCATGCCGCGGTACGCCTTGAAGGTGCGCCCCTGGTAGAGGATCTGCTCGCCCGGGGATTCGTCCACACCGGCGAAGAGCGATCCTATCATCACCGTGTCGGCGCCCGCCGCCAGTGCCTTGGTGATGTCGCCGGAGTACTTGATGCCGCCATCGGCGATTAAAGGTATGCCGGCTTCCCGGCAGGCGCGGGCACACTCTTGAATGGCTGTGATTTGTGGGACTCCGGCGCCGGTAACCACGCGAGTGGTGCAGATGGAACCCGGGCCAATCCCTACCTTGACGGCGTCCACGCCCAGGGCGATGAGGTCGCGCGCCCCCTCGTAGGTAGCGACGTTACCGGCAATCAAGGGCACCTCGGGGAACTTCTCCTTGATCAACCGCGCCGCCGCCATGACCTTTTCCGAGTGACCGTGGGAAGAGTCCAGGCAGAGCACATCCACCTTGGCCGCCACCAGGGCTCGGCAACGCGCCTCCAGGTCGGGGCCGGAGCCCACCGCCGCGGCCACCCGCAACCGGCCCAGGGAGTCCTTGCAGGCGTTAGGGTACTCCTGCGCCTTCTTGATGTCTTTGACAGTGATGAGCCCTTTGAGGCCGCCATCGTCGCCGACAATGAGGAGCTTCTCAATGCGGTGGCGGTGGAGCAGCGCCTTGGCCTCTTCCAGGGTGGTGCCAACGGGCGCTGTCACCAGCCGGTCGGAGGTCATGAAGTCGGCGATGGGGCGGTGGGTCTCGGTGCAGAAACGCAGATCGCGGTTGGTGAGGATCCCTTTGAGGTGGCCGTGTTCATCCACCACCGGGAGGCCCGAGATGCGGAAACGGGCCATCACTTCGAGCGCTTCACTCACCAGCTGGTCCGGCCGGATGGTGACCGGGTCGACGATCATCCCCGACTCCGAACGCTTGACCATGTCCACTTCCTCGGCCTGCCGTTCCGGGGTCATGTTGCGGTGGATGACGCCAATACCGCCGTGTTGGGCCATGGCAATGGCCATGTGCGCCTCGGTCACGGTGTCCATGGCAGCGGTGAGGATGGGGATATTGAGACGGATGCCACGGGTGAGGTGGGAGGAAACGTCTACCTGCAGCGGGTGCACCGAGGAGCGCCCGGGCAGGAGGAGAACATCGTCAAAGGTGAGAGCCAGCGGGATCGGGTGATCGGCCATGGCGAAGTCTGCCTGACCCGCGCCGAGGTTGCAAGGGGAGCGCGGTTGCTCCCCATCGCCTTGGCCGCCGCGCCCCCCTTTCAGGTAGCCGCGCCCAGATTGGCGCCACAGCACTTCTTGTATTTCTTGCCCGAGCCACAGGGGCAGGGATCGTTGCGTCCCACCTTGGGGGTCTGGCGGCGGACGGTGGTAGGCGGCCCAGCCGCCGGCGACTGCTGCGCCTCCGGGCGCTCACCGCTCAGGGCGCTGGCTTGCGCCTTCGACGAGTAGGTCTGGACCTGCCGCCGGCGCTGGGGGACCTCCTCCACCAGCTCGACGCGGAACAGGTACTGGATCACCTGATCCTCGACTCGCTCCATCATCTCCTGGAAGAGGTCGAAGGACTCGCGCTGGTACTCCACCAGCGGGTCTCGCTGGGCGTACGCGCGCATGCTGATGCCCTCTTTGAGGTGGTCGAGGGCAAGGAGGTGATCTTTCCACTGCGCGTCCAGCACCGAGAGGAGGATGTACTTTTCCAGTCGTTGGAACGCCTCGGCTCCGAGGGTGGTGCGGCGGGTTTCGTAGCGCGCCTCCATGGCCGCGGTGAGGGCCTCCTCCAACCGCGGGCGGGTGGCCTGCTCCCACGCCACGTCGGCGTCGGCCAGCGATAGCCCGAACATTTCTTTCAGCTCGCGCTCCAGCCCATCCCGGTCCCACTCATCGAAGTGCTTTTCCTCCGGGCAGTTGGCGTCAATGGCGGCGCCGATGATGTCGCGGCCGGCGCGCATAATCCACTCCCGGACTTTGCGCCCTTCGAGGATGTCCCGCCGCAGCCGGTACACCGTCTCGCGCTGCTTGTTCATGACGTCGTCATACTTGAGCAAGTGTTTACGGGTTTCGAAGTTACGTGCTTCCACCTGCTTTTGGGCGCGCTCGATGGAGCGGGTGACCATGCGCGACTCGATGGGGACGTCCTCTTCCATCCCCAACCGGCGCATCAGCTCGCGCATGCGGTCAGAGGCGAAGATGCGCATGAGGTCGTCTTCGAGGGAGAGGATGAAGCGACTGGCGCCGGGATCGCCCTGCCGTCCCGAGCGACCCCGCAGCTGGTTGTCGATGCGCCGCGCCTCGTGACGCTCGGTGCCGAGGATGAACAGACCGCCGGCGGCCAGCACCTTTTCCCTCTCCTCGGCACACTTTTCCCGGTACCTGGCGAGGGCCGCGGCGTAGGCCTGGGGTTCTGTGTTGGGGTCAGCCTCCGCGCGGGCCAATCCCTCCGGGTTGCCACCGAGGATGATGTCCGTGCCGCGACCGGCCATGTTGGTGGCGATGGTCACCGCACCATAGCGTCCGGCCTGCGCGACGATGGCCGCTTCGCGCTCGTGGTACTTGGCGTTGAGCACCACGTGGGGGACGCCGCGGCGCTTGAGCATCTCAGAGAGCTTCTCGGACTTCTCGATGGACACCGTCCCCACCAGCACCGGCTGACCCCGCTCCCGCAGCTCCAAGATCTGCTCGACCACCGCCTTCCACTTCTCTCTTTCGGTGCGGTAAATGACGTCCGGGTGGTCGATACGGATCATGGGCTTGTTGGTGGGGATGACCACCACATCCAAACCGTAAATGTGGGCAAACTCGTCCGCCTCGGTTTCGGCGGTGCCGGTCATCCCGGCGAGTTTCTCGTACATACGAAAATAGTTCTGTAGCGTGATGGTGGCCAAGGTCTGATTCTCGGCCTCGATTTTGACCCCTTCCTTGGCCTCCACCGCCTGGTGCAAGCCGTCCGACCAACGCCGCCCCGGCATCAGCCGCCCGGTGAACTCGTCCACGATGATGACTTGTCCATCCTTGACGATGTAGTGGTGGTCCCGGTGGTAGAGGGAGTGGGCGCGCAACGCCTGGTGGACCGCGTGGAGGATCTCGATGTTGTTGGGGTCGTACAGGTTGGGAACGCCGAGGAGCTTCTCGGCCTTGGCCACGCCCTCATCGGTCAAGGCGGCGGTGTGGGTCTTCTCCTCCACCAGATAATCGCCGGTCACCGAGCGGTTGCCGTACTTGTCCTTGAGCTCCTCGCCGCGCACCAGCTTGGGGATAATGCGGTCCACTTTGTAGTAGAGATCCACCGAAATCTCCGAGGGACCGGAGATGATCAAGGGGGTGCGCGCTTCGTCCACCAGGATAGAGTCCACCTCGTCGACGATGGCGTAGATATGGCCGCGCTGAACCATGTTTTCGAGCTCGAACTTCATGTTGTCGCGGAGGTAGTCGAACCCGAACTCGTTGTTGGTGCCGTAGGTGATATCAGCGCGGTAGGCTGCGCGGCGCTCGGCATCCCCCATTTGGTTCTGGATGCACCCCACCGAGAGCCCGAGAAACGTGTAAATTTGCCCCATCCATTCGGCGTCGCGGCGCGCCAGGTAGTCGTTCACCGTGACCACGTGGACGCCACGGCCAGTGAGGGCGTTGAGTACCACCGGCAGGGTGGCGACCAGGGTCTTTCCCTCTCCCGTGCGCATCTCGGCGATCTTCCCCTCATGGAGCACTATGCCGCCGATTAGCTGCACGTCGAAGTGACGCATTCCCAGGGTACGCTTGCCGGCCTCGCGTACGATGGCGAAAACTTCGTTGAGGTGTTGGTCCAGGACTTCCTGGACGAGGGTGCGGCGCTGCTTGACGTCCTCCGGCAGCTCGGCGATGGCCTTGGCAACCTGTTCACGGATGGCGGCGATGCGGGCGCGCAGCGCCTCGTCGGACAGCGCCGCAATGTGTGGTTCTAAAGCGTTCATCTCGGCGACCCGCGGCGCTAGGCGTTTCATCTCGCGCTCATGGGTCGAACCCAGAAAGACTTCTACGATCCTGTCGACGAACGTCTTCGGCATACCCACCTCAAACCCGTAAGGATACTCGCCCCGTGGGGACGACTCAAACGTTGCTGGCCACCGCCCTTTCACTCGCGGTCACGGCCACGGATGACGGTCACCGACACCGCCACGGACACCACCGGGGGCCGCCGGCTGCCGTTTACGACAGAGCCAGGAGGCGGCAGAGCAGCACAGCGCCAGCGGGTATGAGAGCCGCCGAGCACAGGTTCAGCACCAGGCCGTGGACGACCATGGCGCGGATCGGCACGCCCCCCGAGCCGTAGACGATGGCGTTGGGCGGGGTGGCCACGGGCAGCATGAAGGCCATGCTGCACCCCAGCGCGATGGCCACCGCCGGTGGCACGGGACTCACCCCGGCGGCCTGGGCCGAGGCGATGGCGATGGGGGCAAGCATTGCGGCGGCGGCGGTGTTGGAGGTGGTCTCGGTGAGAAAGATGGCAGTGATGCCGAAAAGGAAGGTGAGGGCGGTGAGGGAACGAGCGCCGGTGGCCTCTACCAGGAACGTTCCCAAGACCTTAGCGAGCCCAGTCTGGAGCATCGCCCCGCCCAAGGAAAGACCACCCCCGAATAGCAGCAGAGTGCCCCAGTCGATGCGCGCGGCGTTGGACCAGCTCAAGGTGAACCGACGGGCTGGCCAGTCGACCGGGAGAACGAACAGCAAGGAGGCAGCCAGCACTGCCACCACCGCCTCCGGGAAGAGCGCCCCCAAGGTGGAGGCGGCGCCACTACTTGGACCAAGGAGGAGCGCAGCAGCGCCCGGCGTCACCCAGAGCGTCACGGCGAGGAGGAAAGCGATGAGGGTATTCCGCTCGGCGGGCCGCCACCGTCCCAGCGCCGCGCGCTCGGCGGCGAGCAGCTGGCGCGAGCCAGCGATTTCTGCCAATTCCGGCGGCAGCGCGAGGCGCAGGTAGATCACCAGAACCGCCAACATGGCGAGGGTGACGGGGGCCGTGAGAACCATCCAGGTGAAGAACGAAATCTTCACCCCGGTGAGGCTCTCCAGGGAGGAGAGGACGATCAAGTTGGGGGGCGTACCAACGGGGGTGGCGGTACCGCCGATGGACGCCGCGTACGCGATGGCCAACATGAGGGCGGTGCCGAAGCGCAGCCGGGTAAGGTCGACCGGGGCACCGTTTTTCTCCGCCAGCAGCCGTGAGAGGGCCGTCAACACGGCAAGGCCCAAGGGAAACATCATGGCGGCCGTGGCGGTGTTGGACAGCCACATGGAGAGACCGGCGGTGCTGGCGACGAAGGCAAGGAGAAGGCGAGTCGCCGATGACCCCACCCAGTGGTGGGAGAGGATGGCGTGGGCGATGCGGCGGTCGAGGCCCGAGGCGAGCATCGCCTCAGCGAGGAGAAAGCTGCCGAGGAACAGCAGAATAATCGGCTCGCCGAAAGGCGCGAACAGCTCCTTGGGCGAGCCTACTCCGCACAGCACGGCCAACGACGGGGCGAGCAGCGAGGTCACCGGGATGGGCACCGCCTCGGTAATCCACCAGGTCAGGGTCCAGGCGGCGACAGCCAGCAGCCGAGCGGCGTCCCCCCGGGGGATGGCGGCGGGGGGAAACGCCAGCAGCAGTACGAACAGCGCGGGACCGAGAAACAGCCCCCAGGTCCGCCGCGCGCGCTCGAAACGGAGCTGGGCGGCGGACAAGGCGGGCGCCGCCTCCCACAGGTCGCGATAGCGAGGGCGCTCGGGCAACACGCCCCACTAGAATCGCACGGCTGCCCTTTGGTTGGCGAGGGTATCGTCGGCGCCGGCACACCCAACAGCCTGTTACGACTCTGTCACATGCTGAAGCCTTCGCGCTGTTACCACAACTCTACAGCTGATTTCTCTACGCGACTGGAGAGTCAGAAAGCGATACTACCATAACAAAAACTTACGTCGCAATGGTGGAATTGGCAATTCGGTATCGACATTGCATACTTGCCACCGGAGGAGCGAAGGTATGCCCATTATTACCATCTCCCGTGGGTCGATGAGCGGTGGCACGGCCCTGGCGGAGTGCCTGTCGCAGAACCTGGGGGTCCCTTGTGTCGGCCGAGAGGAAGTGGCCGAAAAAGCAGGCGCCCTCATTGGCGTGTCCCCCGCTGTGGTGGAAGAAAAGCTCATGCAGTCACCGGGCTTTTGGGACCGCGTCACGGCCGATCGGCGGCGCTACGTGGTGGCGCTGCAGGCGGTGCTGGCGGACCACGCGGTGTCAGGCAATTTCGTCTACCACGGACAGGCCGGCCACCTGCTGCTGCGCGGTGTGCCGGCGGTGCTGCGAGTACGTCTCATCGCCCCGCTGGAGATGCGGGTGCGCTCGCTGATGGAGCGCCACGGCATGCGGCGGCAGGCGGCGCTGGACTACATCAAGCAGGTGGACGAGGATCGGCTGCGCTGGACGCGCCTGGTGTACGACGTGGATCTGCGCGACCCGGGGTTGTACGACCTGGTCCTCAACCTGGAGAGACTGTCGCTGCAGTCGGCGTGCGCTCTGGTTAGCGAGGCGGCACGCCGGCCCGAGTTTGTGATCACCCCCGAGGTGCAGGCAGTCCTCGCCGATTTCGCCCTGGCGAGCCGCGTCAAGCTGGCGCTGGCCACCCATGTGGCGACGCGGGGATCGGTGTTCGAAGTGACCGCCAAAGGAGGTGCCGTCACGGTCACTGGGGTGGTTCCGGAGCCGGCGATGCTCACCCACGTGAGCAGCCGCTTGGCGGAGGAGGTGGAGGGGGTGGTGCGGACGGTTGCCGGGGTTACCGATGTAACGCTGGATCTCCAGCAGTTTGACGCTTATCACTAGGCAATGGGAGGAGGGAACGCGTGAGCTTCCTAAACTGGCTGCAGGAGTTGGGTCGGGACGCCAACCCCGCCGCCGACGGCTTTCAGGCGTCCATGCTGTACATCGTGGTCAGCGTGGCGCTGCCGGTGGCGATTGGCGCGTTCGTGGGGTTCGGATTGCGGCTCATCGAACGGGTGTTCGGCGTAGAGCTGGGTAGGGGAGGTCATTAGATGTCCGTCGCAGATTTCGTCATCAGCGCCAATAACTTCCCCTGGCTGGTCCTGTTCGGCCTGGTGGTGGGGGCACTGGGCGGGTTCTTCGGTGTCGGAGGCGGTTTTCTCATGGTGCCGATGCTCAACGTGGTGTTCGGTATCCCCTACAACATCGCGGTGGGATCGGACCTCGGCCAGATGTGCGGCATGTCTACCGCCGCCACCGTGCGCCACATGCGTTTCGGCAACATCGACTTCAAGCTGGGGATCCTGATGATCGCGGGGACGGCGCTGGGCGTAGAGGCCGGCGCGACGATTTTGGAACTGCTCAAGCACTCGGGCGAGGTGGTGATCAACGGCCGCCCGGTGAGCCTGATGACCCTGGTCATGAGCCTGGTGTATGCGGCGTTGCTTATCTTTTTGGGTACCGCGATGATCAAGGAGTCGCGGCGGACCTTAAAGCGCACCGCCGGGAAGGCTGACCTGGCCACCGCCGAATCGCCCGCCTCACCCATTGCCGTGCGCCTGCGCACCGTAAAGGCATGGCCCATGGTGTCGCTACCGGCCTCGGGGATCGCCTCGATCTCGCTCTGGGTCATCCTGATCATCGGCTTTCTCACCGGTTTCCTGTCGGGGATGCTGGGGGTGGGCGGCGGGTTCATTCGCATGCCGGCGCTGGTGTACATCCTCGGCTGCCCGACGGTGGTGGCGGTGGGCACGGACTTGTTCGAGATCATGTTCTCCTCTGCCTATGGCGTCTTTACCCACGCGCTCAAGGGGAATGTGCATCTGGTGCTGGTGCTGGCGCTGCTGGTGGGCACCACCATTGGGGCGCAGATCGGCGCTTCGTACACGCGCAAGGCGGGAGGTCCGTGGGTACGCTTTGGCTTCGGTTGTCTGGCGTTCGTCGGCGTCATCATGGTGGCCTTCAAGCTCTACCTGCAGGTGGTAAGGTAACCATGTGGGAGCGCTGGGCGACTGGCTGAAGGCGTACGTCGACAAGGGGCGCGCGCGCCCCCGCTACGTGCCGGTTGCCGAGCGGTTTGCCCATTTTCGCAGTATTGGGGCGGCCAACAACGCCTTCCTGGAGAACCTCGCCCAGCTCGCTGAGGGGGGCCAGGCGCCCGGGATGGGCGCCGTCGCCTCCGCCTACGAGGCGCTGGCCGGCCCGGTGGGGGCGATGGTCAAGGGGCTGGTGGCGATGAGCGGTGGCCGTTACCAGAGCCTCGTCCGCCGGTTCGAGGAGCTGGATCGGGAGCTGGCCCAGGAGGTCTTGAAAACCCGACCCATCGAGTTCGGGCCCTTGGTCATGTGGCCCTCCCCCGGCTCGCCGCTCCACCCCGAGGAGGTGGGACCCAAGGCCGCGCGTCTCTCCCAGCTAGTAGGTAACCCCGCCTTCCCCGTGCCGCCGTTCTTCGTTGTGTCCATCTACGGCTACCGTTCCTTTATTGAAGCCAGTGGGCTGCAGGATTTCATCAACGAGCTGCTCTGGGACTCGGACTTGTCCAACTCCCTAGCCATCGAGCTGTTCGCCCGAGAGGTGAAGAAAGCGGTGATGGCGAGCGACGTGCCGCCCTTGCTGGCCGCCGCCCTGTTGGAGGCGCACGAGGTTTTGTGCGCCCGGGCCGGTACCCCGTGGGGGGTGGCAGTGCGGTCCAGCGCCGTGGTGGAGGACAGCGAGTCGTCCTTCGCCGGGCAATTCGAGAGCGTCCTCGGCGTCTCTCGGGAGGGGCTGCTGGACGCGTTTAAGCGGGTGGTGGCCTCCAAGTACCGGCCGGCGGCGGTGCAGTACGCGCTGGCGCGGGGCTTCCTCGACCAGGACGTGGCCATGCCGGTGTTGGTTATGGCCATGGTGCAACCCCGGGCCAGCGGGGTGGCCTACTCCCGTGATCCGCAGGGAGGCAACGTGGCGATCGTCACGGCGGTGCCGGGTCTCGCCCAGACCCTCGTGGAGGGCAAGGTGGTGCCCGACCGCTACGTGGTGGAGCAGTGGCCAGCCCCGGCGGTAATCGAGGCGGTGCCCGGCGATAGCGCTGCGGCTTTGCGCTGCGGGAGCCAGGGTGGGCTGGTGGAGGAGACGGTGACCAGCGGTTTGGTGCTGGACACCGCCGAGGCGATCGAGGTGGCCCGCCTGGCCTGGACTCTGGAGTCCCACTTCGGCGTTCCCCAGGACGTGGAGTGGGCCTTCGACGGGCACGGCACCTTGCTAGTGGTGCAGTGCCGCCCGCTGGCGTTGGCGGACATCGGCAGCGCGCGGCGCCGCTCAGGGGTCGTGGAGGGGTACCCGGTGCTGGTGGACGATGGCCAGCGGGCGGCGGGCGGCGTGGCCTACGGCAGGGTCGTGCATTGGCAGGGAAGCTTTGGGCAAACGCCACCGCCGGCCGACGCGGTGCTGGTGGTCCCCACCACCTCGCCGGCGCTGGCGGGGGTGATCGGGCGGGTGGCGGCGGTGGTTGCGGCGGCCGGCAGCCCTACCGGTCACATGGCGACGGTGGCGCGAGAGTTCGGGGTCCCCTGCGTGGTGGGGGTGGCTGACGCCACGATCCGTTTACCGGAGGGCGAGCTGGTGACCGTCGACGGTTACGCCGGGCGCGTGTATGGGGGGCGAGTGAAGGAGCTGCTGGAGGGTCAAGCCCGGGCGCCAGTGGTGCGCCTGCGGGATCCGGTACGTGAGAGTCTGGCTCGTCTCATCGCCAAGGTGGCACCGTTGACCCTGACCGACCCCAACTCCCCGGAGTTCCGCCCTGCCTCGTGCCAGACCTTGCACGACGTGGCGCGCTTCGTCCACCAGCGGGCGATGGCGGAGATGTTTGCGGCGGAGACTCTGGCGGCGCGGGAGCGGCGCCAGCTTCATCGGCTCGCTTGGCAGAGACCGATGGACCTGCGGATCCTCGATCTGGGTGGCGGGCTTGATCCCCGAGCGGGGCGCACCGCAACCATGGAGGAGGTCCTCTCGGTGCCGCTGCTGGCCCTCCTCAGGGGCATGGGGGACCCGCGCCTGTCCTGGTCGGGACCGGTGGGTTTCGACTTCAAGGGGTTCATGTCGGTGGTGGTGCGCTCTGCCGCCGATGATCAGCGCTTCGGCGAGCCGTCGTTTGCCCTCTGTGCCCGCGACTACGTGCAGCTCTCTTCGCGGCTGGCCTACCACTTCGCCACCGTAGATGCGGTGTGCGGCAAGTTGGTCAACGAGAACTACGCCAGGTTCCTGTTCCACGGCGGTGCAGCGGTGGCCGAACGGCGCCAGTGGCGCGCCCGATTCCTCGCCAAAGTATTGCATCACTACGGTTTCCAAGTTTCTCAGAGGGGTGATCGGGTGGACGCCATGCTGGCCAAGCGGCCGGCCGGGGTCATCGAAGAGGCGCTGGAAATGCTGGGCCGGCTCATGGTCGCTGCCCGCCACCTCGACATGGTCATGGAAAGCGCGGCCACCGCTGATGCCTTTGCGCGCGCCTTCGTTTCCGGCGACTATGGCTTCGAAATGATGCGGCGCCGGCCGGGCTAGCCGTCGGCGGTGCAGGGAGGGCCAATGAACTCATCCAAGCGTGCCTTGCGGGCGATGGCGATCTTGGCCGCCCTGGGAGCGCTGGCCGTGGCGCTGCGCCTGACCGTGCTGCGGCCTGACCCGGTGGAGGTGACGGTGGCGGAGGTGACGCGCGGCGTCGTCGAGGACACCGTCACCAACACCCGCGCCGGCACCGTGAAGGCCCGCCTACGAGCCCGGTTGTCGCCCCAAATTGGGGGGCTGGTGGTGGAGCTGCCGGCGCGCAAGGGCTCCTGGGTGGAGCGCGGCGACGTGGTGCTGCGCCTGGAGGCACGGGTGCCCCAGGCGCAGGTGCGCCTGGCCCGCGAGGACGCCCGCGCCGCCGCCGCGCGCGCCGAGGACGTCTGCCTCGGGGCTGAGCTGGCGGCGCGGGAGCTGGCTCGGGGTCGCTTGATGGTGGCGGACGGCATCCTCTCCGCGCAGCAGGTGGACGCGCTGGAGAGCGCCGCGCAGCGCTCTCAGGCGGCGTGTTCGGCGGCGCGGGCGGCGCTGGAGCAGGCGCAGGCGGCGGTGGCGCTGGCGCTGGCGCAGCTGGAGCTCACCGTGGTACGGGCGCCCTTCTCCGGCGTGATCGCCGAGGTGACCACCGAGCTGGGGGAGTGGATCACGCCGGCGCCGCCGGGGGTACCGATCCCGCCGGTGATCGACCTGCTGGACCCCGCCTCCCTGTACGTGAGCGCACCCATTGACGAAGTGGACTCCCGCCGGGTGCGGGTGGGCCAGGCGGTGCGGGTGACGGTGGACTCGGTACCGGGGCAAAGCTTCCCCGGCCGGGTGGTGCGCATGGCGCCGTTCGTGCTCGACGTATTGGAGCAGAACCGCACCGTGGAGGTCGAAGTGGATTTCGACGACCCCGCGCAGCTGGCCGAGGTCTTGCCTGGGACGTCGGCGGATGTGGAAGTGATCCTGACCCGCCGCGAGGACGTGCTCCGGGTCCCCACCGCGGCGGTGGGGGAGGGGGGCACGGTGTTAGTGCTGGAGGGGGACGTGCTGGTCGCCCGCACCGTCACGCCGGGGCTGCGCAACTGGCAGTTCACCGAGTGCCAAAGCGGTGTGGCGGAGGGGGAGCTGGTGGTCACCATGCGGGACTCGGCGGCCGTCAAGGCGGGGGCCCGCGCCGTGGCGAGGATGAGGCGGTGATCCGGCTTGACGACATTTGGCGGACCTTTTCGGTGGGCGGGGCAGAGGTGCACGCGGTGCGGGGCGTGTGCGCCTCTTTCGCGGCCGGCGAGCATGCGGCGCTAGTGGGGCCCTCGGGCTCGGGAAAGTCGACGCTGCTGCACATCCTGGGGTGCCTAGATCGTCCCACCCGGGGCAGCTACCTCTTCGAGGGACGGGAGGTGGCCCGGCTGGGCGAAGACCAGCGCACGCGCCTGCGCCGCTTTCGCATCGGATTCGTCTTCCAGTTCTTCCACCTTTTGCCTCGCCTCACCGCCCAGGGGAACGTGGAGTTGCCCATGCTGTTCGCCGGCACGGGGAGGGAGGAGCGGCGGGAGCGGGCGCGGCGCGCCCTCCACCGCGTGGGGCTTTTGGGCCGCGCCCACCACCGTCCCGACCAGCTCTCCGGTGGGGAGCGGCAGCGGGTAGCCATCGCCCGCGCCGTGGTCATGAACCCTTCGCTGCTCCTCGCCGACGAACCCACCGGCAACTTGGATCGCGCCTCCGCCGCTGACGTCATGGCGTTGCTGGAGGAAATGAACCGGGACGGTCTGACGCTGATCGTCGTCACCCACGACCCAGCCATCGCCGCCCGCGCGGCTCGGATCCTGAGAATGGACGACGGCCGCCTGGTGGAGGAATGGAGACCTGACGCCGCGGCGCCATCGCCGCCCGGGCAGGCGGACGCAGGCCGCGGCACGAGGTCCCCGTGAGCCCCCTGGAGCTGATGCGGTTCGCCGCCGGTGCGCTGCGCGGGCATCGCCTGCGCGCCGGTCTGTCGGTCGCCGGGGTGGCCATCGGCATCGCCGCGGTGGTGGCCTTGACCGCCCTCGGCGAGGGGGCGAGGGCGTACGTGGTGGGGGAGTTCGCCGCCCTCGGCTCCAACCTGCTGATCGTCCTGCCCGGGAAGACCGAGACCACCGGCCACGCCCCCCTGGGGGCGGCGGAGCGCGATCTCACCCTGGACGACTACCGCGCCATCACCCAGCGCGTGCCGCTCCTGCGCCTGGCGGCGCCGCTGGCGGCGGGCAGCGAGACGGTGCGCTGGGGGGAGCGCAGCCGCGCCGTACCGATCCTAGGCACCACCGCCGAATTTTTGGCGGTGCGGCGGCTGCGCGTGGCCTCCGGGCGGTTCCTGAGCCCTGGCGATCCGGACCAAGGGGGTGCGGAGATCGTCCTCGGCCCAGTGCTGGCTCGTGAGCTGTTCGGAGCGGCAAACCCCTTGGGTGAGGTGGTGCGGGTCGGCCAGTGGCGCTTCAAGGTGGTAGGGGTGCTGGCGCCCCGCGGGCGCTCTTTGGGGTTCGATTTCGACGACCTGGCCCTCGTCCCGGTGCGCACCGCCATGCGCATGTTCAACCGCTCGTCGCTGTTCCGCATCCTCGTCGACTGTCACCGCAGTGACGACCTCGAGGCGGTGAAGCGCGACATTCTCGCCCTGCTGAAGGAGCGCCACCGCGCCGAAGCGGTCACCGTGATCACCCAGGACGCCATGGTGGCCGCTTTCTCGTCGATCTTGCAGGCGCTCACCCTGGCCCTGGTGGGGATCGCCTCGGTGTCGCTGGCGGTAGCCGGGGTGGGGATCATGAACGTCATGCTGGTGGCGGTCTCCGAGCGGCGCTCGGAGATCGGTCTGCTGAAGGCGTTAGGGGCAAGCAACCGACAGGTGCTGGCGGTCTTCCTGGTGGAGGCGGTGCTGCTTTCCAGCGCCGGCGGGGTGGCGGGGGTGGTGGCCGGAGCGGCGCTGGTGCAGGCGCTGGTGGAGGTGTTTCCGCAGTTTCCGGCGGCCCCGCCGCCTTGGGCAGTGGCGGCGGCGCTGGTGCTGGCCCTGGCGGTGGGCGTCCTCTTCGGCGTCTGGCCGGCGCGCCGCGCCACCGCGCTAGACCCGGTGGCGGCGCTGGCGAGGCGGTGAGGTGGCGACCCTTGACTTGGTCCGCTTTGTGCTCGCTTCCCTGGCCGGTCAGGGCCTGCGCAGCGCCCTTTCTGCCTTGGGCGTGGCCATGGGGGTAGCCGCGGTGGTGCTGCTCACCTCCCTGGGGGAGGGCACGCGGCAGTACATCGTCGGCCAGTTCACCCAGTTCGGCACCTCTCTACTGGCCGTCAACCCCGGTAAAGTGAAAACCTTAGGGGTACCTGGGGTACTCGGCGGTACGACCCAGAAACTCACCATCGCCGACGCTGAGGCGCTGCGCCGCCTCCCGGGCGTCCAACGGGTGGTTCCGCTGGTCATCGGCCAGGCCCGGGTGGAGAGCGGCGGCCGTGGCCGTGCGGTGTTCGTCTACGGCGTCACCCACGAGGCCACCCACGCGTGGCAGTTTCGCGTCGCCGAGGGGCGCTTCCTGCCCGAGATGGAGCCTCATCGGCGCGGGTCCTTCGCCGTGCTCGGCCCCAAGCTGGCGCGGGAGCTGTTTGGCCATGAGGGGGCGTTGGGCCGACGGGTGCGCATCGCTGGAGCGTCCTTCGTGGTGGTCGGCGTCATGGAGCCCAAGGGGCAGCTTTTAGGGTTCGATCTCGACGACAGTTGCTACATCCCTGTAGCCTCGGCCATGGCTTTATTCAACGTCGACGAGCTCAACGAAATCGACATCCTGGCGGCGAGCACCGAGGTCATCCCGCAGGTGGTGGAGGAAGTGCGTCGCGTTCTGGTGCGCCGCCACCGGGGCGAGGAGGACTTCACCATCACCACCCAAACCGAGATGCTGGACACCTTTGGGCGCGTGATCGGGGTCATTACCCTGGCGGTCACCGCCATTGCCGCCATCTCTCTCCTGGTGGGCGGTGCTGGGATTCTGACCGTGATGTGGATCGCCGTCCACGAACGCACCAGCGAAATCGGCCTGCTGCGTGCCCTCGGGGTGTCGCCCGGGGGTGTGCAAGGGTTGTTCCTTGCCGAGGCGATCTGTATCGCCTTGGCGGGCGGCGTTGCCGGGGTAAGCCTCGCTTGGGCCGTGGCGGCCACGTTGCGGGCTCTCTTACCGGGGGTGCCCCTGGCCACCTCGCCCACCGCGGTGGCTGCCGCCCTCGCCATGAGCCTGCTGGTGGGAGCGGCCAGCGGCGTCCTGCCGGCGCGCCGCGCCGCCCGCCTGGACCCCGTTGAGGCGTTGCGCGCCGAGTGAGGGGTGGCGCCGGCCCGTGTCCGTGGGTAATTCCTTGCCGTAGGTGTGGGTGGGGTGATCAGCGGTGGGCAGTGAGGTCGCTATGGTGTGGGGGCGCAGTTGGTTTGTGGCCAGGGGGCGGGTGGACTGCGCCAGCCGGTGCACGGGGAGGAGGGAGGCAGCTGGCAATCCCGGGCGCGGCGGCGGGAGACGTGGGGTGGGGGGTAGAATGACGCCGTGGGAGACGGTATGTGGAGCGGGCGGCGGGCGCTGGTGACTGGCGCCTCATCCGGGATTGGTGCAGCGCTGGCCAAGCAATTGGCCGAGCAGCGGGCGGTGCTGCTCCTTACCGGGCGAGACTCCGGGGCGCTGGAGGCGTGCGCCGGCGGGTGCCGGGCGGCAGGCGCCAAGGTCACCACCGTGGCCGGGGACCTCACCGACCCAGCGGTTGTTGCGCGCTTGGGGGAAGGGGCAGCTGCCTTGAAGGGGCTGGACCTTTTGGTGCACAACGCCGGCGTGACCATGAACGCGCTATTTACCGAGCTGGAGCTGCCGGTGTTGCGGCGGGTGATGGAAGTAAACTTTTTCGCCGCCGTCGCCCTCACCAAGGAGGTTCTGCCGCAGCTGGTGGCGGCCAAGGGAGAGATCACGGTTATCTCTTCCCTCATTGGTCTGGTGGGGGTTCCCACCCGCACCGCCTACGCCGCCTCCAAGCACGCCCTGCACGGGTTTTTCTCTTCGTTGCGGGTGGAGCTGCGCCAGGCTGGGGTGGGTGTCACCCTGGTGTGCCCCGGGTACGTGGATACCCCTATGCGGTCCCGGGCTCTGAAAGGAGACGGCACTCCCCAGGGGTTCGATCAGGCGGCGGGACGTCCCATGCTCACCGCCGCGGAGGTGGCCCGCGCCGCCCTGGAGGCCGCCGCCAAGCGCAAACGGCTGGTGCTGCTGGGGCGCGAGACGTACCTGGTGCGCGTGCTCTCGTTCCTGGCGCCCGGATTGTTGGAGCGCTTCCTCGCCCGCGCCACCCGCTGATTGGTACGCTGAGAGGCTACCTGGATTCCAGCTCGGCGCGCAGCGCTCGCCCGCGGCGCAGCCCCTCGGCGGTGCGGGAGGGGTACCAGGTGAAGGTGGCGCCGCAGACCAGCCGGCAGCGGATGCGGCGAGCTAGCACCCAGCCCTCTCGGTTTCCCTGGGTTGTGAACTCTACCCCCCACCCTGCCAGGTGCTCGGGGAGGTGGAAGGGAAACGGTTCATCCGAGTAGAGGTGCGCGCCAATCTCTGGGCCGAGCGCCTGCTCCGCAGTGACCACGGGGTAACGGCGACGCTGCGCGGGCAGGGGGTTGGCGAAGCCGCACTGGCCCAGCAGGCGGCTGACGTAGGTGTCCGGCCCAGCGGCCATCCACGGTTGCTGCCAGATGAAGTATAGGCACGGCAGGGGCGCCCAAGGGCCCGGCGGCGCCGCCAGCAGGGCTTCCACCTCCGCGGCGCGGGCGTCCGCCGCCGCTGGGCGGCCGACGGCGGCCCCCAGTGCTCGCCACACCGCTGGCACCTCGGCGGGGCCGGCGGGGTCCACCACCAGGACCGGCACCTGGACGGCCAGCTGTTGGATGTCCTGCTTGCGGTTTTCCTCCTTGGCTGCCAGCACCAGGTCGGGGGCCAGGGAGAGGATACCCGCCAGGTCAGGATCCTTGGTGCCCCCAACCGTCGCTACCCCCGCCACCTGGGCGGCCGGCGCCACGCAGTAGCGGGTGCGACCGCGCAACAGCTGGGCGGCGTCCAGTTGGCAAAGGGCTTCGGTGAGGCTGGGCACCAGGGAAACCACCCGCCGGGCGGGAGCGGCGAGCGGGGGACCCAAGGGAAAAACCACCGACCCCGGTTTTCCCATGTCTACCCCTTCCTGCGCCAGCGTGGCCGTACCCATCGATGCAGTCTAGCGCGACCGCATCCCTCGCTGCTGGCGAAGTGCTATGGACCTGGCGGTTGGCCGGGTATCCAGTGACCGAGGAGAGCCATGGCGCGTGGAGCCGCCGTGCATGGGTCGGCCGCGGTTGTCGTAGGGGGCGAGGAAGCGCCGCTACCTTCCCGCGGCGGGGATGTGGCCGGCCCCCTCAGCGGACCCCCAAGTCTCTTCAGGGAACTGAATGACCTCAGGGGGCGTCTCCGCGGTCACTGGCAAGAGGGCGGCTACCAGAATCACCGCCCAGACAACCGCCGCCGGCGCTACCCTCTCACCAGCACCAAGTAGCGACGCCATGTTGGCCGCTTCGACCGTTGCCCGACCAAGATAGTGTGACTCGGGTCGCAGCACCCTGCCTAAACCAAGGTTCACAGAACACGCAGCTTTCCTCGTTCCAGCCGGAGAAGCGGGCAAGGGCGGGGATGGCGACGCCAACGGTCACAGAGAACAACCACTAGCAGGATGCTTTACCCCTATGGTCGTTCCTCCCTTTCTCGTCCCCTGCTAACCCTGTCAAATCTTCTTTCTCTCCTTCAACCAAGCCCCCGGCTTTCAGCCAGGGGTGGCGGGCTCGCCCTGCAGGGGTGCGCTACCCGGCAGGTGCCGCTGGCAGGGGCGGTACTGCCGTGGCAAGCCCGGCAGTTGCACCCTCGCGCAGGGTCTTGCGCAGGTAGTGGCTACCGGTTGCCGCCGCTTTCCGGGGGAGCCGAAGTTGTATCATGCTTCGGCCCCGCAACCCTTGGACGGGGCGGAAGCGAGGTGCGACCCGATGAGACGCAAATGGCTGAGGTTGGCGGTGGCGGCGGGGATGACGGTGACCTTTACTGGGGTGGTGAGCGGCGAGGAGTTCCGCAAATTCTTGGAGGGACCGGCGCAGTGGATTGCCACCAAGGAGGAGAAGAAGGAGTTTGCCAAGCTCACCACGGAAGTCCAGGCGAAGGCTTGGGTGGAGCTGTTTTGGGCGCGGCGTGACCCCGATTTGAACACCCCTGTCAACGAGTTCAAGCTGGACTTCGACCAGCGCGTGGTGGCAGCGGACAAGCTGTTCACGTGGGAGAAGCAGCGGGGCGCCCTAAGCGATCGGGGCCGCACCCTCATTGTCCTCGGCCGCCCCAACAAGGTCCAGTCAGTGCCCGCGGGGAACGTCGGCGGAACGCCCCTGGGCGAGGGAGGGGGGTGGCAGAGCGAAGGGCTGGACCGCCAAGGCGCCGCGGAAATTTGGGAGTACACCGCCGCTCAACTCCCCAAGGGTGTCAAGGGCAACCAGGTGCTGTTCATCTTCGTGGAGAGCAAGGTGGGCACCAACGATTTTCAGCTGTCGCGCGCCGATCGACGGAACGCGTTGGCTCAGAGGCTCTGGCTCGAGGCGGGGGAAGCCACGCTGCTTCACCCCAAGCTCACTGAGGTGCCGCGGCTGGGACTGGTGGCGAAATCGAAGGCCGCCAGCCCGCAGCAGCTGGCGGTCCTAGATGCCGCCGAGCGGCCGTGGCCCGCGGGCGCGCAGGTGCTAGCCCGGGAAGGGTTGATGTCGGCGCTGATGCACCCCCTTTGGGTGCATCTGTTCGTGCCGGATGCGGTACCTGAGGCGGATCAGGCCATCGGCCGTGTGCGGCGTGGCGGTGAGGAGACGGGCAGCTTCGTGGTGGCCGCCGAGCCTCTGAGCGTGCCTGGCGGGCGAGCCTACGAATTCTCCATCCCTGTGGAGGCAGGCGCCTGGGAGGTGGATTTGGCTCTCCTGAAACAAGGCTCCCCCCTGGCGGTGACTACCGTGTCGGTGACCACCGAGAAGGTGCCGGAGGAGGGTACTTATATCTCGCCGTTCTTCTGGGGCGTGGACGTGCGCCAGGAGGTCCAGGCTCACCTGGGCGATCCGTTCAACGTGGGGGGGTGGAGAATCCTGCCCCGCTTGGGCGACCGCTACACCAGCGACGAGTCGTTGGCCTATTTCTGCTTTGTCGTGCGCCCGGTGGTGAAGCCGGAGGGTACGGTGGACGCTGAACTCACCTTGAACCTGTTCTACGGCGACCGCAAAGTGGCCGAGCTGCCCACTCAGAACGTGTCCCTGTCGAGGATCACCGATGACCTCTGGATGATGGGTTCGAGCTTACCCCTCAAAGGTCTCCGTCGCCCGGGCGACTATCGCCTGGAGATCACTTTGAAGGAGGTGGGCAGCGGCGTCTCCAAAACCGTCGCTGTGCCGATCACCATTCCTGCTCCCCCCGCCGCGGCCGAAGGAGGGTCGTGACGAGCATGGTAGAGGCCCCACCCCAGCCCCGGGGTTTTGTGTCCGTAGAGGAGGCCGCGGCGGAAATGCGCCGCGGCCGCCCGGTGATCATCGTCGACGACGAGGACCGCGAGAACGAGGGTGACGTAGCGGTGGCTGCGGAGCTGATCACCCCCGAGGCGATCAACTTCATGGCCGTGCACGCCCGCGGGCTCATCTGCCTGGCCTTGACCGAGGCACGCTGCGACGAGCTGGACCTCAAGCCCATGGTGGAGCACAACACCTCGCCCCACCAAACGGCGTTCTGCGTGTCCATCGAGGCGCGACGGGGTACGACCACGGGCATCTCGGCGGCGGACCGGGCGGCCACCGTGCGCGCCGCCATCGATCCGGCGACGCGGCCGTCGGACCTCATTCGGCCCGGGCACATGTTCCCCCTGCGCGCCCGCAACGGCGGCGTGCTTAAGCGCGCCGGCCACACCGAGGCGTCGGTGGATTTGGCGCGCATCGCCGGGCTGTACCCGGCGGCGGTGATTTGCGAGATCATGGATGCCGACGGGTCCATGGCGCGCCTGCCGCGTTTGCAGGAGGTGGCGCGGGAGCACGACCTTTGCCTGATCACGGTGCGCGACCTCATCGCCTACCGCATGCGACACGAACGGCTGGTGGAGCGCGTCGCGGCTCCGGAGCTGCCCACCCGGTACGGGAACTTCCGGGTCATCGGCTTCCGCTCCCAGGTCACCGCCGAGGAACACTTGGCCCTGGTCATGGGGGAGATCGACGGCGAGGAGCCAGTGCTGGTGCGGGTGCACTCCCAGTGCCTGACCGGCGACGTGTTCGGCTCCTGTCGCTGCGACTGTGGCGCGCAACTGGAGACGGCGCTGGAGCGCATCCGCGCCGAGGGCAGGGGGGTCCTCCTCTACCTGTTGCAGGAAGGGCGGGGGATCGGGCTGTTTAACAAGTTGCGCGCTTACGAGCTGCAGGATAAGGGGGCGGACACGGTGGAGGCCAACGAGCGGCTGGGCTTTCCCGCCGACATGCGCGACTACGGGATCGGCGCGCAGATGCTGCGCGAGTTGGGGGTGCGGCGCATGCGCCTGATGACCAACAACCCCAAAAAGTACGTTGGTCTGGAGGGGTACGGCTTGGAGATCGTGGAGCGCGTGCCGCTGGAAGTTCCCCCCACCGAGCACACCCGCCGCTACCTGGAGGTCAAGAAGCGCAAGATGGGCCACCTGCTGCGCATGGTCTAAGGGCGGACGGGCGGCAGCGCGGTGTTCAGCCCAGCAGCGTGACGCTATGGCCCGCCCGCACCCAGCCGGGGTGCAGCACCCGCGCGTAGAGGCGCGCCCAGCCGGGGTGGTGGGTGTGGGCGATGCGGGCGATGGCGCCGCCAGCCAAGTACGGGGCGATGGTGGGGCACGGTGTGGTGTAACGGGTAACCTCCAGGAGCTCCTTGTTACCAATGACTAGCCGGACGCCCGGCACCACCGTCTCCCCGGGGAGGCCCGCGAGGGTCAGATTCTCGCCCACGGCGCCGGGAAAGATGGGGTGGCCCTCCCGCGGCAGCGCCCAGATGCGCTCCAGGGAATACAGGCACAGTGCCCGCTCCTCGCCGCCGTGGTGGGCGGTGTCGCGGTGGGCGTCGCCCTCTAGCCCGGCCATGTTTACCCGAGCCTGCGCCACCGGCCGCTTGGGCACCCCACCGGCGGAGCGGTTGATCTGCGCCACGCGACCAGTGGCGAAAGGGCCCTCACCGGGCATCTGCCTACCGGTGGTGCCGTCCAGCTCGTCGCCTGCCACGGGGGCTTGGGCGGTCACGGCGCACCTCGCCGCCAACTGAGGGCGAGTGCTGCCCAGCGCCCCGGCAGGGGGACGCCGGGGATCTCCTCCACGGCGCGGTCGAAGAGGTTGCTGACCGACAGCTCTACTCCCAGCGCCGGAGAGAGGTCGCGCTCCAGACGTGCCTCGGCCAACAGGTAGCTGCCACCGTCGCGGGGGCGGCGGGCGCGCACCCCCACGCTGCCGCGTACCTCCCAGGGCAGAGGGAGGGCGGCCGCCAGCGCCCCTTCCCAGCGCGGGTGGCTGAGGGCGTACCGCGAGCGGGTAGGATCCAGGTCCAGTTGCGAGTGCAGGTAGCCAACGCTGCCCCGCAGGTGGGTCAAGGGCCCCAGGCGCGGTAGCTGGAGGGCCAATTCCACGCCCCGGGTGCGCACGGCGGCGTGGTTGGTGGCGCGGTAGAGGCCGTCGTCGTCGCGGACGTAGTCGATGAGATCGCGGGCGCGCCGAGCGAACACCGCCGCTTCCACCCACCCTCCGGCGGCCGGGCCACGCAGCAGCACCTCGGCGGTGTGGGCGCGCTCCGGGGCGAGATCCTGGCGGCCCACGGTTGTGGGGGAGTCGTAGTACCGATCGGTGAACGACGGCAGGCGGAACGACTGTCCCCAGGAGGCTGCGGCCGACCAGCCGTCAGCCAGCTCCCACTCACCCCCCACCCCCACAGTGGACTGCCACCCCTGGCCGCCGAGATGATCCGAGCGCAGCTGCACCCCACCGGTGAAACGCCCCAATCGCCGCGACCCCTCGGCAAATAGGGCGAAGCGGGAGCGCTCGCGGTTCCCTAAACGGGTGGAGCGCAGCGTCTCGCGCCCGGCCTCGGTGCCGGCGGCCCAATGCCACCCGGCGGTGGTGCCGGTGAGGGTGGCGTGCAGCGCAGCGCTGCGGGAGCGGTGGCGGTTGGCGTACCACTGGGGACGGGGGCGGTCCAGCACGAAGTAGTCCCGGTGCTGGCGCAGGGCGGTGCGCACGGTGGCCGTCACCCCACCCAGCGGGCGGTGGGCCACCGCCGTCACGGTGGCCGTGTCCACCTCCTCATACTGCAGCGGGAAGCGTTGGGAGTAAAAAGCCCAGGCGCCGAACTCTTTGTCTTCGGCGGCGACGGTGGCGCGCCAGCGCCACTGGCCGGCTTGGCCGCCGCTGCCCAGGGCGCCGCCGGCCATCGTAAAGTCGGTGTTGGGCGCGAAGCCGTCGGAGCGGGAGCCATGGGCGGCCAGCCAGCCGCCGGGGAAGGCGGCGGTGGCTCGCCCTTCCACAAGGCCGTACTGGCCCCCGCGCACCTTGAGCTGGGCACCGCCGCCGTGGCCGGTGGTGATGGCGATGACCCCGCCGAAGGCGTCGGGCCCATGCACCGCCCCGCCGGGGCCCAGGAGCACCTCCACCTGCTCGATGGCTTCCAGCGGGATGGGGATGTCCAGGTGAAAGTGCCCGGTCTGGGGATCGTTGAGGCGCACCCCGTCGATGAGCACGGCCACTTGCTCGAACGTGCTGCCGCGCAGCTGGGCGTCGCTTTGGATGCCGTGGGTGGCGCGCCGCACCACGCCGCCGCCGGCCAGGTAGGCGACTAGCTCGGCGACGGTGCGCACCGGCAGGGCGGCGATCTCGTCGCGCCGCAACGTCAGCAGGCGTCGCCCTGGCGCCGCCTCGCCGAGACGCGAGGCGGTGACGGTGATCTCGTCCCGCCACGGGCTCGTCTGGGGGGCCGCTGCAGCCCACGCTGCGGCGAGGACGGGGGCGAGGGCTAAGACCTTCGTCAGCTGGCTCGCCAGGCGGCCCTCAGCCGAGGGCGGGGCGAGGCGTGAGCGACTGGCTGGGAGTCTCAACTGGTTCACGGTGCCGTGGTCTCCTCCAACGGGGGCGCATCCTATCACGGGCACGGGCGGTCGCTGGCGCCTGCCCAGGCCCGTGGGAGCGCGGGCCTGCAGGCCTCCTCCGTCACGCCGAGGGTGACCGCCGCGATCTCCGGCACGGCGCGGTCCCTCACCCCGGCCCGAGCGCGGACGGGGTCACCGTCACGGACCAGCATGGTCACGGGTACGGGCTCGAAGCGGACAGCGAAGAAGTCACGGACGTCGCCGGGGGGGGAAGGGGCTGCCAGCTGACCGGGGACTGGCTGGCAAGCTCCGGCTGGGAGAGGTGGAACGGTTGACTTTCCCACCGCGTCACACCAACCCGTTTGTGGCACAATCACACTCAGAGCGGGAGGAACGATGAGCCCGTTTCTCGGGGGTTCTGCGGCGGCGTTCGCCGAACAGGTGGCGGGCGGATTTACTACCTTGAGCAGCGTACAACTGCGGCGAATGACCGCGGCCGAGATCGATCAGTTGCGATTCGAGTTAGAGAAGATCCTTCGCGACTTGCGTGGGCTGATCATTGCCCAGGACGACTTGCAGGGGTTGCAGGGGCGCAACCGCAAGATCTCCCGGGTGAACGGCGCGCTACAGCAGATCCAGGCGTTTCGCGGGCGGCGGGGTGGCTGACCCTGTGGCCGAGGCAACCTGGTGGCGCCATCTCAAAGGCGATCCAACCCGCTTTCTGTTCGACGGGTGCGAACCCGGTGTGGAGTGGCGGGCGCTGGTGGAACTGTTCGGCCGGGGGATGGACTCGCCGGCGGTGGAGCGAGCCCTGGCCGGGGCGCGGGAGCGCGGCACGGCGGCGGCGATCTTGGCCCGCCAAGATGCGGTGGGGTTGTGGGGCTCCGCGGGGGCGGCGGGTCGCCGCTGGAGCGGCAGCCTGCGGCAGTTTCAGGCGGCGACGTGGTTCGGCGCCGATCCCCGAGACTCTCGCTTGCAAAGCGCCGCGACCGCCTTGCTGAGCGTCTTGACCCCGCTCACGGGGGGATTCGCAGTGAGACGTCACAGCCAGCGCTCGGCGTGCTTCACCGCCGGGGTGTGCGCGGCGCTGGTGCGGTGCGGGTTTGGCCGACACCCGCGGGTACAGGAGGCGGTGGCCTGGCTGGCGGCGCGCGGGGGGGAGGGCGGCTGGCCGTGCCCGGATTTGCGCCACCTGGTTGCTGGAGCTTGCCCCCACGCTGCGGTGTGGGTGCTCAAGATGGTGGTGGAATCCAACGAAAGCGATCGCCGCCGGCTGGCGCCGCTGGCCATGCGCGCCGCAGGCTGGCTGGTGGAGCGGGAGGTGTTGCGGGAGGGCCCGGCGCCACCGGGATGGCGGCGGTTTGGGTACCCGTGCTTAGGGCAGTCGGACATGCTGGAGGCGCTGGCGACGCTGGCCAGGTGGGGGTATCCTCCGGGAGAGCCGGTGTGCAAAGCCCTGGCGGTTGTCCTGGCGCGCCAGGATGAGGGCGGCCGCTGGCTCGCAGAACGGGCGGCGCCGCTGGGGGAGCGGCCAGGGGAGCCGTCCCGTTGGCTGACCCTGGAGGCGTTGGTGGCGGTGGCGGCGTACGGCGATGCTTTAGACAGTAAAACGGAGGTGACACGGTGAGGCGAGTGGTGGTGACCGGGGCATCGAGCGGCATTGGGCTGGCCTGCGCCCGCGCCTTCCTTGCCGCTGGCGATACCGTGGTAGCGCAGTTTCGCACCAACCCGACGGCGGTGGAGGCACTGGCAGCGGAGTTTGGTGGTGATCGGGTGGTGGGCGTGCAGGCGGAGTTGGGCGAGGAGTCGGGGTGCGTACGCCTGCTGGCGGCGGCGGGGGCGTTGGAGGTGCTGGTGCATTCGGCGGGTATCTGGAACGCTGGCGCGATCCGCACCTTAGGTCAGCACACCCTGGAGACCATGTTTCGCGTCAACACGTTCTCCTCCTACTACTTGGCCCGGGAGGCGGCCAATCGGATGACCCGCGGGTGCATGATCTTTATCGGTTCTACGGCGGGGCAGCGGGGGGAGCCGGGCCATAGTCACTACGCCGGCTCGAAGGCGGCGCTGTGGGGTCTGGTGCAATCCTTGGCCCAGGAACTGGCACCGGCGATACGCGTCAACTTGGTGTCGCCGGGGTGGGTGAAAACGCCCATGGCGGCGGACGCCTTAGCCCAGCCCGGGCGGCTGGAGCGAATCATCTCGGCGATCCCGCTGCGCCGCGTCGCCGAAGCTGAGGACGTCGCTGCGGCGGTACTGTTTTTGGCCGACGACCGCCAGCGTCATCTCACTGGCGTCGATTTGCCGGTGTCGGGAGGGGCGTTGCTGCCCATGCCCCGCGGGTGAGGGCTTTGTGCGCGTCGACGGAGTGGTTGCGGGCCGGCGAGCTTGTGCGTAGAATTCACAAATGGAGGGGTTGCCATGGACATCGGGATCCCCAAGGAGAAAGGCGCCCAAGAGCATCGCGTGGCGCTGACGCCCTCGGGCGTGAAGGCGCTGGTCCAGCTGGGGGCGCGGGTGTGGGTGGAAACCGGTGCCGGCGTGGAGGCCGGGTACGCCGATGCGGACTTCCAATCGGCCGGCGCCACCATGGTGTACTCCCGTGCCGAGGTGTTCGGCCGGGGTGAGTTGGTGGTCTGCATCCAGGCGCCCGGGGAACGCGCCCGCGAGTTGTTGCGGCCAGGGCAGGTGATCATCGCCAACTGGGCGTTGCCGGCGGCTCGGCCGGAGGAGTTCCACGACCTGGTCAGGCGGAGAATTACCGCGGTTGGGCTGGAGATCTTGGAGAACGAAGAGGGTTTGGCGACGGTACGGACCTCGATGTCGGAGATTGCTGGCAAGCTTGCCCTCACCATTGGCACCGGTCTGCTGCTCAACGAGTTCGGTGGTAAAGGTATCCTCTTTGCGGGGGTACCCGGGGTACCGGCGGCGTCCTTTGTCATCGTTGGCGCCGGAGTCCTCGGTCGAGCGGCGGCACAGGTCGCCATGGGCATGGGAGCCCACGTGGTTCTCCTCGACCGGGACGTCGGCCGACTACGCTACGCGCTCGGGCACCTCGGCCAAGAGATCCCATCGATGCTGGCGACGCGACCGAACTTAGAAAAGGTCCTGAGCTTTGCCGATTTGGTGTTGCTCGCCGCCGCGTCGGGGGCGGAGAAGGCGCCGCTGCTCATCACCCGGGACATGCTCAAACTCATGCGGCCGCGCAGCGTGCTGATGGATCTGTCCATCGACATGGGCGGCTGCGCGGAGACCTCGCACCCCACCTACTTCCCTCATCCTACGTACGAGGTGGACGGGATCATTCACTTCTGCGTTCCCAACCTGCCGTCGGTGGCGGCGCGGTCGTCCACCGTGGCGCTCACCAATGCGTTGCTGCCGAGCCTGCTGGAGATCGTGGAGAAGGGGTTCGACCGGGCCTTCTCCGAGAACCGTGGTTTGTGCCGGGGTACCTACCTCTACGACGGAGCGTGCTGGAAAGAATCGCTGGCGCGACTGTTTGGGGTGACCCTGCAAGCCCCGCCCTGTGCCGGGTAGAGAGGGGGTTGTCGTGCATTGGATGGAGCTGTACCGACGGCGGGTGACCACGGCGGAGGAAGCGGTCAAGTGCGTGCGCTCCGGCGATCGCGTGTGGATCCATGCGGGGTGCAACAACCCGGAGGAGCTCATCGCCGCGCTGGTGGCGCGCGCCGGGGAGCTGACCAACGTCGAGGTGTCGCATCTGCTCACGTTCGGGCGGGCCGACTACGCTGACGAGAAGTACCGCGGCTCTTTCCGCCATCGCGCCCTGTTTACCGGCCACAACGTGCGCCAGGCGGTGAACGATGGGCGGGCCGACTTCGTGCCGGTTCACTTGTCGCAGGTGCCGCGCCTGATCTACGAGGGCATCTTGCCTGTGGATGTTGCGCTGATCCACATTGGTCCGCCCGATGAACACGGTTTCTGTTCCTACGGGGTCGGTGTGGAGTGCACCAAGGCGGCGGCGGAGCGCGCGCGCACGGTCATTGCCCTGGTCAACAAGCAGATGCCGCGCTCCTTGGGGGACGCCTTCATTCACGTCTCCCGCCTCAGCTACGTGGTAGAGATCGATCGGCCGATCCTCGAGTTGCCCCAGGTGACAGAAATCGGTCCGGTGGCGCGGGCCATTGGCGGCAACATAGCGTCGCTGATCGAGGACGGTTCTACGCTGCAAATGGGCATCGGTGAGATCCCCGACGCCGTCCTTCTCTTTTTGAAGGAGAAGCGCCATCTGGGGATCCACACTGAGATGTTCTCCGACGGCGTCGTGGAACTCTTCGAGAGCGGGGTGATCACCAACGAGGCCAAGACCATCCACCGGGGCAAAATCATCGCCTCGTTCGTCCTCGGGTCCAAAAAGACGTTCGATTTTTTGGACAACAATCCCTTCGTGGAGTTTCACCCTTCCGACTACGTCAACGACGCTTTCATCATCGCCCAAAACGACAAGATGGTGGCAATCAATTCGGCCCTCGCCGTTGACATCACCGGCCAGGTGTGTGCCGACTCGTTGGGCAGGTCGATCTACTCGGGGTTCGGAGGGCAGGTGGACTTCATCCGCGGGGCGGCGCGGTCCAAGGGGGGCAAACCGGTGATCGCGCTGCCTTCCACCGCTAGGGACGGCACCGTGTCGCGGGTGGTCGACGTGCTGGCCGAGGGCTCCGGGGTGGTGACGACGCGGGCCGATGTCCACTACGTGGTGACCGAGTACGGCGTGGCCTCGCTGTTTGGCAAGAGTTTGCGGGAGCGCGCCGAGGCTCTCATCGGCATCGCCCACCCCGATTTCCGTGACGAGCTGCGCGCTGCGGCGCGACGCCGTAAGCTGCTGTGACCCCAGGGTGGTAGACTGCCCAGGCAAGGAGGTACTGACCGTGGCGGAGGTGGCTGACTTCGGAGTGAACGAGAACACCAAACCGGAAGAGGCGGTGCGGCTGGCCATGGAGCGGGAAAAGCGGGCACGGGAGTTTTACCTCCGCTGCGCAGAGATCGTGGCCGATCCGGGGGTGAAAAAGATGTTCGAGTTCCTCGCCCGCGAGGAGAGCAAGCACTTCGATTTACTGGAGAAGGAGTACAACCGATTCTTTACCGGAGACAACTGAGCGTGACCGGCACGGTGCTTCTTTTCGGCGGACTGGAGGAGCTGGACGAGAGCCAGCGACTGATCCTGCAGCGTTCTCCGCAGCTGCGGGTCGAGGCGGCCCGGCGCCCATGGGAGGCGGTGGAGCGCGCCATCGAGGGTGCCATGGATGCGGTGGTGATTCTCAAGGGTCCCATCGCCGAGCACGACAGCCGCATGGAGCTGATCTCTTCCCTGGGGCGGCACGGTTTTGCTGGTCGCATCCTGGCCTGCGGATCGTTCCTCACGGAGAAGCAGGACGCTTTGGCGGCCGGTGCCCACTACGCTTTCGACCCGGCTGAGCAGCGCATCGAAGAGGTGGTGCGGCAGGCGGTGGAGCGACCGGTGCTGGCCGCTGACCACGTCTATCTGCGGGCGCTCTTCCACGGTGAGTGGGCCCACGTCTCGGCCTTCGACGAGGCCCTTCCCGCGGCGGCGCCAGATGTCCTGGTGACCGCAGTGTCGAGGCATCCCGAGGAGGCGTACTGGGAACGGTTGGTAGCCTACGCCCGTGGGGCAGGGGCGATGCGCTGCATCCTCGTGGAGGACGTGGAGGACGAAAACCTCGCCAGCGAAGCCCTCGCCACTGGCCTGCAGCCCTACGTGGTGCTCCACGAAGAGGGTTTGCAGAAGGTTCTGACCCTCGGCCGGGGGTTCCTCCGTGGGGCTTGGCTGGCGCGCGTGGCCGGCGCTTGAGAGGGCGGGGGCGGGGTGTGGTGCGGGCCGCCGGGGCGATCCATGGCGACCCTCAGTACCCCATGGCGCAGCCATCCTTGCGCGATTCGCTGGCGCCCGCCAAAACGCCGGTACGGGGGTCCCGCCGGATCGCCTGGTAGCCGCCGAACGCGGTGCCGGTGGTTTCGACCAGCCGGTGCCCGCGCCGTAGGAGCTCCTGCCGGATCTCCCAGGGAACGCCCCGCTCCAAGTGGAGGACACCTCCGTCGGTCATAACCGTGCCGGTGGGCTCGGAGGAACCGGTGTGATGGAAGCGAGGTGCATCGCCCGCCTCCTGCAGGTTCATACCGAAATCGATGAGATTCACCACGATCTGGACGTGCCCCTGGGGTTGCATGTCCCCGCCCATCACCCCAAAGGCCATGAAAGGCACTCCGTTTTTGCCCAAGAAGGCAGGGATGATGGTGTGGAAGGGTCTCTTGCCGGGCTGCAAGGCGTTGGGATGCTTGGGCTGCAGGGCAAACAGCGCGCCGCGGTTTTGCAAGCCGAAGCCGAGCTCAGGGATGACGTAGCCGGAGCCGAAGCCGGTGTAGTTGGACTGGATAAGCGCGACCATCATGCCGTCGCCGTCGGCGGTCGCGAGGAACGTGGTATCGCCGTCGCGCAGGTGGGGGTTGGAGGGTTCGAGGGTACGGGCGGCGCGGTCCATGGTGATTCGCCTGCTCTGCCGCCGGGCGTAGGCTTTGTCGAGCAGCCGCGCGATCGGCACGGAGGCGAAGCGCGGGTCGCCATAGAAGCGGGCGCGATCCTCGTACGCCAGTTTCTTGGCCTCGATCATGATGTGCCAGAAGTCGGCGCTGTCCCGGCCCATGCTCTTCAAGTCAAAATTCTCCAGTATGTTGAGCATCTGGAGTGCAGCCAGCCCTTGCCCCGGGGGAGGCAACTCCCAGACGTCCCAGCCGCGGTAGGTGGTAGATATGGGCGTGACCCAGGTGGAGGTGTGGTCGCCGAGATCGGCCGGCGAAAAGAACCCCCCGTGGCGCTGGGAGTAAGCGATGATGGTGGCGGCTATAGAACCCCGGTAGAAGGCGTCGCGGCCTTCCCGGGCGAGGATCTCGAGGGTGGTGGCGAGGGCGGGGTTGACGAACAGGTCCCCCTCGCGAGGGGCACTTCCTCCGGGCATGAACACGGCGGCGAAGCCCGGCTTGTCTGCGAAAGCCCGTGCGGCCCGCTGCCAGGCGCCGGCGATTACCTGGGTGACCGGGAAGCCATCCCGGGCCGAGCGGATGGTGGGCTGCAGGAGCTCCGCCATGGGGAGGCGCCCGAACCGGGCGTGGAGGGTGAACCAGGCGTCGACACATCCGGGCACAGTCCAGGCGTAGGGGGTATGGAGGGGGATGGTACCGTCCCCCGCCGCCGGCACCTGGTCGATGGTCAGACCTCGCGGCGCCCTGCCCGACCCGTCGAGTCCATACAAAGCGTGTGTTTTCGGATCCCAGACGAGGGCAAACAGGTCGCCGCCCAGCCCACACGAGACGGGCTCCATAAGCGCCAAGGCTGCGTTGACGGCGATGGCCGCATCGACCGCCGAGCCGCCGCGTTTGAGCACGTCGATACCGATCTGCACGGCGAGGGGGTGGGCGGCGGCCACCATGCCATGGCGCGCCAGGGTCACGGATCGAGTGGCAAAGGCAAGGCCTTCGGGCCGGTCAGCGCCCCGTGCGACCGCGACGGCGAGGGCACTGGTGGCCGCCAAAACCAGCAGTTCCCGCATGGTTGCCTCCCTGGTTCAGTGTAGACGGGGTCTTGAGCGCTTGCCATCCCGAGGGGAAGCATCGATGGTGCGCGGCGCCGGCTGCGGCAAGGTCGACGCGGTGAAGCGAGGAACAACGACTACAATGCGAGCAGTGAGATGACCGGGATCTGGTCTGAGCAGAGCGCCATTCGGATTCCTCTCGTGCTCATGGGCTTGGGGGCGAGCGGGGCAGGTGCGGCTTTGGTGCTGGCTATGGGTGCGGCCATTCAGCGGGCGGCCTTCGAAGGGGGGGTGAGCGCTGCCCAGGTGGCCGCCGTGCATTTCAGTCACGTCCTGGAGGGGCATGCAAAAACCGTCGCCGAGCTGGCCGAGATGGCGGGGGCGGCCGGCGCGCCGCCGGCACGGGCGGAGCTGCTACGAAGCTGGTTATCCCTCCATGAAGAGGTGTTCACTGCTTTGGCTATTTTCGAGGGCGGCAGCTTGAGTTGGGTAGAAACCCGGCAAGGCGGCGCTGGCCAGGTGTTGGGTCCGGCGGCCGCGGAGCTGGCCCGCCGGGCTTTGCTGCGGCGATCGCCGGTGGCCAGGGTGGGGGAGCGGGGGGACGGGCGAGGGCCTTGGGTACTGCTGGCCACGCCTACTCCCGGTGGCGGTGGCGACACTACAGCCGCCATGGGCGCCCTCATCGCCTGTTTCGAAGTCGAACGCCTCAGCGGGGCACCGTTGGATGCCTTGGCCAGAGACGGACAAGCCGGGGCCTTCCTAGCAACCGGAGATGGGCGGGTTGTACTGGCCCGTACACCAGCAGACGGTTTGGCAGGAAGGGGGGAGGGCTATGCACTGGCTTTCGAGGACCTGGAAAGCCTTACCCTCGCAGCCGCTATGGAGGGTCGTGCGACCAGGGTCCTGGCCAGCTCCGGGCGCACCGTTTTGGGAGTGGCGGTGCGCTTCGATGCGGTGGGCTCGGCTTGGGTGGTGGGGGTAACGCACCCGTGGCGGATGAGTTTCGCCAAGGCAGATAGGTTTCTCCTGCTGGCTGGTCTGGGGGCGCTGGTCCTGCTGGCGGGCGTTGTTGGGGTGGCGGTGGGGGTACATCGTTTGCAGGGGCAGCAGAAGAGAGAAGAAGAGGAAGTGCGCCGCTGGCGAGCCACGGCGGATGCCGCCAGACAGGACGCCTGGCGCCGCGCTCTGCTCTCCATGCCGGGATTCCCAGTGATGGAACTTCAGGGGACTCGGATCGTCGAGGCCAACGCCCGTGCGGCTCGTTACCTGGGCGTCGGGAGTGCTGCTGCCCTGGAGGGGCGGGACTTTCTGGAGCTGGTGACGAGCGGTGACCGCGAGCCTTTGGCGCGGTTTCTCGGCCAGGAACAGTCGGCGAAGGCCGACGACGAGGGGTTGACAGTTTCTTTGGAGGTAGTGGGCGGCGGTAGGAGGGTCGCGGATCTTCGCCGCCTGCCCTCCTTCGCGGCGCAAGGCCGGACGGTGCTGATCTCCTGGCGAGACGGAACCGGCAGGGAGCGAGGCGAGGCCCTGGCCCGAACCATGGCGGCGGTGATGCCTGTGCCGATCGTCTTCGTGGACGCCTCGGGCGCGTTGGTGTGGAGCAACCCCGCCTGCGCCGAAACGGCGCGGCGGCTAGGGGTGAAGGTATCAACGGACAGCATTATGGAGGTGTTTCGGCCGGCCCACCGGCGGCTGGTGCGGGTGATGTTCGCCGCCGCCCTGCGCGGCAAAAGTTCGGAGAAGCTGGTGCCGCTGGCGGTGGGCGGGGGCGAGGCACTGGCGGTGGTGTTGCGGGCGGCTCCCGTGCAGGTGGCGGGCCAGGTGTTCGGCGTGGTGTTCGCCGGTCAGGAGTTGCGCGGTGCTCCTCCGGGTGCGGTGGTTTTGGACCCCCAGCGGCGCGCCGAGGCGCTGGCTCGGCTGGCCGCCGGCCTGTCTCACCGCTTGAACAACGATATTCAGTCCCTCCAGGGTCTTATCTCCGATGCTCGGGTGCGGGCAGGGGGCACCGTGAGGGCCGAGGACTTCGTCTCCCGACTGGAGGCGGCGGCGCGGGAGCTGCAACGCTTCGTGGGGGTGTGCCGGCGCTCGGGGGCGGCGTTGCGCCGCGCACGTCTGTCGGTCCTGCTGAATCGCTGGAGGACGTCGAGGGCGCCGCAGCTGCCGCCGGGCGTGCGCTTGGTCCTGAACTCGGACGTCACGGAAGACCGTGTCACCGTCGATGCGCGTCAGATTGAGTCGTTCCTCGATTACGCCTTATCCGCTACGGTGGGTGTGCTGCAGGGAGGCGGTGGCGCGGTGGCGGTGGCGGTGGAGCGAGGACAAACCCCGGGCACGGTTCGTTTGAGCGTGCGGGATACGGGGGGAGAAGAGACCGGCGGGGGGACAATAGCGCGTGACGATTTGCCAGGGAGCATGGCCCGGGATGCCATGCTCGCCGTTGCCCAGTTGGTGGCGGAACGGCACGGCGGGGCTGCGGGGTGGAAGAGCCCGGCGGGTATGGGCGCTTACGTTTGGCTGGACCTTCCCTTGACCCCGGGCGCGGTGATGGAGGAAGAGCCACGGGTCGTGAAAGAGCGTCGGCAGGGTGTGGTGATGGTGGCCGATGACGAGGAGATGGTTCGCACCAGCTTGGCCGCCGCTTTGCGGGAAGCGGGGTTCATCGTCGAGGAAGCGAGCCATGGAGGGGAGGTGCTGGAGAGGATCTTGGCTGCGCCGGGGCGATACGCTGTGCTGGTGCTGGACCTGGTCATGCCGGTGGTGGACGGTCGCGAAGTGTATCGACGGATCTCGCGGGAGGTCCCCACTCTACCGGTGCTGCTCTGTACGGGGTACGATCTTGATGGGGGCGAGGAGTTGGCGGGGGCGGCCGTGATCGTCAAACCGTGTCCGCTGGACGTGTTCGTAGAACGGGTGCGCAGCTTAACCAATCCTCCTGCGGCAACGGTGATAGGATGAGACAGTGAAGGTGTACACGCGAAAGGGAGACGATGGGCGCACCACTCTGGCGGATGGCACGAGAGTCTCGAAGAGCGCGACGCGAGTCGCGGCGTACGGGGAGGTGGACGAGCTCAACGCGGCCGTAGGGTTATTGCGCGCCGAAGGCCTTCCGCAGGACGTGGATAGCCAACTGGCGCGGGTCCAAAGCTGTCTTTTCACCCTCGGCGCGCGCCTGGCCGACCCCGCTGGTAAGTTCAATTTGGCGGAGGACGCTCTGCAGCCCCAGTGGATCGAGGAGTGGATCGACGCCATGGAGGTCGAACTTCCCCCGCTGCGCAACTTCATCCTGCCAGGGGGCGCGCGAGCCGGGGCGCTGGCGCACCTGGCGCGCACCATCTGCCGCCGCGCCGAGCGACATGTGGTAGGGCTGGTGGGGGGCGTGGAAGAGGGGCGCGCTGATTCGCACATACGCTTTCTCAATCGGCTCTCCGATGCGTTGTTCGTCCTGGCTCGGCTCTTGAACCAACGGGCCGGCGTCGAGGATTCTGTTTGGCGAGGCCGAGGTTAGTTTCGTCAACCCTATGGAGCTTTGGTCATCGTGTGGCGTGGCCGGCCCCGCGGAAACCGCGATGAGAGGTAAAAGCCGCCTCGGGGTAGAGGGGCCCTCGCCGGGCGGAGGTGTTGCGCTGTAAGTGTGGTGGCGGCGGAGGCGTTAGCTTGACGTCGGTGACTATTCCGGAGAAGTGGGTGGCGGCCATCGCCGGCACCCTGGAGGAGAATTTTCGTTACCTTTCAGAGCGACTGTCGGTGCAGGTCTCCGCGCGGGGAGACACCGTGTCCCTCGACGGTGACCCCCAAGGCGTGGAGATCGCGAGAAAGGTCATTGAAGAGCTGGCGGGGTTGGCGACCACCGGTTTCGCGGTGGGAAAGCAAGAGTTTCAAACCGCGCTTAGGGTCCTGGAGGAGCAGCCCACGGCGGATTTGCAGTCGTTTTTCACTGACGCACTGATCCCCGATTCGGTCAAACGTTTAGTGGTACCGCGCAACGTCAAACAGCGTCTCTTCTTGCAGACCGTTCACCGGGAAGACATCGTGTTCGCCATCGGCCCGGCGGGCACCGGCAAGACCTACTTGGCGGTGGCCATGGCCGCTGCGGCGCTGGCCGAACGCAGGGTCAAGCGCATCGTTTTGACGCGACCTGCCATCGAAGCGGGAGAGCGACTAGGGTTCTTGCCCGGTGACATGGTGGAGAAGGTCAACCCGTACCTGCGCCCGGTCTACGACGCCCTTTACGATATCTTGGGGTATGACAAGGTAGCGCGTTACATCGAACGGGGCGTGATCGAGATCGCACCGTTGGCGTTCATGCGCGGCCGCACCCTCAACGACGCCTTCACGCTCCTCGACGAGGCCCAGAACACGACGCCGGAACAGATGAAGATGTTCTTGACTCGTATGGGCTTCCATTCGAAAACGGTGATCACCGGCGACGTTACCCAGGTGGATTTACCGCCCGAGAGGATGAGTGGTTTGGTGCACGCCCGCAGCATTCTCTCCGGGATCGGCGGCATCTGTTTCTTCGACTTTACTAAAGACGACGTGGTGCGGCATCGCCTCGTCCAGAAGGTGGTCGACGCGTACGAAAGGTACGAAGCAGAGAGGAATCGCAACGGCTCGTGACCGAAAAGAAACCGATGACCGGGAGGAGGTTGGCGGCCCGTCTGGCGGTCAGGCGAGGCGAGTGGGTGCAGCTGCGGCGCCGAATTCTTGGCCGGTTGTGGCTGTGGGTTTTGGTGTTCGTGGTGGCTGGCACCGTTGTGGTCTCGCCCCGGCGGGTTGCCCGTGTGCCCTCTTTGGAAGTTGGCGAGATAGCGCCCGTGGATGTGGTGGTCGATCGCGATACTTCTCTTCCCGACGTGGAATCCACCGAGCAGCGACGGCAGCGAGCGGCGGCCGAAGTGCTGCCCGTCTGGGTGCTGGACCCAGGGGTAGCCAATGTGGTCCGAGAGCGCGTGCTGTCTATTTTCGCCGCGGGGGCGGCCGATCCCTCGGGGAGCGCCCAAGAGTTGGCCGAGCGCCTGAGCGATGCCTCGGGCCTAGTGGTGAAGGCCGAAGAGGCCCGGGCCCTCAAACAGGCAGGGTTTAGCGAGGATCTGGCGGCGGTGCTCGTGGAGATCATCACCCGTCTGTACCGGCAAGGTGTCATCGCCGACCGCGGAGAACTGTTGCAGAGCAGCGACCGGGGGATCGTGGTGCGCACCGTGGGGGCGGAGGGTGAAAGCCGCGAGCTGGACGTGTACCGCTACGTGGACACCCTCTCGCTTCCCGAGATCATCGAGCAGCGTTTGGCGGCGGAGCCTATCGTGGCCAGGTCTTGGAGGGCTCCCCTGGCGGCCCTCTTGGCGCGGGCAATGCACCCGAACCTGGTGATGGACCGGGGAGAAACCCTGGGGCGGCGGTTGCGGGCCGCCGCCGAGGTAGAGGAAGTGGTGGTTAATCTCCCGCGGGGCAAGATCATCTTGCGGCGCGGCGACGAGGTGACGCCTCAGGCGGCGCGTCTGCTCAGCGCCTTGGCGGCCCGGGCTGCCGCTGCGCCGGTGCTCGTCCCGCGGCTGGGCGTTCTACTTCTCCTCGGCCTGATGGCGGTGGCTTGGGTCATCTACCTGCGCCGGCTGGCAGCCTCGGGGGAAGACTATAGGGTCCGGTTTGGCTCGGTGGCGCTACTCACCGTTGGCATGGCCGTGCTCCATCGCGGCTTCGCCTTCCTGGCGGGCGGCGTCGCCGCCAGCGTGATCCGCGAGCCCTTCGGACAGGTCGACGTGTACCTTCCGGCTCTGCCCCACGCCGCCGGCCCGATCCTGGCCGGCTTGATGTTTGGGCTACCGGACGCCGTGCTGTTTGCGGCCATGCAGGCCCTGTTGGTGGCCGTGATGCTGGGCGGCGATGCCGGTTTGGTAGGGTTCGCCCTGGTTTCTGGGATTGCCGCGGCCTTCGCCTCGCAAGGCATGAAGGAGCGTAACGTTCTAGCCCGGGTGGGCCTGACGGTGGCGGGGGTGAACGCGGTGGCGGTGGTGGCACTGGCGCTGGCGCGGGGGAACGTGGACGAACCAGTGGTTTTGGCGGGGAAGGTAGCGGCGGGGGCGTTGGGTGGGGTGGTGGCGGCGGCGCTGGCGAGCTTTTTGGTGCCGGTGTTCGAATCTGTGACCGGCACCATCACCGATATTCGGTTGTTGGAGCTCTCCAACCCTAACCTGCCGCTGCTCAAGAAGCTGGCGAGCAGCGCACCGGGCACCTTCCAGCACTCCCTGGCCATGGCCAATCTGGCCGAGGCAGCGGCCGAGGCGATCGGCGCCAATCCCCTGCTCGCCAGGGTGTGCTGCTACTACCACGACATCGGTAAGTTGGTGAAACCCGAATACTTCGTGGAGAACCAGCGGGGCGAGAACCCGCACGACCACTTGACGCCCTGGATGTCGGCGTTGGTGGTTGCCAATCACGTCAAGGCTGGGCTGGAGCTGGCGCGGGAACACCGCCTGCCGGAGCCGATCCGCAATGCCATCACCACCCACCACGGTACCAAACTGATCCGGTACTTCTACTCCCGCGCCAAGGAGTTGGAAAGCCCGGACCACGGCGAGGTGCAGGAGACCGAGTTCCGTTACCCCGGTCCCAAGCCCCAAAGCAAAGAGATGGGTATCATCATGTTGGCCGACGCCGTCGAGGCGGCCGCCCGCACCTTGCAGGAGCCCACCCCGGGCCGAATCCAGGGAATGATCGACATGATCATCAAGAACATACTGGAGGACGGCCAGCTGGACGACTGCGAGCTGACCCTTAAGGACATCGAAAGGATCAGCGCTGCCTTCTTCTGGGTGCTGACCAACTCTTTCCATGGGCGCGTGGACTACCCTGGATTCGAGTTCAACCCGAGGCCACGTGGCTAACCGGGCCAGAGTGGTGTTTACGTGGGCGCGTCGCCCGGCCAAGGGTACGGCTTCGGCACTGCGGGCCGCGGTGGAGCACGTGATGGCGAAGCTGGGTGTGGCAGACTGCGAGGTAGGCGTGCTGATCTGCAGCGACCAGAGGATCCGTGCCCTGAACCAGGCGTATCGAGGACGGGATCAAGCCACCGACGTTCTGTCCTTTCCATCCGGTGAAGTCCAACCCGACGGCCCGAGGTATTTGGGGGACATCGCGATCTCCCTGGACACGGCCAGGCACCAGGCGGCGGCGGCAGGGATTGACGAGCGCCAAGAGTTGGTCACGCTCCTGGTGCACGGGCTGCTGCACCTGCTGGGCTGGGACCACGAGCGTGACGGAGGGGAGATGGCACGGCTGGAGGAGCAACTGCGCGGGGAGTTGGGGCTGTGAGGGAGGCGCTGTCGGCCTGGCTGGCCAACCCAGTGACGGGGTTGTTGTTCGCGGCGCTGTCGTTCGTGGTGTTGATGGCCGTGGCGATCGGCGTAACCGGGGTCATCCGTACCGGCGGCATTCAAGTGATGAGTCTGCTGTCGGCCCGCCCGTCCCTGTTACCGGGCTACCCGCGACGGGGTCACATGTTCCCCCCCCTTGTGCTGTTCTTCGTCACCGTCCTCGGCCTTGCCGCCCTCGGTTGGGGTGGAGCACTGATGTGGTCGGTAGCCACCCTGGACCTGCCGCTCCCTCTGGCGATGCTGGCGGCAGTGGCTGGATGGACGCTGGCCATCGGCCTGGGAGTGCAGACGGCCAGGGGAGATCGGGCTGAGGGTATTGCCCACGCCGTTCTGGTCATGAGCCGCCCTTTCGCACCCCTGCTGGCGCGCCTGGTGGTCTCCGGCCAGGGCGAGGTGGATGCCTCCCCCGCCGAGGACGAAGACCAGGACGGGGGGGAAGATCTGGATGAGCACGAGGTCAGAGCCTTCATTGGCGCCGGCGAGGCGGCGGGGATTCTGGAGCGGGAGGACGCGGAGCTGGTAGCTTCCGTGGTGGAGCTGGCCGATACGGTGGCGCGAGAGATCATGACGCCACGAACGGATATCGTGGCGGCGCCGGTGGACAGCGGTTTCGAGGAGTTGCAGCGCCTCTTCGTCACCTCCATGTTCACCCGTCTGCCGGTGTTCCGGGAGACGCTGGACCGAATCGAGGGGTTGGTGCACGTCAAAGATGTGCTCAAGGCGGCGGCCGCGGGGCAGCGGCCGTCGGCCGGGGAGCTGCTGCGTCCCGTCCCCGTGGTACCCGAGACCAAGTCCCTGCGGGATTTGCTGCGCGAATTCCAGGCGGAGCGACAGCAGTTGGCGGTGGTGGTGGACGAGTACGGCGGCACCTCAGGCATCGTCACCCTGGAGGATGTGTTGGAGGAGATCGTCGGCGAAATCCACGATGAGCACCAAGCCGAGGTCCCCGACGTGCAGGAGGAGGGGAACGGTTCCTTCTTGGTGGCGGGGGGGGCCAACGTGGAGGTGCTGGAAACGCTGTTTGGCGTGGAAGTGGGAGAAATGGACTTCGATTCGGTAGCTGGGCTGGTGCTCGATCGGCTCGGCCACCTACCCAAGGCCGGCGAGGTGATCACCTGGCGGGGCCTGGCGCTGGAAGCCGTGGAGGTGGACCGCCGCCGCTTAAAGAGGGTGCGGGTGTCCAGCCTGGCTGGCAGGGGCGACGGTTGTTGAGACGAGCCGGGACAGTTGCCCTGTTGGGCCGGCCCAACGCCGGCAAGAGCACCCTCGTGAACGCTCTGCTGGGTGAGACGGTGGCCATCGTCTCGCAGCGGCCGCAAACCACCCGGCATCGCATCGCCGGCGTGTGGACGGTGGAGGAAGGACAAGCAGTGCTTTTCGATCTGCCCGGAGTCCACCGGCCCCTGCATCGGATGAACGTGCAGATGATGCACGTGGTGCGCGAGACTTTGGCCGAGGTGGATTTGATCCTGCAGCTCTTCGATGCTTCGGCGCTCACCGGTGGCGGCGAGGAGTTTGTCTCGAGGATGGTTTCCTCCCTGGCGACACCGGTGATCCTGGTCCCTACCAAGCTTGACCTGGTGGGCGATGCCCAGACGCTGGCGCGGCGAGTGGAGTTTTTTACGGCGCGACAATCCTACGCTGACGTAGTGCCGGTGGCGGCGTTGCACGGCCGTGGGCTTGATACCCTCCGCAAAGCCATCTTTTCCCGGCTCCCCGAAGGAGAGCCGTGGCTGGACCCGTCGCTGACCACCACGCAGAGCGAGCGCTTCTTCGTGGCCGAACTGATCCGCGAAGCGGCGTTGGCCCGCGTCGGGGAGGAGCTTCCCTATGCCCTCGCCGTCCACCTGCGCCACTTCCAGGAGGAGGAGGGGGGAAGCGGTTCGCTGCTGCGGATTTTCGCCGACCTGGTGGTGGAACGAGAGGGCCAGAAGGCGATCCTCATCGGGGCCGGCGGATCGATGATCAAAGCCATCGGCACGGCGGCCCGTCGGCGCATCGAGACGCTCCTGGGTGCTCGGGTGTGGCTTGATCTGCGCGTCAAGGTGCGCCCTGGCTGGCGAGATCAGGCCGGTTTCCTGTCCCAACTTGAGCCCTTCGAGGTGTCTTGGTCCCCGGCGGAGGGGGAGGAGTGATCACGATTTACATCGTCTCCCACTGCCCCCACTGTGCGGCGCTGGTGGCGGATTTGCAGCGACGGCGCGTGCGCTACCGCTGCATCGACGTGGGCCGCGAGCGGCAGCGGCTGGACGACCTGAAGCGACTCACCTGGGAGCGGAGGCTGCCGGTGGTGGTGGACCACGAACGCTGTTCGGTGGGCTTTTGCGGTGGATCCTCCACCTGGCGAGAGTGGGGGCTTGGGGAATAAGGCCGTGGCAGTCGGGGGGTGCCGTGAAAGGCCCGCCTCGATTGGATTATACTGCCCGGCCTGGAGAGGGAGGTACGGCGGGGGATGGAAGACCTGGGCGATCTGCACACCCGAGTGAAGCGGCTGATCATCGAGAGATTGCAGTTGGAGGGGGTGTCCCCCGAGGACATTGATAACTCGGCGCCGCTGTTCGGCGATGGTTTGGGGCTGGACTCCATCGACGCGTTGGAACTGGTGATCGGGATCGAGAAAGAGTTCGGCGTGCGCATCCAAGACGAGGACGTAGGCGGCAAGGCGTTGGCCTCGGTGGATGCATTGGTGGCATTTCTGCGCCAGGCTGGAGTTGCCCACCCTGCCTGACGGTCCGCCGCACCGCTTTCCCTTCCGGCTCATTGACCGCGTCGGCAGCGGGCAGCTGGACGGTCACGTCACGGTGGTGCTGAGCGCCGGCGCCTTTTACGGCCGTGGCTCGGCCTGGTCGGTGGCGCTGGTTGCCGAGGTTTTGGCCCAGGCCATCGCCGTGCTGCACCGCTGCCAGGATTCCGGCCGGGTGCGGTTGGCCGCCCTCAAAGGCGTTCGGCTTCGCCAAGAGGTGTCCCCGGGAGATCGGCTGCACATCCATATCCACGAGGAGATGCGGATGGGTAGCCTGCGCCGCTTCTCGTGTCGCGCGCTGCGGGCCGGAGCTTTGGTGGCCGAGGCCTCGGTGAGCGTAGCGGGGTGAGGGTCGGGCGCCGTACACTGGGTCCACCGCGGGGGAAGAACAACACTCCGACGCCGTGGGGGGGGAGGCAGGCTGCCGCCAAAGATGATCGCGGTGACGACGAGGATAAGGAGGTCGCACGATGCAAACCAAGCGAGAGACGGAACAGGGGGTAACGTTTTTGAAAGTAACCGGGCAGGTCACCCTGGGCGAGTCGGCTAAGCAATTCGCCGCTGCTCTGCAACAAGTTCTAGACGAGACGGAAGACGGGGTGGTGATCGATTTGGCCGACATCGATTACGTGGATTCCACCGGTATCGGTGAGCTGGTTGGCTACCTGCAAAAGTTCACCCGCTGTGGGAGGAGATTGGTTCTGCTGCAACCCCATCAGCGCATCGAAGCGCTGCTGAAGCTCACGCGTTTGGACGCGGTGTTTCCGATTTTCCGGGAGCGTCAGGCGGCCATCGCGTACGCAGGAGCCTCCACCGACTGAGGCGCGGCCCCACTGGGGAAGCCGTTTCGTGGGATGGATGCAAAGGACTAGTGGTGGGACGGTGGTGCGAAAGGGGGGACTCGAACCCCCATGGGCGTAAGCCCACAGCGTCCTGAGCGCTGCGCGTCTACCTATTCCGCCACTTTCGCACGCCCGGGACGAAGTCTATAGGGCAGCGCTCGGCCTGTCAACGGCGGACGTGGCGGCAGGGGTGTCGCCTCGGTGGACGTCGTATGATCCTGGGGGTGGGGAGAAGAAGATGACGCACCGGCGTGCCCTCCTGGCCGTGTTGCGCGCGCGCCGTTTCGAGGGTGCCAGTCTGACGTATCTTGAGCGAGAGCTCCAAGTGTCTCAGCCGGAGCTGCGCGGGCTGCTGGCGGAGGCGGAGCTGCGCGGGGAAGCGGTGGCCAGCGGCCGGGGCCGGTGGTTGGCCATCGAGTTCACCGAGTACTTTACCGGCACGTTGCGCATGACGGCGCGAGGGTTCGGGGTACTGCGGAGCGAGGATGACAACGCAGGAGAGATCATCATTCCCCCGGAGGGCCTGGCTACCGCCCTCGACGGTGACCGCGTCCTGGTGCACCGCGTCGGCCTTCCACGACGCGGCGGTGGCACAGTGGAGCGCTTCGCTCGGGTGGTCAAGATCCTCCAGCGCCGGCGGCCCACCCTGGTCGGTCGGTTTCACAGGGACAGGGGGCAGGCGTGGGTGGAGCCCCATGCCCGGCGGCTGGGAGTGCGCATCGAGCTGGAGCCGTGGGCCGGGGAGACGCCCCGGGACGGTGAGTTCGTGGAAGTGGCGGTGGTCGAGTGGGGGGAGGGGGGGGCGGCGTCGGGGAAGTTGCTGCGCCGGCTGGGGGTGGCTGGCGAAGGGGGGGTCGACGAAGAGGTCGTCTTGGCGGATCTGGCGATCCCCGTGGATTTCCCTCCCGAGGCGGAGCGAGAGGCGGCCGAACTGCCCGACGCGGTCACGGCTGCTGACTTGGTTGGGCGTGCCGATTTCCGCCATCACCCCGCCGTCACCATCGACGGCGAGACCGCCAAGGACTTCGACGATGCCGTTGTTGCCTTCCCAGCGCCAGACGGGGCGATCGAGGTGTTTGTGCACATCGCCGACGTTTCTCACTACGTCCGGCCCGGCTCCGCCCTCGATGCCGCGGCCAGGGAGCGGGGTACCAGCGTGTACCTGCCCGGACGGGCGGTGCCCATGCTGCCGGAGAAGCTCTCCAACCACCTCTGCTCCCTGCTACCCCACCAAGATCGGCTCTCCTTTTCGCTGCGCACCTTGGTGACCCGCGACGGCGCCTTAGAGGGGTATCGCGCTGAGCGCTCTGTGTTTCGCTCCCGTCGCCGGTGTACCTACACGGAAGTCTTCACGTGGCTGGAGGAAGGCCACTGGCCCGCGGATCTCCCGGCGGATGTCAAGGCTTCCCTGTTGTTGCTCGACCAAGCCGCACAACGCCTGGCCCGGCGGCGCCAGCGCCGGGGCGCCATCGATTTCGATTTGCCGGTGCCCGAGATCCTCCTCGATCCCAGCGGTTTCATGACCGGCGTGGTGGCGGCGGAACGCAACCGCGCACACCGTCTCATCGAGGAGCTCATGTTGGCCGCCAACGAGTGCGTCGCTCGATTGCTGGTCTGGGGGCGGCAACCGGCGATCTTCCGCGTTCATGAGCGGCCCTCTCCGGGCAAGCTCGCCGAGCTGCAGGTCGTCCTCGAGGAGTTCGGTGTGGCCCTCAAGGGGAACCTGGAAGAGTTGCCGCCCCGCGAGCTGCAGCGGGTGCTGTCGGCGATCGCAGGCCGTCCGGAGGAGCGCCTGCTGCAGACGCTCATCCTGCGCTCCCTGGCGCGGGCCGCCTACCACCCGGAGTGCAAGGGTCATTACGCTCTGGCCACCGACTTTTACCTCCATTTCACCTCTCCCATCCGCCGCTACCCCGATCTGGTGGTGCACCGCTGCCTACAGCGCATGCTGAGCGGCGAGGTGGTGGCGGGGCCCCAGCGCGACGCCCTCCTGGGTGAGCTGGAGGACATCGCCCGGCACAGTTCCTTCACCGAGCGGCGGGCGGAGGAGGCGGAACGGGAGGTGGTGCGTTGGAAGCAGGCGGAGTTTATGCGTGCCCACATCGGTGAGCAGTTCACGGGGCACGTCAGCGGCGTCACCGCCTTCGGGCTTTTCGTGCAGCTGGCCGAGGTCTTCGTCGAGGGCCTGGTGCACGTCTCGGCGCTGCGCGACGACTTCTACCGGTACGACGAATTCGGACATCGACTGGTAGGGCAGCGGCACGGACGGGTTTTTCGCCTGGGCGACGAGATGCTCGTCCGGGTGCGAGGGGTTAACGAGGAACGTTGGGAAGTGGAATTGGAACCAGTACTGATGGGATCCCGGAGAGTCGAGGGGGCGGCGGCCGCAAAGCCGCGTGGTGGAGGCGGCTTTGCAAGCTCCCCGGCGGGCCGGACACGCGCCAAACCCGCCGCGGGGCGGCGCCTTCCCTCCGGCCGCAAGACCCGCCGTCGCTAGCGAGCACCCACGAGCCGACGGCATCGCCTGGGGACAGTTGACAGGCTTGTCGCCGCTCGCCATACTTCCGCTCCCTGGCGTGCCCAGGTAGCTCAGTTGGTAGAGCAGGGGACTGAAAATCCCCGTGTCGGCGGTTCAATTCCGTCCCTGGGCACCACCCCAACCTCCCGCGGGTTTTACGTTCACGGTCACCGACACCGACGCGGATCACGGGCATGGAGATGGGCATGAATGTTGCGCGGCGCGGGCCCGCAGGGGGGCGCCTACGCCTTTGGCGGCGACGTAGGGACAGCGGCGGCGACCACCGGTGGGGCCACGATCAGCGACCCAGTCACCGTCGGCGTCACCGGTGAAGGACAGCGCGGCGTTCGCGGTTAGAGGAACCTCTAGGGCGTTGCGGTCGGCGTTGCGGCGGGAGCTGCAGCGGCGCCGGGGGCCGGAGGGGAAGCCGGCGAGAGCGGTGGGCCCTTCGGCTGTCCCACCGCGGGTTTTCCGCCGAGTTCCAGCGGACGGGGAGTGGCTGTGGCGCTTTGACTGGGGGGAGAACTCGCGCTACTCTCACAGTATGCGAAGAGTGTCGGCGGCACGACAGTTGGCGCTGTGGATCGGCCGCAAGGGGAGGGGGCGCGCGCAGCTCGCGTGGGGCGACGCCACCCTTGCGCTGTACGTGGACGGATTGCAAATTCTAGCGGTGGAAGGCGATGACGGGGAGCGGCTGGCGTCGGCCTTTGGGCTCGTAGCGGACCGCGAGTGGTTCCGCCAGGCACAGGCGGCAGTGGACGCGGGTCAAGTCTCCCAAGGCGAAGCCGCAGCCGTGGTCAAGCGGGCGCTGGCGGCGCGCCTGAAAGAGTTCTTTCTCGCCGACGATGGCAAGGTGACGTTCGACAACGAGTTGCCGCCGGAGCCGGCCCAGTTTACCATCTCGTACCCGCACCTGATCATCGAGATGATGCTGGGGAGTGACGCCGCAGAACTGGCCGAGGTTTTCTTGCCCGATCCCGAACTGGTGCTCTTTCGCCTGCCGGACTTCGCCCGGCGGGTCGCTGCTCTGGGCTTGACCGACGAGGCCCTGGCCGTGTTCGCCAAGATTAACGACGTACGCTCGGCCAGGGAGATTGTCGACCCCTCGCCCCACAATCGCGTCCTGGTGCTGCGCCTGCTCGCCACGGCGGTGGGGGCCGGTCTGGTGGACGCCTCGCCGCGTCTGGCCGACGTGGTGCTGCCCCCGGCCGAGCCCCTTGAACGCAAAGAGCCGGCGCGGCGACGCGGTGCGTTGGCGTGGGTCCTGGCGTTGGTGGCTGTAGGCGTAATCGCGGCGGTGCTTGCCGTGCTGCGCCCGTGGGAGGAGCACGGGGTGGTGGTGGCACAGGGACCATGGTCCATCGCCGTGGACGGGGGTTGTCAGCCAGCGGAAGTGGAGCGGCTCTACCGCCGCCAAGATGCCAACCGCGGTAGCTTTCGAGTGGTGCCCTTCGGAGATGGTGGCGAACGTTGTTATCGCCTGGTGTGGGGTCGTTTCCCCGACCGCGAAGCGGCGGAGAGGGCGTTGGCGGCGTTGCCTGACGGGGTGTTGACGCGCGGATTTTCACCGCACGTCGTACGAGCAGACGAGGGCTCGCCATGAATGGCCGGGGCAGGCGCAAGATAACCATCACGAGCACCGGGGAAAGAACACCGCAGCAGACGCCCTTTGCGGCCGGCGAGTTTCCGGCGGTGCTGCGAAGCTTGGTGGCGGGCCTTGCGGAAGGGAGATTGGACGCGATCACGGGGGAGATCCGCCGCTCCTTGTGGCTGGAAGCTGGCCAGGTTCGCGCCGTTACCTCCACGGACGAGCAGGAGAAGCTGGGGAGCTGGCTCGTCGAACAGAAGCTTCTGAGCGCTCGTGACATGGCCCTTGCCCTGGTGCGCCAGCCGGAAGGTGTGTTGTTCGGCAAGATGCTGGTGGAGGAAGGGCTGCTGGACGTGGAGACGTTGCGGCTGGAGCTGGAGCGCTTGGCGGTGCGCATCGTGTCGGCGTTGGTGGCTGCCGAGGGGACCTACGAACTTCACCCGTCTCTGCGCTTGCCAGCGGACGCGGCCACCATGGATATGACCACCGCGTCACTGATCATGGCGGCGTACCGCGTGATTCCAATGGAACAGTTGCCCGTGGACGGGCTTTCCCCCGATCACTACGTATGGGCGTCGGAGGACGCCCTGCTGCGTTACCAGGGGGTCAATCTGTTGCCGGCGGAAGCGTACTTGGTGTCGCGTATCGACGGGACCAGTACCGTGGTGCAGCTTGGCAGGATGGCCGGCCTCCCCAAGGATGTCATGAATCGCACCTTACTGGGGTTGCAAGCAGCGGGACTGGTGGAGTTGCGGGACTCCCGTGCCGGTCGGCCCAGTGAACCCATTGCGGTGCCGGTGCCGCCCGCCGCGTTGGGCGACGAGAGCGTGGCCCAGCGATTCACCCCTGAGCAGCAGCAGGAGTACGAACGGGTGATTCGTTTGGTGGATGAATGCCGTCGCCAGGACTTCTATCGGCGGCTGGGCCTGGACCGGCGGGCAACCTACGAGGAGATCCATCGCCGTTACGCCGACATGACCCGGTTGTTCCACCCCGACCGGGCGCGAGAGCCGCACTTGCGGTTGCTACGCCAAGACCTCAAGGAGATAGCGCTGGCGCTTAAGGAGGCGTACGAGACCCTTTCCAACTCGGCGCGCCGGGCGGAGTATGACCGTCGCCTGGCGGAGCATCGCCCTCGCGCCACACCCCATGTGGACGATTCCAAGCGCGAACAGGCTCGGCGCGAGTTGGCGGCGGCCAACGTCAGGCGGGCTGAAGAATTGGTCCGTGCCGGCGATGTGGGAATGGCGGTGCAGCTGCTGGATCAGGCGGTGCGCTTCGACCCCCAGCCTCGCACCCTTTTGACCTTGGCTCGGCTGGAGTTTCGCAATCCCATGTGGGTGCAGCGGGGACTTGATCACCTGCGCCGCGCCGTCACCATGGACCCCACCTACGTGGAGGCCTGGATTGAGTTGGCGCGGTTCTGGGAACGTCGGCGTCAGCCGGCCAAGCAGCGGCACTGCTTGGAGCGAGCCTTGGAGCACGACCCCACCAACGAGTGGGTGGCGGCGACGCTCAAAGCGCTGGTTCGCAAACTCTGAAGTGCCATGCCCTGGCTGCTGGACGGCAACAACCTGGCACGCGGAGGGGCGCGGGAGCGGGTCCGGCGGGCGGCGTTGGAAATGGCTCGCGTCCAGCGCGTCAAGGTGTTGGTGGTGTTCGACGGGGCGCCGCCGGCGGGGAGCACCGAGGTGGAGAGGCTGGGGCAAGTGGAGGTACGCTACGCGCCCCACGCCGATGCGGCAATCCTGGAACTGCTGGTGGCGGGGGGACCGGGGTGGAGGGTGGCTACCGACGACCGCGAGCTGGCGCGGCGGGCGCGGGACAAAGGGGCTGAGGTGGTGGCCGGGGTGGCGTTTTGGGCGCGGCTGGCGGAACTGTCCTCCCGCCCCGGGGCGGCTGACCAGCCCGTGCCGCTCTGGAGACGGGAACTGGCGTTTTTTGAAGACCAGCGAAACCGACTTCCACCTGCCCCGACGCGAGTGATGCGCCGACGGGGCGGCGCGCGACGCCAACCCTAGGGCCGCTGCGGGGGTGGGAGGCAGCGTGAGTAGAAGACAGGTACAATAACAGTGGCGCTGGAGGAGGCGGGTGCTCGCGCCGCCGGCGCAGCTGCAGGCGGCGAGGAAAGTCCGAACTCCGGGTGGGAGCACGCTGGGTAACGCCCAGCCGCGGCAACGCGAGGGAAAGTGCCACAGAAAACACACCGCCCGGGGGAGGCCTGGGGCCAGACCCCGGGTAAGGGTGAAAAGGTGGGGTAAGAGCCCACCGCTCGATCCGCGAGGGTCGAGGCACGGCAAACCCCGTGCGGAGCAAGGCCAAATAGGGGAGTCAACGGCGCCCACCACCGGTTCCCTCCGCCGCAGGGGAGGGAGGACTCCCGGGTAGGCCGCTGGAGCGCGCCCGTGAGGGCGTCGCCAGATGAATGAGTGCCCACCCCGCAGCCGCGGGGGGACAGAATTCGGCTTATAGCCTCCTCCGGCGCCCCAGCCTCCCTTTAGGTGAGCGTGCCCCTCCGGGGGCGCTGTGAACGGGACCGGTGGCCAAGTTCGTGAGGACCACCGTGTCCGGGGCGCTCGCCGTGACCGTGGCTGGTGAGCGCAAGGGCCAGCTTACTGGAAGGAGGGCGGGGCGCAAGCCACCGCGCGGGTCGCCCGCCCGAGAGGGCTTGTGGGCGCGGGCGCTGCCCGGGCCCGGTAGCCGCATTGGTGCGTCGACTCATCCCGGGTGGGGAGCTTTTCCCCCACTGACGGTGGCATCAGCTGACTTTGGGTACGCCCACCGGGGTGGTTCGAGAACAGGTGCCGAAACTGCCCACGGGCGGCTTGGGGTTCTTTCTCATCCGGCAAGGAATGCTGGCTTGCGTTGGCGCGGTTGGTCAACCCAACTGGTGCCCCGGTGGCACGACCCGGACGAGGTGAAGAATGGCCAAGAAGAGGGCAGCGAACGGCGACGGCCGGGCCGGCGTGAGACTTTTTGACGTTCTGTTACGCCTCATCGAGCGCGGCGGTAACGCTCTGCCCCACCCGGCGACGATCTTCCTCGTCCTGGCCGTGGGCGTCTTGCTGGCCTCGGCGGTGGCCTCCTGGATGGGCGTTGCGGCGGTTCGCCCCGGCACCGGCGAGCTGATCACGCCGGTGAATTTGCTCACCGTGGAGGGGTTGCACCGCATCCTCGGGGCTGCGGTCACCAACTTCACGGGTTTTGCTCCGTTGGGCACGGTGTTGGTGGCCATGATGGGCATCGGCGTGGCGGAGGGGAGCGGCCTGCTGGCCACCTTTCTGCGCCTGCTGGTGCTGGCCGCGCCGCGCCGGTTGCTCACTTTCGTGGTGGTATTGGCGGGTATTCTGTCCAACACCGCCAGCGAGATCGGCTATGTGCTGTTGATCCCGTTGGCGGGGGTGATCTTCCTGGCCGCCGGACGCCACCCGGTGGCGGGCATCGCAGCGGCGTTCGCCGGCGTCTCCGGAGGGTACAGCGCTAACCTGGTCCTGGGGACCATCGACCCGCTGCTCGCCGGGTTGACCCAGGAGGCGGCCCACATCGTGGATCCCGCCTACCAGGTGAGTCCAGCAGCCAACTATTACTTCCTGGCAGTGTCCACCTTCGTGGTGGCGTTTTTGGGGACCTGGGTCACCGAGCGCATCGTGGTACCGCGGCTGGGCTGCTACACCGGTCCCGAGCAGGGCAACGGTGAGCTGGCGGCGTTGACGGCTGCGGAAAAGCGCGGCTTGGCATGGGCGGCGGCAGCCTTCGCCCTGTTCGCTGGCGTGGTGCTGGCCGGTGTGCTGCCGGAGGGTGGCTTCTTGCGGGATGTGCAGACGGGGAGCATCCTGCGCTCACCGTTGCTCACCGCCATCGTGCCGTTCATCTTTTTGGGCGGCGCTCTGGCTGGTGTCGCCTATGGCTTTGCCGCCGGCACCATGCGCTCCGACACCGACGTCATGAAGGCCATGGGCAAGTCCATGGAGACGATGGGGTCGTACCTGGTGCTGGTGTTCTTCGCGGCGCAGTTCGTGGCGTATTTCAACTGGTCTCACCTGGGGCTCATCGGCGCAGTGAAAGGGGCAGAGATCCTGCAGAGCTCCGGCTTAGGGGGTATTCCCCTGATGCTCGGCTTCGTGCTCCTGTCGGCGGCGGTGAACCTGCTCATGGGCAGCGCCTCAGCCAAGTGGGCGGTGATGGCGCCGGTGTTCGTGCCCATGTTGATGCTGCTGGGGTACACCCCGGAGCTGACCCAAGCCGCCTACCGCGTGGGGGATAGCGTCACCAACGTCATTTCCCCCACCATGTCGTACTTCGCCTTGATCCTGGCGGTGGTGCAGCGCTACGACCCGCGGGCGGGGCTGGGCACCCTCATTGCCACCATGCTGCCGTACACGGTGGCCTTTCTGCTGGGGTGGAGCCTGCTGCTGGTAGCCTGGATTGCCCTGGGCCTGCCTGTAGGTCCGGGGGCCGGGCTGCGCCTGGCCACCTGAGGGTGGCCGTGCTTCCACACCGCTGCCCGGTGGCCGCCGCCTGGCGTTCGCCGGAGACTGCACCAGGCCAGCAGTTTTAGCAGTCCAGCGAGAATGGCCGACTACTCTTCCCTGGGGTCACGTAGCGCTGACCAGGTGGCGCCGTCCGCGCGCAGCCGAGGGCGTGGGGTGGGGGGGAGCTGGTGCCGGCCCCCCCGGTGTTAGGCGTGCTTGGTGGCGAAATCCTCCATGAATGCCACCAGCGTTTCCACCTGCTCCACCGTGACGGCGTTGTACATAGACACGCGGATGCCGCCCAGGGAGCGGTAGCCCTTCAACCCCACCATGCCGTTTTTCTTGGCCTCGGCCACGAAGGCGGCGTCCAGCTCTTCGCTGGGCAGGTGGAAGTCCACGTTCATGAAGGAGCGGTCTTCCTTGACGGTGACGTAGCCGCGATAGAACTCCGGGTAACGGTCGATGCAGCCGTACAGCAGCTCGCCCTTCTTGCGGTTGTTGCGCTCGATGACCGCAAGCCCGCCGATGGACTTGTTGTAGGCCAGGACATTGCGCAGGATGTAGATGGAGAAGCACGGTGGGGTGTTGTAGAGGGAGTTCTTGTCGGCGTGGATCTTGTACTGCAGCATGGAAGGCAGTCGATCGGAGCAGAGGGCCAAAAAGTCGTCGCGGATCAGTACGACCACCAGCCCTGAGGGCCCGAGGTTCTTCTGCGCGCCCGCGTAAATGAGGCCGAAGGGACGCACGTCGAAGGGGCGCCACATGAAGTCCGAGGACATGTCGCACGCCAGAGGGATACCGCCAGTCTCGGGGAAGCTCTTCCACTGCGTGCCGTAAATGGTGTTGTTGGAGCAGAAGTGCACGTAGGCGGCGTCAGGGTTGACGTGGATCTCGTCGGGACGGGGGAGGCGGCGGAACCCCTCGTCCTTGGTGGAGGCAATCACCCGCGCCGCATCGCCGGCCACGATCTTGGCCTCCTTGTACGCCTTTTCCGCCCACTGGCCGGTAATGATGTAGTCGGCCTTGCGCCCGGAGTGCAGGATGTTCATGGGCAGCATGGCGAACTGCAAGTTGCCCCCACCCTGCAGCAGCAGTACTTTGAAGTTGGCGGGCACGTCCAGCAGCTCCTTGACCAGGGCGATGGCCTCCTCGTGGACGGCGTCGTACTCCTTGGCGCGGTGGGAGATCTCCATCACCGACATGCCGGTGTTCTCGAAATTCAAAAGCTCCGCCTGGGCGCGCTCCAGGGCGGGCAGGGGCAGAGCGGCGGGGCCGGCGTAAAAGTTGATCACGCGGTGCGTCATGTCGTCCTCCTTCTCCAGCTGCCAGCACTACACCTTGAAGTCCTTGAGGATGGCCACCACCTCGTCGCCGATGCGCAGCAGGTTCTCCTGCGAAGACGCGCCGATGTGGGGAGCCATGAGTACGTTGGGGGCGGAGAGCAAGGGGCAGGAGGGGTCCGGCGGGTCGGAGTACCACACGTCGGTGCCGTAGGCGGCCACCTGCCCCGAGGCCAGGGCGGCGGCCAAGTCCTCCTCCACCACTACCTTACCCCGCCCGGTGTTGATGATGATCACGCCCTTCTTCATCTTGGCGATGGTGGCGGCGTTGATCATGCCCCTGGTCTCATCGGTGAGGGGGGTGTGCAGCGACAGGTAATCGGAGGTGGCGAGGACCTCCTCCAACGGCTTCATGGCCGCCACCGGGTGCTGAGGCACAAAGGGGTCGTAGGCGATGACGGTCATGCCGAAGGCCGCCGCCCGCTTCGCCACCTCGCTGCCGATCAGGCCGACGCCCAAAAGTCCCAGAGTCTTACCGAAGAGCTCGGTGCGCTTGAGCTCTTTCTTGAGCCACTTGCCTTCTTTCATGGAGGTGTGGGCTTCGACGAGGCGGTTAGGGATGGCCAGCATCATCGCCATGGCCAGCTCCGCCACCGCCACCGAGGAGGCCCGAGGGGTGTTGCGCACCTCGATGCCGCGCGCCTGGGCGGCGGCGCGGTCGACGTTATCCAGACCCACCCCGCCGCGGATGATCAACTTGAGGTTGGGGGCTTGCGCCAACCACTCGGCGGTGGCCCGGGTCTTGGAGCGGATCAGGGCGACGTGGGCGTCGCCGAGCCGGCTCAGGTCGTCGGTGACCTCGCCGAAGGGCGCGAGGCGCTGGGGCAGCGAGGCATCGAAGGCGTCACAGATGAGGATCACCATGGTGGGCTCCTTTTCGTCGGGCGAGGCAGTGCGCCCCGCCCTACCAAGTGTCCAGCGTGCGGACCAGCAGGCCCGAACGCAGCTTTGGCTCGAACCACGTGGACTTGGGCGGCATCACCTGGCCGGCGTCGGCCACCGCCATGAGCTGCTCCAAGGTGGCCGGGTGGAGGGCGAAGGCCACCGCCCACCCCTCGTGCACCCGCTTCTCCAGCTCGCCCAGGCCGCGGATGCCACCCACGAAGTCGATGCGCTTATCGGTGCGCGGGTCGGCGACGCCCAGCTCGGGCGCCAGCAGGTTCTCCTGCAGGATGGACGCGTCCAGGGAGCGCACCGGGTCACCCTCGGGGTAGGTGCCGGGGCGGGCGATGAGACGGTACCAGGTGCCCTGCAGGTACATGCCGAAGTGGTGCACGGCACGGGGGCGGGGGGTATCGGTGGGCGCGACCTCGAAGCGGGCGGTCAGGGCGGCGAGGAACTCCTCCGGCGTGCGGCCGGCCAGGTCTTTCACCACCCGGTTGTAGTCCATGATCTTCAACTGGTCGTGGGGGAAGAGCACCGCCATGAAGTAGTTGTACGGCTCCTGGCCGGTGTGGCGGGGGTTGGCGGCGCGCCGCTCGATCCCGACCCGCGCCGCCGAGGCGGTGCGGTGGTGGCCGTCGGCGACGTACAGCGACTCCACCGCCGCGAACTCCCGCGTGAACGAGTCGGTAAGCGCCTCCGGCACCACCCACACGGTGTGGCCGATGCCGTCGTCACTCTCGAAATCGTACACCGGCGTCTCGGCGATGACCCTCTCCACCAGGGCGTTGATGGCGTCGCGCCGGCGGTAGGTGAAGAACACCGGCTCGGCGTTGGCGTTCTGCTCGGCGACGTGGCGGGTGCGGTCGTCTTCCTTGTCGCGGCGGGTGAACTCGTGCCGCTTGATGAGCCCCTGCTCGTACTCGGCGCAGGAGGCGGCGCACACCAGCCCGTACTGCCGGTGCTCCCCCATGCGCTGGCTATAGACGTAGTAGGCAGGGCGCTCCTCCCGCACCAGCACCTGGGCGGCGATGAGGCGGCGCAAGTTTTCCACCCCCTTGGCGTACACCTGGTCGCTGTACAGGTCCACCTCGGGGGGCAGGTCGATCTCGGGCTTGACCACGTGCAGGAACGACAGCTCGTTGCCGGCGGCCATGACGCGGGCCTCTTCCGAGCTCAACACGTCGTACGGGGGAGAGGCCAGGCGAGCCGCCAACTCCGGTCGGGGGCGAAGCGCCCGGAAAGGACGAATGTCGGACACGGGGAACCTCCGGCCACGGCGCAACCGTGGCGTGTGAAATCTATCACGACGCTCCCCCGCAATGCCACCCCGAAAAGGGTGCACCTCGCACGCCAGTAGTGGCTTGAGGGCGGCGCTTTAGGTCTAGGTGAGTTGTCGGGCGAAGCGGACGCGAGCCGCGGTGAGAGTCACCGTGGCCAGGGCCAGCAGTGCGGCCACCTGAGGCCAAAGCACCGCGAGCCCCACACCCTTCAAGAAAACACCCCGCAGGATGACCACGAAGTAGCGCAGCGGCACCAGGTAGGTCACCCACTGAAACAGCACAGGCATGTTCTGGATGGGGAAGACGAAACCGGAAAGGTAGATCTGCGGCAGCATGAAGACGAAAGCGGCGAGCATCATGGCCTGCTGCTGTGTGCGCGCCAGGGTGGAGACCAGCAAGCCCAGGCCCAACGTGCACAGCATGAACGGCAGGCAGAGGACGAGCAGGAGCAGCAGCGAGCCGCGCAGGGGGACGCGGAAGTGGAGCAGCACAACGGGCAGGGCGGTGAGGATCTGCACGAAGCCCACCAGGGCGTAGGGGGCCAGCTTTCCCAAGATGATCTGCCCTGGCGACAGCGGCGTGACCAGCAACTGCTCCATGGTCCCAAGCTCCCGCTCCCGCACCAGCGCCATGGCGGTCAAGATCATGGTCATCACCATGATGATCATGGCCAGCACGCCGGGCACCATGAAGTTGCGCGATTTCAGGTCGGGGTTGTACAGCACCGTGGGGCGCAACTCCACGGGCGCTCCCTCGCTGGCGGTGGGGACGGCGAGCTGGAGGGCGCCCAGGGCGTAGCCGAGCCCCACTGTGCCGGCCGCCGCGTCGGAGCCGTCGGCCAGCACCTGCACCGGTGCGGGCGCCCCCGCCGCCTGGCGGGCGGCGAAGTTAGCCGGGATGGTCACGGCGAGGCGCGCCTGGCCCCGCTCCAGTAGAGCGTCGAGGTGGTCCTGGCTGTGGACGGTGGTCACCAGGCGAAACGACGGGGAGGAGGTGAAGCGCTCCAGAAGCGTGCGGCTCGCCTGGGTACGGTCCAAATCGGCCACCGCCAGCTCCACCCGGGTGATGTCGGTGGTGGCCGCGTATCCTAGGATGAGCAACTGGAAGACCGGAGCCACGAACAACACGGGCAGGATCTTGGGGTCGCGCTTGAGCTGCAGCAGTTCTTTGATCACCAGTTGAACGAGCGTGTCCATCCGCACCCTCACAGAGTTCGCACCGTGCGCGCCGCTGCAATGCCCAGCACCGCCACCGCGAACACGCCCAGGGCGAGCATCTCCAGGCCCCACGCCGCCGGACCCGTACCCTTGAGCACGATCCCCCGCAACGCCACCAGGTAGTAGCGGGCCGGCACCAGGTGGGTGATGGCTTGGACGGCCGCGGGCATCGAGGAGATGGGGAAGATGAAGCCGGACAGCAGCAGCGTGGGCAGCATGGTGGAGAACAGCGCCACCTGGAAGGCCACCTGTTGGGAGTCGGCGAGGGTGGAGATGAGCACCCCCCACCCCAGGCCGCCGAGGAGAAACAGCAGGGTGACCACGGCCAGCCAGGGCAACGAGCCGCGCAGCGGCACGCCGAACAGCGCCCAGGCCAGGGTCAAAGCCCCGCCAGCAGCCGCCGCCGCGAGAACCAGGTAGGGGAGGGTCTTGCCGACCAGCAGCTCCAGCGCCCCCAGCGGGGTGGCCCGCAGCGACTCCCAGCTGCCCCGTTCCTTCTCGCGCACCACGGCGAGGGCCGTGGCGATCACCGTGGTCACCATGAGGATGAACGCCACCAGGCCAGGCAGGAGGAAGCGAGCCGAGGCGAGGTCGGGGTTGTACCAGACCAGTGGCTGCGCTGGCGGGGCGGCGGCGGTGTGCTCCCCGTTCGGGGCGACGGTGGCGACGATCTGGCGGGCATAGGCCAGCACCGTGGTGGCCATCTGCGAGTCCGAGCCGTCCAGCACCAGCTGCAGGTGGCCCGCCCGCCCGGCGGCCAGCGCCCCGGCGTAGCCGGCAGGAACCACCAGCGCCGCCTGGGCGCGGCCAGAGTCCAGGAGCGGATCGATGGCGCGGCTGTCGGTGCCCCGCTGGACGAGATCGAAAAACCCCGAATGCACGAACGCCTGCTCCACCTCCCGCGCCGCGCGGCTGCCGTCTAGGTCGACGACGGCCAGCCGCACGTGGCGCACGTCGAAGGACAGCGCAACGCCATAGATGAGCAGCAGCACCATGGGCATGCCCAGCAGCGCCAGGGCGGTGCGCCAGTCGCGGCGCAGCTGCACGAACTCCTTGAGGGCCACGGCGAGGGTGCGGCGGATCACCTCGGCCCCCCCAGCGTCGGCCCGCTGCTGCGGGCGGTGGCGATCGCCCGAAGGAACGCATCCTCGAGGGTCGGGGAGACGTGGCGAAGCTCGGCTGCTTGCTCGCCGCTGCGGGCGAGGACCTCCCGTACCGACGCGGCAGCCTCCGGCGTATGCAAAACCACGTGCAGGCCGTGGCCGAGTAAGGCCACGTCGGCCACGCCGGGGGTGCGGGCGACGGCGTCCATGAGGGCGGCGGCCCACCGGTGCGGGCGCACCTCCAGCACCAGACCAGCGGCGAAGGAGGCCTTTAACCCCGCCGGGGTATCCACAGCCAGCAGCCGGCCGGCGTGCATGAGGGCGACGCGGTGGCAGCGCTCCGCTTCGTCCAGGTAGTGGGTGGTGACGAAGACCGTGGTTCCCGCGGTGGACAATTGGTCGATGAGGTCCCAAAAGCGCCGGCGGGCGGTGGGGTCCACGCCAGCGGTGGGCTCGTCCAGGAAAACGATGGAGGGTTCGTGGAGCAAGGCAGCGCCCAGAGCCAACCGCTGCCGCAAGCCCCCCGGCAGCTCCCGCACCAGGGTGCGGCGGCGGGCGGTCAGACCGGCCATGTCCAGCGCCCACGCCCGGCGCGCCGTGGCGCGGGCGCCGTCGACGCCGTAGGCGGCCCCCCAAAAGCGCAGGTTCTCCTCTACGGTGAGGTCGGCGTAGAGGGAGAAGCGCTGGGACATGTACCCCACCCGGCGCTTGACCTCGTGGGCCTGGGTGGCGACGTCGAAGCCGGCCACCCTGGCGCTCCCCGAGGTGGGGACGAGCAGCCCGCACAGCATGCGGATGGTGGTGGTTTTGCCGGCGCCGTTGGAACCCAGAAAGCCGAACACCTCGCCGGGGGGGACGCTGAAGGACACCTGGTCCACGGCGCGGAAATCGCCGAAGGTGCGGGTGAGACCATGGGCCTCCACGGCGGGCGCGGCACTCATTGGCCCACCGTCCTGGCCGGCTGAACGGCCCCCAGGCGGGCCGCGGTGACCGCCACGACCGCCTCCTTTTCCGCCGCCGTCAGCCCCGCCTGGGCGTACGGCAGCTCGGCGGCGGAGCGCACCCGGTGGCAAGTGGGGCGGGGTGGGTGCCGGCGCGGCGGGCTGGGCGGCGTGCGGGGGGGCGCGGGGTGGTCACCTGCCGGGCTCATGCTGCCTCCTCTCCCGGTTCGCCCCCGGGCCGCGAGGTCAAATAGAGGAATGCGTCCTCCAGGGTCGGGGGAACTTCGCACACCTCACCCACCGCGAGCCCTGCTTCGGCGAGAGCGGCGGCGACCAAGCACGCAGCCGCACCAGCCGGCGCCGTCACCCGGGCGTGCACCGCGGCGCCGAACACGGCGGTGTCCGCAACCCCTTGTCGCCCGGCCAGCGCTGCCATGACCGCAGCGCGTGGGCCGCCCGCGACGCGCACCACCTGCCCTGGCAGCAGCGCTTTGAGCGTCGCCGGGGTGCCCTGGGCTAGCACCCGGCCGCCGTGCAGCAGCACCACCCGGGAGCAGCGCTCGGCCTCGTCCAGATAGGGGGTGGCGACCAGCAGGGTCAAACCGTCGGCCACCAGCTCCCCCAGCAAGCGCCAGAGCTCGCGGCGGGTCACCGGGTCGACGCCGGTGGTGGGCTCGTCCAGGATGAGCAACTGGGGGTCGTGGATGAGGGTGCAGGCCAGGGCCAGCTTCTGCTTCATGCCGCCCGAAAGGTGCTCCGCGAGGCGGTCGCGAAAGGGCGCCAGGCCCACTCGCCGGAGCAGGCCGTCACGCTTTTCCCGCCAACCGCGCACGCCGTAAAGCCGGGCGAAAAACTGTACGTTCTCATCCACTGTGAGATCGCCGTACAACGCGAAGCGCTGCGCCAGATAGCCGAGGCGGTGGTGGAGGGCGCGGCGGTGTTCCCACACCGGCTGGCCGAAGGCCGTGACCCGGCCGCCGGAGGGGCGCAGCAGCCCCGCCAGCACGCGCAGGGTTGAGGTCTTGCCGGCACCGTCCGGACCGATGAGTCCGACCACTTCGCCGGGGGTAATGGCGAGGTCGAGGCCGGCCACCGCCTCCGCCTCCCGGTAGCGCACCGAAAGCCCTTGGACGCTCAGTAAAGGAGGGGCGACGCCGCTCATCAGGCGTGGCCCCGGCGGGTGAAGGTGGCGTCGGCGGGCATGCCCGGCTTGAAGGTGCCGTCGGGGTTGGGCAGGGCGATCTTGACGCGGAACACCAGCTTCGCCCGTTCGTCGGGGGTCTGCACGTTTTTGGGGGTGAACTCGGCCACCGGGGAGATGAAGCTGACGCGGCCGTGGGCGATGGCTGGCGGATAGCCGGCGCGGATCTCCACGGGGTCACCCAGGCGGATGGCGGCGAGGGACGGCTCATCCACCCAGACGTTGAGCCAGGGGTGGGCGAGGTCGGTAAGCACGGCGATGGGCGCCCCGGGCGCCAACACCTCGCCTGGTTCGGCGGCACGCACGGTGATCACGCCGTCCCGAGGGGCGAGGACGGTGGCCTCGGCGATGCGGTGGTTGATGGCAGCGGCGGCGGCTTGGGCGGCGGCGCGCTGGGCGCGGGCCGCTTCGATCTCCTCCCGGCGCGGCCCGGCCAGGAGCTTGTCCAGCTCGGCGCGCAGCGCGGCCACCGCCCGGGAGGCGACCTGCGCGCGGGTGGTGGCGTCGTCCCGCGCCTGCTCGGTGGCGGTGCCGCGTTCCACCAGCGCCGTCTGGCGCGCCAGCTCCCGGGTGGCCGCGTCCAGCTCCGCCTGGGCCTGGGCGAGCTGCTCCTCGGCGCGCCGGATATCCTCGGCGCGCGGCCCGGAGACCAACAGGCGCAGGCGCGCGTCGGCGCCTTCCATCTCGGCCCGGGCGCGGGCCAGCTCGTGCTCGGTGGCGGCGGTGTCCAAGCGGGCCACCACCTGGCCAGCCCGTACCTGCTCGCCCTCTTGGAAGGGGGCCTCCAGCAGACGGCCGCCCACGGTGGCGGCCAGGCGCACCTCGGTGGCCTCAATGTGCCCCGAGGCGCGAATGGCGGCGGGGTCACCGCCGGTTCCGCAGGCAAGGGGGAGCAGGGCGAGGGCGGCAACCCCGGCGGTAAGTGCGGGATTTTGACTCATCGGGGACCTCCGGGGGTAGCGATGCCGTGGAGGAGGACGTCGGCCAGGTAGCCGGCGAGGTGGCCGGGGGAGTCGGGCTCACCCAAGGGAACCCCCAAAGCGCCCATGCGCTGGCGCACCGGCAGGGTCGCGGTCATGAACGTCACCGTGCCCAGGATCATGAGGTGGGTGAGGAGAGGGTCGACGGGGCGCAGCTGCCCGGCCCGTACGCCCTCCTCCAGCACCCCGCGCACCAGGGCGAAAAGCTCCAGCATCTGGGCGACCACGGCGGCGGGCAGGTGGGCGGCGCCCGAGGCGATCTCGCGCAGCATGATACGGGGGTGTGCTGGCAGCTCCTCCACCAGGGAGACGATGGCGGCAATGACGCCGCGCAGGCGGTCGGTGGCGGTGCCCGGTTGGGCGACGGCTGTCGCCAGGCGGGCGCGGGCGTGGGCGAAGTTGCGGGAGAGCACGGCGGCGTACAGCTCAGCCTTGTCCCCCACGTGGTAGTAGAGCATCGCCTTGTTGACGCCGGCGCGGGTGGCGATGGCGTCCACCCGGGCGCCGCCGAACCCTTCCTCGGCAAACACTGCGGCGGCGGCGTCGAGGATGCGCGTCACGGTGGGGTTTTCGAAGGCTCCGGCCGGGGCGGTCACGGGAGTGTCCCCAGAAAAAAGAATGGTTGAACCATATGTTTAGTTATACCGTTTGGTGTGGCTTCTGTCAAGAGCCCGGGAATTCCCCAGTGCTGGCTCACCTTTCCTAAAGCCGTGAGCGCCTTGTTCGGGCCAGCCCAAGCCTGGTCGGCGACCTCGTCGGGGCCGCGACCCTATGCGGCCGCTGCCTGGCTGGTCCTGGCCTTCAACCTGGCGGTCATCCTGTGGGGTGCGTATGTGCGGGCCACCGGCTCCGGCGCCGGCTGCGGCGCCCACTGGCCGCTGTGCAACGGCGTGGTGATCCCCCGCGCTCCGGAGGTGGCGACGCGCATCGAGTTCATTCACCGAGCCTCAAGCGGGGTGGCCCTGCTGCTGGTGGCGGGGATGGCGGTGTGGGCGACCCGCCTGTACCCGCGGGGTCACCGGGTACGCCGCGCCGCCGCCGCCTCGCTGGGCTTCATCGTGGTGGAGGCGCTGCTGGGGGCGGCGCTGGTGCTCTTCCGCCTGGTGGGGGACAACCCCTCCCTGACCCGGGGGGCGGTGGGCGCCCTGCACCTGGCCAACACCATGGTGCTGCTGGCCTGCGTGGCGCTCACCGCCTGGTGGGCTTCGGGGGCGCCGCCGGCGGCGTGGCCGCGGGGTCGCCCGGCGTGGCTGTGGGGCACGGCCCTCGCTGGCCTGGTGCTGGTGGGGGCCTCGGGGGCGGTGGCGGCGCTGGGCGACACGCTCTTCCCCGGGGGCGAGCGGGCGGCGGCGCTGGCGGCGGGGTTGCCGTGGGGCACTGAACTGCTGCTGCGGCTGCGCATCGCCCACCCGTTCTTGGCGCTGGGGGTGGCAGTGGCGTTGGGGGCGGTGGCGGTGGCAGGGCTGCGGCGCCCGGCGGGGAGCGCCTCCTCGCCCCTGGCGGTGGCGGTGATGGGGCTGTTGGTGGTGCAGCTGCTGGCCGGGCTCGTCAACGTGGTACTGGCCGCGCCGGTGTGGCTGCAGCTGGTGCACCTGCTCCTTGCCGATCTGCTGTGGATCGCGGTGGTGCTCCTGGCCGCCGCACAGCACCCCGCCCCGGCGGCTGTCCCCGGGTAGGTCGGGGAGTCGGCTCCCACCAACGGAAACAACGTGGGGACCTGGGCAGGGCCGGCGGAACTCTTCCGTGGTTCTCTCGGGGGCAGCACCGTCAAGTCTCGGGAAGCTCTCCTAACAACCACACGCGGGGGACTGCCGGTACGCCACCTCCCCACGAGAGGGGCTGCCGGCGGCGGTGGGCGATTACGGGAAGACCAGGTGGGGGACCACCCCGGCCTGTAAGGTGAGGGGGCGGCTCCAGGGGCCGCCCCGGCACGGGTGCACCACCAAGGTGTAGCTCCCCTCGGGGAGGAAGTTCACCATCACGGAGCGACCTGCCAGGGGGGCGGGGCCGGGAGGGAACTCCACCGCCAGGGCCAGGGGTAAGCCTGCTCCGTCCAGGAGACTCACGGCACAGGGGGCGGGCGCCTCCTCGCGCACCTCCAAGGTGAAGGAGCGGTGCCGCCGAGACACGGGCACCTCCAGGGGTTGCCCCCGCCGGAAGGGGCCCCGGAGGGTGAGGACGGCGTGGCCGGGCGCCGCCACCACCAAGGCCCGCACGTCGCCGGAATCGATGGGCAGGTGAAACACCCCCGTGGGGTCGCCGGTTTGGGAAAGGACCACGTACCCGCTGGAGGTTTCTAAGCCAAAGCGCACACTGCCGGGCAGGGGCACGCCGCTGTGGAGCTCCCGCAGCCGCACCACCAACCCCTTCCTCGGCTCCAGGAAGAGTTCCACCTCTCCCCGCTGGCCGGGGCGCAGGCGGGCCGCTGCTCGGCCGTGGGCCCCCTCGGCGCTGGCCAGTACCTGGAGCGCACCGGCCGGCACGACGGGGAACACGCACCTCCCGAGAGCATCGCTTACCCCTTCGCGGACCCATCGCCCCTGGTCGCCGGCGAGGACCTGGACCACAGCTTCCTTCACCGGCTTGCCCTCGCCGTCCAGCACCCGCACCCGCAGGCTGGCCCCCTCCAGGACGAAGGTCGCCTCCGTGCTCCCCTCCAGGCGCCACTCCCGGTCGTAGGCCACCTCTCCGTCCGGGGTGGCGATCTCCACCCGCCAGCTCCCTGCCCGGGGCAGGCGGGCGGTGAACTGGCCGTGGGCGTCGGTGCGGTGACGCTGGCGGGGGGGCAGAACCTGGGCCGCCGGCAAGCTGAGGACCACCGTGCAGCCGTGGCAGGGCTCCCCCCCGGGCTGCACCACCCGACCCAGCAACCGCACCGGCGGCGGCAACTCCACGGTGACCGCCCAGGTGGGCCGGTCGTTGGGGACTAGGAGGTGCCGCTGCACCAGGATGCCGCCGCCACGGTCATCGAGGACCACAAGGGTGGCGGCGCCGGGCTGGACTTCCTCCACCGCGAAGCGCCCGTCCGGCCCCACCGGGGCCTTGGCCAACGCCTGGCCGGCGGCGCTCACGGCCACCGCCAAGGACAGCTCCGGGTACTCCTCCACCCCCCGCACGTTCCCCTCCACGCGCACCCCGCGGGGCAGGAAGAGCTCGAGGGAGACCTCTCCCTGCTCGGGTGGCACGGACACTATTCGGTTGGCGCCCGCCCGGCCGGGGGCCCGGGCACTCACCCGAAAGGTGCCCGAGGGTATCCCGGCCATGCGGCAACGCCCGTCGGGGGCAGTGGTGCACTCGGGGAGCTGCTGCGCGTCGGGCAGCCCGGCGAGGGTCACGTGGGCCTGGGCCACCGGCGCCCCGTCCCCGGCACTGCGCACCCGCACCACCACCTCGGCCCCCCGGCTTAAAGAAATGCGCCGCCGATGGGATCCCGTCTCCAGGGTCCACTCCTCCTGCCACTGCAGGAACCCCTCTTTGTGGGCGGTTACCAGGTAGCTGCCCGCCGGCAGGTGGGGGACTACGGCTTCCCCCGCGGCGTCCGACACCGCGGCGGCCTCGCTCCCCACCGCCCTCGCTGACAACCTCACACTGGCTTTGGGCCAGAAGGTGATCCGTGCTCCTTCCACTGGCCGCCGGTCAGGATCCACCACGGCCAGGGATACCCACGCCGCCGGCTCCAGCTCCACCTGGACCACCCCTTCGGGCGGCTCGTGGAAGACCCGTCGCCACAGGGCGAACCCCTCCGCCACCACGCGGATAGCCAGCGGGTAGGGGAAGGGGACGGGGTGGCAGCTCGGCCCCTCCTCCCCCTCCACCGCCGCCGTCTCGCCCTCCTCCACCGCCGCCCGCGACCCCTCCTGCGCCACGTCCACCCCCACCCGGTAGGAAGGGACTGGCTTTTTTCCCGATGCGGTAATCACCGCCAGGCATACGGTGTCCGCCTTCGCCAGTTGCAGCGGCTCGGCGAACACCTGGGGAGCCAACCCCACCCGTCGCTCCCGGCGGTGACCCGCCGCCGAAGCGGTCACGATCACCTCCGCCCCCGCCGGGGGGGCGGGGAAGGAGGCCACCCCCGCCGAGTTGGTGGTGAGGGTAAAGGTCGCGCCCCCTTCCACCACCACGATGACCTCCGCCCCCTGCACCGGCTCGCCGGTGGGGCCCACCACCTGCACCTGCGCTCGGTGGGGGTTGGGGGTGAGGCGAAAGGTCCGCACCCCTTCCGGGTCCCACACCAGGAGTGTGTCCCCAGCGACCACGATGGCAGCCGGTGCGGGAGCCTCCAGGTGGAAGGGCACCGTTTCCGCCCACCGCCCGTCGGCCGTAAGCCGGTCCACGACGCCCGCACCCCCCAGCCACACCCAGGGCGCCCCCTCCTCGTCCACGGCCAGCGCCTGGGTTGCCCTCACCAACTCGCAGGAGACACACCCTTGAGCGTCCACCCGCAGGCGGGCCAGCTGCCGCTCCTGCTGGCGCCGCAGCTCAGCTGCATAGGGGCTAGCCAGCTGCCGCTCCCAGCGGAGCTGCCCGTCGGCCTGCCACGACGCCACCAGGGGCCAGTACCCGTGGGCCCCCAGCCACCCCTGGCCAGCCGGGAGGGGAACTACATGCCAGGTGTTTTCCACCTCCTCGAAGCCGGGCCGCGGGGGCCTCCGGCGCGCCCCGAGGCGGTCCAGCACCTTCCCGCCGACCCCCACGCGGGTAAAGGGGTAGCTGGGGTGGGCGGGGGTGGTGAGCAGCACCTCCTGGGCGCTGAGGGCGGCAGCGGCGCAGGGCCGGTCAGCGAGGGCCCAGGGCCCCTCCCAGGTGCCATCGGCCAGCCGCCACAGGCGCTGGTGGACTCCGTCCACCAGCCAGGTCCCCTCCTCCCCCCAGGGGGCGAGGCCGAAAAAGCCCGCCCCCTCGGTGGCGCCGGCCCCTTCGGGCAGCGGCCAGGAGGCGGGGGAGCTGGGGGGGGAGCTGGGCGGCCACAGCAGGCGGCCCACCACTCGCGCCCCCACGTCCACGTACCACACCGCCCGTCCCCCGCGGGCCAGCAGCTGGGCCGTCGCGGGCAACCTTTCCCCCTCTGCGGGCTGGAAAGCGACCACCAGGTGGTGGGGCTGGAAATAGTGGGAGGGGAGCTCTCCCCCCCCTTTCAGGATCAGAAAGGCCGAGGCAGCCAAGGGACGCAGTAGGGCCATAGGCACCGCCTTGCCACTTCGATGGTGAGTTTACGGCAGCGGCTCCAGAGGTTCGTCGGGGACTCCCGACTGGCCACAGGAAACGACGATGGTTACGGTTCGCACGCAGCGGGAGCCGCAGGATTCCTTCCACGTGCAGGTGACGGTTTCGCTGCCGGCGGTGCAGGTGGGCCAGGCAATGTTGCTGCTGGCACTGCACCCTACAGAACCGCCGCCTGGGCAACTGGCCGAGACGCTGCAGCTCCACCAGCTGCCCTGCGCCCCTGCGGCCAGCGCCAGGGCGGCCGCCACCACCGTGAGCAACCCGAGATTCCATTTCATAGTCATACTTTGCGCTGCCTCCCTTGTTGATTTCTTCCATGCCATTGGCCAATGGCGAAATCATTCTCTCTCAAGAAACTCTCAAGAAACTCTCTCGTGTGTCAATCCCTCAAAAGCGGGGTATTCGTCAGCGCGAGAGTGTCGGAAGGCGGCTTGGGAGCCGCTGTCCTTTCAAGAGACTGCGCCCGCTCAATTGGACTGGTGACGGCGATCAGGCCGCCTTCTGCTGGATGTGCACTCTCACAGGCTCGCCCGCACCAAGGACACACCGACCTCCGTGCCGCCAGCGCGTCGCCAAGTCTACGCCTGTTTCATCTATCCGGGTGCGCCCGCGCATGGGAACTCTCTTGTAAAGCCTCCCGGAGGCGGAATGTCGCCACTGTTGACAGGTCTCCCCTGGGCAGGTCGTTAGAAATGCCCCGTCGATCACGTCCACAGCACTCCTGCAGCCCGAGCTCGCTGTGCCCCGTCGCCGTCGCTGCGGGTTCTGGCAGGTGCCGCCGGCAAAGGCCGGTGGCACCGCCGCGGTGAGGCACTAAGGGGTCGCTGACTGCCCCGGTCGGTGGTCGGGACAGTCTAAACGCAGCGCCCGGACCGCCAGCGGCTGTTCCAACAGCTGACAGTAGTAGCCCGACACAGAAGTGCTGCGCAGGTAGGCGCAGGTAAGGCACAGGCCGGTGGGGGCGAGGTGGCCGGTGTGGACCAGGGTCGCGATGAAGTGCAGAAGGGCCTCGAGCAGGCGATCCTGCTGAGGGGCTGGGAGGGCGCGGAGAGCGGCGAGCAGCGGTTGTGCCCAATCCACGGCCCGGTGGTACAGTTCCCGCCCCGCCGAGGTGAGGGAGAACAGCCGTTGACGGCGATCCTGCTGCCCCAGGTTGGAGCACACCAACCCCTGGCGGACGAGGTGGCTTAGGGCCCGGGATATGGTAGGGCGGCTGACCCGCAGCACGGCGGCCAACTCCCGTACTTGGGCGGGGCGGGCAGCCAGCTCGCCCAGGAGCGCCCCCTGGAGAGGGGGCAGGTGGGTGGCGCGCCATTGGGTTTGACTGATGACCCGCGCCAAGCGCTCCAACGCGGCCACGGTCTTGGCGGGGGCGTCGTCGTGTCGCTGGGCCAGCGGTGTGCAGGGCCTCGCCATGGGGGAACGATAGAAGAGCCGGCCCGAGCAGGCTAGCCCGGGCCGGCCGAGCCTACTCACGCCAACGGGAGAAGACGTAGTCGTGGGAGCTCTGGGATTGGTGGCAGAGGAAGCACTGGGTTGCAGCGTCCTTGACCAACCTCTGGCTGGGATCGCCGCCGGCAAAGGCTTCGAACCCCCACCCGCCGGTGGCGGCAAAGCGCTTGGGGTCCTTCTCCATGACTGCCAAGACCTTGCGCTTGCCCTCGGTGATCGCCCCAGCTTCGGCGGGGGCCTCGAAGAGATCGAATACCAACACCGCGCCAGCTTTGTAGGTGCCAGTCCGCAGCCCCTTCCGGGCGGCGGCGTTGGCGTAGACGTGGTGGATGCCCCCGAAATCCTGGTACAGGGGGTGTCCCTCCTGCAGCACCATGCTCTTGACGTGGTGCCAGCTGCGGTACCCGGCGGGGAAGGCGGGAGCGGCGCTCTTCTGCGCTTCCGCCCACCACGCGCCCACCAGCACGAGGGCCACCAGCCCAACGATGATGAGTACACGGTTCTTCACGGTTCATCCCTCCTTTCCCACTGCGGGGTGATGCCCGTCGTTACCGCCGGGGTGGCGGCGAACGGGAAGGTGGCCAACGGCGGTGATGATCTATCATTAGCTAAGCTAATGATAAATTCCACAGCGAGGGGTGTCAAGTGGTCCGGCGCGCGGCGGCGGGGCGGGGCCAGCAGCGGCCCCGCCCCACCCGCGGTGGGGAGATCAGAGGAGCGGGATACCCTCTCGCCGGCAGTGTTCCTGGATAGCCGCGGGCCACACGGAAACCTGGACCTCACCGATGTGCACCTTCCGCAGCAGCACCATGGCCAGGCGCGATTGCCCCAACCCGCCGCCGATGGACGGCGGCAGCTGGCCGGCCAGCAGGCGCCGGTGGAAGGGGAGGTGGCGGCGCTCCTCACACCCCCGCGCCTGCAGCTGGGCCAGCAGGCTCTCCGGAGTGACTCGGATCCCCATGGACGACAGCTCCACCGCCCCGCCCAAGGTGGGGTGCCACACCAGCAAGTCACCGTTGAGGCCGCGGCCGCACCCGTTGGGGGTGATCCAGTCGTCGGAGTCGGGGGCGCGGCCGTCGTGGGGGTGACCATCGGCCAAGGGGGCGCCAATGCCGATGATGAACACCGCGCCGCACTCCCGGGCGATGACCTCCTCCCGCTGGCGCGGGGTGAGGCGGGGGAAACGGGCGGCCAGCTCTTCGGCGTGAACGAAGGCAAGCTGGGTGGGGAGGGTAGGGGGTAGGGTGGGGAAGTGCTCCCGCAGGTGCTGCTCGCTGCGGCGTAGGGCGGCGTAGAGCTGGCCCACGATGCTCTGCAGGAACTCGACGGTGCGCTCCGAGGGGCGTATCACCCGCTCCCAGTCCCACTGGTCCACGTACAGGGAGTGCAGGGCGTCCAGGCGCTCATCGGGTCGAATGGCGTTCATGTCGGTGTAGATCCCCTCCCCCGGGCCGAGCCCGAGCTCGGCCAAGGCGAGGCGCTTCCGCTTGGCCAGGGACTGGACCACCTCCAGGCGCGCCTGCCCCAGGGCGGGGGCGGTGAACGAGACGGGGCGCTCCACGCCGTTGAGGTTGTCGTTGAGGCCGCTGTCGGCGGGGACGAACAGCGGCGCGCTCACCCGGCGCAGGTTGAGGGCTTGGGCCAGCTCCACTTCGAAAATGTCTTTGAGCAACTTGATGGCCCGTTGGGTGTGCCAGGGGTCCAGGATTGGAGTGTAGGTTTCGGCGACAGATTCCATGGTGCGGTGCATGTCCTCTCCTTAACTTGGTGCAGCTTCGACCCGAACAGGGCCCGGCCAAGGGCGCCCCGCTGACCGTCGGGTCAGTGAGTGGAGTGCGGTGGGTCTGGAGAGTTTCGGAGGCTACGCCGGCGCCGCGGGGCGCGGCGCGGGGCAGCCCCCTAACGATTGGCGGGGCACAGGGGAGAGGGGTTGGCGTTGCGCGGGGAGGGGCACGGCACCACTGCTAGGGTGGTCACAGCGCGTGAAGGGCACAAGGTTCGAGACATGGGCTCCTCCCTTCCCAAAAGGTGAGCGTTATCTTGAGCGCAGGGACGGCTTTTTGTCAAGGGGCGGCGCAGCGGCACAGCCAGGGTACGTTCTGGGACCGACGGTTCCGACGGGCCCTCCCTTTGGCCACGGCGTACCGTCGCTCCCACCGCGCCGGCTCCCCAACGTCCGGGTTGACCGCAGTGACCATCGGTGCGGATCACAGCAGCCAGGCGTAGCCCACCTTGAGAAAGAAGGTGCGGTTGCTGCGGGCCAGGTCCAGGCGCTCGCTGCCGTCGCGGGTGTCGGCGTAGCCGGCGAAGGCCACCGTTTGGGGGTTCAACTTGTAGGACAGGAGGACCTGGGTGAACAGGTGGGACGTGTTGGCTGCCACCGCCTTGCGGTAGAGGTGCGCATCGCGCTCCACCTCCAAGTACTGCACCACCAGGCGGGCAAAGCTGTTGGCGGTGAACTGGTACACCACCCGCGCTTGGGCCAGGTGGGCGGTGTACAGGCGCCCCTCGTCCACCTGCATGCGTTCCCGCACGTGGTCCGCCTGCAGGTACAGATGGGGGCCGAGGTTGAGAGTAAAACCCGGTTGTAGACGCGTGGTCCGGCCGGCGCGGCCGTTGGCGTAGTCGATGGCGTCCCCCAAGCGGCCCGCCAGTGAGGCAGTGAGGTTGCCGCTGGGGCGGGCATTGAAGAAGAAGTTGGCGCGACTGCCGCTGTACGTCTCCCCCTCGTACACTTCCTTGAACGACGTGGTGCGCAGGTTGAGCCACGACTGGTAGGGCCCTTCAAAGCGCGCGAAGACCTCGGCCGTCTCATCGCTGAGCTGGCCACGGTGGTCCTCCGTTCGCTGCACCTCAGCGCCCACACTGGCCCGGGTGAGGAAGGCGCCCGGCGCGCCCCAGAAGGTGCGCTGCCCACCCACCTCGCCGCCGCGGGTGTCTACTCGGGTGACGAAGCCCAAATCGGCGCGGAACTCGGGCGCGATGGCGCGGTACCACGCCCATGCCGCCCAGTCGCGGGTGTCGTGCAGGTACTCCAGGTGCAACGCCGTCCCCGCGAACTCCCCTGCCGGCTGATGGTTGTCGGCGGCCACCGCCGCGGGGTAGCGGGTGGCGGAGCGCAGCAGCTGAAAGCTCAACGTGTCGGTGGGGGAGAGCCGCAGCAGGGCGTCGGCGCCGGCCACCCGGTTGTGGTAGCCACTCCCCTCCCGGGCGGTGGCGATCACCCCCAGCGTCGACGCCGTACCCACGTCGTGCCGGTAGCGGAAGGCGCCGCTGGTGTTAGCCAGGTCGTAGGAGCCGTAGGAGGAACCCTGGTTGGAGGGAAAGAGCAAGTTCAGCAGGCGGTCGCGCGCCACGAAGACACTGAACGCCTGCGGCCCGTGCTTACCGGTGGTGCGCACGCCCCAGGAGGGGTCAGCCACGGCGCGGGTGTACACGGCGTCGATGGGGGTGGAGAAGAAATCCGCACCCTCCATGAAGAAGGGTCGCTTTTCGGGGAAGAAGAGGGTGAAGCGGGTGTTGACGTCCAGCTGGGCGACGTCCGCCTCCACCTGGGAGAAGTCGGGGTTCAAGGCGGCGTTCAAGGACAAATTGGGGGTGATCCCCCAGCGGGCGGTGAGCCCCCCGTCCGTGCGGAAGGAACCCCGTCCCAGGCCGGAGGCGGGGTCGGCCTCGTCACGCAGCAGGTCGGTACGCTGCGACGTCACCGTGGGGGTGAGCTCCACGTCGTGTCCGGGGGCGATCCCCTCAAGCCCCTCCAGACGGCCGATCTGGCAGAGGAAGCAGTTGTTGCTGCGGTCCAGGGGCACCGACATGATCTGGTGGCGCACCTTGCGCGGGTAGGAGCGAAAGAAGGCGATCCCCCAGGTGTGGGAGTGGGAGCCGTTGGGGAAGCGGATGGAGCGGAACGGGATGGCCATCTCCACCTGGTACCCCTCCGCCGTGATGCGGCCGGCCGAATCCCAGATGGCGTCACAGCTGGAGTCTTCATTTCTACCCGAGGACACCTCGTTGCGCAGCGAGTCCCCCTGCACCCCCAGGGGGTTGACCAGGAACTGATAAGCGCGGCGCTGGTCGTTGAAGGTGTCTAGGATGACCTCGATGTAGTCGTTGCGCCACACGCCGTCCCGATCGCTGAGGTGAGCGCGGATCTTCCCCGGTTCCGGGTCGAAGCAGCGGCAGCCGACGTAGAGGGCCTTTTCGTCGTAGGTGACGAAGCACTGGGCCGCCACCGGGGCAGGGAGGTTTTCCCCCGGCTGCACCTCGGTGTTCACGTCGATGGGAACGGCGCTGCTCCAGGCCGCCTCGTCCAGTACGCCGTCGATCTGGATGGGTGAGGTCGTGCGGGTGATGCGGTAGGTGACCGACCATGGAGGCCGCTCCTGCCCGCCCTGTGCGGTGCTGGCGGTCACGGCCAGAGTTGCCAGACAAGCGCTGGCGGTTGCCAGCCTGAAATCGTGGCGCACGCTCCTTTCTCCTCCACGGTGGGGTATACGCGCGGAGTGGGCGCCGTGTTCTCCCTCCCAAGTAGATGGGCTTCACGACGGCTTCACGCCCTGTGCATGCGGTCCTCACATGGAAGGGAGAAGTTGAAATCCCGAGGGCGGCGAGGGCCGCGGCGCCGCCCCGGGAGGAAACGGACGATGCCCTCAAGGCCGCAGATAACCATGAAAAAGATGGACATGCACGTGCACTCCTGCTTCTCGGTGGAGAAGATTCCGGGTGTCAAAGGGGTGACTTTTTCCCCCCGCGAGACGCCCGACGAGATCTACGCCCGCGCCAAGGCGCGCGGCATGGATTTCGTCACCATCACTGATCACGACACCATCGCCGGTTGCCTCGATCTGCTGTCGCGGCGCCCCCAGCTCACCGATTTCGTGGTGGGCGAGGAGGTGTCCACCCAGCTGCCCAGCAGCGGTCTGACGGTGCACATCAACGTGTACGGACACAACGAGGAGCAGCATCGGGAGCTGCAGCGCCGGCGGCCTGACGCCTTCGAGGTGGTGCGCTACTGCCGCGAGCAGGGGTTGTTCTGCGCGTGGAACCACCCTTTTTATCGCGAGAACCTCTCCACCATCGAGGAGCGGGAGTTCATGGAGCTGGTGAGGCTGGTGGACGTGCTGGAGGTTCGTAACGGCGGCCGTATGCAGGTGCTCAACGTGCTCGCCGAGGAGCTGGCGGTGCGCGAGGGCAAGGCGATGCAGGGGGGCTCCGACACTCACACCGGCAACGTGGGCTCCGTGTATACCGCCGTGCCGTGCCACGATGTGGCGTCGTTCTTCGCGGGGATCCTGGCCGGTCGCAGCCGCATCGTCGGCCACCACTCCACGCCGCGCACCTTCATGCTCCACAACTACCTGGTGGGGCGGCAGAGGGTCATCGAGGAGCACTTGCGGCGCGCTCGCGGGGCCGCGGAAACACTCCGCGTGCTCATGCTGGGGGCCCTCTCCCTCGCCTTGACGCCGTGGATCGTGCGCCGGCACTTCAGGGGGCAGGAGGAGATGGCGCGGCTGGCCCTGGACCGCCTGGGGACACTTAACCACGTCGAGACGTGGGTGCTGGACGCCGCCTGACCGCGCTGGTCGGTCGTTCGGTCATCGCTCTCCTTTGACTCGGCGTACCACTTCCAGGATGTTGGCGGTGCCCCGCCGCGGCAGCCTCCTGAAGCCGGACCACGCCGCCCCCGCTAGAATCCCCTCCTGCAGCCACTCGTGCAGCCACTGTCCAGCGGTGCCTGGGGAGTACTGCTTGAGACCGGCGCCGCGCTGGATCGCCCAACGTCGGTTGAAGCGCTCATGGGCGCCGACGGGCGGCGCAAACACCATGGCGAGCCCGACGGCGCCGAAAAAGGTCAGCTCGGACGGTTTAGTCCACAGAATGTCGGTGTGCAAGAGCAGCTGGTTGAAGGCGGCAAAGTACGCGGGCAGGGAAGGCGCACAGAGGACCTCCACGTCGTCCTCCCGTTCCCCGGCGAGCCCGGCCGCGGCCAACCAGTCCCGAAATCGCGCCGCCAACTCCTGCCGTACTCCGGCCACCAGCGCCAAGCGCAAGCGTCCCTCCCGCACCATGGGGGCGAGGGAGCGCACCAGCGCCCGGACGATGCGGCTTTGCGCCCCAGCCCCGCCGACGGCGAAGGTGAGGCGCGGGGGCCGGCCCACTTCTGCCGCGGGCAGCGGCCCCAGGACGTGGGCCAAGTCCTCCCGGTACTGCTCTCGGAAGGCGCCGGCCGGGTCCAGGCGAACCAAGCGTGCCGCCAGCCGCTGCCGCAGGTCGCTTTCGTCGGAGCCGCCAACCAACTCCAAGGGGAGGGGAAAACCGGTGACGTGGATGCGGGAGGCGGGTACGCCGTAGGCGCGCAGGCGGCGCAGCGCCCGCTCGCTGGGGACGCAGTACTCGATGGCCGTGCCGCGGGGCTGCCGGGGCGCCCAGATGCGGTTGAGGTCGCTGTCGGTGACCACGCACACCACCCGCGGCACGCCCGCCTCGGCAGCCGCCAGGGCAGGGGCGAAGAAGGTGGTGAGGAGACAGTCGCCGCTGCGCTTGAGGTGGCGGATGAGGTTGTCCCCCAGGCCGCGGCGGACGAGGTGGTGCAGCAGTTCCACCGCCAGAGTCGGGGAGGACTGATCGCGGTACGGGTAGAGGCGGGGAATGGCGGTGAGGCCATCCAGCACGCGGCGCAGGGCGGGGCCCACCAGTGGCGCTTGGGAAGCTCGGGAGAGCAGGGTGTAGACGGTGCGCAGACGGTCCCAAAGGCGCTCCTCCACTGGCGAGGAGAACGGTTGGCGGTCCACCTCCACCACCTCGACCCCCAGCGCTGAGGCGAGGGCGTGGGCGGCGCGCAGGTGACCGTACCCCATGTCTACGGCGGCCACCAGCACCCCGCCGTCGCCTGGCGCGTTGGCCGTTTCGTTTCGCATCCCCATCCTCAGCAGAGTACCAAAGACGCCGGCTTTCATGGGATCTTCGTACCGTCTTCGCGCCGTCTTCACACCCCGTCCTCATGGTTTTCACATGGGCGAATGGCTACTCTGCGTGGCCGTCGGGGTTGGGCTGGCGGCCCGCGCGGTGATGGTGTTCGCCCAACGCCGGCACCTACGTGACTGTGCGGTGGCTCCTTCGGCGTCCCTGCCAGCGGTCAGCATTCTCAAACCCGTCAAGGGCATGGACGCGGATCTGGAAGCGAACCTGCGCAGCGTGTTCGAGCAGAAGTATCCTGCCTACGAGGTGATCATCGGGGCGCAAAGCGCCGACGATCCGGCGTTGGAGGTGGCGCGGCGGGTGGCTGCGGAGTACCCCGGCGTGCCGTCGACGGTGGTGGCCGACCCCCGCGAGGTGGGGCCCAACCCGAAAGTCGCCAACCTGGCCAACCTTTTGCGCCACGCCCGCTACGACTACCTCCTGATTTCGGACTCCAACGTGCGCGTGGAACCGGGGTACCTGGCCGACCTCATGGCCCACCTGCAGCAGCCGGGGGTGGAGCTGGTGTCCTCGCCGATTCGTGGGTGCGGCGCCACCAGCCTCGGCGGGCAGGTGGATGCGCTGCTGCTCAACACCTACGTGATGGGCGGTGTGGCCGCCATGCACCGGCTGTTGGGCGGCGTGTGCGTGGTGGGCAAGTCGATGCTGCTGCGCCGCACCGTGCTGCGCGAACTGGGGGGGTTTGAGTTTCTGGCGCAGTTCCTCGCCGAGGACCAGGTGTGCGGCCAGGAGGTGGCGCGGCGTGGGTACCGCGTCGCCCTTTCCAGTCGGCCCATCGATAACATCACTGGCGCCCCATCGCTGCGCCAGGTGGCCGGGCGCTACCTGCGCTGGGCCAAGATTCGCCGGCACATCGCCCCGGCGGGGTTCGCCGGCGAGCTCCTGCTCAACCCCGTGTCCGTAGCGGCGTTAGGCCTGCTGGCCGCCCGCAGCGGGCTGGCTGTGGCGCTGCTCCTGACGGCGTGGATGATCTCCACGGCACTGGGCTTCCTGGCCGAACGGGCGGCCGGCGTGAGGCGCCCGTGGACGGCCCGCTGGTGGCTGACACCCCTTGCGGATCTGGTGGGTGCCGCGGTGTGGCCGGTGGCCCTGTTGTCCCGCACCGTCACCTGGCGGGGCAACGCCTTGGTGATCGGCCGGCGCACGCGGCTGTCCCTCCCCGACGGGCTGGACGTGCTCCCCGATCTCCACGAAGCTCCCGAAAACTCTTAAAAAACGCCCTTGGGGGCGCGGCGGCCCTCGGCGCTCCCGCCGTCAACTGGACCGCGGGCGGCGCATGGTTTACCCTCTGGGCAGCGCGGGACTCACGGTCGGTTGCTAGGCGGCGGGAAGCTTGGGGGGGAGCTTGCAAACCATGCGGGTCTTGCTTGTCAAGCCACAGGCGCAACTGGGGCCAATCTTGGCGCTGCAGCGCTTCCAGCTGCTGGAGCCGTTGGAGTTGGGGTACCTGGCGGCGGCGCTGGACGGCCAGCACACGGTGCGGGTACTGGACTTGCGGTTGGCGCGCCGCCCCTGGCGGGCCTTCGCAGCGGCGTTGGCGCGGTTTCGGCCGCAGGTGGTGGGGCTGTCAGGCTACAGCCACGAGGCATCGATTTTGAAGGAGCTGGCGCAGCGGGCCAAGGAGGCGCTGCCCCAGACCAAGGTGGTGGTGGGCGGGCACCACGCCACCGTGGCCCCCGAGGATCTGGCCACCGAGCACGTGGACGCCGTGGTGCGGGGGGAGGGGTGCGCGCCCTTTCGCGCCGTGGTGGATCACCTGTCTCGCGGCGAACCGCTGTCGGGCATCGCCAACGTGGTGGTGCCTGGCGAGGATGACGGAAGTCGCGGCCAATGGCCGCCCTTTCCCGACCCGGCGCAGTTGCCCCGCCCGCGCCGCGACCTGTGGGAGTGGCGCAGGTATCGCTCGGTTTGGCTGGAGGAGTCGCCCCAGCCGTGGCGCAGCATCGTGCCACCGGTAGCCCAGGTTCGCACTTCGTTCGGCTGCCGCATGAAGTGCAGCTTCTGCATCGTGCCGTTCCTGTGCGGCGGTCAACACCTGCCCCGCCCAGTGCAGGCGGTGGCCGACGAGATCGCATCCCTTTCCGCCCAGCACGTGTACTTCTCCGACGACGAGAATTTCATCGATGAAGCCTTTGCCGCCGCCCTGGCCGACGAGCTGGAGCGCCGCCGCGTGGGCAAGCGTTACTTCGCCTGGGTGCGGGCTACCACCGTCCTGCGTTCGCCCGAGCTGCTGCGCCGCTGGCGCCAGATCGGGTTGGACGCCGTGTTCATCGGCTTCGAGTTCGCCACCGACGAAGAGCTGCGCGCCGTCCACAAGGGGGGCACGGTGGCCATGAACGAGCGCGCCCTGGAACTCCTGCGCTCCATGGGGATCGCCGTGCACGCGGCGTTCATGCTGCTGCCCGAGTACTCGGAGGACGACTTCGCCCGCCTCCGCCACTACGTCAACGCCCTGCCTCCGGTGCAGTGCTCATTTACGGTGTGCACGCCGTCCCCCGGCACCCCCGACTACGAGGCCATGAAACCCCGCATCTGGGTGCCTAACCCCTACGACCTGCACGACTGTATGCACCCTTTGACCCCCACCCGGCTGCCACTGCGCCGCTTCTGCCAGCTGTATGCCGAACTGGTGGCGGCCGGGGTGGCCAAGACCCCGCTGCGCGCCGCTCGCCGGCCGATTCCGCCGTTGGAGCTGTGGCGGGTGACCATGGCCGCCCGCGCCTATGCCCGTGCCTACCGCACCATGTATCGGGACTACCCCCGCGAGCTGTGGGATGTCCCAGGGACCTGCAGCCCCTAGGTCGTGACAGATCAAAAAAATCCCTACCATGTGCGTCGGCCAGGCGCGTATTCTTGGTTGTCATGTATACTACTCGTGAGGTTTTTATGACGAACGCTCTCCAGCCGCGCTGGCTGCTCTACGGAGCCAGTGGATACACCGGGCGCCTGGTGGCGGCCGAGGCGGTGGCACGGGGCGTGCCGCCCATCCTGGCGGGCCGCTCCCCGGCCCCTGTGCACGCCGTCGGGCGCCAGCTGGGCCTGCCAGTGCGGGTGTTCCCCCTCGACGACGGGGCGGCCACGACGCGGGCCCTGGAGGGCGTCGAGGCGGTGCTCCACTGCGCCGGTCCCTTCGTGTGGACTAGCCGCCCCATGCTGGAGGCGTGCCTGGCCGCCGGCGTCCACTACTTGGACGTGACCGGCGAGATTCCGGTGTTCGAGGCGGTCCTGGCTCGCGGCGAGCAGGCGCGGGAGCGGGGGATTGCCGTGGTGCCCGGGGTTGGCTTCGACGTGGTGCCCACCGATTGCCTGGCCGCTCGGCTGGCCGCCGCCCTGCCGGGGGCGAACCGGCTGGAGCTGGCCTTCGCTGCCAGTGGCGGCGGGTGGAGCGCGGGAACCATGCGGACGATGATCGAGCTGCTCCCCTTAGGCGGCGCCGAGCGGCGGGATGGCCGCATCGTGCCCGTGCCGGCAGCCGCGTTCACGCGACGTATCAACTTCACCCACCGCCGCCTGGTCGGCGTCAGCATCCCCTGGGGCGACGTCTCCACCGCGTTTCATACCACCGGGATCCCTTCCGTTCGGGTGTACCTGGGTTTGCCGGCGGCTGCGGCCCGGCGGCTGCGGCGTCTGGTGCGGCTGGCCCCGGTGCTGCGCTGGACCCCCCTGCGGCGGAGTGTGCAGTGGTTGGTGGCCCGGGTAGTGCGCGGCCCTGACCAGCAGGCGCGCGCCACCGGGCGGTCCTACCTGTGGGGCGAGGTGCGCAACGGCGAGGGAAGCTGGGTGCAGGGAAGGCTGGTGACCCCTGAGGGGTACGCGTTGACCGCCGCCGCCGCTGTGGAGTGCGTGCGACGGGTGCTGGCTGGGGCGGTGCCGGCGGGGGCGTGGACGCCGGCGCAGGCCTTTGGCCCGGCGCTGGTGGAACAGCTCCCCGGGGTCCAGGTGGAGCCCCTTATTGCCTGCGCCCCCGCCGCGGGGGCGGGGGCCGAAAGGGCCCCACGGCCGACAACCTAGGCGCGCCGGCCGCGAGCACCGCGGTGCGGGCCTGCTGGCCTAGGCTCCCCGTCGCCGCCCCGATCAGCGAAGCTACCGCCTCGCCCGAGCGGCGGTCCACGGGTAGAATTTTTGGCAGCGGTGCCCCCGGGGCGCCGACGAGGTGCCACCATGACAGGTACGCTCCGTCCGAGCCGGTCCAAGACCGTGTCCCTTCGCCTCACCCCAGAACAACACGCCGCCCTGGCGTCCGCGGCGGCCCAGAATAACCTGCCGGTGGCGGCGCTGACGCGGCTCTTCGTCGATTTCGCCCTGGCGCGTCTGCACCAGGGCGACCCCGAACTCCACCGAGTCATCCGCATCAGCCGCGGCGGCTGAGGGTGAGACGGCGCCCCCGGGGCGGCACCTCTCCCCGCGGTGCCCAGGGCTGCCCTGTCTTGGCTGGAGAGGTTTTGCTAACCTCGCTACCACTCTGGCGCGGGGAGGTGACCACAGTGTTCGCCGACGGCCTGAGCAAAGCCCAACGCCTGCTGGAGTTGCAGCACCTCTTCTGGCGCGGTGTGGGCCGGCCCCTGCGCACGGTGGAAATCGCCCACCGCCTGGGCATCAAACCTCGCACCGTCCGTAAATACCTCACCGAGCTGTCCGCCACCGGGCGCCTGCCGATTACCCGCCAGGGGCGCGCCTGGACCCTGGCTGAGGGCGCGCGGCTGGAAGTTTTGCCTGTCCGCTTCCTGTTGGAGGAAGCCACCGCCGTCTACCTCGCCGCCCGTTTGCTGGCCCGCACCGCCGACGAGCCCAACCCGGCCGTCGCCAGCGCCCTGGGAAAACTCGCCAGCGTCGTGCCGGCCGAGCTGCGCGGCTTCCTCGACCACCTGGCCGCCCGCGCCTGCCCCGCCCCGGAGGGCCCATTCGCGCAGGTGTTCCGCACCCTCGCCTACGGCTGGGCGCTGTCCCGGGTGGTGGAGTTGCAGTACGAACCCCGCTCCCGCTGCGGTGCCCCCCTCACCTGCCGCTTCGAAGTTCACCTGTTGGAGCCCGGTGCGGCGGGGTGCGCCCTCTACGCCATTGGCCGCGCCGAGCCCCCGGGCGAACTGCGCACCTTCAAGCTGGAGCGCATCCGGGCCGCCACGCTCACAAGGGACACCTTCCAGGCGCCCGCACTGGCGGAGACGCTGGCGCGCCTGGACGCTGCATGGGCGGTGTGGCTCTCCGATGGCTCGCCGGTGATCGTTCGGCTGCGCTTTGCCCCCGAAGTGGCTGCGCGGGTGCGGGAGACTCGCTGGCACCCCTCTCAGCAGTTGGCCGATCTCCCCGGCGGCGGCGTAGAGCTCACCCTGGCCGTGACCTCCACCGTGGAGCTGCGGCCGTGGATTTTGGGGTGGGGAAGCCTGTGCCAGGTGCTGGAGCCCGAGGCGCTGCGCGCCGACATCGCCACCGAGCTGGCCCGCGCCGCTGCGGCCTACCAGCAACCCCCGTCCCCGCCCGGCAGCGGCCCATGACCCCCCCTCGCCCCCC